>Ga0209486_10000005_pt1 | contig 117994 bp, 105 predicted proteins | sample NCCompost_FD_187518 | JGI IMG/M metagenome (GOLD analysis project Ga0209486, IMG submission 187518) | Agricultural soil microbial communities from Utah to study Nitrogen management - NC Compost (SPAdes) (version 2) | ecosystem: Environmental > Terrestrial > Soil > Agricultural land | place...
CGGGCGACAACGTGGCGATGTCAATCGAGTTGATTGCACCCATCGCGATGGAGAAGGGCTTGCGCTTCGCCATTCGAGAAGGCGGCCGTACGGTGGGCGCCGGAACAGTTTCGGAAGTGATTGAGTAATGGTCCGTGGTCAGTAGTGTTTAGGAAACTGACAACGGACAACTGACCACAGACAACGGACAAGGATTCTAGTTATGCCACGCGACAATATCGTACTTCAATGTAACGAGTGTAAGAGTCGAAACTACGTTACGACGAAGAACAAGAAGACGACTCCGGACCGGTTGGAATTCAGCAAATTCTGTCGCCGTTGCCGTAAACATACCGGTCACAAAGAGACCAAGTGATCCGGAGGGGTATAGTGTCAACGGTTAGCACGTCGGTCTCCAAAACCGAAAGTCCGGGTTCGAATCCTGGTACCCCTGCCAAGTGAGACGGTAAACACGGATTTTGGCGAAGACAGTAGTTCGGGAAGTTATGGCTGAGACAGAAAATCCAGAAGCACCAATCGTCGCGCCACGCACCGCGCGTTTTGGTGAAGGACCGGAGGGCAAAGTCGCGCGTCGTGAGCGCGGCGATAGCGGTCATCAGACAGGACCGATAGGCCGGATCGGACAGTTTTTGCACGACGTGCGCGCCGAATTAAAGCGCGTTTCGTGGCCGACGCTGCAGCACGTGCAAAACACAACGCTCATCACGCTCGTTGCGGTAGCATTCTTCGCCTTCTACTTGTGGGGCATCGATCAGGCGTTGTCGGGGGCCATCATTCCCGGACTTGAGTGGTTGATCGAGAGAGTTGCAAGGTTGTTGGGCCTCGTTTGATGAAAAGGGTTTCTAATGCAGCAGTGGTTTATCCTTCATACATACTCGGGACACGAGAAAAAGGTGCGCGATAGTCTGAAAGCCCGCATCCGCGACACGGATCTCCAGAATGAGATCATCGAGGTGCTGGTGCCGACTGAAACGGTTGTCGAAATGCGCGGCAACAAGCGTATCGAATCGTCGCGTATGTTTTATCCCGGTTACGTGCTGGTGCAGATCGAATGCGACGACCGTGGGCACATTCCGGACAATGTGTTCCACATGATTAAGTCGACTCCGAAGGTGACGGGTTTCGTTGGCGGGCACAACCCAACGCCGCTGACGCCGCAGGAAGTGGATCAGATTGTCCATAACGTTACGGAAGCGGCCGAGAAACCGAAGCCGAAGTTCTCTTACACTGCGGGGGAAACGGTCCGTATCAAGTCGGGCCCGTTCCAGAGTTTTACCGGCAAAGTTGAAGAAGTTAATGAAGATAAGTCGACATTGAAAGTGACCGTGACAATCTTCGGGCGATCGACGCCAGTTGAATTGAATTTCCTCGATGTAGAGAAGGTCACTTTTGCAGAAGAAGAGTAGTTTATGGCAAAGAAGATAACTGGTTATATAAAACTACAGGTTCCGGCGGGCAAGGCCAATCCGGCGCCGCCAATCGGACCGGCGCTGGGTCAGCACGGCGTGAACATTATGGAGTTCTGCAAGGCATTCAACGCCAAAACGGCCCAGATGGACCCTGACCTGAAGATCCCGGTCGTGATCACCGTTTTCGCGGATCGTTCTTTTACCTTTGAGACCAAGACACCACCGGCTGCCGACCTGCTGAAGAAGGCCGCCGGTATTCCGAAGGGTTCGGGGAAGCCGAATCGCGAAAAGGTCGGGACCATATCGAAAGCAAAGATTGAAGAGATTGCAAAAACGAAATTGCAGGATCTAAACACTGCAAGTCTTGAATCTGCCATTCGAACTATCGAAGGTACCGCCAGGCAAATGGGCCTCACTGTCGAGTAGGCCAACTGAGAGGGAGGGACTCACGTAGTCCCGCTAGCACCTCGGGAGTAATAATGAAGAAACACGGAAAGAAGTATCGCGCTGCGCTCGAAAAACTCGAGCCGGGGAAGAAGTATGACCTCGCGAGCGGCGTTGACAAAGTTAAAGAGCTCTCCTTCGCGAAATTTGACGAGACAGTTGAACTGACAGTATGGCTCGGCGTCGATCCTCGTAAAGCGGATCAGCTCGTGCGCGGCACTCTGGTGTTGCCGCACGGACTCGGCAAATCGAAAACCGTCGTCGTAATAGCCCAGGGCGACAAGGTTAGGGAAGCGGAGGAAGCCGGTGCGGACATCGTCGGCGGTGAAGACATCGTCAACCGGATCAAAGGCGGCTGGACCGACTTCGACGCGGTGATCGCCACGCCTGACATGATGCGACTTGTCGGCGGTCTCGGGAAAGTACTTGGTCCACGTGGCCTGATGCCCAATCCGAAGACCGGAACGGTGACGCCTGATGTGACAACCGCGGTTAAGGAGACGAAAGCCGGTAAGGTCGAGTATCGCGTGGACAAGACGGGCGTGATTCACGTCGGTGTCGGCAAGGTCTCGTTCGACAGCGACAAGCTTCGCGAGAACGCGAAAGCGTTGCTGGACGCGGTCGTGAAAGCAAAACCGGCGACTGCGAAGGGCAAATATGTAAAGAAGGTAAACCTGGCTTCGACGATGAGTCCGGGAGTTTTGCTCGACGAAGCGGCCTACGCCAAGTGAGGATGAGCGAAGACTATGAAGAATAAAGCACGAAAACAGCAGGATCTCGATCAACTCATCGAAGCGTTCAAGAATGCCCAGGCGGCGATGCTGGTCGGTTTTCAGAGAATGACTGTTGCTAAAGACCAGGAGCTTCGCAATCACTTGCGCGAAGCGGGAGTTTCTTACGAAGTCGTAAAGAACACATTGGCTCGTCGTGCTTCCCAGGGCACGGCACTCGAACCGGCGAGTGAGCATTTCAAGGGTGTGACAGCAGTGGCACTGAGCAATGGCGATCCGGTGGGACTCTCCAAGGCGATCTCGAAATTCGCCAAGGCCAACCCCGACATCTTTACGTTCAAGGTCGGTATTGTCGAAGGCAAGGTAGTCGCTCTGAAGGACGTGGAAGCGATTGCGAGTCTTCCGTCGAAGGAAGAGTTGATTTCAAAAGTAATGTTTCTTATCAACTGCCAGGCGCAGCGTTTGGTCACGGTCATCTCGGCAGTGCCACGCAATCTGGCGATAGTTGTCAAACAGATCGGTGAACAGAAGACCGCGTAGGATTTTTTTAGGAGGATAGAAGGTAATCATGGCAGCAACACGCGAAGACGTAATTGAATTTTTGAAGAACATGACGCTTCTGGAAGCTTCGCAACTCGTCAAAGAGTTGGAAGAGACCTTCGGCGTTTCGGCGGCGGCCGCGGCAGTGGCGGCAGCTCCGGCAGCTGGAGGCGGTGGCGGTGAGGCAGCGGCCGCGGCGGAGGAGAAGACCGAGTTTGACGTGATCCTGCAGGCCGTTGGCGGCAATAAGATCAACGTGATCAAGGTCGTCCGCGAGGTTACTGCGCTTGGTTTGAAAGAAGCCAAGGATCTGGTCGAAGCAGCCCCCAAAGCAGTGAAAGAGGGCGTTTCGAAGGAAGAAGCCGAAACCATCAAGCAGAAGCTGTCCGACGCGGGCGCGACCGTTGAGGTTAAGTAACACAAATTTCTTTAATCTGTGTTATTTGCGAGTCGGCTTGACAGTTAAATTGTACGTTGGCTAAGTTAAGGGAGTATTGGAGGCGCTGGCGTTACTCCCAAAAAAATTGATGGCTAGATTAGCCGCTTTTGCGAGGAAGCGGTCAGGGCATTGTGCGCTCTGACCGCCTTTCGGCGTCTCTACGTTATTTGGTATTGGCAATCGATTAAGGAATCTCACTCATGTCAGCAAATCTGCTTCAAACTATAAATACAGGATTAGGACGACGAACCAGTCAGGCTCCCGATCGAGTCGACTTTTCCAAGATCGCAACAGCTGTTCGCATTCCCAATCTGATCGAGATCCAACGCGAATCGTATAACCGGTTCCTGCAGATGGATCTGCTGCCGGAAGAGCGCGAGGGTACGGGTCTGCAAGCGGTGTTTCAATCCGTGTTTCCGATTTCAGACTTCCGCGGCACCGCCACTCTCGACTTCGTCGAGTATCAGATCGGTAACTGGCAGTGCAAATGCGGCCGGCTTGAAGGACTCAACTACCTGCGCTCGAACTGTAAAAACTGCGGTTCGACGATCAAGGTAAACCCGCTCGCTGCCGGCGAAACTCTGTGTCACCGCTGCGGCACGTTCAACTTCGTGCGCCCACAGTTGTGCGAAAACTGCGGCGAGCCCGTCGGCCTGAAGCATAAGCACGACCAGCAGGAGTGCCAGGAACGCGGAATGAGTTACAGCGTGCCGCTGAAGGTGAAGATCCGGCTCACTGTCTTCGATAAGGATCCCGACACCGAGGTCCTGTCTATTCGCGACATTAAAGAAGAGGAAGTGTTCTTTGGCGAAATTCCGTTAATGACGGACAACGGCACTTTCATCATCAACGGCACAGAGCGTGTCATCGTTTCGCAGCTCCACCGATCGCCCGGAGTCTTCTTCAAACGCGGCGCGATCTACGTCGCCAAGATTATTCCGTATCGCGGTTCGTGGGTCGAGTTTGAATACGACCAGAAGAACCTGCTCTACGTGCGCGTCGGCAAACGCAAGTTTCTAGCGTCGATCTTCCTGCGCGCACTCGGCCTCTGGTTCAACCAGAAAGTCGATCTGAAAGGACTACGCACCGATTCGCTGTTGGAAGAGGCTGTGAAGAATGCGTCCTTCAGTGACGAAGACATGCTACGCGCCGTCTACGTGACAGACACGATTCGGATTGAAGAAGGCCGCCTGCACATGCAGGTACCGGAACACGGACAGACGTCCCTCGTCCAGATGAAGGTCGACTTCGACATCAAGGGACGCGGCGGTGACCCGATCGTTCGCGGCGGCAAGAAAGTCACAGCGTCGGCGCTCGAACAGATGCGCAAAGCAAACATCCGCGAAGTCGAGGTCGACTCTGCGCAGCTCGAAGGCGCTTTCGCGCTCGCCGACATTGTGAACACTGAGAGCGGCGAGATCATTCTCGAATCGAACAACGAAATCACGCCGGCGAAATTGCAGGAGATCATCGAAACCGGCATCAAGGAGTTTTCCGTCTTCTTCCCCGAACGCGACGACGTCGGCCCGGTGTTGTCGTTGACGTTGAAGAAGGATGTGATAACCAAACCCGTCGACGCGCTACTTGAGATTTACCGCAAGATGCGTCCCGGCGATCCGCCGACAGTACAAACTGCCTATCGTTTGCTTGAAGCGATGTTTTTCGATCCGCGGAAGTTTGACTTCTCGCGTGTCGGACGTCTGAAGTTCAACATCAAGATGGGCAAGCCGGAACTCGAACGCATCGACGATCCTCTACTCTCAGCGCACGACTTTTACGAAGTCGTCGGCTATGTGTTGAAAATGCGTAAAAACCCGTCTGAATTTCAGGCGGATGACATCGATCACCTTGGCAATCGCCGCGTGCGCGCGGTCGGTGAGCTCCTCGAGAACCAGTTCCGCATTGGTCTGGAACGAATGGAGCGCGCGATCAAGGAGAAGATGTCGATCCACCAGGAAATGCAGACGACAATGCCGCGCGATCTGATCAACGCCAAGCCGGTGACTGCGGCCGTGCGTGAGTTTTTCGGCTCGAGCCAGTTGTCGCAGTTTATGGACCAGACGAACCCGCTTTCGGAGATCACGCACAAGCGACGTCTTTCGGCTCTTGGACCGGGTGGTCTATCGCGTGAACGCGCGGGGTTCGAAGTTCGCGACGTGCACCCGACGCACTACGGTCGCATCTGTCCGATTGAGACGCCTGAAGGTCCGAACATCGGTTTGATTTCGAGTCTGTCATGCTTCGCGCGTATCAACGAGTTTGGCTTCATCGAAGCGCCGTATCGCAAGGTGATTGATGGTCGGGTCGTCGAGTACGTGCGCGTGATCAACGGCGGCGACACGAAGTTCAAGCCGGGCGATCACGTTCCGCTCGAGGACGTCGAGAAAGGCAACAAGAAACTGAGCGGCGAGTCGCGCAAAGCTGAGGTCGAGCCATGGCCGTTCTACCTGACCGCGTGGGAGGAAGACAAACACGTAGTCGGTCAGGCCAACATCGAACTCGACACGGATGGCAACATCGTCAATGAGCGCAATGCCGCGCGGAAAGCAGGCGAGTTTATCCTCGCTCTGCGCAAAGACATCGAATACGTCGACGTTTCACCGAAACAGCTTGTATCGGTGGCGGCCTCGTTGATTCCGTTCCTCGAGAACGACGACGCGAACCGCGCGTTGATGGGTTCTAACATGCAGCGCCAGTCAGTGCCCTTGCTCCGTGCCGAGGCACCGTACATCGGCACCGGCATGGAAAAGGTTACTGCGCGTGACTCCGGAGCGGTCGTTGTCGCTAAGCGCGACGGCGTGGTCGACTACGTCGATTCGGAACGCATCATTGTCAAAGCCGATCACAACGTCGACGGCACGATTTCCCGCGAAGTGACGGCGGACATTTACACGTTGATCAAGTTCAAGCGTTCGAACCAGAACACTTGTATCAACCAACGTCCGATCGTTCACGTCGGCGAGCGGGTGGAGAAAGGCCAGGTAATTGCCGATGGTCCATGTACCGACCGCGGCGAGCTCGCGCTGGGCCGCAACGTGCTCGTCGCGTTTATGCCCTGGCGCGGTTACAACTTCGAAGACGCGATCCTCGTTTCCGAGCGACTGGTGAAAGAGGACTACTACACTTCGATCCACATCGAAGAGCTCGAGATCGAAGCGCGCGACACGAAACTCGGTCCGGAAGAGATCACCCGCGACATTCCGAACGTCGGTGAGAACATGCTCCGCGATCTCGACGAGAGCGGCATCATTCGCATCGGTGCGCAGGTTAAACCGGGATCGATTCTGGTCGGCAAGGTTACGCCGAAGGGCGAGACGCAACTGACCGCGGAAGAGAAACTGCTTCGCGCGATCTTCGGTGAGAAGGCCGGTGACGTTAAAGACGCCTCGCTCGTTAGCCCTCCGGGTATTGACGGTACCGTCGTCGACGTTCAGGTCTTTACTCGGAAAGGCCAGGAGAAGGACCAGCGCTCCCTTTCGATCGAACAGGACGAAGAAGATCGGCTGCGACGCGACCTTGAAGACGAGATTCGTATCCTTCGCGAACAGCGTGACGAGCGAATCTACGAACTGCTCGAAGGCCGCAAGTTGTCAGCCGATCTGACTGCAAATCGCGAGGTGCTGATTGAAAAGAACGTCCAGATCACGCGCGAAATGCTGAAAGCCGTCGAACCGAAGGCACTGCGCAAAGTGCAGCTCGCTTCGGCGCGTATCGACGTCGGCGCGGAGATCAAGGAATACGAAGACCGAACCGAACGCCAGATCAAGATCCTCTCCGATATCTACGAAGAGAAGATCGCGAAGCTGCGACAGGGTGACGAGCTTTCACCGGGCGTGATCAAGATGGTGAAAGTGTTCATCGCCATGAAGCGCAAACTTTCAGTCGGCGACAAGATGGCCGGACGTCACGGTAACAAGGGCGTCATCGCCCGGATCCTTCCGGAAGAAGACATGCCTTATCTGCCCGATGGAACGCCGGTGGAAATCGTGTTGAACCCGCTGGGCGTGCCATCGCGCATGAACGTGGGCCAGATTCTCGAGACGCACCTTGGTTGGGCTGCGCGCGTGCTTGGTCTGCACTTCGCAACGCCGGTATTCGACGGCGCCAGCGAATCGGAGATCAAGAAGAAATTGCATCAAGCCGGTGATCGCGCTACCGAACTGGGACTGCCCGAGATCGTGAACGAGTCGGGCAAGGCCGTGTTGTACGACGGTCTGAGCGGCGACCCGTTCGAACAGAAGGTGACAGTCGGCTATATCTACATGTTGAAACTGTCGCACCTGGTCGACGACAAGATCCATGCTCGTTCGATTGGACCTTACAGCTTGATCACGCAACAACCGCTCGGCGGCAAGGCGCAGTTTGGCGGACAGCGTTTTGGAGAGATGGAGGTTTGGGCGCTCGAAGCTTACGGCGCGGCTCACATCCTTCAGGAGTTGCTGACCGCAAAGTCTGACGACGTAGCCGGACGTTCCAAGATTTACGAGGCAATCGTAAAAGGCGAAGCGGACTTCGATCCGGGTCTACCCGAGTCGTTCAACGTGCTGGTGCGTGAACTTCAGTCGCTTTGTCTCGACGTCGAGTTGATTAATAAGAAGGCTGCGGGCGACGGCACTGAAGACGGTGTTGGCGAAGCGATCGTCACTAGTGCCGTGGAAGCCTAAAAGAGATGAGCTTAGAAATTTGTGCTTTGTTCTTTATCAAATGAGGAAGTTCTAAGAACAAAGCACAATTAGCAGTTGTTTAGGGGTTTTTAGCAACGGAGAAAATCAAGTGTTTCGATTCCAACAAGAAAAGACGCAACTGGCTCCTGACTTTGAAGCTATTCGTATCTCACTTGCGTCACCGGAAAAAATCCGGCAATGGTCGCATGGTGAGGTGACCAAGCCAGAAACAATCAACTACCGGACGTTCAAACCCGAGCGCGACGGACTCTTCTGCGCGCGCATTTTTGGACCGGTAGCGGATTGGGAGTGCCTCTGCGGCAAATACAAACGCATGAAGCACCGCGGAGTGATCTGCGATAAATGCGGCGTCGAAGTTACGCAGGCCAAAGTACGCCGCGAGCGACTGGGCCACATTGATCTTGCCAGCCCGTGTTCGCACGTCTGGTTTTTCAAAGGACTGCCTAGCCGCATTGGACACCTGCTCGACATACCGCTGCGCGAACTCGAAAAGGTCCTTTATTTCGAGTCGTACATCGTGATCGATCCAGGCGACGTGCAAGGGTTGAAAGAGCGTGAACTCGTGAGCGACGAGCGCTATCGCGAACTCGTTCGTGACTATCCCGCGCAGTTTGTCGCGAAGATGGGCGCGGAAGCGATCAAGGAACTGCTCGCGATGGTCGACGTCGAGGAACTTGCCACCGATCTGCGCAAGCGGATGAAGGAAGAGACCTCGCAACAGAAGAAACTGAAATATTCGAAGCGGTTGAAAGTCGCGACCAGTTTCCTGAAATCCGGAAACCGGCCTGACTGGATGATTCTCGACGTGATTCCAGTAATTCCACCCGAGTTGCGTCCGCTCGTGCCGTTAGATGGTGGTCGTTTTGCGACGTCTGACCTGAACGACTTGTATCGACGTGTAATCAATCGTAACAACCGTCTCAAGAAGTTGATGGAGTTGCGTGCGCCGGAAGTCATCGTGCGTAACGAAAAGCGCATGCTTCAGGAAGCGGTCGATGCCTTGTTTGATAACGGTCGACGTGGTCGCGTGCTGCGCGGCGTCAACAATCGTCCGCTGAAGTCGTTGAGCGGAACGTTGAAAGGTAAGCAGGGACGTTTCCGTCAGAATCTGTTGGGCAAGCGCGTCGACTATTCGGGGCGATCAGTTATTGTCGTCGGCCCGGAACTGAAACTGCACCAGTGCGGGTTGCCGAAGAAAATGGCGCTCGAACTGTTCAAGCCTTTCATCTACAACCAACTCGAGAAGCAGGCGCATGCCGCGACAATAAAGCAGGCGCGTGAGATGGTGGAACGCCAGGAACCCGTCGTTTGGGACATTTTGGAAGAGGTAATTCGCGAGCACCCGGTGCTTCTGAATCGTGCTCCCACGCTCCACCGGCTCGGCATCCAGGCGTTTGAACCTGTGCTCGTCGAAGGCAAGGCGATCAAGATCCATCCGCTCGTTTGTACGGCATTCAATGCCGACTTCGACGGCGACCAGATGGCGGTACACATCCCTCTTAGTCCGGAAGCGCAGATCGAAGCGGCGGTGTTGATGCTTTCGAGCAACAACATTCTCAGCCCTGCAAGCGGGCAACCGATCGCTGTTCCCTCCCAGGACATCGTGCTCGGTATTTACTACCTGACTCGCGATCGCCCCGGTGCAAAGGGCGAGGGCCGGGTGTTTGCTTCGCTTGAGGAAGTGCTGCTCGCACTCGATGCCGGCGAAGTTACCACACAAACGCCGATCAAGCTGCGCATCATGGGCGACTTGATAGATCTGGTCCAGGAACACGATCCGCAGGACATCCTGCGGGCAGTTGTTCAAGACGACGTGCGACGCGTTATCAACACCACAGTCGGTCGCGTCATCTTCAACGACTCGATTCCTGCTGGTCTGCCATTCATCAACGGCACGTTGAAGAAGAAGGGCCTGCAATCGCTCGTTAACTATTCGCACATCCGTTTGGGCCATGAGATGACAGTCAAGATGCTTGACGATCTCAAGACCCTCGGTTTCCTATACGCGACTAAAGCCGGCATCTCGATCGGCATCGACGATCTGGTAACTCCGCCCTCGAAGAAGGGGCTTGTCGACAAGGCCGATAAAGACGTGATCGCGGTCGAACAGCAGTATCTCGACGGCGTCATCACAAACGGTGAACGTTACAACAAAGTCATCGCCATTTGGTCTGAAGTGACCGACAAGGTCGCGAAAGAGATGTTCAAGGCGATGGACGATCGCGAGCGTTCCAGCGGTGAGTTGAATCCGATCCTGGTTATGAGCGACTCGGGAGCGAGAGGTAGCGCACAGCAAATTCGTCAGTTAGCCGGTATGCGCGGTTTGATGGCTCGCCCATCGGGTGAAATCATCGAGACTCCGATTCAGGCGAACTTCCGCGAAGGTCTGAACGTGTTGCAGTACTTCATCTCGACACATGGCGCTCGCAAAGGTCTGGCTGACACTGCGCTAAAAACCGCCGACTCGGGTTATTTGACCCGGCGACTAGTTGATGTGGCCCAGGACGTGATCATCAGTGAAGACGATTGCGGTACTCTTCGCGGTATTCCCGCGAGTGCGATCATTGAAGGCGGTGAGGAAATCGAATCGCTGCGTGACCGCATTGTGGGTCGTACCGCACTCGAGGAGGTCGTCGATCCCATCGAGGGTAACCCCATCGTCGAGGCCAATCACGAGATCGATGAAGACCTTTCCTCCGAGATTCAACGGTCAGGCGTTCAGCGCGTCCGAATCCGTTCGGTGTTGACCTGCGAATCGCGTCGTGGCTGCTGCATCAAGTGTTACGGGCGCAATCTCGCAACTGGTCGTCCGGTCGAGATCGGTGAGGCTGTCGGCGTCATTGCCGCGCAATCAATCGGCGAACCGGGCACGCAGTTGACGATGCGTACGTTCCATATCGGCGGCACGGCGCGTCTCGAAGAGTCGTCCAAGCACGAAGCTCGTCAGGACGGCACAATCAAATACCTCGACCTGCAAACGGTGAAGAGCCGCAAGGGCGAGCGGATCGCGATGAACCGCAACGGCTCGTTGATCATCATCGACGACCGTGGCCGTGAAGCGGCGCGTTATCAGATCGTTTACGGCGCTCACATCCTTGTCGAAGACGGCGCCCGCGTCACGCAGGACCAACTGCTGGCGACCTGGGACCCGTTCACGTTCGCGATCCTGACTGAAGTCGCTGGTCACGTTAAGTTCCAGGACTTGAAGGAAGGCGTGACGTTCGACGAAGAAGTGGACGAAGTGACGGGTCAGTCGCGCATGGTCGTGAAAGACTCGCCTGACGAGAAGAAGCAACCGCGTCTGGAGATTCGCAGCGCCAGCAACAAGGTGCTGAAGACTTACCAGATGCCTGTGCGCGCTAACCTGATGGTGTCCGACGGCGAAGTAGTCGAGCCCGGCGACATCATTGCGAAGATCCCGCGCGAAACAACCAAGACCAAGGACATCACTGGTGGTCTGCCGCGCGTCGTCGAACTCTTTGAAGCGAGACGTCCGGCGGAAACAGCCGTTATGTCTGAAATCGACGGGACGGTCACGCTCGGCGCGATCTCGAAAGGTAAGCGCAAACTGATCATTACCGGCGACGACGGTGAAGAGCGCGAGTACGACATCCCGCGCGGTACGCACATTAACGTTCAGGACGGCGATCGCGTTCGTGCCGGCGAAGCGTTGATGGATGGACCACTGAATCCGCACGATATCCTGCGAGTGCTCGGTATGAGCCGGTTGCAGGAATACCTCGTGAACGAAATTCAGGAGGTCTATCGTCTACAGGGTGTGAACATCAACGACAAACACATCGAGGTGATTGTGCGTCAGATGTTACGCTGGGTGAAGATCAAGGAAGTCGGCGACACCGAGTTCCTGCTGGAAGAGCAGGTCGATCGCTTCCGTTTCCAGGACGAGAACGAGCGTGTCCGGCAGGAAGATGGCGAAGTCGCACAGGCCGAGCCGCTGCTGTTGGGTATCACCAAAGCTTCGCTTTCGACTGATTCTTTCATCTCGGCGGCATCGTTCCAGGAAACCACGCGCGTTCTTACCGAAGCGGCAATCTCCGGTCGGGTCGACTACCTGCGCGGCCTGAAGGAGAACGTGATTATGGGGCGGTTGATTCCGGCCGGTACCGGCATGGAGTACTACCGCAACGTCGATATTGAACGCGATGAGACGATCGATCAGGCGCGGGAGCGCGACCTCGATGAGTTTCCGGACATCGTCGGTGGTCACGACATCGTGCTGCCTCCGCGGGAGCCGGTAGTGGTCCCATCGGCGGGCGATGGCGACGTCGTTGCTGCTCCTGAACCTGAAGAATAGGTTGGGTGAATTACCCTAGATAAAATGGCCCGCTGCGTCGATTGACTCAGCGGGCCATTTAGCATCCATGAAGCTGTTATTGTTATTCTTCCTGATCCTGATTCTTAATGCGTTCGCAATGTTTGCACATCGCCTTCTCGGCCGGCACGGTATGTACTAAGTGCAAACGGTTGTTGGTTCGATCAAAGGAGATGCGGCTGACGCGCAACCCGCACAGAGTATCCTGACCGCCGCGTGTGACGAGATGATAAATCTCATTCATCGTTCTAATCGCATACATCGTTAACCAATTGCTGCAAGTGTGGTGCCGAACAAAGTAGAATCAAAAGGCCCATGAATCAGAAACAATTAAAACTCTTGACGGGCGCCCGGAAAGCAGCAATGCCCGAATTCATACAACCGCAGCTTGCGACGCTCGTTGATAAGCCGCCAGCGGGTGATACGTGGTTTCATGAACTGAAACTGGACGGTTACCGGTTGTTGTGCCATCTCGATCATGGTCACGTGAGGTTTTGGACACGCAACCATAAAGATTGGACCGCGAAGTTTCCCGCGCTGGGAAAGGCTGTCAAAGCGTTGCGATTGAAGAGTGCGATCCTGGATGGGGAAGTGGTGGCTGTGGACGCATCGGGCCGCGCGAGTTTTCAAAAGCTGCAACAACAAATTAACAAAAACTCCGCCGCTGGCTTGATGTTTCATGTGTTTGATTTGGTCTACCTTGATGGGTTTTTGCTGGCGCGTTGTCCGCTACGCGAGCGCAAGCAAGTGCTGGCGGATGTGTTTGAGCGTGTTGACGAGAAGAGTCCGCTGCGATTCAGCGATCACATTGAGGGGAATGGTGCGCAGGTTTTTAAGGAAGCGTGCAAGTTTGGGTTGGAGGGGATTGTTTCGAAGCTCGCGGACTCCGTTTATGAATCCACGCGCAGTCGAAACTGGTTGAAAGTGAAATGTTTGCGGCGACAAGAGTTTGTGATTGCCGGTTACACGTTGTCTGACAAGGGCATTCCGTTCAGTTCGCTGGTCCTTGGTGTTTACGACAAGGGGAAACTGATTTATGCGGGTCGTGCGGGAACGGGGTTCACCAACCAGATGCGAGTCGAATTGAAGAAGATGCTGGACCAGCTAGCTCGTAAAACCCGACCGTTTGCGGAGATACCGAACGAACCCGGATTGCGGCGCGCCATTTGGGCTGAACCGGCGTTAGTTGGCGAAGTCGCCTTCACCGAATGGACTGACGAAGGCATTATCCGACACCCATCTTTTCAGGGTCTGCGCGAAGATAAAAAACCCACGGACGTCGTGCGCGAAGAACCTTCCTGATCTACGTAAGTCTGTGTGAAAATACGAACCGTTCGTCATGAAACCGCGTCCCACCATCTTCCTCAGCGGTGTTTCCCACGAGTTCGGATCGTTCCGCGACGCGGTCGAGCTCGAGATCCAAAAGAAAGGCTGTTTTGTTGAGAACCAGCCGAGCTTCGCGACTGACTACCGCACGATTGAAGCGATGCTGCGGCAGAAGTTGAGCGAAGCCGACGCCGTGATCCACATCGCGGGCTTCCGCTACGGTGCAGAGCCTCAACAGCGACCCGCTGATAAACTTCGCCGCTCCTACTCGCAAATGGAGTTTGACATCGCGCGTCAGCTTGAGAAGCCGGTGTATGTTTTTCTCTCGCATGATGCAACTGTGCGAGATGCGGCGAAGCCGGAAGAGAAACCGGAAGACGCGGAAAACGTTGCGCTCCAGTTAGCACACCGTGAAGCCGTTCAAAAGACAGACCACCTATACTACTTTTTCAAAGACAAAGAAGAGCTGTGTCGACTCGCCGGCAGTATTTCGCCTGTAACTGCCTTCTACTTCAGAGCTGAGGTTTCGCGCATCGACAGGTACGCGCCGGCGAAACTGATAGGCCGCGACGATGAGATCGCATTCCTCAACGATGCATGGCTCAAAGTTCAGCGAGCCGAATCGCCGCGCGCTCGTATCATCACGTTCGTTGCCCTTGGTGGCGAAGGGAAGACTTCGCTAGTGGCCCATTGGAGCGCCGCACTGGCGCATAAAGGCTGGCCGGGATGTGACGCTGCTTTTGCCTGGTCGTTCTACAGCCAGGGTACTCGTGAGCGGTTCGCAGCTTCTTCAGACTTGTTTTTCAAAGAAGCCATCACGTTCTTCGGTGATGAGGCGGATAGAGAGTTTGCTGCCGGAAGTGCCGGTGCTTACGAAAAGGGACAGCGTTTGGCTCGTATTGTCGGCGAGCGAAACAGTCTTCTCATTCTCGACGGTCTTGAACCTCTTCAATACGCGCCTACGTCGCCAACTGCGGGTGAACTCAAAGATCCTGGCATCTCAGCGTTGCTCAAGGGTCTTGCTGCCGACAACAAAGGCCTATGCATCGTCACCACGCGTTATTCGATACCTGACTTGCAGCGCTACTGGGAAACCACGGCGCCGGAAAAGAAGCTTACGCGATTGTCGCGTGCGGCAGGCGTGAATTTGCTTAAGTCCCTCGGCGTCAAAGGAAGTTCAGTTCGAAATATTCGTTTGGATAGCGGTGCGGAGCAAGTCAACGAGTTTGAGAAACTTGTCGAAGACGTAAAAGGCCACGCGCTTACGTTGAATCTTTTAGGAACCTATCTTCGAGACGCGCACGGCGGCGACATTCGTAGGCGGGATCTGATTAACCTTGAGGAAGTCGACGCGGAAGAACATTCGGGCCGGGCCTTTCAGGTGATGGAGGCATACGAACAAGCTTTCCAAAGTGAAGGTAAAAAGGGTCAACGCGCATTAGCTACACTCCGACTCCTCGGCCTCTTCAATCGACCTGCTAATGCCGAAAGCCTGACAAAGCTGTTGGAAGAACCGGTAATTCCGAATCTGACTGAACCTCTCGCGACTCTGAGCGAGGCCCGATGGAACCTCGTCTTGAAACGACTCGATGACGCCAGGCTGCTCATCGTGAACCGCGATGGCTCAGGCGAGCTGATATCGCTTGATGCTCATCCATTGCTGCGTGAGTATTTCGCACGCCGTCTGCAAAAACAGCAACCCGACGCCTGGCGAGAAGCCCACCGTCGTCTTTATGAGCACCTCTCTAAAAGCACTGAAAACGGGCCGGCGCCTACTCTTGAAGATCTCCAACCGCTCTATCATGCAGTAGCTCACGGCTGTCGAGCCGGGTTACAACCCGAAGCGCTTGCGCTGTACTTCCAACGAATTCTGCATGGAAATGACTTTTACAGCACGCACAAACTTGGTGCGTTTGGTTCTAATCTAGGCGCACTTGCTGCTTTCTTTGAAACTCCGTGGAGTCGCGTATCGCCGGTTTTGCATGACAAGGAGCACGCCTGGTTGCTGAACACTGCGGCCTTCAGTCTTCGATCCCTCGGCCGGTTGACTGAGGCTATCGAACCGATGAATGCCGCAATAAAGCTTACCGCTAAAAACGACGACTGGTTGTCTGCGTCGATCCTCGCGAGCAACCTGAGCGAAGTTGAGTTGACGTTGGGCAAGATATCAGACGCGATTAGGGACGCGGAGCTGTCGATAACGTACGCTGATCAGAGCGGCGATGCATTTCAGAGCATGGGCAATCGAACGACGCGCGGCGACGCCTTGCACATGGCCGGTCGTCTGACTGAGGCTGAAACGAGTTTTCGCGAGGCCGAGGAGAGGCAAATCAACAACGATCCCGATCGACGTTTCCTTTACTCGTTGCAGGGGTTTCGCTATTGCAATCTGCTTCTTGCGGACGCGGAGCAGGCTGCGTGGCAACGCACATTGGACCACGATGGTCGTTTACTGCCCGGGGACCCGCCTCGCTCCGAGTCGATTCTAACTCAAACTCTTCGAGGCATTAACGACCGCGCGATGCAAACGCTAGCGTGGATGAAAGAATGGAGTGGCGCTTCGCTATTCACGATTGTCGCCGATAAGTTCACGATGAACCGCGTGGCTTTTTATGAGGCAGTACTTTTCGATAAAGGTTCCCCACTCCACCAGAACTACGCACTTCTAACGAAAGCCCTGGACGAGACGGTTAAAGAGCTCCGCAACACTGGCCTACAGTTGTATCTTCCGTTAGGGCTGCTCGCACGTGCTTGGCTACGGTCTTGTGTTGGCGCACAGACTGGTCCAAATAGCGCACGAGAGGATCTGGAGGAAGCCTGGGAGATTGCGGAGCGGGGGCCGATGAGGTTGCATATGGCTGATATTCATCTTTACCGCGCACGGCTATTCTTTCGTGAGGAGAAGTATCCGTGGGAGAGTGCGCAGGCCGATCTTTTGGCGGCTGAGAAGCTAATCAACGAGTGTGAATATCATCGACGCGATGAAGAACTCGCGGATGCGAAGCATGTTATCTTGGGAATCTAGTGCGCGCGAGCCGTGCTTACAAAAAGGAACCGTCTTTCCGAAAGTGGAATCTTGTATTCCTGAGTTTCTTTGCTGAGTTTTTCACGCAGCGTCTCTCCGCCAAAGAACAGTAGTGAACTTCCCGGCGGTGCCCATCGGTTTATGTCCGGCACTTTTTCAACGAAGTGATCTAATGCACGGCAGGTGACGAAGGAGACGTCCGGCGTAGGGACTTCCTCGAATGGGCGCGCGATGATCATCGCGGTTCGAGCAGTCGAACTAAGGGCTTCTCGTAAAAACACGGATTTTTTCTGCGAGGATTCGATAAGTGTAGCGTGTAAGTCAGGGCGGGCGATCAGGCAGGGAATGATCGGGAGTCCAGCGCCGGAGCCAATGTCTGCTATCTTTGCCTGGTCCGGCAGGTGTTTGAGTAGCATTAACGATTCAAGTACGTGTCGCGTCGCAAACTCCTCGGGCGAACAGGGCGCGACGAGGTGAAGACGCGCATTCCAGTGCACGATCAAACTGTAATACGCGCTGAGGCTCGAGAGCGCTTCGGACTCGAGGCCTACGTCAAACACGGATTGGTTTGATTGCAGGGCCTGGTGGAATCTGTGCAGTTCATCCATTCACGTAAGAATATGATTGATGATTTTGTTGAGCAACATCGACATCTAGGAAGAGCGGTCGCTGAAATTGTCAACGATCACGTGGCGGGACTCGCAAACCGCCGCGTCACACCCGAAGCAACGCCAGCCCAGTTGGAGAAACTGTTCGACGAGCCGCTGCCGGAAAAAGGCATGCCAATCGACGACATCCTCGAGCGCTTTCGCGAGGATGTCGCTCCCAACGCCATGGGTGTACCAAGTCCGAAGTACTTCGGCCAGTTTAATCCGACACCCTTACCGATCGGCGTTTGGGCCGACGTGTTTACGTCGATGCTTAACCAAAACGCCGGCGCGTGGCGCAACGGTCCAACGTCCGCAATGATCGAGGCACGTGTGATTCGCTGGCTCTGCGATCTGCTGAACTATGGATCAAAGAGTTTCGGAACGCTTGCCAGTGGCGGCTCCGAAGCGAACCTGATTGCCTTGAAGTGCGCGCGAGATAACGCGGCGGCGACGATTAAAGATCTCGGCGTGCGATCAGTATCCGGAGATCTGGTAGTTTACGCTTCCGAACAATGTCACTATTCGATCGACAAAAGCGTGGATATTCTCGGCATGGGACGTCGCAGTCTGAGAAAGATTCCGACCGACGACCGGTTCCACATTCGCATGGATGCTTTGCGTAAACAGATCGAGCAGGATCGTGACGAGGGTCACGTGCCTGCTTGTATCGTCGGCGTCGCGGGTACGACTTCAACCGGCGTCATCGATCCCTTGGAGGATCTCGCCGCCGTTGCTCGTGAGAACAATTGTTGGTATCACGTCGATGCCGCGTACGGTGGTCCACTCGCATTCTCCCCGAAGCATAAAGCCAAACTCCAGGGAATCGAGCTCGCGAATTCGATCACCTTCGATCCGCACAAGTGGATGTTTGTTCCGTTTTCCTGCGGCGCGGTGTTGGTGCGTGACGGAGGGCGCGTGTTGCGCGATTCGTTTGACATGACGCCGGAGTACTTGAGCGAAGATCGCGGCGGCGCCGACGTCGAGTTTGATTTCTTCCGCTACGGTCAGATGGGCACGCGCCGCTTCAATTCACTGAAACTATGGATGGCCATCAAGTTCATGGGCCGCGAGGGTTATGCCGGCACGGTTGAACGTCACATCGATCTTACACAGCATCTCGCAAGCAAGATCGACGCGCTTTCTCATTTCGAACGCGTGGGTGAGGTGGAAACCGCGGTATGTTGTTTTCGTCTCAAGTACGGGTCGGATCTCGTTCAGCAGCGGCTGCAACAGATAATTGAACGCGATGGTGAAGTGTGGCTTACAACTACGGTCTTGCATGGCAAGCGCGCCTTACGAGTTAACGTCAATAGTTTTCTCACCGAGCAGCACCACGTGGACCAACTGGTAACACAGATCGAAAGGGCAGCATCGGAGTTATGAAGCTACTGCGCCTGTTTTTACTTTCGGTTTTGCTCTGTGGCCCAGCGGTAGCGCAGAAATCCATGCCGGCGATCAAGTCGCAAGCCGACTTCGACCGCATCTCGGTAACATACGATCCCAACACGCCTTACGCCCTGCCGCACGTGATGTTTGTGATCGACCGCAAAGACAACAACAAGATCTATTACGTCAACAAAAAGCGCTACAGCTTTCACAAAGACTTTGTGAACGGCACGTATCTGTCGCTCGAACGCGGCCGCGAGTTTTTCATAAATAACTATCTGAAGCCGAACCGCCGCTTCATTCTCGGCACACTAGCTTATCAAACACCCATACGCCGTTGGACGTTCGAATTCTGGGAAGGCGACCTGATTCCTGCCGATCTGATCCAATTGACCTACGAAGTCATTAACAAGACTTTCTTCACGCCGGTCGCGTTCAAACCCAACTCATTGCGACAGGACGAAGCAACAAGCGCGCTTACAAGCATTCAGCGAGTGCTGCAAAGCGACATCGCAAAGGAGCAGGCGTACCAGGCTCTCAACATTGCGAAGGGTCTGGGGCGAATTCACATCATTTCGAAACTAGACGATCACGTCGAGATTGGATCGAACGAAATACTCGTACTCGACGAAGTTCCCATTCAACTTCCGCCGGTCGCGGGCATCATAACTTCACAGCCATCGACGCCGCTGTCGCACATTAACCTGCTGGCGAAAGGCTGGGGCATTCCCAACGCCTACATCAAGAACGCGAAGGAGTTGCTTAAGCAGTACGACGGCTGGTGGGTTTCGTTTGAAACGTGGCGCGAGAACTACACGATCAAACGGGCCGACATGGACCAGTTGCGCGAGTACCAGCGACGCCAGTCGCAGCGTCTCGACCTGATGAAGCCGCGTTTTAGTTTGACCGAGACGCGACTGCTCGATTTAAGCCAGCAACGAGCGCGATCGAGTATTGCGTTTGGTGGCAAGTCTGCGAATCTCGGAGAGGTGATGTTTGCCAAACTGCCGGGCATAGTTGTACCTAACGGATTCACGATTCCTTTTCACTATTACGACGAGTTCATCAAGGACAATCAATTCGACGACGTAATTTTTGGTTTACTCAACGATCAAAAGTTCGTTCACGATCCGGCGTATCGTCGCGAGAAGCTGGTCCGGTTACGCGAACAGATTGAGAAAGCGGAGTTCGATGCGACGCTGCGCCAGAAGGTGCTCGCAAGGGTCGCGCGCGAATACGCGGGCAAAGGTTTGTTTGTACGGAGTTCTTCGAACTCAGAAGACCTGCCGAACTTTAGTGGCGCCGGTTTATATACGACTGTGCCAAACGTACGCGGTGACCAGGAGCTGATAGACGCGATCCGCAAGGTGTGGGCATCGCTCTGGAACTTTGAAGCGTACGAAGCGCGGGAGCGGGCGGGCGTGGACCATTCGAAGATCTACATGGCCGTGTTGTTGCAGGAGGGGATTAATTCGGAGAGCAGTGGGGTGATGATCAGCACCGACCCCTTTGACCCTGAAAATCGAGCGGCTATATACATCAGTGCGAAACGCGGGCTGGGGATCAAAGTGGTTGAAGGACAACGAATCGCTGAACAGATCATCTTCCGACCGCGAACAAACGCCGTGCAAGTGCTGACGCGTTCGGCGGAAGACAATTTGTTAACCTTTGATGAGAAAGGCGGCGTGAAAGAAGTTCCGATTACCGGCGATCGCGTCGTGTTGACTGATGACGTGATACGGCGGTTGGTTCGTGCTGCTCTCGAAATCAAACGTGTGTTTGGCAATCGCGATCAGGACATCGAGTGGGCCTACATGAAAGGACAGATTTACATCGTCCAGGCGCGCCCGTTTGTACCGGGCAGTTGATGCAGGGACAGGTGGTGTCTTAACTTCCTCTTTGCGTACCTGCGGTCCCGCGCACCTCTGCCGTTGATATGGTTTTGCGCTTCTTTTACCGCAGAGTCGCGGAGGATCCCCCGAGTTACGGAGAGAATGTGGCAAACTCAGACACTACTCACGGATAGAAATGTTTGACAACCACGACGGTACTCAGGTATAAGGCCCGGGCAATGTTCAGCATAGGTCGCCACCATCATGGATACTGGCATCACCACCACACCGGTGGCGGGCCGGCGATCGTGTTGCACGCGCTGAACTAAACTCGAACCAGCGCAACGACGATTCCAAAACCCGCTGCCAACTGAAGCTGGCGGCGGGTTTTTATTTTCTGTGCCATGGTCTCTCGAATTCCAGCTGGAATGCGCTACTACATCGGGGCGGAAGCACGCCTTCGGCGCCGGATTGAAGACACGGCGATGTCCGTGTTCGAAGGCTGGTCGTATGAAGAGGTGATCACGCCGTCGGTCGATTACTACGATCTGTTCGAACAGGGAATGGGCAAAACTGAAGCACAACGCGCTTTCCGGTTCACCGATAACGACGGACGTTTGCTAGCGTTGAGACCCGACGTCACTTCTTCCGTTGCTCGCATCGCAGCTACATTGCTTGTCGATCGACCTCGTCCGCTGCGTTTCTGCTACGCGTCGCCCGTGTTTAAACAACAACCTCAGTTTCAGGCGGAATGGCGACGCGAGAATACGCAGCTCGGTTGCGAGTTGATCGGAAGAAACGGGGTGAATGCGGACCTCGAGGTGTTGCGGCTGGTCGCGGAAATACTATCGCGACTGGATCTGCAATCAACTTATTGCATCACGATCAATCACGTCGAAATCTTCAACGGGATCGCTGAGCAACTGGATCTGGACACGCCTGCGCGAGAACAACTACGCCGCTTAATCGACACACGCGAGACGGTGGAGTTACAGCGCTTCCTGCGAGCTTATTCCGCTCACGACGGTCGTGCATTTTCACGACTCGCACAACTGACGGGTAAGCGAGACGTACTCGATGCTGCGCGCGAAGTGATCCACAACGATCGATCTCTTGTGGCATTGAACGCTCTTGAAGATGTGTGGTCCAGGATCGAGTTGTGCGGTCTGCACAACGATTTCGAGATCGATCTTGGCGATGTGCCCAACCTCGATTACTACACTGGTCTCACGTTGAAGGTCTATTTGCATGGTGCGGGCGGAAGTGTAGGTCGCGGCGGACGATACGATGGATTGACCGGCAACTTTGGACGCGCCGAGCCGGCAGTCGGTTTTGTGCTCAATCTCGATGCGCTCACTGAAGTAGTCGGGCGTAGGATGTCGCAACAGTCATGATCACTATCGCGCTTGCGAAAGGCAGAATGCAGGACGGCGCGCTGGCATTGCTCGGCCGCGCTGGTATTCGAGTGAGCGCCGACGAAATAAACTCGCGAAGGCTTGCGATCACGGATGAAACTGGCGGGTACCGTTTCCTGTTCGTGAAACCCGCCGATGTGCCGGTTTACGTCGAGCATGGAATTGCGGATTGCGGCATGGTCGGACGCGATGTGCTGCTCGAGTCTGAAGCGGATTTGCTGTTGCCGCTCGATCTCGGCATAGCGCGTTGCCGGATCGTTGTGGCGGCTGCGGATCCGGAGGTGATGACGCGAGCAGTCGGGATGTTGCGCGTTGCGACAAAGTATTCGCAGATTGCGGCCTCCCACTTTGGATCGCGCGGGATGCCGGTTGAGATCATTAAACTGTCGGGATCGGTGGAACTTGCGCCGGCACTCGGGCTCGCGGATCTGATCGTTGACCTGGTCCAGACAGGAAGGACGTTGCGCGAGAACGGGCTCACGGTCGTCGACGAGATTACGGAATCCACTGGACGGCTGGTAGTGAATCGGGCGAGCTATCAGTTGAAGGCGCAAGCAGTAGGCCAGCTCGTGAATGCGTTGAAATCGGCGCTGGATGGAGGCGAGCCTTTGAAAGGAAGTGAAGTGGCGTGATTCGGATCATCCATCACAATGAAGCCCTTGTGATCCACGATATGCTGGAGCGTCACCAGAACCGAGGCGTGGCGTTCGACCTGGAGCTGATGAAGACGGTTGCGTCAATCATTGCCGACGTGCGCGACCGCGATGACGACGCGTTGATCGATTACACAGCGCAATTTGACGGCGTCGAACTACAGCCGGCGGACCTGCGAATCAACGAACAAAAGCTCAACGCCGCCGCGGACAAAGTTGACACCCGCGTGCTTGCAGCGTTGCGCGAGACCATCAAGAACGTTCGAGCATTTCACGAGCACCAGCTTGAACAATCGTGGGATTTTATGCCTGTCGATGGGGTTCGACTTGGTCAACGCATCGCGCCTCTGGAGTGCGTCGGCTTGTACGTTCCCGGAGGCACGGCTGCTTATCCCTCGTCGGTCGTGATGAACGTCGTTCCGGCGCAGGTTGCGGGCGTGGAGCGCCTCGTGGTCGCGACTCCTCCACGTACGTTGTTGGAAAGTCCGGCTGTTGCCGCCGCGTTGCGTGAATTGAATATCACTGAAATCTACGCTGTTGGAGGCGCGCAAGCCATTGCGGCGCTCGCTTTTGGCACACACACCATACCGCGAGTCGATAAAATCACTGGCCCGGGAAACAAATACGTTGCTGCCGCGAAGAAACTGGTGTTCGGAGCTGTGGGTATCGACGCGATTGCCGGCCCAAGCGAAGTGGTCATCATCGCCGACGACACCGCGCGCGCGGATTTCGTCGCTGCGGATCTATTGGCCCAGGCTGAACACGGGGAGGACGCAGCAGCGATTCTAATGACGACCAGCGAGGCGCTGGCGCACGCGGTAAACCAGGAACTCCAACGTCAGATCGAGACACTGCCGCGAAGTGCGATCGCCGCGGCATCGTTGAAAAACTACGGCGCGATTGTCGTCCTCAATTCCATGGTGGAAGTTTGTGCAATTACCAATTGGATCGCTCCCGAGCATTTGCAACTTGTGACCAAAGACGACGAAGCAATCGCGGCGAAGATCCGGCATGCCGGAGCGATCTTTTTCGGACAATACACTCCCGAAGCCGTTGGCGATTATCTCGCCGGACCAAACCACGTTCTGCCCACCGGCCGTACCGCCCGTTTCTCATCGGCATTGGGAGTTTATGATTTTGTAAAGCGCACAAGCGTGTTGCGCTACTCATCTGAGGCGTTTAGTAAAGTAGCGGATTCGATTACGGTTCTTGCGGAATGCGAAGGACTCGCGGCCCACGCGAGATCCGCTTCGATTCGGGGACCACGGAGCAAAGAGCGAATGGACCGGCAATGAGAAATCGACTGGACATAATCAAACCTGCTGTACGTGGGTTGCGTGCTTATTCGCTTTCACCGCACCGCGCGCAGGTGAAGCTCAATCAAAATGAGAACGCGTGGGACATGCCGCTTGCGCTCAGACAGGAGATCCTCAACCGGTTTGAGGAAATGCGATGGTCGCGGTATCCGGAATTCATTCCCGCGAGCTTGCATGAAAACCTGGCTGAATTTGCAGGTGTGAGGCCAGATCAGATCATCGCCGGCAACGGTTCCAACGAGCTCATTCAGGCGGTGTTGATGGTAACGGTTGGACCAAAAAAACGGGTGCTAATCTGCGAACCGACCTTCGCGTTATACAGACAGGTGGCGACCGTACTCGGCGGCGATGTAGAAAGCATTTCCTTGACAAATGCTTTGCAGTACAACAGCTCGCTGCTGCTGAGTGTCGTCGAGGAACGGCAACCCGACGTCACTATCATCTGCTCGCCAAACAACCCGAGCGGCTGTGCCATCGAGGATGAGGATCTCGTCAAACTGCTCGAGGTCGCGCGCGGACTCGTTGTGATCGACGAGGCTTATCACGAGTTTGCGGAACATTCCGTCGTGCCTTTATTGGAGCATCACGACAACCTCGTCGTCTTGCGCACGTTCTCAAAGGCGATGGCGCTGGCGGCTTTGCGAGTTGGTTATTTGTTGGCCGAGCCGGATCTCGTGCGCGAGATTCGCAAAGCAGTCTTGCCCTACAACCTGAATTCTTTTTCGCAGATGGCAGCGGAGATGGCGATCGACAGATACGAAACCGATCTGCGTCCGCTGGTGAAACGCATCATCAACGAACGCCAGCGGTTGTTTTCCCAGTTGTCGCAGGTCAAAGGCCTTACGCCGGTGTCATCGAAAGGAAACTTCATGCTCGTTAAGACTGAGATCGATCCAAAGATGATCTTTGAGGAGCTTTTGCAACGCGACGTTCTGGTTCGCGATGTCAGCGGCTATCCGATGTTGAAGAACTACTTTCGCGTAAGCGTTGGACGTCCGGAGGAGAACGACGAATTGTTAGACGGGTTACGGGAGATTTACGGTGAATAACAAGATACGGAATTTTCGTTCAGCCGATGTCCGTCGCAAGACGAAGGAGACGGATGTTCGCGTTAAGTTCTCGTTGGACGGCAGCGGCCAATCGAAGATCACGATCGGGGTTCCGTTTCTGGAGCATATGCTCACCCTGTTTGCCAAGCATGGCTTGTTCGATCTGCAAGTGAACTGCAAAGGCGATCTCGAAGTTGACGATCATCATTCCGTGGAAGACATCGCCATCACGCTGGGCCAGGCACTGGTCCAAGCGCTAGGTGACAAGAAGGGAATCAATCGTTACGGCGAAGCGGTGGTGCCCATGGACGAGGCGCTTTGTCGGTCGGTGATCGATCTCTCCGGACGCTTCTACCTGGTTTACGAGGTGCAAACAAAAAGACAGAAGATCGGAAACTTCTCGGTCGAGCTGGCCGAACACTTTTGGCGTTCGTTCTCCGAGACAGCGAAGTTCAATCTGCATATCGACTGTCTGCGCGGACGCAACACGCATCACATTCTGGAAGGGACGTTTAAAGCTTCGGCTCGCGCACTGCGACAGGCGGTGGAACTAAACAACCGCGTCAGTGGTGTTCCGAGCACGAAGGGATCGCTGTGAGTCATCTCGCAATAATCGATTACGGTGTTGGTAACCTGCGTTCCGTCGAGAAGGCATTTACGGCGACGGGGTGCGAGGCAGTGGTTAGTAGTGACGAACGAGTCTTGCGAAGTGCGGAACGATTGGTGTTGCCGGGTGTCGGGGCGTTTGGTTCGTGCATGAAAGCCTTGCGGCAACGCGGTTTTGATTCACTGGTCAAGGAACGCGCCGCGGCCGGCACGCCGTTGCTTGGTATTTGTGTCGGTATGCAGATGTTGTTTGAACTGTCTGAAGAGTTTGGAACTACGGAAGGTCTCGGATTGTTGCCGGGGCGCGTGCGAAGGTTTGAAACCGATCTGGTCGTACCGCAGGTTGGTTGGAACCGCATTCGACAAAAACAGAAACACGCGTTGTTCGAAGGCGTGGCTGACGGATCGTTTTGTTATTTCGTGCATTCGTTCCACTGCGAACCTCGTAACGCGGATTCGATCGTGGGCGAGACTGAATATGGTGTGAAGTATGCGTCGGTGGTCGCGCGGAACAATATTTGTGGCGTGCAGTTTCATCCGGAAAAGAGTCAGCATGTCGGCTTACAAATGCTGAGGAACTTTTGTGTTAGCTAAGAGAATCATTCCGTGTCTCGATGTCGACAATGGCCGGGTCGTCAAAGGGATTCGGTTTGTCTCGTTGACCGACGCCGGCGATCCGGTGGAACAGGCGAAGCGTTACGACGCTGAAGGTGCGGACGAGTTGACGTTTCTCGACATCACCGCATCGTCGGATAAACGCGACATAGTGACCGATCTCGTGAGGCGCGTGGCCGATGAAGTGTTTATTCCTTTTACGGTCGGCGGTGGGTTGCGATCAGTTGAAGACATTCGCGCGATTCTGCGAGGGGGTGCTGACAAGATTACGCTCAACACGGCAGCCATCGAGAACCCGCAATTGATCGCGGACTGCGCTGAGACTTTTGGGAGCCAGTGTATCGTCGTGGCGATCGATGCGCGCCGCAGCGCTGGCAACAAAGGTTGGGAAGTGTTTACGCACGGCGGCCGGCGAGCAGTCGGACTCGATGCGCTTGAATGGGCAGTGCGGGCTCAGAACCTCGGCGCCGGCGAAATTCTGTTGACGAGCATGGATCGCGACGGCACGCGCGACGGTTACGACATCGAATTGACTCGTGCTGTTTCCGATGCGGTGCGAATTCCGGTCATTGCCTCGGGGGGCGCGGGCAAAGTCGAGCATTTCTACGATGCGTTTGTCGACGGACGCGCAAGCGCCGTGCTGGCTGCGTCGCTGTTTCACTTTGGCGAGCTTTCGATTAGCGACGTGAAGAATTACCTGCGATCGCGTGGTGTAGAAGTCAGATGAATACGACAGACTTGAAATTCGATGAGCAAGGTTTGATACCGGCGATCGTGCAGGACGCTAGCACGCGCGAAGTGTTGACGCTCGCTTACATGAATCGCGAGAGTCTGGCGCGCACCATAGAAACGCGTGAGACATGGTTCTGGTCGCGGTCGCGTAATGAACTGTGGCACAAAGGTGAAACGTCGGGGAACACGCAGCAGGTTATCGATCTCGTTGCAGATTGCGATGGCGACGCGATCGTCGTTCTCGTCAAACCTTCGGGACCTGCATGTCATACCGGCGCGAGGTCATGTTTCGATCTGAAGCAGGACGAAGACCTCTCTAGCTTGCTCGTGAAGCTTTACGAACTAATAGCGAGTCGGGAACGCGAGCGTCCCGAAGGTTCTTACACGACGTATTTATTCGATCAAGGGATCGATAAGATTCTGAAAAAAGTCGGTGAAGAGTCAGCGGAAACAATTATCGCGGCCAAGAATGAGAAAACGAAACCGTTGGTGAGTGAAGTGTCTGACTTGATCTATCACCTGCTCGTCCTGCTGGTGGCGCGCGGAGTCAGTCTCGATCAGATCCGTGAGGAACTCGTGCTGCGAAGGAAATGAAAAACGAAATGGACCAACTACTGTCCTTTGCAGTCGAGCTGGCGCGCGGGGCCGGCGATATCACGCTGAAATACTTTCGCAAGACGCCGGAAACTACTACGAAAAGCGACGGCAGTTACGTGACCATCGCCGATCGCGAAGCCGAAGCGTACATGCGCCGAGAGATCGCCGCGCGTTTCCCTGACGACGGCATTCTCGGCGAAGAAGAAGGTGAAACGCATGGACGGTCCGGGCGCCGGTGGATAATCGATCCGATCGACGGCACGTTTGCTTTCGTTCATGGCGTGCCGTTTTATGGCGTGCTGATCGGGGTAGAGATAAACGGCGAGATGAGTGTTGGAATAATCAACATTCCGGCACTGGACGAACTTGTGTCCGCCGCGAACGGTGTGGGCTGTTTTTTGAACGGCAAACCGGCGCGAGTGTCGCGAACCGAAAGACTGGAAGACGCACTGCTTTTATCGACCGACTTCTCCTCGTGTGAGCGCTCCGGGTTTGGTAAGGCAGTGGAGTTGTTACAAGCTCGCGTCAGAACGAGCCGCACCTGGGGCGACTGTTACGGCTATGTTCTTGTCGCCACCGGTCGAGCAGACGTCATGCTCGATCCCGTGATGAATCTGTGGGACTGCGCTGCGTTGTTGCCAATCATGGAGGAGGCTGGCGGCACGTTTACCGACTGGACCGGATTGAGAACAGCGTCCGGCGGCAACTCGATCGCCACGAACGGGTTGTTGTTTACTGAGGTGATGAGCCTGGTGTCACGATAATGCTCGTCATTCCGGCAATCGATCTTAAGAGCGGTTCGTGCGTTCGCCTGGTCCAGGGACGCAAGACAGACGTCACGGTTTACGACGAGAATCCGGTTGACGTAGCGAAGCAGTTTGCTCGCGCCGGAGCGGAGATGATCCACGTGGTCGATCTCGACGGCGCGTTCGCTGGAGGAGAGTCGCCAAACCGCGAGGTGGTAAAGAAGATTGCCGCCGCGGTTGATGTTCCGATCGAGTTCGGGGGTGGTGTTCGTACGATCGACGACGTGCAGCAACTTTGTAATGCAGGTGTTACGAGGATCGTTTTAGGCACTGTCGCTGTCGAATCACCTGATCTCTTAGTAAAGCTGGCGGAACGATTTGCAGAAAAGATCTGTGTTGGAATTGACGCTCGCGACGGACGGGTAATGACACGCGGCTGGGAGTCAGAAACACAAATGAATGCCGTCGACCTTGCTCGGCTTGTAGTGGATTCTGGAATCCAACGGATCATTTACACCGATATCACGCGTGACGGTATGCTCACTGGTCCGAACATTGATCAAACGGTGTCGGTTGCGCGCGCCGCGAGCGTTCGCGTTACCGCTTCTGGTGGCGTTTCCAGTCTCGACGACATCAAACGTTTGCGCGACGCAGGCGAACCGCTCCTCGATAGTGTTATCGTTGGTAAGGCTTTATACGAACAAAAATTCAGTTTAGAAGACGCGATAAACTTATGAGTGAATCGATTTTTGCTGACGGAATTTTAAAGGGGCATGTGGCATTTGTGACGGGCGGTGGGACCGGGATTACAGGTGGTGTTGCCCGCGCACTCGCCGAAGCGGGCGCTGCCGTTGCGCTGGTCAGCCGTAACCTGGACCACCTGCGACCCGCCGCGGATGCAATCAACGAAAGTGGCGGAAAAGCGATTGCAGTTGTTGCCGATGTTCGTCAACCAGAAGCTGTTGAAGCGGCGGTAGGCGCCACTGTTGAGAAGCTCGGAAAGATCGACATCGTTATCAACGGCGCGGCAGGAAACTTTCTTTGCAAAGCAGAAGAGTTGTCACCGAACGGCTTCGGCACGGTCGTCGACATCGATCTCAAAGGCACCTTCAACGTGTGCCGGGCTGCGTTTGCTCAACTAAAAGAACATCGCGGCCAGATACTGAACATTAGTGCGACACTTCACTATCTCGGCACGCCGATGCAGCTTCATGTGTCCGCCGCGAAAGCAGGTGTCGACGCGTTGACCCGCAACCTGGCAGTCGAGTGGGGGCGTTATGGAATTCGCGTCAACGTGATAGCGCCTGGTCCAATCGAAGACACCGAAGGGATGACCCGGTTGGTGCCGGAACCAATTAAGGAGCGGCTCAAAAAGGCTGTTCCGCTTGGCCGGTTTGGCAGGATCGCCGATATCGAAAAGGCGGCTGTCTTTCTCTGTTCCGATGCGGCAAGTTTTATCAGCGGCGCAGTGTTGGTGGTGGATGGCGGCCACTGGCTGGCCGCGAATCGCACCGTGGGAAGTGCGTAATTCGGCGCGGCTTCGCCGCCCTGATGTACGACTGGGCTCCGCCCCCGCCGGCTGTGTTGGCTAAATAAGTCTTGCTTTCGGCAGGGCAAAGCCCCGCCGCGACATCAGACGGCTAAGCCGAACGTGAAAGCCAGTGTGCGGTAAAGGCAAAGAAGAAAATGCTCGATCTGCAACCCTCATCGTTTGAAGCGTTTGAGCGCGAGGCGCGGCAGGGCAATGTGGTGCCCGTTGTGCGTTCGGTGTTGGGCGATTTACATACGCCCGTTGGAACGTTCATGCGCATTGCCGGTGGTTCGCGCTACGCGTTTCTGCTGGAGTCAGTTGAAGGCGGTGAACGAATCGCGCGCTATTCGTTTCTGGGTGCGGATCCAGAGATGATTGTTCGCGGCCAGGGTTTGCAAACATTCGTAGAAAAGAATGGTCGAACGGAATCGTTTCCAGTCATTGCGACCGAGTGGGTGCGCGATTACTTCCGCGGAAAATCTCTCGCTCGTCGATCGGGATTGGTGCCATTTGCGGGGGGCGCAGTTGGTTATCTCAGCTATGACGCGGCGCAGTGGTTTGAACCAGCGCTGAGAGAGGACGTTACCCAGCCACTGACTGGTCCAACTGACGCCCTTTGGATGTTTTATCGCACGGTGATCGCCTTCGATCGTGTAAAACAGCGGCTCGAGATCGTCTCCATCGTGTTCACTGAAGAGGCGGGCGGCAGTCATGAGCGATTGCGTGAACTCTACGACGCCGCGGTTGCGCGCACCCGTGACATTGAACGGCGTATCTTCGAACCCGACGCGCGGCCGGTTAACGAACAGCCGCACCACCAGGCCTCACCAAACTTTACCCTTCAGTCGAATTGGCCGCGCCGCGCTTTCGAAGACGGCGTACGGCGCGTCAAGGAATACATCGCCGCCGGCGATTGTTACCAGGCAGTGCTGTCGCAGCGGTTCTCGGCCAATTTTCACGGCGAACCTCTTCTGATCTACCGCGCGCTACGAGCAATTAACCCGTCTCCGTACATGTTCTTCCTGCGCGTCGGCGAAGAAAGCGTAATCGGCGCGTCACCCGAGATGCTAGTCCGCTGTCACGGCCAACGACTCGATTATCGTCCGATAGCCGGCACGCGAAAGCGCGGCGCTACTGAAACGGAAGACTGGATGTTGAGCGAAGATCTAAAGTCAGACGAGAAGGAAGTCGCGGAACACATGATGCTTGTCGACCTTGGTCGCAACGATCTCGGCCGTGTTTCCGATTATGGTTCGGTGAAGGTTGAAGAGTTGATGTGCGTGGAGAAATATTCCCACGTTCAGCACTTGGAAACGAGTTTGCGGTCGCGGCTGCGAGATGACCTTGATCGATTCGACGCACTGGCGGCGTGTTTCCCGGCAGGTACCGTCACCGGCGCGCCAAAGATTCGCGCGATGGAGATCATTCGCGAACTCGAGCCGGACCGTCGTGGGATCTATGCGGGCTCGGTGTTATACATGGACTACGCTGACAATCTCGATTCATGCATCGCCATCCGAACTATCGTCTTGCGCGAAGGACAGGCGATGGTCCAGGCCGGAGCGGGGATCGTGGCCGATTCGGTTCCGGAGCACGAGTATGCGGAAACTGTGAACAAGGCTCGCGCGATGTTTCGCGCGATTGAAATGGCGGAGAAAGGTTTGTGAAACTGTTAATTCTGTTTTTATTCGTGGTTTGTTTTTTCGCGCCGCAAGAGCCTCCGAAAAAGGCCAACGCGCGTGACGCAGTTGCGCAAACGGAGAACGCTCCCGAACCATTTGACGGTGCCTCAGTCGAGAAGATGGCGGCGCAATGCGTGACTCTCGAGACGGATCTTGGCGCGATCGAGATCGCGATGATGCCGGAAGTCGCTCCCGAGTCCGTCCGAAACTTTCTCAACCTTTCGGCGACGGGTTTACTCGATACGACGACCTTCAGCCGCGTTGTGAAGGGGTTTGTCATTCAGGGTGGAAACCTTGCGACAGGTGAAAAATGGGGCGCTGAGGTAGCGAAGAGAATGTCGCGCCGGTTGCCTGACGAACCCGGAATCATCAAACACGTGCGCGGGATCGTTTCGATGGCGCGCGGTGATGAACCGAATAGCGCGACTACTCACTTTTTCATTCTTGTTGGGCCTGGCTCGCATCTCGACAGCAAGTTTGCTGCGTTTGGCACGGTAACAAAGGGCATGGAAGTGGCCGACACAATCAACCAGGCGCCTGTCGAAGGAGAGAAGCCGGAGAAACCGGTGAAGATCAATCGTGCGGTTGTGAGTCCATGTAAGAAATGAGGAAGTACCGAGGACCGTTACTGTTGGCATTGTTCGTGCTTGTTTTTAGCGCGTGCACGGACGAATTGCCTGACAGGAAGGCGCGGCCGGAAGCTGCGCAGCAGTTACTTAAGTTGCGTGGTTACGAGTTTGATGAAAAGAGTTACCACGCGGCTGCGCGTGCGGGCGACAAGATGGCGATCACCGCGTTTATTGACGGTGGCATCAATGTAAACGCGCAGAGCGAATCCGATGGGCGTACGCCCCTGATTTCGGCGGCGGCCCGTGGCGATCTCGAAGTGGTGAATCTGCTGGTCCAGCGCGGCGCGGACGTTAACGTTAAGGACAAACGGGATTACACGGCACTGCTTCATGCGATCGAGGCGCGGTATGACGAAGTCGCGCTCGTCCTTTTGAATCAGCCGAAACTCGACCCGAATGCGAGAGGCTTGAACGGTGTTACAGCGCTAATTAGTTACGCCTGGCGTAACCAGAAGGATGCGGTGCGGAGGTTGTTGGAACTCGGCGCCGACGTGAACGCACAGGACAACGATGGTGATGCGGCGCTTCATGGCGCCGCAGAGAGCGGCAGTGTTGAGATAATCGACATGCTGCTGGCGAAAGGCGCCAACGCGAATTTGAAAAACAAACAGGGCGGGACGCCGCTGATGTGGGCGGCTGTCTTTGGCAATGAAGAGGCAGCGCGACGATTACTCGAACACGGTGCCGATCCTTCGTTGAAAGACAACGACGGCATGACCGCGCGCGACTGGGCAATTAAGAACAATCGAGAAAGCGTTGTTAGACTGTTGAATAAATAATGTTCTCTTCGACTCTTCTGGCTTTTGTGTTTTTGGCGCCTTTTTGTGGCTGATGTTGCTCGTAATCGACAACTACGATTCGTTTACTTACAACCTGGTCCAGTACCTCGGTGAGCTGGGCCAAACGGTCGAAGTGCGCCGCAACAATCGAGTTACGACAGACGAGATCGAGACGAGTTTGCGTCCGGAAAGAATCGTAATCTCGCCCGGACCAGGGACGCCGGACGACGCCGGGGTCTCGCTCGACGTGATTGATCGTTTCGCGGGGAAAATCCCGTTGCTGGGTGTTTGTCTCGGCCATCAGGCGATTGGGCAGGCATTTGGCGGGCGTGTGGTGCGCGCGCCGGAGTTGATGCATGGCAAGGCGTCGGAAGTCAGCCACGATGGCCGGACCATATTTGCCGGGCTGGAGAATACGTTAATTGCCGGCCGGTATCATTCTTTGATTGTGGAAAAGGAGTCGCTGCCGAAATGTCTCGAAGTGTCCGCGTCTACGGGCGACGGACTGATCATGGGGTTACGACATCGAGAGTGGAAAATCGAAGGCGTGCAGTTTCATCCTGAATCGATTCTAACCCCCCAAGGCAAGCAACTGCTCGCAAACTTTTTAAAGCTCTGACTCCTGCTAAACACTTCTTCAATGGCGAATCACCGGTTAACTGAGTTTTTGGCGCGTCTGGTGCGGCGCGAGGATTTGAACCGCGAGGAAGCGGAACAGTTCCTCGATGCACTGCTCGATGCAGAGGCGAGTGATGCACAGATCGCCGCGGCGCTGGTGGCCCTCGCGGCGAAAGGTGAAACGGTTGAAGAGTTGACCGGGTTGGTCCAAGGGTTGCGATCTCGAGCGGTCCGCGTGAACTCGAGACATTCGTGTTTCATCGACACTGCGGGTACGGGTTCGAGTCGCGCGAAGACTTTCAATATCTCGACTGCCGCCGCTTTTGTGATCGCAGGCGCTGGACTGCCAGTTGCGAAACACGGCAATCGCGCCGCGAGCAGCAAGTCAGGCAGCGCGGATCTGCTGACGGCGTTGGGCGTGAATGTTTCGGCTATACCGTCGGTATCGGAATCGTCACTCAACGAGATCGGACTCTGTTTCATGTTCGCGCCGCTATATCACGGAGCGACCGCAAGGGTGGCGGGGATCCGCCGGCAGTTGGGCATACACACCACGTTCAATCTGCTCGGTCCATTGAGCAATCCCGCCGGCGCGCCGCGACAGATCATAGGCGTGTGGAGAAGGGATCTGGCGGAACGAATGGCGAATGTGCTGGCTGCGCTTGGCACTGAACGCGCCTGGGTGGTCCATGGTGAAGATGGTTTGGACGAGATCACTTTGGCAGGAAAGACGCACGTGGCGGAAACGCGCGATGGACAAGTGACGACTTTTGAGATCGCTCCCGGCGACCTTGGGTTCGAAACGGCTGCGCTCGATCACTTACGCGGTGGCGACACGGAGGCAAACGCGCGTATCGTGCGCGGCGTGCTTGATGGATCTCGCCAGGATGAAGCACGCGCGTTGGTACTCATGACTGCCGCGGCGGCGTTGATGCTGGGCGGCGCGGCCACGGATCTTCGTGACGGCGCGACGCGGGCTGCGAAAGCGATCGATAGCGGCGCCGCCGAGTTGAAATTACAGTTGTTGATTGAAGCGACCAATTAATGAGTTTTCTTTCGGAGATCATCGAGCGGAAGCGACATCGAGTGGAAGTGCAGAAAAGGATCCTTCCGCGCGAGAGCTTTGAAATACGCTTAAACTCACACAGATTCCGCCAGGCATTGCTGACCGACGCTATCAACATAATCGCCGAGTTTAAGCGTCGTTCACCATCGAAAGGAACAATCCGAGGTGACGCGGATCTGAACCGGATTGTGGAAGCTTATCAAGCGGCTGGTGCGGCTGCGATTTCCGTGCTGACCGAAGAAGATTATTTCTCAGGCTCGCTCGACGATATGCGCGCAGTTAAAAGATCCGTGGACCTCCCCGTTCTGCGCAAAGACTTCATGATCGATGACTACCAGGTCTACGAATCAGCCGCCGCAGGTGCGGATGCGGTGTTACTAATCGTCGCGGCACTCGATGATAGCACTCTGATTCGACTGCGACGTCTGATCGAAGACGAACTCGGCATGGACGCGCTTATCGAAGTTCATACCAGCGAAGAGATGCGGCGTGCAATCGAGTGCGGAGCAAATCTGATCGGCGTTAACAACCGCAATCTACATACGTTCGAAGTGTCAATCGAAACATCTCTATCGCTGGCGAAAGAAGCACCACCTGGCGCACTGCTCATCAGTGAAAGTGGCCTAAACAATTCAACCGATTTGGCCCGACTCCACGACGCCGGTTATCACGGCTTCTTAATCGGCGAATCGCTGATGCGTTCAGAAAATCCCGAAGCGGCGCTCCGCGATCTGGTGAGCACGCCATGACATTCATCAAGATTTGCGGCATCACGAATCTCGACGATGCGCTTGCGGCAGTCGACGCAGGCGCGGATGCGCTGGGCTTCAACTTCTACAAACCTAGTCCGCGTTACATCGCCCCTGATGTCGCCTGTGAAATAATCAATCGTCTGCCAACAACAATCCTGACGGTAGGCGTCTTTGTTAACGAAGAGTCGCCCCAAGCCGTGGAAGATTTAGCCCGGCACGCAGGCGTAACTGCAATCCAACTGCACGGTGACGAATCGCCCGATTACTGTCGCACTATGGAGAACCGTTATGTCATAAAGGCCCTCGCTGCTGGCGCCGACTTCGACATGCAACGCGCGCTTGATTACGAAGTCGATGCGATCCTGCTCGATACCAAACACGGCACTTTGCGCGGCGGCACTGGCCGCGTCTTCGATTGGTCGATTGCTTTCGAAGCCCGTCGCCTGGTGCCGAAACTTTATCTGGCAGGCGGACTCGGGATCGATAATATTGAAGACGCCATCAAATCCGTGGATCCTTTCGCCGTCGACGCGTGCAGCGCGCTCGAAGAAACGCCCGGAAAAAAGAACCACGAACGCATGCGCGCCTTCGTGAAAGCGATACGGAGTGTTAAACCTTGACGATGCCCCACAGTCGCGGAGTATCCTTGAACTTGCCCCAAGGTCAGAAACTATCAGATTGTCCTCCCCGAACAGGTTTGTTTGAATTGTCGACCTCTCCGGGTCTGATTATGACTGCGCGGGCAGAAACGAAACACAAGCCAAAAGCAGGTGACCGGTCGCGTGGCCGTGTGCTCCTGATCACCGACGAAGATAAGTCGCAGTTCATCGAGGGGATCGCCGAAAAAGGCATCGACGTTGTCGGCGTGTCTAACGGCGCCGCCGCACTCGTTTCGCTCCAACGATCGCGTCCGCATCTCGTCGTCGCCGATATCAACGCACGCGGTCTGAGAATGCGTGAGCTCGGCAAGATGTTGGCCCAATCGGACGACGGCATCCCGCTCGTATTGGTCGGGTCGGAACGCGCGACGCTCGCGGCCCGGCGCGCCGCGCTACAGAATGGCGCCTTCGACTATTTCGAGTTTCCGGCAGAGATCGAACTGCTGATTGAGCGCACACACCAGTTGGTGATGTTGCGCCAGAAGATCGATCAACTGCGCGCCGACGCCGATCTGGATTCTTTAACGGGCCTTGCGAACCGTCGTCGCTTTCGCGTTGCGCTTGCGCGCGAAGTGGAACGGTGGCGTCGCTATCGTGTGCCGTGTGCGCTGCTGATGCTCGATATTGATCATCTGAAATCGATCAACGACCGCTTTGGTCATCCTGCGGGCGACGTGGTAATTCGACAGATCGCGCAAACATTGAAGGATGTTTCTCGCGACAACGACACTGCGGCGCGACTTGGTGGTGAAGAGTTCGGTTTGCTACTCGCCGGCGTGGACCTCGACAAGGCAGCTGCGGCGGCGAATCGTCTACGTGCGGTGCTTGGTACGAAACGGGTCGAAGGAGTTGGCACAGTCACGGTCAGTATCGGCGTGGCCAGTTGTCCGGAGAACGCGACGTCGGAGCGAACACTGTATTCCGCGAGTGACCGCGCGCTTTACGTGTCGAAGAACTCGGGCCGGGATCGAGTGTCGGTTGCGCCACCACTGCAGGAGAAATTGCCGGGGGTTTGAGATGGCAACAACAGCGGCCAATTGATCATTTACTGTTGGACACTCTCTAGCGTTCTCTGCGTTGCTGTGCCCTCTGCGTTAACCGGAAATGTTCAATTGAACGCAGAGACACGCAGAGAAAACAAAGCACAAAGCACCAAGTACAAAGTACAAAGAACATGACCTCGCCGATTCCACAACCTGACTCACTTGGCCATTGGGGAAAGTATGGAGGACGCTTCGTTCCCGAAACGTTGATGGCGCCGCTTGAAGAATTGACTGCGGCTTACATTGCCAGCCGCGACGACGAGTCGTTTCAGTCAGAGCTTCAAAACCTGTTACAGAACTACGCCGGGCGTCCAACGCCACTGTTCTACGCTGCCCGGCTGACGGAACACAGCGGCGGCGCGAGGATTTATCTCAAGCGCGAAGATCTGCTGCACAGTGGCGCCCACAAGATTAACAACACACTCGGTCAGGTGCTGCTCGCCCGCCGCATGAACAAAAAACGGATAATCGCCGAAACGGGCGCAGGTCAACATGGTGTTGCGACGGCGACCGTTTGCGCCTTGTTTGGTTTGAATTGCGTTGTATACATGGGTGCCGAAGACATGCGACGCCAGGCGTTGAATGTTTTTCGCATGCAACTGCTCGGCGCGGAAGTGCGTGAAGTGAACGCCGGCTCGCGCACGCTTAAAGATGCGATTAACGAAGCGCTGCGCGATTGGGTCACCAACGTCGCCGACACTTATTACCTGCTTGGCAGCGCGCTTGGTCCACATCCTTACCCGCTGATGGTGCGCGATTTTCAAAGCGTGATCGGTCGCGAAGCGCGCGCGCAGATCATGGAACATGAAGGCCGTTTGCCGGACGTACTGATCGCGTGTGTAGGTGGCGGATCAAATTCGATCGGTTTGTTTCATTCGTTCCTTGGCGATGCGTCCGTAAAGATGATTGGCGTCGAAGCGGGAGGGTCCGGATCGGAACTGGGTCAACATGCGGCGAGATTCAACGCTGGCGGTGGTGGCCGTCCCGGCGTGCTTCAGGGGACGATGAGCTACGTTTTACAGGATCAGCACGGGCAAGTGGCTTCTACTCATTCGATCTCTGCTGGCCTGGATTATCCATCCATTGGACCGGAACATGCGTTTCTACACGACGAAGGCCGCGTTGAATACGATTCGGTTTCTGATGACGAGGCGCTCGAGGCGTTTCAACTGTTATCGAAACGTGAAGGAATCATTCCCGCGCTCGAATCGGCCCACGCGGTCGCTTATGCCATCAAAAAAGCCGGCGGGATGAAACCCAATCAGATCGTGGTCGTGAACCTTTCGGGTCGCGGCGATAAAGACGTAGATTCAGTCCGTGAACGCCTTTGTGAATCGTAGGTCGTAAATAGTGGGACGCATCGAAAATGGCTTTACCAAACTCAAACAGCAGGGCCGAAGAGGTTTCATCCCGTTTATCACCGCCGGGGATCCTGACCTCGCAATCACCGAGCAAATCCTGATCGAATTGGCGCACGCCGGTGCCACTGTGATCGAACTTGGCGTGCCCTTCAGCGATCCGATGGCTGATGGCCCGGTGATCCAGCGTGCCTCCGAACGCGCGCTCAAGAACAGTTTTGGTTTGGCCGAGCTGCTTGAGATGGTCGCGCGCGCACGCACACGGATCGACACACCGATTATTCTCTTCAGTTACTTCAATCCGTTACTTCAATTTGGCATTAAGCGGCTCGCGCACAGAGCGAAGGCCTCCGGTGTCGATGGCGTCCTAGTAACCGATTTATCGCCTGAAGAATCAGGTGAATTAGAAACGGAGTTGCGCGCCCACAGTCTCGATATGATCTTTCTCGTCGCGCCGACATCCACCGACGAACGCCTGAAACTTGTGGCGGAACACGCAAGCGGCTTTGTCTATGCCGTTGCTCGTACCGGTGTGACCGGAACGCGCGAGACTGTAAGTGTAGAAGCGGAAAAACTAGTGAAGCGCATGCGGAAGTTCACGTCGCTGCCGATCGCTGTAGGCTTCGGCATCTCGTCAGCCCAGCAGGTGAAGGACGTGCAGCGTTATGCTGATGCCGTCGTCGTCGGTTCAGCGATCGTCGCGGAGATGGAGCGGCTTACGGACGCTTCCGACCTCGCGCAGAAGATCGGTGAATTTACGCGAGCACTGAATTCCTGAGGTTGTGCTATGCTGGCGCGCACAATCTCACGTTGTCGCAGAGAGGGCTGCGACGGGTCGTTTCCGAACCTCACCCTCAGGAAAATTTTAGTTGTTGCAAGGATGAAACACTGTTCCATTCTCGCTCTGATTGTGCTATTCTTTCGGCCTTTGAGGGAGGACCAGCCTATGCAGATTGAGAAGAGGAGCAAAGAAAGAGATGTATGCCATGGCAGATGACCGATTAAGCGCGGACCGCGGCAGGGCAATTGAAGCCGCATTGGCAAATATTGAAAAGAAGTTCGGCAAGGGGTCGATTATGCGGTTGGGCGAACGCGACGTTTCAGATATACCAGCGATCTCCACTACGTCGCTCAGTCTGGATGCGGCGGTTGGCATCGGCGGCGTTCCCCGCGGTCGTATCGTTGAAATCTATGGTCCGGAAAGTTCAGGCAAAACTACTCTGGCACTGCATATCGTTGCCGAAGCGCAGAAAGCGGGCGGCGTCGCGGCGTATATCGACGCCGAGCATGCCATGGATGCGGACTACGCGGGAAAACTCGGCGTCGACATCGATCAGCTTCTGATCTCTCAACCTGACTCCGGCGAACAGGCGCTCGAAATCGCCGAAGCGCTGGTGCGTTCCAATGGCGTCGACGTGATCGTGATCGACTCCGTTGCCGCGTTGGTTCCACGCGCTGAGCTCGACGGTGAAATGGGTGACTCACTCCCGGGTTTGCAGGCGCGATTGATGTCGCAGGCGCTGCGCAAGCTCACGGCGATAGTTGCCCAGTCAAACACCTGCTTTATCTTCATCAACCAGATCCGCGAGAAGATAGGGGTCATGTTCGGCAATCCCGAAACGACTACCGGTGGCCGCGCCCTCAAGTTTTACTCGTCGCTGCGACTCGACATTCGCCGCATCGGCGCCATCAAGGACGGCGATCGTATCGTCGGAAATCGCACGAAAGTTAAGGTCGCGAAGAACAAAGTTGCGCCGCCGTTTCGCGAGTGTGAGTTCGACATCATGTACGGCGAAGGCATTTCGCGCGAGGGTGACCTGCTCGATCTCGCCACCGCGCAGCGAGTGGTTGAAAAAAGTGGCGCCTGGTTCTCGTTCAAGGGCGAACGGTTGGGCCAGGGACGCGAGAATGCCAAGCAGTCGTTGAAGGAAAATCCGGAAGTGCTGAAGCGGATCGAAAGGGAAGTTAAACTGAAACTTGGCATGGCGGTTCGCGAAGTTGACGCAAAGGCTGCGACGGCTGCTGAGAAGAAGTAAACTGACACGTGTAAAATCGTGTCATCCGTGGCTTCGATACTCATAAAAAACGGCTCGCTCGTGACGATGGACCACTCTAACTCCATCGTCCAGGGCGAGCTGTTGATTGTTGACGGCAAGATTACCGACGTCGGAGGGGCAAAGGGCCGATCTGCGGATGTTGTTATTAACGCGGACGGCTGCGCTGTCATACCCGGCTTTGTCCAGACGCATCTTCATCTCTGCCAAACAATCTTCCGTGGGACCGCAGACGACCTCTCGCTGATCGACTGGTTGAAGAAGCGTGTCTGGCCGATGGAAGCGGCGCACTCCGCCAGCTCAATCGCTGCCTCCGCGCGCCTTGGCATCGCTGAACTCATCAAGGGTGGAACGACCTGCGCGCTCACGATGGAAACGGTCAATCATACCGGCGAGGTTTTCAAGGTCGTCGACGAGACCGGGTTTCGCGCTACAGTCGGCAAGTGCATGATGGACAAAGGCGACGAAGTCCCTGCCGCTTTGCATGAACAGACGGCGGCATCGATCGAGGAGTCGATTACCTTGCTCGAGTCATGGCACGGTAAAGGTGATGGCCGCATTCGGTATTGTTTTGCGCCGCGCTTCGCAGTCAGTTGCACTCGCCAGTTGTTGGAGAAAGTTGCACATTTGGCTCGTGAGCGTAGCGTGATGGTCCACACCCACGCCTCTGAGAACACGACAGAATGCGAGATGGTTGAAAGTGAAACTGGCCTGCGAAATGTCTCTTATCTCGACAGCCTTGGTCTGACTGGACCACACGTAGCGTTGGCCCACTGCGTACATTTAAGCGACGACGAGATCGACACGCTCGGGCGGACCAGGACTAACGTTGTCCACTGTCCGTCCTCAAACTTGAAGCTCGGATCCGGCATTGCGCCTGTTAAAAAACTGTTGGACCGTAACATTTCGGTTTCGCTGGGCGCTGATGGTGCGGCGTGTAACAACCGGCTCGACATGTTTACTGAGATGCGAACTGCGGCACTGTTGCAAAAGGCGCTTCACGGTCCTGAAGTATTGACTGCGAATCGCGTGCTGCAGATGGGCACGATCGACGGCGCGCGAGCGATGGGACTCGACAGTGAAATAGGAAGTTTGGAAGCAGGGAAGCGGGCTGACGTGGCGATTGTCAGTATGCGCGGGCTGCATGCCACACCGGCGGGCGAGATTGTTTCCGCGCTTGTTTACTCGGCGCAGCCGAGCGACGTCGACACGGTGATCATTAACGGGCGGTTGGTCATGAGAGATCGGAAACTGCTAACGATCAATGAAGTTGAGACTGTGGAGAATGCGAACGCGGAAGCGAAAGAGCTGGTTAAAAGGGCCTGAAAATAGCTGTGCCAGCTCGAAGGTAGCGACTGCGGGGGGCGCGATCGGCGGCCGAGCTGGCACTGGCGGGCACTATCAATTTTGAATTGGATGGCCGTCTTTTGAACCTAGCTGACGTTTGGGCATCAGCGCCACCCGCAACGTCCCGAATTATACACCCGGCAAGGTATCAGTCAACGACTTTTTTGTGACGGATCCGACAAAAACGCCGTTACACCGGCGTTACAAATCGCGTCGTCCTCAAAGTTGACAGGCATTTGCGCCAGTCCCTATACTACGCCTCTTTTTGCTCTCACTGGCCAGGTAGCTCAGTTGGTAGAGCGCGGCCCTGAAAAGGCCGGCGTCGGCGGTTCGATTCCGTCCCTGGCCACCAATATCTCCAACAACTTAGCGACAGTTAAAAAGCGTGTAATAATTTCTCGCGCGTACAATACGCGTACATTCAGGTTTCACAATTTCACTTTTGGCGTCGCTCGTTCAAGTAATTTTCAAATTTCCCGGGACATGCGAATCGTAAAGGAACATCATGTCCTTACTCTGAATAGCAGGATGTACATCGATAATGGTCCACTACTCCGATTTCGTGAATGGTGACAAATGTTCAGGTGATTGAGGGCTGAGGCTGCCAGTATCTCTTGTTTGAAGTGCCGCAGTCGATCTGCACTTAGAGAAAACTAAACCCTTCACCGCTAGCTGACTCTTGAGCCACGTAATGTTGCGTGCCAGGGCTCCCGTGTTCCCAGCTTGGATCAACACGAGTTCCTCGTGGGCCCCAGGTATGCATCATCGCTGAAGGAGCGCCTCTGCAGGTTACCTCAAAGAGTTCGTTCGGCGTTAGTTGCGCCAACTCTGAAACGTCTTGCGATTAGCGATCAACTCCATCCAGCACCCAGATGCTCCCGGTTACTTCCGTGATCGGCAACACTAAACGGTCGGCACCGAGCGTCATATCCGCCAGTGCAACGTTGGTCCACACCATCTTGCCGGGGCTGTCGAACGAGGTCACGCGGAAGGGTTGGCCCACGGGCTCACCGTGCTCAGGATCGAAGCGGATGGCCCACACGTTGTAAAATCCTGTGCCGCGGTTGGAGAGGTAGTAGATCGTCTTCCCGTCAGGCGCCCAGTGCGGCTTGTCCGACCACACATTGTCCTCAGTAATGCGTATCCATTCCCCGCCTGATGTTGTTGGCACGACGTAGATGGTGTTAACACTGCCGCCCTTGAGCGCGCCGAAGCAGACCCAGCGATCATCGGGCGAAAACCGCGCCTGGAAGAGGCTGTACTCCGGGTGTGTTGTAACTACACGCATCTGCTTTTCAGCGTGAGGCGCAGCCGATAATGGATACAGGGAAATCGCCCCCCATCTTCTTGGGCTCTGGCGGTCAGAGGTCACGAGAATCCACTGCCCATCGGCAGACCAGTCAAAAGGGAGTTCGTCCGCCCCGGAAGCGATGATCTGTTCCTCGCCGCCCCCAGCGGGCAGAACAGCAATCAAGAACTGGTCCCTCCTGCCACGGTAAGCTACGCGTGTACCATCGCGTGACCAGCACGAGCTAAAAATAACGCCCTCGTTAACCGTCAGTAATGTCTCTCGACCATCCTCCAGTGATTTCTCCCAGAGTTCATGTCTGTGCGTCCCCGCACGACTGGCGATATACAATAACCTCTTGCCATCGCGCGACAGGTTGAGGCTTTGAGGATTTACTCCGGTCGCCGTAACGGGCTGTCCTTCGCCTTTAATCTTGGCGGCGCGGGGGTCCAAGGGCAGCGACCAAGCTCGCGTGCTCTCTGTTCGCACGCTGAAGGCTAATCTCTTGCCGTCCGGCGACAGGGCGAGATCGTGATCTGCCGAGCCGGTCGTCAGGCGCTCGGGGCCCGCGATCAAGCGTAACGTCTGGAGATCAACGGTGATCTTCCAAAGGTTTCTTACCTCCCGCGAAACCCCTTCAAAATAGACCTCCCGGCCCGACGGTGCCCAACGGTAATTAAAAACCTGCGTGAAGGCGGTTTCCCTGAATTGTCTCTCGACCTCTTCACTCATTTCGGACTTCACCGGTGCGCCGCCCGCCAAGGGCACTGTCCAACATCCAAATCCCAGTTCTCTTCTTTCCCCGATGAGAGAAATCCGCTCACCATCAGGGTGCCAAATGGCCGAACTCAGTTGAACAAAGCCGGCGAGGAGTTCGGGTTGCACTTCGCGCGGCGGGTTCCCATCAAGAGACACCACATACACGTTAGGGGCAAAGGCCAATCCTGATTGCAAATTCGAGAACAGGATCTTCATGCCGTCAGGCGACCAGCGTGGGTGATAACCGAATGAGGAGATTTTGTGTTCGCGCCCGCCCAGCGCCGGCACGACGAACAGCCCGCCACTTTCCCGCTCCGAGCGGAAGACGATCTGGCTTCCGTCCGGCGACCAGTCCGGCTGCCAGTCGTGGGCGGGCGACTTAGTCACAAGCACAGCGTCGCCGCCGCCAACCGGCTGCACCCAGATGTCGAAGTTCCCGCTCTTGTCAGAGGTGTAAGCGATGAAGCGCCCGTCCGGCGCCCACGTCGGCTCGCTTTGCAGGCCCGCACCGAACGTCAGGCGCGAGAGCGAACGCTGAGGCGGCTGTGGGTTGGCTCCGCGTCTTTGGTTTGTCAGCACGTAGGCCACGCCTGCCGCTGCGACGGCGAGGATGACGAGGGTCAGCGCCGCTACGGTCTTATGACGTCTCATCTTGCCGGCTACAATGATCACATTGGCTAGCGCAGCAACCGCTCCTGTTTTATGACGCTTAATCTCGCTCACGAGAAACTGAGCGCTTGACCTCCGCCGCGGAATTGCTTTAAAAGCGCCCGCCGCAGGTTCGTCGACAATGACGATTTGCCCAGGTCGTGAAAGTGAGCTATTCGACGCTTCCGGTCTTGCCTCTGTTCCACCTTTTTCGCCGACTACAAATCGCACTGCCGCCACAAACTGGTAGCCAACTCCGGGCACAGTAACTATGAATTGATGATCGTTTGGCTTTTCCCCAAGAGTCTTTCTCAATAGCGACACATTTACATTGAGGTTGTTCTCTTCAACAATGGTGTCGGGCCAAACACGGCTCAAGATCTCATCCTTCCCAACTACGTGACCTTGGCGAGAAACCAACAACAGCAGTACGTCGAAGGCCTTTGGCGTTAGCGGAACAACCGTACCTGCGCGCCACAGCAGGCGTTTCGTCGCATCCAGGCGGAAGTCACCAAACTCGTAGCACCTAGCAGGGGAGGACTTTAGCCCTTTTCCAGCGTCTTCAGGATCTTTAAGGTCAGATTTAAGACTTTCAAAGGACATTAACGATTCCTTTGGAGTAAGTTGACGGCCATTCGTCGCGGCTCAGACTGATCATCATTGAGGCAATCCAACGCGACGCTAGATCTATAAAGCCGAAAGGAGAATCGACATGCAGAAATGCAAATTGACAGCATCCGCCGTACTTGCCTTGTTAGTCTTACTGTTCCTGAGTTCCTCCGCTGTCGCCCAAGTGCCCGGGCCGCCTTGGGGACCAGAGGCGCCTTCCTTTAACCTGGAGGTTATTCTGCGCGGCGACGGCTTCGGCCACGTCAAGTTCCGCCAGCCAAACGACGACACTTTCATCATCTATCTCGACGTTTGGCTGCGCGACCTGGCGCCGAACACTAGCTACCTTCTGCAGCGGGCTGTGGACACCAATGTCGACGACAATTGCACGAGCACAAGCTGGCTCACTTTGGGTAAAGGACTTCAGCCGCAGTCGATCATCACGGACGACACCGGAACAGGACGAGAGGAGCTGTTTCGCAGTGTGGCCGCCTTCCCCCCTGGTTCAGAGTTTGATATTCACTTCCGGGTCATCGAGGAGGCCACCTCGGCAGTCGTGCTGACGAGCCAGTGTTATCAGTTCACTATCACTCAGTGACTTCTCTGTCAAGAAGATCGTGGTCTAAAAGCGCATGAATTGAATATAGCCGGGCCGAGAAACCTCGCTGAATGCGCCGCCACTCTACCCAGCTCTAACTTTCAGGGCAACGAGTAGGGAAAGGTAAATACGATGATATTCGCTAACAGGTAAGTCGTCGATTCTCAATGCACTAAAACGTTATTACATTGTTCGGCAAATTGATGTCGTGACGTTTTGCTTTAAGTTGCTATGGGAATGGATTGCTAGAAGGGATAAACTCGGCCCGCGCGTACAATTACGCGTACATCGAAGGCCCGAAAAAAGCCCAAAGCATCCTAGGTCATCCTAAATGTGTCAGTGACATTCATTGATTTCAAACGACTTCGGTGATTCGGTAAGCGGCCCTGAAAAGGCCGGCGTCGGCGGTTCGATTCCGTCCCTGGCCACCAATATCTTCAACAACTTAGCGACAGTCAAAAAGCGTGTAAGACCTTCTGGCGCGTACAATACGCGTTCATAGACCCTCACATTTCATTTTTCGCGTCGCTCGTTCGAGTCACTTCCAACTCCCGCGAACACACTGAAGGCTAGCCTTGGGCTGGTGGAAGTAAGCGCGCGCGCAGATGGCGATCAAACGTCCTGCGCCAGCCTTGCTTTTTAAGCGCATACCTTTAGAGGTTGGGACTATGTTTCTCGCGATCAATGTGTAGTTTCAGAGAAGTCAAAGAACTGATTCATACATGTTGCTCAATGCCGGATCTGCTGGCAAAATCGTGCCGCGAGTACCCACCGTCAGTTTCAAGAATATTAGCATCCCTATGAAACCTGAGCGCTGGCAGAAAATTGAACAAGTCTTTGATGCTGCGTTACAGCGCACGCCTGAAGATCGTGCCAGCTTCCTACAGCAAATCTGTGCCGGCGATGAAGCTTTGTACAGCGATGTAAAGTCGCTACTCGCCTCATACGGAAACGACGACAGTTTTTTTGAAGACTCTGCCTCAGCTCTAGCCGCCGAAATGTTTGGCGATATGGTTGGCGAAACCATAGGGCCGTACGAAGTGCTTTCGGAACTTGGTTCGGGTGGGATGGGAACTGTCTACCTGGCCCAGGACGCGCGGCTCGGCCGCAAGATCGCGCTTAAACTTCTTCCGCCACAATTCACGAACGATAAAGATCGACTGCGGCGGTTTCAGCAAGAAGCTCGGTCGGCCTCAGCTCTGAATCACCCAAACATCCTTACAGTTCACGAAATCGAACAAAAAGGTGAACTGCACTACATTGCCACCGAATTTGTGGATGGAGTGACGCTGCGCCAGTACCTGTCGAACCGGCAACTGAATCTCTACGAGGTTCTCAATATTGCCAGTCAGATAGCGAGTGCGTTGCAAGCAGCTCATGCTGCCGGAATCGCGCACCGTGATATCAAGCCCGAGAATGTCATGATCCGTACGGACGGTTACGTCAAAGTTCTGGACTTTGGACTGGCCAAGCTAACGGAACGTGACGACTTGCTGCCCACGACGCCGGAAACAAACCCGGGGGTTGTGATGGGCACGCCGCGTTATATGTCTCCGGAACAGGCCCGAGGTTTGGAGGTCGACGGCCGAACAGACATCTTCAGCCTTGGAATAATCATTTATGAGATGGTGGCTGGCACAGTACCGTTTGATGGGGCCACACCGAGTGATGTGATTGCGGCATTGCTTAAGGACGAGCCTGCGTCGTTGACTTCACGGATACCCGAAGTCCCCTTCGAGCTGGAACGAGTCATCAACTCGGCTTTGGCGAAGAATCGGAAAGATCGCTATCAGACAGCCACGGAGTTTTTGCTAGACCTTCATCGGTTAAAAGATGGTCTCCAGTTGAATGGAAAACCCGTTAACGCTGGAGGTTTTGGCTCACCACAGGCACATTCAGAACGCGGGCAAACAGCAGCCTCTCGTCGTTTCAGATCAACTGATCCTAAGGCTAATAAGAATACAGAATCCGTTCAACCAAAAATAGGGAGGTGGGCGCTTGTTATCAGCGTAGGAATGCTCCTTCTTGTTGCTGGCGTCGTCTCCATGGTTTACCGCAGTCGTCGCAAAGTGACATCGACCGCGAAGGTCACGCAAATCCGCTTACTCACCAATCGAGATGGATTCGTGACGGCGGCGCGGTTTGCACCCGACGGGAAGCGCGTTATCTACAGCGGAGGATTTGATGGTCGGCCCGTTGAACTCTTCTTCACCGATGTGGATGGTCTTGAACGGCGACCTGCAGAAACTTCTTTGGCATCATTGAAGTCTGTTTCCTCAACAACTGGCAAAATCGCTGTGTTGCTGAACTTCGAACTCAATTGGATGGATGGGCGCAACGGAACTCTGGCAATCTTGCCGGCTGAGGGTGGTAAGCCAGAAGTGCTAATGGACAACGTTGACGAAGCGGCTTTTGCGCCCGACGGAGACTCAATAGCGATTGTGCGGTCAGTGATGCGGGAGCATCAACTCGAATACCCTGTGGAACAAGTTCTGTATAAATCTCCCGGTTGGATGTCTTATCCTCGATTCTCTCCAAAGGGTGACAAAATCGCGTTTTTCGAACACCCACTAGGAGACAACGGCGGATCCGTGGTGCTTTTTGATGTGGCGACCAAGAAATCGGAGTCTATTTCGACAGGCTGGACAGCTCTCAAGGGGCTTGCCTGGAATCCCACGGGTGACGAAATCTGGTTTGGTGGCTCCCGTGTAAGTAGGAACCAGAATATCAATGCCGTGTCTCTCTCAGGCAAAGAGCGATTGAATATTTATGAGCTGCCAGGTGTCTACGTCAAGCTTGAGGACATTTCGCCTGATGGAAGAATCTTGGTATCACAAGGAAACATTCATACGACGATGACCATCCTGGGTGGCAAGTCAGCAAGCGAAGTAGTTAGTTCCCCATTTGCATGGTCGCTATCTGTCGACTTATCTACGGACGGGAAAACGCTCCTCTATTATGAATTGGGATATGAAAGTAGCGATCCATCGGATGTGAATACCACATATCTCCGTAAACTCGACGAACCAAACCCTATTCGCCTGGGGAAAGGAAAAGCGTTAGCCCTGTCACCAGACGGCAAATGGGCGCTTGCACTTCAAGATAGATCGCCACCGCAACTTGTCTTGTTGCCGACTTCGTCCGGGACGCCAAAGGCTCTGCCGAATTCGGGAATGAAGGAATATCATTACGCGTCTTTTTTCCCGGACATGCGAAGGATTCTCTTTACTGCAGTCGAAGCGCGCGAGGATGCATTCATTCGATCGTACGTTCAGGACCTGGAAACAGGTGATGTGCATCCTCTCACTGAGGAAGGATCTGTAGCTTTGCGTGTCTCGCCTGATGGGAAAAATGTGGTTACGCTGGAACCCGATCAGACTTATTACATTCAACCCTTGGCAGGAGGAGATTCAACTCCTGTTCCCGGACTTACTTCATCGGACGAACCGATTCAGTGGAGCGAGGACAGTCGGGCTTTGTACGTCATTGCAGCAGGTGATTTTTCTACCAAGATTTACCGCGTGGATATTATTAGTGGCAAACGCCGACCCTGGAAGGATGTTGACCCCGCAAGCAAAATAGGACTCATTGGGCTGGAACTCAACCCCGGTGGAATCTTGATCACTCCTAATGGGGAAGTGAGCGTTTACACTTACTGGACCTGTATACAACAGTTACTAACCGGATGGGTATATGAAACCAGAAACAGTTAAAATTTTCCCACCCGAAATCCCCCTCGTGAAAATCTCCAACTGATACCCAACGAAAGCCCTCTCGCACCGTGAGTACTCGATCCCGCAACAGTATTGGTAAAATCTGCATGCAAGTCCAACGACTTCGTTAACGAAAAGCTCAACCCGCCGCCGATTCGAACAAATCTTGATTTCGCCGCTCGGTCGTGAAGCTCGTGAAAATGAGGATGTGTGTTATCGGCGGGAAAGCGGATGCCTCCGTATGTCTTCTGCCAGGCGCCAGTCGCTCGTAGCGATACGCGATCGGTAGCAGAGTATCCGAATTCCCAATCCGCGTTGCTACGATTGAGATTCAAGTCCTCGACACGCTGGACTAGCGCAAACGAGTATCGCGCCTGAACATAACTTCGAGGAATTATACCTTCCAGATCTCGTCCGACGTTCACACCCATCTGGAGCTCACGAAGATCATGTCCGACGGCGGAATGTCCTCTAGTTTCGTAGTGATGCGTTGGTATGACTGTCGCCACAAAAGGAGTTATGACAAAGGGTCGCGCGAGGATGTTGTAACGTATCCCGAAGCGAGCATCCTGAAAGGTCGGGTGATAGACACCGGTATCAGGAGGGCCATGTGGTACAGGGCCGACAAACCCTTCATACTTGGAGGAGACGTGCGTGAGATCTGCGTCGAGGGTCAGATTATCTGTTAGACCATACTCGAACGTCGTCACCACCGTGTTCGTACGAATAGGTCCTGCGTCAAATCGTCTACCCTGATAGTCGAGATGGTCCCGAACGAAAATGTTCTCGTAAGTTACGGTGATCTGCCCTTGCCCCTTCAACGGCAACCAAGCCTGTGCATGTGTCAACTTCGGTGACACAAACTCAAGCAGCAAAGCGCACCCTATGAGGGTTAAACGAAACGATCGCAGACTCATACAGACCGACCTTTGCTAATGGCCGGTTCAGATTTTATTTGACTGTTTCATCGCTTTGTTGACAGCGATCAAAAAATCTAAACCGTCAATAGGTTTTTTTATTTGCACTTTGTATTGTTTTGCGGCTTGCTCTTCAGCCTTAGAGGGCTTTAACAATACTGGGACGACGATTGTTTTTGGCGTGAAAGAGTTGACTTGTTTCTGAAGGTTGGGAGCTTCGGCGAGATTCGTTAAGACGAGATCGTAATGACGAGTTCTAAGATCATTGCTGACCCGTCCTATGTCATCGATAGCCGTTGCCTTGTGACCGACTTTATTTAAGAAATCCCTCAGTTCTGCAGCCTTCCCCGGAGGCAGGGCAGGCGAGTGGATTAGAATCGCTGAGGGAGCCTTCGCGGCCTGCGACTGGTAGTAACGGAGACCTGTCCTGACGCGCAGCGTCTTGTCACCACAGGCATCAACAGGTTGAATGGTGGACAGACTGATGATACTGACGATCAGAAGACAGGTAAGTCTTCGCATCTTGCTCCCTTCGAACGAAGTGGTCGAGAGTCCGACTGCTTGAGAGTTGGCTGTATCCTACGCTCGGTTACTTGACAGGTCAATATTTATACTAAATCCCGGGACCAATCTCGGGTTCTCAACCTTCCGGCCGTAAAGTCACACCTTCGCTCCAACTCCAAACGCGAGAAATGTAGCAGGGCTCTCTAAGGATTTTTTTCGCAGGAAAACTTCACGGCATACAGTGGTGATAGCCAGTTCTGGATTTAGAATTTCAGTCGTTTTTGCTCATCGTTCTGCGTAGCCACGCCTTCGCGAGCGTCCAGTCGCGCATGACAGTACCGGGCGAGACGCCTAGTACCTCAGCAGTTTCCTCAATACTGCAGCCACCAAAGAACTTCAGTTCCACCACTCTGCTTTTCCGCTCGTCGATCATTGCTAACTCATTTAGAGCATCATCGAGGCGAACCATCTCAGCACTTCTCTGTTCAGTCGCAATCACCTCTTCATCCAAAGACACCTGGAGGTTTTTGCCTCCTCGCTTTGCAAACTGTCGTTTCCGCGCATAGTCCACCAAGATGCGCCGCATCATCTGAGCCGCAATGCCAAAGAAGTGGGCCCTGCTCTGCCACTGCACGTCCCGCTGATCGACCAACCGCAGGTAGGCTTCATTTACCAGAGCGGAGGTTTGTAGGGTATGACCCGGGCGTTCTTTCTTAATGTGCCGATGTGCAAGTCGGTGGAGTTCCGTATAGACGAGGGGCATCAGTTGGTCGCGCGCAGTCTGATCGCCATCGCCCCAAGCGGTCAATAGTTGGGTTACGTTGTTTGGCGAAGGAAGCATCTTATTGCCGATTGCCGATTGCAGATTAGAACTTGGTGAACCTATTCCCGCTCGGGAATGGGACCAATACGGAACTAGCCGACCTGCAACATTCTAACTGCCCAAACAATTTCCTGAAACCATTTTAGAGGTTTAGGTCCACCTTCTCGCGTTTGGCGGTGAACAGCAATTCAAGGCGCGCTCGAATCGAGAGGTATTGCGACGAAGCGATTGAACCTCCCTCGTCTGAAATGCATGCCTGCAGAAGTTTGGGTGTCGACTCAAAACTTGATGCAGGTGACAGTCTTAAATCAATCTGCTGACCCAAGATCAGCGAAAGGACACACCATGAAACTGAATCCTCAAACCTGCCTGGCCCTGGCTATCCTGATATTTCTCATTGCAGCTCCAACACACTCACGGGCTGATGCTGTATCCGACTGGAATGGAGTCGGATTCACCAGCGACGCGCTAGTGCTCCAATGGAACGAGATCGCCGTCACGACGATCGGCGCTCAACCGCCGTTCCCTGCTAGTCGGTTCATGGCGACGGTGCAAATTGCGGTGTTCGAGGCGGTCAACGCAATCACTGGCGATTACGAGCCGTATCTCGGTACGATCACTGCCCCACCGGGAGCGTCGACGGAAGCCGCCGCGGTCGCGGCAGCCCACGGTGTGCTGAAAGCTTTCTTCCCGGAGCAAGGCGCAACTCTCGATCAACAACGCTCCAACTCGCTGGCGACGATTCCAGACGGACAGGCCAAGAGCGACGGCATCGCGGTCGGGGAAGCCGCCGCCGCCGCGATGATTGCGAATCGGACAAACGACGGTTCGGCACCCCCGCAGTTCCACACTCCGCCCAACTCCGATCCCTACGAGTGGCAGACCACGGCGGGCTGTCCTGCTGGGGGCGGCGCTTTCAAGCATTGGCCTAATGTAAAAGCTTTTGGCGTCGAAAGCTCCTCTCAGTTCCGCGCCGACCCTCCACCGAAGCTCACGAGTGGTACATATGCACGTGACTACAACGAGGTGCAAGCGGTCGGCGACATCAATAGCAGCCAGCGGCCGCACGATCGCGCGAATGTTGCACGGCTCTACGCCGCGCAACCCGTTCACTATGGCTGGAACCTGGTGCTAAGGCAGATTGCGAGCACGCGCAACGATGGCATCAGCAGTACTGCACGCATCGCAGCGGTGATGAACATGTCCGTGGCCGATGCTTTCATCACCGTGTTCGAGAGTAAGTATTTCTACAGAACCTGGCGCCCCGTGACCGCAGTCCCGCGCGGAGATGAAGATGGCAATTTGCTGACTGCTCCCGCCTCGTTCACTCCGTTCATTCTCACGCCGTGCTTCCCGGGTTATCCTTCGGCACATGGGTCGGGAACCGGCTCGGCCCTCGAAGTTCTGGAAAGGGCTTACGGTCGGCATCATTCGGTCACTCTGTCTCATCCCAGTGCGCCCGGGATCGTCCTCGAATACACCGATCTCAGAGACATCATCGACGACGTCTCGGACGCGCGCGTGTTCGGCGGGATTCATTTTCGCTTTGATCAGGACGCAGGCGAGAGGCAAGGCAGGGATGTTGGTCGTTACAATAACCACAACCGCCTCGGACCAGTGCACGACTGACATTCGGATCTCACGAGACCAGTCATTACTTCAATTACAGAACGGGAGCGCCGGCGACCTCAAGTTGTGACATGTAACTATTAGTTTGAAAGCGGTCGCCGTGCTCCCATTCTGTAGTTGATCATCAGACACTTATCGGCAGAGCGAACTGAAATGCACTCGGGCACCCCGAGCGGAAGACCTGTGTCCTGCGTCAAACGGTTGCTCGACCGAAGCGCTATTCGATTGCGGAGTTTCTCCCTTCTGAGAACGCTCGCGGAGAGCCCCAACGTGGCAGACTCCGCGTACAATTGGCGTAGTTGTACATCAAAGAAGCTACAGCGCAACTGTCCTAAAGCATCCTAAAACGACGAAAAGTTCATTATTTCCAATGATATTCGTTGATTCACTTACGTGATTCGGTAGGCGGCCCTGAGAAGGCCGGCGTCGGCGGTTCGATTCCGTCCCTGGCCACCAATATCTTCAACAACTTAGCAACGCAAACAAAAGCTTGTAAAATCCTCTCACGCGCACATCAGTTTCTAATTCACTTTTGGCGCCGCCCATTCAAAATAATTCCCGCACAATACTTCTCGTCCTGCAAAACGCGTTGACTGCCCTCGCTTAGCTCTGTCTTCTGTCTGTTAGCGTGGGCCAGCTTTTTTCGAGCTCGTAAAGATAGATGCCGACTGATCTTTGGCTAAAGCTGAGCAACTACCCGCTTGAGGTTTTCATTCACCTCAACAGCTACTGCATTGAGAGTTGCATTGTCTCCTACTACCGAGAGCATCGTCTTGGCGTCTATAGCTGCAACTACAGATTTTCCCGGCTCGTCAGCTTCATAAACGATTACATTGCAGGGAAGAAGCAGTCCGATGTTGATCTCTTGCTGAAGTGTCTTGAATGCGAGCTGCGGATTACATGCGCCGAGGATCACATAGTTGCGGAAATCCACACCGAGCTTTTCTTTCAATTTGTCTTTGATGTCAATCTCACAAAGCACGCCGAAGCCTTCCGCCTTAAGCGCAGCCCGCGCCCTTTCGACAGCCGCTTCGTAAGGAAGATCAACTGTCTTGCTGAATCCGTATTTTGAATGTTGTAATTGCTGAGCACTCATCTCTTTCCCCCTTTTCCTGTAACCCAAACCGCGAAAGGGCAGGCCTTCTTCAGGCATCCGGCTTGTTAGTGTTGGTTTTTACTTTCTAAATCACGTGAACTTGTTGCGCCTCCAACTGCCGCAGTGTGCCTGTCATCATTTAGTGCTTCCGGTCGAGACTCGACGCGGCACGACTTCGCCATTCAAGTCGGAACACCGAGACGCGGGAGCACCCAGCGCATCAACACAATGTAAGCCGCAAAAACCAGGACCGCCCATAACCATTCAGCCATTCTTTAACTCCTGCCTCGTTAGATCTATCAAATCGTATTAGCAGAACGTAGATTGTCGCCAGGAATCACCCAGCGGCGAAACTGACCTCAGGCTCAAGCTTGGTTTCAGTTTTGATCGAATTGGAAATCAGACAATGCTTCTCGGCCTTTTCCAAAATGCGCCTGGCACGCTCGGCGTCGCGAGCATTCCTGATAACGAGTTTCGGCCGCAACGTAATCTCAGTAATCATGAACCGCTTATCAGCCAGCTTCTCAAGCTTTCCTTTGGCATCGGCACTAAAGCTGACAAATTCAAGTTTCGAATTCTCAGCAATCGCCAGGAACGTAGTCATGAAACATGAGTTGACCGACGCTACAAAGAGATGTTCGGGCGTCCAGACACCTTCATGTCCTTTGAACTCAGGCGGTGCGTCGACTTTCAGGCTTGGCAGCACGGGCGCACTTAAATCTCCGTGACGCTCTCCAGTCCACTCAACTTCCGTTTTGTAGTAATAACTGTCTTCCATAATTTCTCCTTGCGATCTTCTAAAATCGATGATGGCTTATTCGATCAGGCGCTGGCTCTGCAAGATATGCGCCTCAAGCACTTTGCGGATCAATTCACAGGCCTGTTTCACCTCAGGAATCGCCAGTGAGCAAAGCACCTGCTTGCCGTTGCGACGAGTTGCGAGAACGCCGGAAGACTTCAATATCGTAAGGTGCTGAGAGATACGCGTTTTGGAAATACCCAGCGCCTCCTGCAAGGTGGAAACCCCCTGCTCGCCGCTCCCCACCAAATCGAGAATCTGTAAACGCGCGGGATGGGCGAATGCCTGACAAATACGCGCTTGCCGTTCGAAGACCTCTTTGCTGTTGTTGCTGGCTTTAACAATTCCGACGCTCATGACTGCTCGTTATCGCAAGCTTTGGGCCATTCAAATATCTTTCTTTGCTGCCAAAAGCTCAGTGTTTCTAACTGCCCTCACTTCAACTGCGCAAAACTCCGCACGTTAAGTTCCACATTTGCGTAATTTTGCAACTGTCGACCGAAACCCCTCTTGCGGAAATCAAGTAAGGACGTCGAATCCTGCGCAGCAGCGATGAACCCTACATTCGAGCGCAGCTATCGACTGCGATCAGCGATTTGGAATAGTCGGATTCTCGATACCGACAAACTTATTACCGAGACAAAAGTTTGCGGGAGTTAATATTCTTTCCGTGGTATTCCTCGACTACGTCTCTCAGAATATGCTTTGTCGTACACCGGCATAGAATGGAAGAACGTTGACGACTTCATTTCAAAATTTTCCGCTCGGTGGCATGGCCAAGCCAAACTTCGTAACCCAGCTCCTCGAGCAAGCGTTCGAACCAGGGGCTGTAGCCACTAGCCTCCAAGCCGACGATAACGGGCTCAGCGAACTGCTCGTAGAACGCCCGCACCGCCGCTTTATTCTGATGCCCCAGTTCAGCAGTGACGAGTTCTCCAGTTTCAGTTTTCAAATAGCGGATCGTTTGTTGTCGTGCGTGAAATCAACGCCAATATATATTGTCTGCACAGCGCCTCCTTTCAGTCTCGGTCAAGAGCGCCGCGAGTTTACTTCACGGCGGGAGGCGCTGGCTTCATAACATCACTACCTACGCTCGGGATCCTTGACTCACAGTCACGCCGGCATTAGGATGCGGTTCTGCCCGTCACTTGGGTAAGATCAACAAAACCTCGCGCGCTTCAAAACTTCCCAATGTGACGTCTCAGCGGTTCAAGTTACAACTCATAAGGAGCATGACTCATCGACAAGAATCTCATGCTGACTAATCCGAGCAAACGCCTCTCCCTTACTCTTCTTCTTCTAGCAATGGCTCTACTTGGTCGCCAGAATTTTGGTCAAAAGCGGGACCAAAAACCGGCCCCGCAGCCACAACCTTCAAATTCGCAACTGGTGCCAAAGGCGGAAAAAGACGACGAACGCCGTCAGCGTGCGCAAGGCATCGTCGACCGCCTGCTCGCCGACAGTAAGACAATTCAAAACCCCATCATCCGTATAAAAATCACCATGCTCGTGGCAGATGCTTACTGGAGTCTGCAACCGGACAAAGCCCGCGAGATTCTCTCCGAGAATTTCCCCAAAATCCGATTGATAGCGGCCCCGCAGGATGAGGCGGAGTTTGGAAAGACCTGGTCGCGAACGAACGAGAAGAAGATAGAGATGTATAAGGGGACAGCCGTCGAGCAGATAAGGTCAAAGCTACGCCGGGAGATGCTGGCAATCATTAGCTCGCATGACTCAAAGCTTGCGAGAGCATTAATTGAAGCCGAAAACAAGGAAAAGAAGGATGGGCCAGGTGAAGAACACAACGAAGTGCTGGAAACAGCAGGGGAGCTGGCCCAAACGGATCCTGATGCGGCGGCCCGGATTATAAAAGAGAGTCTTAAAAATGGGTCCAGTGATTCCGTCGCCTTTCTCCTGTTGAGACTCAGAGAATCCTCACCGAATGAAGCGAGTCTCATATTCAACCAGATGTTTGCGAATGCGAGAGCCAGAGGGGAACTATCCGAATTGGAGCGGCTTGTGCCCTTCATTCTTCCCACCGAACTTGATCGCCTAGTTGGAGGAAAGCACTACCTGACTGATCCCCAACGAATGAGGGATGCGAAATCGTTCATCGAATACGCGGCGGAATTGCTCTATCGATGGATTCAAACCGAGGTTCCCAGCAACACGACGCTCGACGCGGTGAAGCGTGAGTACTATTTGTGGCGAAATCTTCAGGGGCTATTCGTCGATCTCAAGCCGGACAGTGTCTGGCTTGTTAACACCCGTCTGCGACAGTTGTCGGCCGTACTCCCGCAGTCGACGCAACGTCAGACATCAGGTCCCTGGTCTGACGAAAAACTCAAGCAGTTGATTGCTGCGGCAGATTCCGCTTCCGGCGACAAGCGGGACCAGTATCTTCAAGAAGCAGCCGCCAATGCCTGGCGTGTAGGACAGGGCGACTTGGATCAAGCACTTGCTTTGGCGGAAAAGATCGGAAACACCGAATTGAGAGATCTCGTTTTAACAACCATCTATTTTCAGGCTGGCTTGAAATACCTTCGTACTGAAGGGCCTGATCAAGCGCTGAATATTGCTACGAAGATAAATACACCTGTTGCTCGCACCAAGCTCTACCTGGCTATCATTCAAGCTCTGGATTCCGTAAAGGCGACAGAACGGACCAATGTCCTGCGCGACGAATTGTTGAATTGGCTGCGCAGCCGCGACAAGAACTACGAGACCGCATGGGCGCTCTTTGATTATCTCGATAGTTCAGCAAACGATAATGCCGAGCGGAACTTTACCGCCTTGGAGATTGTTGTACGCGTGCTCAATGGCCCCAATCCGGAGCCGGACGTGAGACTTAAGAACAAGGTTTACTGGCAACCTGAGTTCCATGATTTCAGACGATCGCTGATGCGGTTGGCAGAAGCTGATTTTGATAGAGGTCTGGGAATAATTCAAACATTAAATAACAGAGAGGTTGCCATGCAGGTTCAAGCGGCTTTCTGTAGTGATTATTTCCGGACGCGCATTCGCGTGACGAAAGCGTCGCCGGTCTCTAAGAACTAATCCAGAATCGCTTAACCCAATAAAAGCCTAGAACTTTTGAGACGCATCGGAGTAACCTTTCTGTGTTTCCGGTTTCTTCTATAACCACGCCAGTGTCTTCACGAAACGTAAACGCCAACCCTAACACCTTTACCTTTCACGGGTACTCAACCTGACTGCGCTAATAATGCAGCCCTCAGACCCTATACGACATCTCGTTTCGCAGTCTGCACCGGACCAATTGCTGGAGTTTGATTTGCTGTTGGACCAAATGGCCGCTTTTGTTCCTGAGAAAAAACGAGACTTGATAACGCGAGTTCAGCCGGAGACGTTCTCAAACCCAAAGGAGAGACTTAGCGATATTCTTAGGGATCAAGATGTTCGGAGACGTGACCTAAGGCTTATTCGCTTAGTCGCAGAACTGTTGCGGAACAAGTCGGAAGACGCAGAGAAGGAATTCGACTTGGCTGGCGACGCCATTCAACGTTTTAGCGACACGGATCTGAAATCAGCTTACTCAAACCTCTTGACGGTTACTCGCGTGGACGCTCTAGTGAAACAAAAAAAGATTATTGAGGCCCAACAGCTTGCCGGATCGATCCCTTCCGAAGAAACGCGAGCCTGGGCCTTGCTTGCCCTCGCAACAGAGGCCGCCAAAGAGGATAGGGTCTTAGGTTTTGAGTCGATCAGTAAGGCACTGAAAGCATTGGACGCAGCCTCGCCGAGTCCATTTAAAATTGAATTGGCGCTGCTCGCAGCCGCTATGCTGGTGAAGGATGACTCTCGCCGAGCATTCGAAACGTTGGTGACCGCGGCAAAGTACGCTAATTCGTCAAAGGACACATCACGAACCAAGCCACCATTTGCATTTGGGCTGGAAGCCAAGATTGGAGAAATCGAGACAAGGCTGGGCGTCGTCCCGCTGGACCTGGGCGAAGTAAGAATTGATCCAACTCTCTCGGGCCTTGCTACAACTGATTGGTTTCGCGCCGATCAAATCGTGCGCGATATTCGCGAGCCATCGCTACGATTGCCCCTAAGACTTAAGTTCGCAGGGGCGGCACTTGCAAAGGAATTGAAATCGAGAAAGAGCCAAACGGTTCCGAACCGGGAGCGACAGGAAGCGCAAAAAGAAAAAGCTCGGAAGGAATTCAAACCCTGACTTGCCACAACGCGGATGGCCGATCAGAAATGAGTAAAACCTCGTTTGCGGAGGTCGGGAGAGTCGTTCGCGCCTAACCGATAATGCAAGTTGCGCTGGCGTGATTCCGCGCAACTCTATGAACTGACCACAGCAATCGCAGTTAGAGTAGCGATTAGCAACTACGTCTTGCCCACCGAACGTGCTGGCGTGAAGCAACGATGTGCCTTCTTCGTTTGTGATGTTTAGGGTGTCTAAGCCTTAGGCTAAGTGACCAGAGTGTTTTAGAATGACCCCACTTCAAACAGGTGCTTTATGTTGAGTTCTGACGGTCTCTTAGCTAAATCGCTTTGGCTGGCGAGTCCAGACGTCTGAACACTCGTGCCCCAACCTTTGTTCGTCGCGTACCACAACTGAAGTAACGTTTGAGCGAAACGATATCCCCCAACACGACGCTCGCACATTACTCTATCGTCGGCAAAATCGGTGCCGGTGGTATGGGAGAAGTCTATCGAGCTCGCGATTCCAGGCTCGATCGAGAAGTTGCGATTAAGATTCTCCCGAAAACCTTCGCGAACGATGCCGATCGTCTAAAGAGATTTGAGCAGGAAGCTCGCGCCTCTTCAGCACTCAACCATCCAAACATTCTCATTGTCTACGACGTTGGTACACACGAGTCTTCACCTTACATAGTTTCCGAATTGCTCGAAGGAGAAGAGCTACGTGGACAGTTGAATAGTAGTGTGATGACTGAGCGCAAAGCGATTGATTATGCGCGACAGATCGCACAGGGTCTCGCAGCGGCGCACGACAAAGGGATTACCCATCGTGACCTCAAGCCGGAGAATCTCTTTGTCACGACTGATGGCCGTGTGAAGATTCTCGATTTTGGTTTGGCCAAGCTTCGTCCGCAACGGAATGACGTAATCAGCTCAGAAATTGCGACGGAAAAACAGATCACAGACCCGGGCACTGTCATGGGTACGGTCAGTTATATGTCGCCAGAGCAAGTACGCGGACACAACGTAGATTATCGTACGGACATATTCTCATTTGGCTCGATTCTCTACGAGATGCTCAGCGGTCAGCGAGCTTTTCGTCGCGAGACTATGGCTGAAACCATGACGGCGATTCTCAGAGAAGAGCCGGTGGAACTTAGCGAGATGGATAAGAAGGTTAACCCGACACTGGAAAGGATTGTGCGACGCTGCCTGGAGAAAAAACCTGAGCGTCGCTTCCAATCGGCTCATGACTTAGGGTTTGCTCTTGAGTCGATAAACAACACCTCCGGATTCACAAGCCAGCCGACAACTATAGCCAACTCGTTGGTGAATTCCTCTCAATCCTGGCTGAGTCTCGGAAATCTCGGGTGGGCTGTTGCAGCGATATTTTTAGTGGCGTCGATTGTTGGTTTCACCCTGTACATCAAGACAGGTTCTTCGAAAGGCGAGGTCGAACCTGTTCGACAATTTGCACTCGCACCTCCCGCTGATGGCAAACTTGACTTGCGATCAGTAGCGCTTCTGTTCTCGCCTGATGGCACTCATATCGTTTCTACTAATGTAGTGTCTGGTAAGTCGAAACTTTTCGATCGACCTCTAATTGCTTCAAGTGCTCATCCAATTGAAGGAACTGAAGGTGCATCCGACCCCTTCTTTTCACCAGACGGAAAATGGATCGCATACTTTGCAAATGGTTTACTCAAGAAAGTACCACTGGCCGGAGGCGCGGCCGAAACCGTCTGCGAAGCTTCAAATCCGCGTGGCGGTGTCTGGAGCGATGACGGTTCCATCATCTTCACACCAGGAACTGATAATGCACTGTTCCAGGTTTCGGCAAACGGTGGTGCTCCAAAACCAATTTCAACCCTGGATGGTTCCGCTCGGGAGCGTTCCCACAGATGGCCCGATGCATTGCCAGGAGGAAAGACCGTTCTGTTTAGCATTGCGTATGATGTGGGTAATCCCCTCGAGAATGCGAATGTGGCCTTGTTGGATTTGGCCACTGCCAAGTACAGAATATTGATAAAAGGCGCAGCTTTCCCGCGCTACATTCCTGGTTACATCGTGTATGCACGTAGCAACTCCTTACTTGCGGTTCCTTTCGATCTCCAGAAGCTTGAGGTAACGGGTTCGCCTATAACGGTTCTCGAAACCGTCATGATGTTTCCCTCTAGTGCTCTCGTGCAGTTTTCGTTTTCACGGGGTGGTGATCTGGTCTATCTCGCAGGCCGCTCTGACGATAATCGTGATGCTGCTCAGCCCCTCGTATGGTGGGACCGTCGCGGCAACGAGCAATCGCTCACCGAAGTACGACAACGTTTTTCAAGTCCTCGGTTAAGTGCTGATGGCAGGACCGTATTTGTGGAAGTGGCTGATCCGGAGCCGGCTATTTGGTCGTATGACATCAACCGCGGAACTCTAACTCGAATCATCCATGGGGGACTGAGCTATGGTCCCATCCCAAGCCCGGATGGGACTCGGGTTGCTTATGAAGCTACCCGCGACGGTACTGCAGGTGCATGGTTGGCACGTATCGATGGAAGCGACGAGCAGCGATTGACCTCATCGAAACGCGCTGACGTTCCCACATCCTGGACACCAGATAGCAAGAAGCTCGCCATTACCAGCGTGGCGGAGAGCGGGTTTATGCAGGTGACGGTTGTATCTATTGAGGGCGATCACCCAATTGAGAAACTTATCTCTGGGCCATTTAATGCGGGTGGGGCGCAATTCTCTCCTGATGGTCGATGGGTGGCTTATGTGTCAGATGAGTCTAGTCGGAATGAGGTTTATGTCCGTCAATACCAGGAACCGGGCAACAGGGTGCAGATCTCAGTAACTGGTGGCACGCAGCCGGTATGGTCAAGGAGTGGGCGCGAGCTCTTTTTCAGAAACGGTAACGAGCTCCTCGCTGTGAACGTCACGCTTGGGTCAACGGTCACTGCGGGAAAACCGGTTGTGCTCTTCTCCAAGGCGATGCCCGAAAGTACGAGTGGACGCATTTATAAGCTTTCGAGCGATTATGACGTTTCGAGTGATGGCCAGCGATTTGTAATCCCGAAGTCTAATCCGGAGTCTGCCGATAGCCCGCGCGCAAAAGTGATCCTGAACTGGTTCTCAGAGGTGAAACAGCGCTACGCGGCGGTGAAGTGACTAGCCATGCGTGCTCCAAGTTATGTCGATTTCCAAATTCCTCGCACGAGTTGAAATTGCGAGTTTCGAGAGGCATGGTTGCCAGTAGTTTTAGAAGTGGCGGATGTTCGGGATTGATACCGAAATCGCCGCATTCCCAATGGCGGTGACCGGCCAAAATGTGAACAGGTTCATCAACTGTTGCGCTCGTTCTAGTGGCGTGAAACGAAAGCTGAAATGCGAAAGAGGCAATGAGTAAGGTGATGCAAGCGGCATACAATCGGCTAAGAACTCGCTGGCTTCCGATCATCGAAAAAGAATTGGTTGATCCTGCCATAAAGTATCTTTCGCTCCTGCAAGATTTTTCATCCACGACCCTTCGACCGGTAAAGCCTAACGCCGCGATCAGATTGATGGACCAAGCCTGGCGCGGGGCTTTGGTGCCGCGATTGCTCGCTCCTAGAGTTAAAAACGAGCGTGGGTTGGGAATATAAATCCTACATTCACAATAATTGCGATCTCGTTTGAACACGTAGGATACTGTCAGGTCCCCGACCGCTTTCTCGAACGCCATTTGACACTACACTTTTGAAAGCGGCAAACCACGGAACACAGTCTTTCTGCCTCGCAGGGAAGTGTAGATTTTGAGTCGCATTTGGATAACAGGGCATTTCGTCTTGACATTGATAGTGGTCGGATTACGCACGAATTTATCACCAAGGGAATGAACGAATGAGACGCCGAGATTTTTTGAAACAAGGTGTTGTCGCTGCCTCAGCGTTTTCCGCTCCCTCGTTGGACCGTTTCGCTTCCAACCAAGGTGGCCTGCAGAGGAGATCTCCTCCCAAGAAAGTCATCATCATGGGCGCCGGACTGGCTGGGCTGTCGGCGGCCTACGAGTTAACACAGGCAGGTCACGATGTCACTATCCTTGAAGCACGCACGCGGCCCGGCGGTCGCGTCCACACTCTACGAGATCCCTTCGCTGATGGACTTTACGCCGAAGCCGGGGCCACTCGAATTCCAAATCACCATCACTTCACGCTCAAATACGTAAACCTTTTTGGCCTCACCCTCGATCCGTTCGAGCCGGTGGACTTATCGTCCGTTTACTACGTGCGAGGTAAACGGTTTCTCGTGAGACGAGGACAGAAGGTGGAATGGCCGTATGATCTGACGGCAGAAGAGCGGATGCTCGGGCTGAATGGATTACAGAAAAAATACACCCAAGTATTGTTAGACAAACTCGGGGACGTGAGTGATCCGAATTGGCCATCGCATGATGTGCTAAAAAAATACGATCACATGAACCGATCCGATTTCTGGCGCAGCCGGGGTGCATCGCCTGAGGCGATCGCGCTTCTAAGTTTAGGTGGTATTGATGATCGTGCCGACGCACGGTCAACACTGCTCATGTTTCGCAACCAGGCCCTCAACCGGAACCTAACCCATCACTACAAGATCAGAGGCGGAAATGATCTTCTCCCAAAAGCGTTTGCCCTTCGATTGTCCGAAAAGATTCAATACGGGATGCCAGTGATCAGAATCGAGCAGAGTACAGAGGCTGTCAAAGCCGTCTTTGCGATCGGAGGTACGTATCAGACGCTAACAGGCGATCGTTTGATTTGCGCCATTCCTTTTAGTGTCCAAAAAGATGTCGAGGTGGCCCCTGCTTTCTCGGTTGAAAAGCAACGGGCAATTGAGCAGTTGCCGTATTTGTCAGCCTCGAAGATCTGTTTGCAGTCGAAGTCGAGGTTTTGGGTGACTGAGAGTCAAAGCGGTTTCGCCACGACTGATTTGCCCGTCAGAGCAGTGTATGACATGACCTATAAGCAGCAGGGCACGCGCGGCATCCTACAGGCTTTCCCAATCAGTGTGCACTCGCGACGAATAACCGCGATGACGGAACACGAGCGCATCAACTTAGCTCTTGAACAAGTTGAAATGATTTATCCTGGCATGCGAAAACATTTCGAGGGCGGGGTAGCGAAATGCTGGGACGAGGACCAGTGGGCGCACGGCAATTCAGCTCATTGTTGCCGCATGTTGCGCGTCCCGAAGGCAGAATTCATTTCGCAGGCGAACACACTTCAGTGTGGATTGACGGCTGGATGCAGGGCGCGCTCGAATCGGGCAATCGCGTAGCGCACGAAGTGAATAATGCGGTATGAAGCTTCATCAGGTCAGTCGCGCTGTCCCTGACAACGTGTTTCATGTAAGATTGGGGCCAATCAAAGAATGACGCATTGAGAACAACGCATTTGCCGAATCCTCATTCGGCTCACTTTTAAAACCTCCGGCGAATTCATTCACTTTTTGATTGTTGGACACAGCTGTCATCAAACGCCGGTGTGCCCACATAAGGTTCCGGTTGTTGAGCCAACTGGCAAACTGAGAATCGACTTTTCCTCAAGGCTAAGAATCAGCTCCAGGTACCTATGAAAATTCCAACTGAGCCAATCGGGAGTATTCCACGGCCGCTTTCGCTACTCGCGGCAATCGGAGATCGAGATGGAACGGACCCGGCATTGAATCCGCTCTACGAGGCAGCTATTCGCGACACCATCGAGCGGTTCGAGGCTACCGGTTCGCCGGTAGTGACCGATGGAGAGCAGAGGAAGTATCACAACTTCTGGACTTACTGCGTGCATGGTTTGGAGAACACAACTCCGAACGGATTCGCGATTCCTTTCACCGCGGGACATACGCGGCGAATGCTTCGCTTAACGGCCGGACCTTTTCGTTATAAGCGAATGGCTGACGCTTATCTTGATCTCGCCATGAGCTACGCCCACGTGCCGGTTAAGCAAGCGGTCATCTCCCCTTCGGCCCTCAGTCTCATGTACCCGCCGGAAGAGATCCCCGGTTATACACGAGAGCAATTCATCGACGACTTGCTGCGCGAGCACGAAGCCGAGGTTCGCGCCTGTCTGCGCAAGGGCGCACACAAAGTGCAGATCGACTTAACCGAAGCACGACTGGCCATCAAAATCGATCCCTCAGGAAATCTGCTGCAGAGCTTCATCGACCTTAATAATCTCGCCCTGTCCCGCTTCAACGACGAGGAGCGTCTGCGAATCGGCGTGCATACCTGTCCGGGTAGTGACCGCGATTCGACACATAGCGCAGAGGTGGATTATGCACAACTCTTACCGCAGCTGTTTCAGTTAATGGCAGGGAACTTCTACATCGCACTCTCGGGCGAAAAGAATCGTATTGAGGTCTTGAAGATCATTCGGTCTCACATGAAGCCGGACCAACGCGTATTCGTCGGAGTCGTCGCGCCGATCGATCCAAGGATTGAGACGCCGGAAGAAGTTTGCGAGCGCGTGCTTGAGGCAGCCGAGTATGTTCCGGTAGCCCAACTCGGCACAACAGACGATTGCGGTTTCTCGCCATTCAGCGACGACACGTCTACGACCCGCGATACAGCATTTGCAAAAATTCGGGCGCGCGTTGCTGGAACTGCCATGGCCTCTGAATTGCTCGGAAAAGGTTGATGTCGACAAAAGATGATGAAGAGCAACTCCTTCGTTCGGTTGCCCAACAGAATGCCCAAACCATTCACCTTGCCCGCCGGCGAGCGGAAGAGACTTTACGCAAACACTCTGACTGGTTACGAGTCACGCTTTCGAGTATCGGTGACGCAGTTGTCACCGCCGACGTCGAAGGTCGTGTAACGTTCTTGAACCCAGTGGCCGAATCACTCACGGGCTGGGCACAGGCCGAGGCGTTGGGACGCTCTCTAACGGATATCTTCAAAATCCTTAACGAAGAGAGCCGCAAACCGGTCGAGAATCCTGCGCTGCAAACATTGAGTGCAGGCACCATCGTCGGATTGGCAAACCACGCCATCCTCGTGGCGAAAGACGGCAGGGAACGGCCTATTGACGATAGCGCCGCCCCGATTCGGAATGAACAGGGCGAAGTCGTGGGCACCGTGCTCGTGTTTCGAGACATTTCTGAACGCAAGCGGATGGAATTAGAGCGCGAGAATTTGCTTGCGTCCGCTCAAGCGGCGCAAAAGGAAGCCGAACAAGCAAATCGGTTGAAAGATGAGTTTCTCGCCACGGCTTCACATGAACTACGTACGCCACTGACCGCGGTGGTCGGTTGGGCACGCATGCTGCGCACCGGAAAGCTGGATGCCGAGAATAGCGCGCGAGCTTTGGAGGCAATAGAACGAAATGCGACTCTCCAAACCAAACTGATTGACGATCTTCTCGACGTCTCGCGAATCATTACTGGAAAACTAGCCCTCGATCGACGCGCCATTGAAATGGCTCACGTCGTCAGCGATGCCGTGAACACTGTTCGCCCGGCGGCGGAGGCGAAAAATATCACAATTGAGACGAGCTTTGATGCCGAAGCCGGCCCAGTGCTCGGCGACGCAAATCGTCTGCAGCAGGTAGTCTGGAACTTGCTCTCTAATGCCGTTAAGTTCACACCAAAGAATGGCAGCATTGAAGTTGCGCTACACCGGGTAAATTCTGAGGCTGAGATTTCCGTTCGCGATTCGGGCGAAGGGATCAGCAGTGAGTTTTTGCCCTACGTCTTTGATCGATTTCGTCAGGGCGACGGCAAAACAACCAGAATGCATAGCGGGCTTGGCCTTGGCCTGGCTATTGTTCGCCAACTGGTTGAATTGCACGGCGGCACAGTTAACGCGCAAAGCGATGGCCCAGGACTTGGCGCCACCTTTAAATTGAGACTGCCTATTCTCAGCCTCAATAGTGTCAAGACTGCCGCCCGCGACTTAACAATGACAAGAGCAAGAGTCACGGATTCGCTAAGCATCGACTGCCCGCCTCGACTTGACGGGGTACGCGTGCTAGTAGTCGACGACGACGCTGATACTCGTGAGATGTTGAAGACGGTACTAGCCGAATGCCAGGCTGACGTGATTACAGCAGCCTCAGCTGCGGAAGCTATCGACGAGATTGAGAGACGAAAACCGGACGTGCTGGTGAGCGACGTAGGCATGCCGGAACAGGATGGTTACGAATTCATCAAGAACGTCAGGGAGAGGGAATTCGTGGACCACACGGCCAGAATTCCCGCCCTCGCGCTAACGGCCTATGCTAAAGCCGAAGATCGAGTGCGTGCCCTGGCAGGTGGTTATCAAGTACATCTCTCGAAGCCGGTTGAACCTGCAGAATTTGTACTTGTGGTCGCAAACCTTGCGGGCCGAGCACAGAGTACTTAATCGTCAGCCGCCCCCTTTTCCACACAATCTCTTGTGACCATGTTTGGAGGGATCAAGATTTGTACGATTGCATCGTCGTCGGCGCCGGCCCGGCGGGTCTTTCCGCGTCGCTGTTCCTCGCCCGCTACCGTCGTCGCGTACTGACCTTTCACCATAACAGTCCGCGAAACGAATATGCCCACGGCGTTCATGGCTTCCTCGGTCATCACGGAATCTCCCCCGCTGAGCTTCTAGCGCGCGGACGTGATGAAGTCACAACTCATGGCGGTCTGATCATTGAAGGTTGCGTGACCGCAATTGAGCGACTCTCAAACAAACATTTCCGCGTCTACACTGGGAACGGACATCAAGATTCACGCACAGTCGATGCTCGACGTATCTTACTCGCAACAGGACTGCGCGATGTGACACCCGACTGCCCCGGCTTCCGCGACTTCTACGGTGTCAGCGTCCATCACTGCCCGGACTGTGATGGTTACGAATGCATTGATAAGCGAATCGCCGTGCTTGGAAGTGGCACGAAGACAGTTGGTTTCGCGCTTAGTTTGCTGACCTGGACCGACAAGATAACAGTAATCACTGAGGAGAAGGCCGGTCTGAGTAAGGACGACCGTGCCAAACTCGCCGCTTTTGGTGTTAGCGTGCGTGATCAAAAGATCAAGGCATTAGATGGAGATTTCAAGTCGAAGCAGTTAGGACGAGTTTTATTCAGTGATGGCGACGCGTTGGAGTGCGAGGCACTCTTCTTCAACCTCGGGACTCAACCCGCAAGCAATTTGCACGAAATGCTTGGCTGCAAGCTCGATGAAAGTTGCAACCTGGTATGGGTTGATCAAACCCGTCAAACCAGTGTTGAGGGTCTCTACGCCGCCGGAGACATTACGCCAAACTCTCAGTTAGCCATAGTTGCCGCAGCTGAAGGCGCAATGGCAGCAATTCATATCCACGATTCATTGATCCCTTCCGAGCGCAAGCCAAAATAACTTTATTCCTCACGGCAAAACATCAGGCATCGAACTTGCCTCTTTACGGCATGACTGCAATTTGACACCCGAAACTGATTCATTTGAGTGCGGCTCGACGAGGGGGATAAATGACAAACAATACATTACTCGGAACTGTGCCTGTAGATCTGTTGTACCAGGCCCTGGAGACAGAAAAAGGCGGTGTGCAGATATACACGACTGCCCTACGCCTCGCAATTAATGAGGACCTGAGGGAAGAATGGAATAAATATTTGGAGCAAACCAAAAATCATGTGCAAGTTGTGTCGGATATCCTGACCGCCCTTGGCCTTGATCCTGATGCCGAAACTCCGGGTCGTAAAGTCGTTCGCTATGTCGGCAGCTCCCTGGTAAAGACCATGGAACTGGCTTCGAGATGCGCTGATCCTCAAGCCGCGCAAATTGTTGCGGCAGAGTGTGTCGTGCTGGCTGAAACGAAAGACCATCTTAATTGGGAGCTTATCGGAGAGTTGGCAAAGAAAGCGACCGCCGAGGAGGCTGCACTCTTGCTGCCCGCGTTTGAACAAGTCGAACGTGAGGAGGATGAGCATCTTTATCACACAGCCGGTTGGACGCGCGAATTATGGATCCAGGCTTTGGGAATGCCTGCCGTACTACCTCCGCCCGAGGAAATAAGGAAAGTTGACACCGCAATCGAAGCTGCTCAGGCGAAGAAATCCAGAACCGCGAATGCAAAAGTAACCACGAATACAAAAGCCAAAAAGGCGAGCGCTAGATAAGCGAGCGAAAGGAACACAATGAACAAGGGGAAGACTAACGGAAGAACTGCCGGCAACAATGAACAAATTCCGGATCCGCCTACCAACGGCGGTTACGGTGTAGAGAACCCCAAACTTGACGATCTTGCCAGGAACAAGGAAGACGCTGCCGGCGAATTCCTCACCACCAATCAGGGCGTTCGCGTAAACGATAATCAGAACTCGCTTAAAGCAGGCGATCGTGGTCCAACGCTGTTAGAGGACTTCATTCTTCGCGAAAAAATCACGCACTTCGATCACGAACGCATTCCCGAACGTGTTGTGCATGCACGCGGCTCAGCAGCGCATGGCTATTTTCAGGTATATGAATCGATGGGCCAGTACACGAAGGCGAACTTCCTCCAAGACCCGTCGGTTAAAACTCCGGTCTTCGTTCGGTTCTCTACCGTTGCGGGATCTAGAGGCTCGACCGATCTTGCACGCGACGTGCGCGGGTTCGCGGTGAAATTCTACACGCAGGAAGGAAACTACGATCTGGTTGGCAATAACATTCCGGTCTTTTTCATTCAGGACGCGATCAAGTTTCCTGATCTGGTCCATGCGGTAAAGCCCGAACCACATAACGAAATACCGCAAGCCGCGTCAGCCCACGATACCTTCTGGGATTTCATCTCGTTGATGCCCGAATCAATGCACATGATTATGTGGGTGATGTCGGATCGCGCGATCCCTAGAAGCCTGCGAATGATGGAAGGTTTCGGCGTTCATACTTTCCGGTTCATCAATGCTCAGGGGAAGGCGCGTTTCGTGAAGTTCCATTGGAAGCCACTGCTCGGGTTGCACGCGGTGCTCTGGGATGAAGCGCAAAAGATTTCGGGTAAGGACCCTGACTTTCACCGGCGCGACCTTTGGGAAGCGATTGAGAATGGCGATTATCCGGAGTGGGAACTCGGCGTTCAGATCGTGGAGGAAAAAGATGAATTCAAGTTCGACTTTGACCTGCTCGATCCGACGAAGGTCATTCCGGAAGAGATCGTCCCCGTACGTCGTATCGGCAAGATGACTCTGGATCGCAATCCCGACAACTTCTTTGCGGAAACTGAGCAGGTCGCTTTTCACACCGGTAACGTCGTGCCCGGTATTGATTTTACGAACGACCCGCTGTTGCAAGGCCGTCTCTTTTCATATCTCGACACACAGTTGATTCGTTTGGGCGGACCAAACTTTCATGAAATCCCGATTAACCGTCCAATCGCACCGCTGCACAACAACCAGCGCGATGGCTACATGCGACAAACAGTCAATCGGGGTCAGACAAGTTATGAACCCAACAGCCTAAGAGGTGGCTGCCCGTTCCAGGCCGGATCCGACATGAGTGGTTTTGCGAGTCATGCCGAAAGGATCGATGCGCAGAAAATTCGTGAGCGTAGTCCCAGCTTTCACGATCACTTTAGTCAGGCCACGCTTTTCTTTAAGAGCCAGTCTGAAATTGAACAGAATCACATCATCAGGGCTTTGCGCTTCGAGTTGGGCAAAGTGGAAACAGTTCCGATTAGAGAGCGAATGTTGTTTCTGTTGGCCCAGGTCGACAAAGGGCTTGCTAACAGAGTAGCCGAAGGACTCGGTGCTGCTATACCGGCCAGCCTTGAAAAGCCGATAAACATGAGCGTTCCCGGCGATGTCGATCCCAAGAAGGTCCAACCTAAGCGCGCGGTGCGGGACATGAACGTCTCTCCCGCGTTGAGAATGATCGACAATCCTAATTTTCCGAACGATACGATCAAGACCCGCAAGATAGCATTTCTCGTGTCGGATGGGTTCGACGACGCGGCTCTCCTTGATATGAAGCAGACGTTGATGACGGCAGGTGCCGTGGTCGTGACTATTGCACCGCGGCTCGGGGTCTTAACGGGAGCTAATGGTACGGAGGTTAAGGCAGATTTTAGCTTTCTTACCGGCTCGTCAGTTTTGTTCGACGCTTTTTATGTTCCTGACGGGGAAGCCAGCGTGGCAGCGCTCAAAGCCGAACCTGAGGCCGCTAACTTTTTGATTGAGGCATACAAGCACTGTAAGACGATTGCTGCCAGCGGAGCAGGCGTTGAGCTTCTTGCGTCTGCCGGCATGGTGACTGCTAATGATGAGATCTCTCGAACAGACAAGCTTGAATCTCGACCGGGACTCGTCGCCAGTCGTGAGAGTTACGTCCAAAGCCTCGGGGATCAATTCGTCAAAGCGATCGCTCGACATCGTCATTGGGAGCGCGAGCCTGCTTTATAAAAAAGGAAAATCATAGCTTGCGCAGCTAGGGTCGAACTTAAGGTTCGCCTGCTCTTCTGCGAAACGGTTGAATCCCGAATCAATCGCGACTCGATCGGCTCGAAAGTTGCAGGTAGTGGAGAGCATTAGACGAAGTGACGCAGTAATCGATCGATTCCTTCACTTAACATCAAACAATCAGTCAAAGGGAGAAATATGGCAGAAACATCAGCATCAAGAACAGCACAGTCAGGTATGGTCACCGGACTATTCCCAGACAGGGAGAGCGCGGAGCGCGCATATGGTTCCATGATCGACCGAGGTTACGGACAAGATGATGTGAACCTCGTTATGTCTGACGAAACACGAAAGAAACATTTCGCGGTTGACGATCGTGAAACAGAACTCGGCAGTAAGGCGCTTGAAGGCGCTGGCACAGGCGCGGCAATCGGTGGCGTGGTTGGTGCTACGCTGGCCGCAATTGCAGCAATCGGCACTACGCTAGCTTTGCCAGGACTCGGCCTGCTTGTTGCTGGTCCAATCGCAGCTGCGTTAGCCGGAGCTGGTGCGGGTGGTGCGACAGGTGGTTTGGTCGGCGCTCTTATCGGTGCCGGGATACCAGAAGAGCGCGTCAAGAAATACGAAGAAGGAATCAAGCAGGGTGGAATCATGATGGGCGTAACGCCGCGCAATACTGATGACGCTGCCTACTTCGAGGAAGATTGGAAGAAGAATCGCGGCGAACAGGTTTATCGCTAAACCGTGCTCCTTGAAGGAAGGAATAGGATGAAACGAACTTTAGTCGTTATGTGTCTGCTTGTGGTGATGGGTCTTGGAGGTTGCAATAGCACTACTTCCAACAGTAACTCCGCGAACTTGAACTCGAACACCGCACCAGCGAATGTGGGTGTGGTGCAAAACAATAATGGGAATCAGAACACGTCAGGCGTTCGTCCCATAAACGCGAACAACGCTAATAGCAGCCCTAACAGCAACGCATCGCCCGGCAACCGGAATAATTAGCTGACGTAAAATTATTTTTGTCGGTGAGACAAGGGGCAAAAGGCGAAAGTCTTTTGCCTTTTTCGTTTTGTAGAGAAAACACGGTGGTTCGAGTCCTTTGACAACGGTGAACCAGGCCGACAACGACACGATGAGCGTTTTCTTCGACAACATGGTCGAGCTAAGTGCTGCCAGTTTATTCGTGCGGATGATTTCCGCAGACAGATCAGTTTGTGGCGCTTTAACGGAAGTGTCTTGATTTCCTCTCTGCGTACCTCAGCGGTCCTCCGCGTCTCTGCGGTTTATCTTGTTTCGCGCTTCTTTTACCGCAGAGTCGCGGAGGACCGCCGAGGTACGCAGAGAATGTGGCAAACTCAGGCACCACCGCCTTAACCAAGATCTTGACACTGTGCTGACTTCGGTGGTAGCGCTCACGTCCTTCAGCCCCGACCAGTTTCAATCTGTCCTGCAAACCCTCGACACTATAAAGCGCCCCGAAGTCCGAGGCTCAGCCATCGTCCTGCTGTGTGGTGACTTCCTCCGCCGCGATAAATTACCGCTGCCAGTAACTCTTGATTCGTTCCGCCAGTAGTGGAAACGGCACGTAGTCGGCGCTGCGACCGGCGCGGCGAAGTTCGCCGACCATGCGCATTGCGCCGTCGGCGTTGCGAGTGTGGACCAGAATCGTGGAGGCCCGCTGGAGTTGCGGATTCGAACAAAGCCAGGCGGCGATGGCGTAGCCGGTGCGTTCGTCGTCGGTCGAGTCAGCGTGGTAGTGTTCGGGATGCAGATCGTGATCGAGAAAAATGGCGTCGTAGGAACCAGCGCTCAACAGTTCTTGGGCTTCACTGACGTTGCTGGCGATGTCGATAAAGTCGCCTTTGAAGCGCGTCGTAAACCAGCGATGTCTTCGTTCATCGTCATCCAGCAGAAACACACGAATCGGATGCCGCTCCGCGCGTTCAGATCTGATCCCAAGTTTTCTAAGCAACGACTGCCACAAACTCATATGAAATCTTTAGTTCCCCTGATAAAACGATAAAACGTCGCCGCCGATTACGACCCACGCCGAGTATAAGGTATTCTAAGGCGAGTTTTGGTTAGGTTCACCTTCAGTCCCCATGATAAATGAAAGCGAGCTCCGCCGGGCGGAGAGTACGGACGTTTGCGAACATTGCTTTGGCACCGGCACGAAAATCGATCCGGTGAAAGGAGCGCTTCCTTGCCCGTGTCGCAAGTCCGATCGCTTTCGCAAACTGATGGCCGCGGCTAGGATTCCTCGCCGGTACGAGAGGTGTTCATTCGCCAACTTCGTCAGCGCCCCCGGCACGTCGCAGGACAACGCTTTGCTTCACGCCCACAAGTTTGCGAATGAGTATCCGGCGGTCGCGCGAGGTTTAATTTTTATTGGTCCGGCGGGTGTGGGCAAGACGCACCTCGCAGTTTCAATCATTAGAGACCTGACTGAAAAGGGCTTTGCCGGACTGTTCTATGAATTCGGCTCGCTCCTCAAGGAAATCCAGGATTCCTACAACCCGATTTCAAAATCATCGGAATTAAAAGTGCTCGCGCCCGTCTTCCAGACCGACGTGCTGGTGCTGGACGAACTGGGCGCCACCGTGCCGACGGACTGGGTACGTGACACGATGTACCAGATCATCAACAAACGTTACAACGACAACAAGCTGACCATCTTTACCACTAACTTCTCTGATAAAAACAAGGAACTCGAAGAGCGAATCACGTATCGTCTGCGCAGCCGTCTCTTTGAAATGTGTACGAACGTAGTGATTGATGGAGAAGACTACCGACGTCGCAGGCCGGATTTTTGATAGATGCCGAAACGCACTGACATTCACAAAATTTTGATCATCGGCTCAGGACCAATCGTTATCGGTCAGGCCTGCGAGTTTGATTATTCCGGAACGCAAGCGTGCAAAGCGCTCCGCCAGGAAGGCTACGAGATCGTGCTGGTCAACTCGAACCCGGCCACGATCATGACCGACCCGGAAACGGCCAACGTCACCTATATCGAACCACTCACTGTCCCCGCGCTCACCGAGATCATTCGTCGCGAAAAGCCTGACGCGTTGCTGCCGACGGTCGGCGGCCAAACGGCGCTAAACCTGGCGATTGCACTCTCGGACGCCGGCGTGTTGCAGGAGTACGGCGTTGAGATGATTGGCGCGACCCGCGATGCGATCAAAGTTGCCGAGAATCGTCTCTTGTTCAAACAGGCGATGGACGAAGTCGGAATCAAAATGCCGCGCGGCGACTTTGCAAAATCATGGGATGAAGCGAAAGAGATCGTGCAACACACCGGGTATCCCGCGATCGTCCGTCCTTCGTTCACCCTGGGTGGCACGGGCGGCGGCACGGCCTACAACCCCGAGGAGTTTGAAGAGATCATTCGCGGCGGTCTGGCAGCTTCGCCGATACAAGAAGTGCTGATCGAAGAGTCGATCCTCGGCTGGAAAGAGTTTGAGCTCGAAGTGATGCGCGATCTCGCCGACAATGTCGTGATCATCTGTTCGATCGAGAACTTCGATCCCATGGGCGTGCACACCGGCGACTCGATTACGGTTGCCCCGGCACAAACGCTTACGGATCGGGAGTATCAAACGATGCGCGATCTCGCCATTCGCGTCATTCGCAAAGTCGGCGTCGAAACAGGCGGATCAAATATTCAGTTCGGAGTGAATCCCGAGAACGGCGACATTCGCATCATCGAAATGAACCCGCGCGTCTCGCGCTCGTCAGCGCTTGCTTCGAAAGCGACTGGCTTTCCGATCGCAAAAATGGCGGCGAAACTTGCTGTCGGTTACACGCTCGACGAGATTCCGAACGACATCACACTGAAAACACCAGCTTCGTTCGAACCGACGATCGATTACGTGGTCGCGAAGATTCCGAAGTGGGACTTCGAGAAGTTTCGCGAAGCGGAAGATGTGCTTGGCACGCAGATGAAGTCGGTCGGCGAAGTGATGGCCATCGGCCGCACCTTCAAAGAGGCATTATTCAAAGGACTGCGTTCGCTCGAAGCCGTCAAGCCACTTCGTCTGGAAGACATTTCCGACGACGAGCTGCAACGCAAACTAGCCCGGCCAAACTCGCACCGCTTCTCTTACATCACGTATGCGCTGCAACACGACTGGCCCATCGCCGAGATCCATCGTTTGTCGAAGATCGATCAGTGGTTTCTCGATCAGTTGAAACAGGTGATGGAGATTCAGCGCGACATCGAGGGCTCAAAACTCGAAGACATTTCGCCGGAAGTTTTGCGCGCGTTCAAGGAAGCAGCTTTGTCGGACCGGCGTCTCGCGTATCTAACTGAGCGTTCTGAAGATGAGGTGCGCGCCTACCGCAAGCGCCTGGGTATCGTTCCGGTTTACAAACGCGTGGACACGTGCGGCGCGGAGTTTGAATCGCACACGCCATATCTCTACTCGACGTACGAAGAAGAAGACGAATCGCAACCGACGAATCAGCGCAAGATCATGATCCTGGGTTCCGGTCCCAACCGCATCGGCCAGGGAATCGAGTTCGATTACTGCTGTTGTCACGCTTCATTCGCGCTTCACGAAGCGGGTTTCGAGACGATCATGGTGAACTGTAACCCTGAAACAGTTTCGACCGATTATGATACTTCCGATCGTCTGTACTTCGAGCCGTTAACCTTCGAAGACGTGATGAACATAGTCGACGTCGAGAAGCCCGAAGGCGTGATCGTGCAGTTCGGTGGTCAGACTCCGTTGAACCTTGCAATGCGACTGCATCACGCCGGCGTGAGGGTGATTGGCACTTCGCCCGATTCGATCGATCTTGCAGAAGACCGCAAGCGCTTCGGTGCGTTGTTGCAGGAGCTTGGCATACCACAACCTGAAAACGGAATGGCTGCGTCGGTCGACGAGGCGCGCGAAATCGCGGCTCGCATCGGATATCCGGTGCTGGTCCGTCCAAGTTACGTTCTTGGCGGACGCGCGATGGCGATCGTTTATGACCAGGAACAGTTGGACCAGTACGTTCATAACGCTGTCGGTTTCACGCCTGATCGTCCCGTGTTAATCGATAAGTTCCTGGAACAGGCGGCGGAATTCGACGTCGACGCGCTGGCAGACGAGACGGCGGTCGTAATAGCGGGTATCCAGGAGCATATCGAAGAAGCGGGCATTCACTCTGGCGACTCGTCGTGCGTGTTGCCTCCCGTGCGGATCGATCCCGAACACCTGGAGACGATGCGTCATTACACGCGCAAACTGGCCCAAGCACTCTCGGTTAGCGGGTTGATGAACATCCAGTTCGCGATAAAGGACCATCGCGTTTACGTACTCGAAGTTAACCCGCGTGCTTCGCGGACGGTGCCGTTTGTTTCGAAAGCGACAGGAGTTCCGATCGCGCGAATTGCCGCGCTGGTAATGGCCGGACAGAAGCTCGCAAGTTTCAATTTGCCCGAGGAGCTGACCGTCAACCGGTTCTTCATCAAGTCGCCGGTGTTTCCGTTTGCGAAGTTCCCCGGCGTCGATCCGATTCTGAGTCCGGAAATGCATTCGACAGGCGAAGTGATGGGCATCGGCGAGACGTTTGGAGAGGCGTACGGTAAAGCGATGATGGGCGCCGGACTGAGTCTACCGAGAAAAGGGCAAGCGTTTCTAAGTGTGAAGGACAGCGACAAAGGCACCGCCGTGTTGCTGGCGCGGAAGTTAAACCGGTTGGGGTTTGATATCGTTGCGACGCTTGGGACCGCCGCGCGACTGCGCGAAGTCGGATTAAAAGTCGACGATGTTTTTAAGGTAAACGAAGGCAGACCGAACATTGCGGACCACATCAAGAGCGGTGATATATCGCTCGTCATCAACACGCCGTTGGGCCGTGTTTCGCGTTTTGATGAACAGGCGATTCGTCGCGCGGCCCTGCAATACAACGTGCCCTGTGTGACGACGATGACGGGTGCGCGCGCGCTGGTTGAAGCAATCGCGGCGGCGGAGTCTCACGCGACGCCAAACGTTCGCTCGCTTCAGGAGTTGCACGCAAAGCGCGACACGGTTGACGCGGTTTCGTCAGTGGGAGATTGAGCTCGGGTGGGGATTAACTCTCAGGACACCATTCGCCGCATACTCGACGAATGCCGAACGATCGCAGTGGTTGGACTGTCGTCTGATCCGTCGCGTCCCTCGCACGGCGTTTCCAGTTACATGCGTGCGCGCGGGTACAAGGTCATCGCAGTCAATCCTAACGAAACTGAAGTGTTTGGCGAAAAGGCGTATCCCGATCTCTTCGCCGTGCCGGAAAAGATCGATCTGGTCGACGTGTTTCGCCGTTCTGATGAAGCGGGGAAGGCAGTTGATGAAGCGATCGCTGTCGGCGCGAAAGCTGTCTGGTTGCAGGAAGGTGTGATTGACCGCAATGCAGCTCAACGAGCGCTCGACGCGGGACTGCTCGTGGTAATGGACCTCTGCTGGTTAAAAGAGCACATCAAAAACAACAGGTAGTTTATGAGCACGCAAATCCGCGCCGTGGTTATTACTGTCAGCGACGCTTGCGCGAGCGGTCATCGCGCAGACACGTCGGGTCAGGCGCTGGTTGAACTATTGAACGATCTCGGTGCTGAAATCGCTGAAAAGAGAATCCTTTCCGATGATCTCGATCCCCTCACGCGTACGCTGCGTGAGATCTGCGACCGCGGCGACGTGAACTTGATCGTCACCACCGGCGGCACTGGTCTCGGGCCACGCGATAACACTCCGGAAGCAACGTTGAAAGTGATTGAGCGCGAGGCGCAGGGTGTTGCAGAGGCAATACGTGCGGAGTCGTTGAAAGTGACACCCATGGCGATGATTTCGCGGGGCGTTTGTGGGGTTTGTGCCAAGACTCTGATCATCAATCTCCCCGGCTCGCCGCAAGCTGTCAAGGAAAGTTTCGCTGTTATTAAGCCGGTGCTCTCACACGCGGTCGATCTCCTCGCCGGCAAAACTGAACACCGTCCTTAAAACTTCACGCCGGCTTCCACTGCTGCAGTTGATCAATAATCACTCCCTCGCGCAACGACCACGCGCATGTTCGCAACGAATCGATACCGAGAGCCTGCATCGTTTCCTCCAACACTCTTGCGCCCGCGATGATGATCTCCGCGCGTCGCGTCGAGAGTCCCGCATAGCTATGCCGCTGACTAGTGTTCATAACGGCGAGAATCGCGTTCAACCGCCTGAGGTCTTTGAGTTTTATGACCGATTTACGCTTATCCGTTTCACCATTGCCTCCGTTTGACTGGAAGCGCAGGGCTGCGTTAATCGCGAGAATTGTCCCGGAGGTTCCGGTTGCGGCGTCCCATTTATGTCCGCGTAGTTCTCGCGCCGGAACGTCGAGCGCCGCGCGGATCTCGTTGCGAAGTTCGCCCAATTGATCCGCGTGCGGAGGATCGGAAGTAAGAAAACGTTCTGTCAAACCGACGGCGCCGAGCTTCATCGAGAGGAGCGTGACTGGTTTCCCTTTGCGAAAGATCGAGATCTCTGTGGAGCCGCCGCCGATGTCGATGTTGAGAGTTGCGACGCCTATGTTGCTGCAACCCTGCGACGCCGCGAGTCCGATAAGACGCGCCTCTTCAGTTCCCGATAACACCGCCACCCGTACGCCCGTTTTCTTTTCCATTTTCTGAACGAAACGCGCCGAATTATTCGCCTCGCGGACCGAAGCGGTCGCGATCGCCACGATCGATTCAGCGCCACGCGCGTCGGCGACCGCCCGCAGCCTCCTGATGCACTTGGCAGCGCGGCGTATCGCTTCGCGGCTGATGTAACCCTTCAGCAACGTCTCATGGCCCAGTCGCACGATTTCGCGCTTGCGCGCGAGCACAGCAAAAGAATCGCTGGCGGCGGCGTCCACCACGACGAGCTTGATCGAGTTTGAGCCGATGTCGATGGCGGCAAACTTCAAGGCAGGGCCTTCTTGTTGAGGTCAACCAAGTTCACAGGCGTTTTGGAAGGAAGTGTTGGTTTTTCTCGCAGCGGTTGTATCGGACTGACTCTATCTTCTGACGCGGTGCTCTCGTCGACCACCTTCATGATGGCGCGACGCAGATCAGCCGCGACCGAGCGCACGGACCGCGACGCGTTCAGCACGTGAAATCCGTATTCACTGCTCATCCGATCGAACACCTTCAGAATGCGCGTTTGATACTCGATGAAGCTGTCGTAAAAGTCTTCGCCGAGACCCAGGTCCATACCTGATTCCCAATAGTCAAAACCGCGGCCCGAACTGAGCACACGCTCGACGAGTTGCTGCGGTGTTGAGATGCGCAGGTAAAAAACGGCGTCGGGAACAAGCGCCATGCTATAGATCGATCTGATCCAGCCTGAGTCGATTCCGCGCACTTCAGCGCGGGCCATCGCCGAGAAGATATAACGATCGGTGAGGACGACGAAGCCAGAACGCAACGCAGGCAACATTTCATTTTCCAGTCGATCGATAAAGTCGGTGGCGTAGAAGAGTTGCATCGTGAGGCGGCCGAGTGTGTGACCGGTCTTCGCCTCTTTGATCCCACGTCCGGCGAGTACGGACCGTGTCATACCCGTATCGAGCACCGCATGGCCGCGTGATTCGAGCCACGTGCGAAGCAGTGCGATATGTGTCGAGCGGCCCACGCCGTCGGCGCCTTCGATAACGATCAACTTGCCGCTGTACTGCTCGTGCTCTACGCCCGGCAGCGGTGTTCCGTATGACTGTTTTTCGTTAATGGGACCTTGACCGCCTTCTCTTTAGATATGGACTGATCAACATTCGCATCTCGCGTTGTTGTCTTTCAATCGAGCGGCTTGCGTCAATCACCGTCAACCCAAACTCCGAAACCATCCGATCGTACTCGTCCAGGATGCGGCCCTGAAAGATCTTGAAACTCTCTTCCGGATCGTCGGACCAACCGAGGTCCATCCCGGACTCGTAGTGCTTGAGACTTGGTCTACCTGAAACGATACGATCGATCGCGACGTCCAGCGGCGCTCGAAAGAAGAAGGCCACTGTGGGTTTGACGGCGAACGAATAAACGTCCCGCACCCAACCACGATCACAACCGCGCACGACGTCGCGAGCAAACGCCGTGTAGATATAACGATCCGCGAGCACGATCGCGCCGGCTTTCAATGGCGGAATGATGTCGCGCTCTGTACGATCGGCGAAATCGGTCGCGTGTAACAGCGAAAAGGTCGCGGGCGTGAACAGGTGACGTTTCTTGGCGCGTTTTGTCGTATCCTTGACGAGCGGCGAAGAGTTCCATTCGGAGTAGAACACGGGATACCCTTCAGCCTTGAGCCACTGGTGCAGCAGCGCGAGTTGCGTCGATTTACCGCTGCCGTCAGTGCCCTCGACAACGAAGAGTTTGCCGGGAAATTGATGTTGTCCGTATGAAATCATCGGCGCACGAGCCTAGGTCATTTGTGTTACAGCAGTGTGAAACGCCAGAACATACTACGGGGATCTATGCGAACTTTGTACCTCTTACGACATGCCAAATCAAGCTGGAAAGACGAGACGTTGCGCGACTTTGACCGTCCGCTAAAAGGCCGTGGGCACCGGGCAGCTGAGAAGATGGGCCAGGTTTTAGCCGAGGAAAAAATGAAGTCGCCGCTGGTAATTAGTTCGCCCGCGGTGCGCGCGCGTGAAACGATGGAACTGGTTTTGGAAAGTGGCGGGTTCAAACTTAAGCCGCATTTCGACGAACGCATCTACGAGGCCGACCTTCGCACGCTGCTGGAAGTCGCGCGTTCGATTCCTGATTCAGCGGACACGGCGATCCTGGTGGGCCACAATCCCGGATTCGAGAACCTTTTGGCTTATCTCACAGGCGATGCTCGCCACATGCCAACGTGCGCGTTGGCCAAAATCGAATTTGATGCGGCGAGTTGGAGTGAATTGTCGGAGGAGACGGGACGGTTGGAGTTGTTTGTCACGCCGAAAGATTTTGAAGATTAGATTTATCGGTCGCTCACGAAATCGCCGTACGCGCTTCTCCTCTGCGTGCTCAGGTGATTGCTAAGAATCTGATAGAAGCACTGAAGACACACGCCGGAAGTGTCTTCCTGCCTGTCGTCGCGAATCTTCGAACCACACCAGACGCACTCAACGAGGAACATCGTTTCTGGTTCGTCATTTCTGAAATCCATCGCCTAACCTACTTTTTCGAGTGACTACGTGCAGTGATTAGATGCTCGAGGATACTGGCGCGACATTACGGATCGCGATCTGTGACGTTAAATGTTTGTTAACTCACGTTGGGAAGGTGTTAGCGTGTCCTGGTCTTCGTTTTCTTTGCTGCGCCGATCTGGGCCAAGACCTTTTTCGCTTCTCTCGCTTGCCACTGCGCGTTATTCAGCCGCTCACGTGTCTGACCGATGTTCATCTTGCTGAGACACGCCTGAGCTTCTTTGATGCCTCGGATCGCGAAATTCAACCGTTCACACACTTCTCTAAGCCGTTCCAACTCCGGATCTTCGTTCGCTGAAGGTGCAAACCCGACGGCACTCATTCGACGAAACTTAACTGTCCAATTTTCGCTTGGCAATCATTCAAAACCAGAGGTGATGTCTTAATTTCCCCTGCGTAACTCGGCGGTCCTCCGCGACTCTGCGGTTTACATGGTTTGCGGTTCTTTTACCGCAGAGTCGCGGAGGACCGCCGAGGTACGCGGAGAATGGCATTGGATGAACGCATTGCCAACGCACGGTCGCGGCGGAGGCTACGGCCAACTTTGTCCCTGGCGTGTTCTGAATAGAACCGGTAAGTTGCACCACCTCAACGTGTCACGACGAATGCTGTTCGCCGCTGGTCGTCGCTGACCGGGCGCGGGTCGCGAACCGCCTCGCGCGCGACTCTTCCGACATCTTTTGCAGCGCAGTGTGCACCCTCAGGATGGTGTCTTTTAGCTGATTGAGTTCTTGCGGGGTTTTCTTTTCAGCCAGGATTGCGGCAGCTATCTCGCTGCTGAGTTCGTTGGAAATGGCCATGATGCTGTTTTTGAAGGAGTGGCGATCGTAGATTCCAAGTGTTACGTCGATGTTAAATCCTTGTTAATTAATACGGCCCGCCTCAGAAGTCCTGCTTAACAAACATTTAAGGCGATATTCACTGCCCTTTAACCTTCGGGCAGTAGCGTGTCTATCCGAACACCGGAAATCGAATTACACACATTGCAACTACCGTCCCAGTTTATCTACAGGAGACTGATATATGAACTTGTTTTCTAATGTGGTCCACCGCCGGATCTTTTTGCTACTAACATTCACATTCCTTTGCCTCGCTGCTCCAGTCGCTATGGCCCAGACGGGTACCGCCGGCACGTTGACCGGCGTGGTCAGGGATCCGAACGGTGCGAATCTCCCGGGCGTCAGCGTTGTCCTGAAGAACCTCGCGACCGAGGCTACACGCACTGCAATCACCAACGGCGACGGGCATTGGACCTTGCCCGGCCTGCCGGTAGGAACTTATGAAGTCTCCTACGAGATCACCGGCTTCAAACGACTCATCCGCGATCGAGTTGAAGTGGAGGCAAGTGTGCCGCGCACACTCGAAGACAAACTCGAGATCGGTGAGATCGGAGCGGTCATCAACATCACGGAAGGCGCAGCACTTATTACACCTGAAACTTCCGCAGTTGCGCGACAACTGTCTGCCGAACAGTTAGTCGAAGTTCCAACTTCAACGCGCAGCTTCACGCAGCTCTTATCAACTGAAGCAGGCGTCAACACGGAACTCTCACCAGTACTGACAAACGGTAACGGGAATCAGTCGCCTTCAGTCAACGGGACGCGCACAACGAGTACGAGTCTGTTCTTCAACGGTGTGGACGCAACGAACATCACGACGAACGAAGGTTCTTTAAATGACAACATCGCGCCGGCGCCCGAGACGCTGCAAGAAGTGAAGTTGCAGACAAGCCTCTACGATGCATCGACCGGCCGCTCCGGTGGCGGCAACTTCCAACTCGTCACCAAGACTGGTGCAAACAGGTTTAGCGGCAATCTTTACTACTATCTCCAGAACGAGAAGTTGAACGCTAACGATTACTTCTTCAACAAGGAAGGAATCGAGAGACCGAAGGCGCGCAGGAACGAGGGCGGTTTCACGCTTGGTGGCGCCATCATCAAAGATCGGTTCTTTTTCTTTGGTGGCTATCAATACACAAACGCAATCACGGGCTTCGTACCGACCGCGCGAAGCTTATCCGTGACTCCACTCGCCCTCACCTTGCTAGGCGCGGATCGTTCGGCGCAGGCAATTGCAAACGCCTTCAACATCGCGCGGGATCAATTTCGCTCGACCCAGGGTCTTCCGGCTGTCTGCGCCGCCACCCCGGCACCGGCAGGATGCTTGACCGCCGCGGATATCTCACCGGTCGCCGTTAACCTACTGAACCTGCGAAATCCGGCGACCGGTGATTTCGTCTTTGCGTCACCTCGCGCGAATGGCCGCATCATCGGTGCCGATCGCGCCAACCGGACCGGTGGTTTGATCACAACCCGCGCGTTCCAGTTTGGCAACGCGCCGGTGACGAGCCGCGGGCTCTTCGAAGACAACCCGTTAATCCAACAGTTGAACGTTCGTCCTTCAGAGTTTGAACAAAACCAGTTCACCACTCGTCTCGACGGTCGTCTGACGAGCAACAACACGCTGAGCGGAACTTTCTTTTTCAGCAACTTCCCGGCGCTCGACTCATTCCCCGATCCGTCGAGCCTGATCTCGCCGTTTGTACTCCGTCGCGCCGATCGCAATCGCACTCTGGCAATTTCGGATCAGCATATCTTCAGTCCGACTCTCATCAACGAATTTGTCTTCGGTTACTTTTCACTCAACAACACACGGTCGCTTGACGATCCTTACCTGACGCCGGAGTTGAGTAATGACGCAGTCGGTATCCTCAATCCAGCGGTGCAGTTCGACAGCAGCCCCGGCACGTTACGCCTGGGCCACTTTATTGGCCGGCCCGGAACCAACCTGACGCAGTTTTCCTTTGGTGGACCAAACGATTCGTTCAATCGTCGCGACCAAAAGACCTTCAGCTTCGCGAACAACGTCACGTGGATTAGAGGCAACCACACTTTCCGTTTCGGCGGTGATTTCAAACGTCATCGATACGATTCGAGCCTCCCGGAGGAACAGGCGACTGAGTTTGAGAAGTTCGACAGCATCACGCAGCTTCTCACGGGCAACGCCACCGAAGCCGACACGCAGTTTGGGATCACCGAAAAGAGTTTTCGCTTCCGCGATTACGCCGGCTACATCGCAGACGACTGGAAGGTTTCGAAGAAGCTCACCTTAAACCTCGGACTGCGTTACGAGCTGTTCATGTGGCCTGAAGAAAAAGACGGTCGCATTGGCAACTTTGACTTCGCTAGTTTCGACCCGTGCTTCACGCAATCTGGCGGCTCGCTCGGGCTCTGCGACAACCCGTCGCCAGGGTTCATCATTCCCGCGAACGTACAAACGACTGGGCTAACAAATGTTGACGGCGCAATCGCAGCAACCTCGCGTGCCGGCAACAACCACACTCTCAACGGACAGGATAGAAACAACTTCGCGCCACGCGTCGGGTTCGCGTACTCGCCACTCAGCGATAACCGAATGGTGATTCGCGGCGGCTACGGCGTCTTCTACGATCGACCGTCGGCAGCATTTATCAACACTATCTTCAGTAATTATCCGTTCCTGCGCGAGATAGAGATCACGGTGCCGTCTGGCAACGTGCCGATCACGACTCCATTCAGCCAACAAAACACTTCATTGCCCTTGAGTTCGTGGCTCCCGTTCCGCTTGACGCGTACAGCAGGGGCGGCGGGCACCTACGTTATTCGTGACAACACCGGCGTCACGCGCGATCCGCGTCTCAACGTCACCTCGCCAGGGAATATCGCCGAGACGTTTGAGTTTCGCGCTATCGATCGCGATCTAAAAACGCCCCACGTGCAACAGTTCAACCTGGGTGTTCAGTATGAGCTCACCAAGAACCTGATGTTCGAAGCGCGTTACGTACACACGCGAGGACAGAACCTGCTTCAGGCGCTCGCGTTCAACCAGGGTTTCGATTTGAACGATTCGTTAACGCCGGATCACATCTACGAGCGCTTCAATCAGGCTTACCTGGCCGCTGGCGCTCCAAATGGTCCACTAAACGCCGGCTCGAGCGCGCGCGAACGCGGCATCGGTAAGGCGTTCGGTTTTGCTAATCCGTTTCGTGTTGGTGGTACTGCGACGTGCGTGGGGGGAGTGCTCGGTGGCGTCGCCGGTGCTCCTCGCGACCTGAATCTCGCGAATGCGATCACCTGTTCGGGAAACACGCTGGGCGGCGGTCAGATAATCAACTTCGAGTCCCGCGTTCCGATTCTCGGCTTCAACGTTCCGGAAGCGCTGATTCTGCGATCGAATGGCGAGTCGACGTATCACGGCGCACAGTTTGGTCTGACGCAGCGGTTGTCCCGCGGTCTTCACTTCAACGCTTCGTACACATGGTCCAAGTCGATCGACACCAGCTCCAGCGATCCAGGAAGCACAGCGGGGAGTGGAAAACCCGATGTGCCGAACACCGGCTTCGTGGTCCAGGGAGATCTTCGAAATCTCGAAGCCAATCGGGCGGTGTCAGACTTCGACCGTACGCATCGTTTCAGTCTGAGTTTTGTCTACGACTTGCCGAGCTTCGGATCGACGAGCAGATTCTTCACGGGCTGGCAGATGTCGGGCTTCTTCCAGGCACAAACGGGAACACCGTTCAGCATCTTCTCTCCGGAACCGGAAGTTCAGACTGCGCCGCAGTATGCCGACCTCGTACGTGGTTCTGGCGGCCTCTATCGCCTGGGCTTTGGCCGGCCGGGGCTTTGTGGTTCGTTGGATGAATTGCGCAAACAGGGATCGGATGTCACGGAAGATGCTTTTAACGGCGCGGTTCTTTGCTCGCCATTCGGTCAGAACGGGAACCTCGGACGCAATGTCCTACGCGCACCTTCGCAGTCGCGCTTCGACTTTGGGATCGTCAAAAGCACGAAATTAACTGAAACAGTCGCTTTGGAATTCGGCTGGGACATCTTTAACGTTTTCAACCGCGCGAACTTCGCTGCTCCTGACTACGAATTGGGGAGTCCGGATTTCGGCAGGATCACGACCACCGTTGGTGGACCACGCGTGATGCAGTTCAAGGCGAAGTTGAAGTTCTAAAAAAACTATCTTCTCGGCGGCCCTCTGCGTATCTCTCGGCGGCTCTGCGTTGCAAGTGAATTTAACGCAGAGATCGCGAAGGGCCGTTGAGGGCCGCAGAGAGGAAGTCAACAAGAGTTTCTCAAGAATACAAGATTCCGCGATCTTGCTACACAGAAGAGTTTTAAGGCCAGGGAGGAGTAGAACCACGTCGCTTAACGAGATGTCAATTGCTGGACTGAAGGGAGAAACTCAGTTGCCGGAAGATACGTTCGACGACGGTTTCCTCCGCGTTGAGCACCGCAACTATTACGTGGCGTGCGGCGGCACACCGCTAAAACTTCCTCGCACGGAATTCCTGATCTTCTCGCGGCTGGTGCGAACCCCGAATCGCATCGTCACCGCCGAGGACCTTTGGAGCTCAGTTTGGGGAGGGGACAAGCCGCCAATTCCGAAAGCCTCCACGTCTACATCTATCGCTTACGGGCCAAGCTCTCCGAGTTTGGCCTGCAAATCGAGACGATGGTGAACGTCGGATACCGTCTGATCACCTCAAAGTTGTAATGAAGGTCCAATGAAAACGACTGTTCGGCCCAACTGTTAACTCAGAGTTCAGGCGCAGTTCAGTTAGATGTAACACCCGGCTTCTACGATCTTCTATCTGTAAGTTCAACCGGTCAGGAGAAACCATGTCACCTGCTTTCAAATTAGCGGTCGCGGCAATCGCAATCTGTGTGGTACTGGGTTCCGCTTGTGGAGGGAGAGGCGGTACGAATTCCGCGTCAGGAGAGGCCGCAGTCATCAAGATAGACGGCTCGAGCACAGTGTTCCCGATTACCGAAGCAGTAGCAGAAGAGTTTCAAAGGGAACAGCAGGGAAAGGTGAACGTTACCGTCGGCATCTCTGGAACCGGTGGCGGATTCAAGAAGTTCGTTCGCGGTGAAATTGATGTCGCGGACGCTTCGCGGCCCATTCTTACGGAGGAGATGGCCCAGGCGAAAGCAAACGGTGTTGAGTACATCGAACTGCCGATAGCCTTCGATGCGCTCACCGTCGTGGTAAACCCGCAAAACACGTGGGTCACGTCGATGACCGTCGCGGAGCTCAAGAAGATTTGGGAACCGGAGGCACAAGGAAGAATCACTCATTGGAACCAGATTAGGCCCGAATGGCCCAACGAAAAGATCGCGTTGTTTGGCGCCGGCTCTGACTCCGGGACCTTCGATTATTTTACGGAAGCAATTTGCGGAAAACCGAAGGCCAGTCGTGGTGATTACACAGCGAGTGAAGACGATAACGTCTTGGTCCAGGGAGTTGAAGGTAACAAGTTCGCACTTGGCTATATCCCTTACGCCTACTTTGCACCGCACAGCAGCAGGATGAAAGCCGTCGGGATCGACTGGGAGAAAAACAAGGTTAAGGGTCCGGTTTCGCCGAGTCCCGAAAATGTGCTCGCAGGAACTTACAATCCGTTATCACGCCCGCTGTTCATTTACGTCAGTCGCAAGTCAATGGATAAAGCGGCGGTGAAAGAGTTTGTCGACTTCTACCTCAAGCATGTGGCGGCACTCGCGAAGGAAGTGAAGTATCTGCCCCTCCCTGATACCGCGTACCAAATGGCAATGACGCGAGTTAGCTCTCTGCAAACTGGAACGGGCTTTGGGGGGATCCCTGAAGTTGGCTTACCGGTGGAGGAGATTCTGAAGAGACCACCAAAAGCGTGAGTTCCTGGCGTAAATGTCCGTTCGCGTAAATCTTCGATGAAAGACTTACCCATGATCGAGCAGTCCGCTGCTCTGGCTGCTGACATTTCAGTTCAGCCACCGGCTGCCGGCGCGTCTGCTCGAGCACGGCGCTTGTCACGAGTTAAAGAACGGATCATTGAATCGATATTGCTTCTGGCCGCCCTTTCGTCAGTTGCGATCACGTTGGGGATTGTCGGAATTCTCATTTACGAGTCCTCAACATTCTTCGCCCATGTATCACTTCGGGCTTTCCTAACCGATACACTTTGGACTCCGCTCTTCGCGTCACCGCGCTTTGGCATCATGCCGTTGGTTGCGGGAACTCTTGTTACGACCGCTGTCGCTCTCGCAGTTGCCTTGCCCATCGGCACAATCGTAGCCATCTACTTGAGTGAGTTTGCTCCCGCGGTGGTGCGGGAAGTTTTGAAGCCGGCGCTGGAACTTCTCAGTGCCGTGCCGACTGTCGTTTATGGATATTTTGCGTTGCAGTTTATGTCGCCGCTTCTGCAGAAACTAATTCCGGGTTTGCCTACATTCAACATGCTGAGCGCCGGTGCGGTGATGGGAATTATGATCATTCCCTACGTCAGTTCACTCAGCGAGGACGCGATGCGCGCTGTACCAATGGCGCTGCGCGAAGGCGCGTATGCGCTGGGTGCGAATCGGATTATTACCGCGCTCAAGGTGGTCTATCCTTCGGCGCTGTCAGGCATTGTCGCTTCTTACATACTCGCGATTTCACGGGCAATCGGTGAAACGATGATTGTCGCGATCGCGGCGGGAATGCAGCCGAATTTGACGTTCGATCCTCGAGAACCAGCTGCGACAATCACTGCTTTTATCGTTCAAGTCAGCCTCGGTGATCTGCCGCATGGGAGCATAGGCTACCAATCGATTTTCGCCGCCGGTCTTACTCTTTTCGTTATGACGCTCGCTTTCAACATCCTGGGCTATGTATTACGCAAGCGTTTCAGGGAGGCTTATTAAATGAGCGACTTCAAACGCATTATTGCGAAACGAAAGAGGCAGGATCTCGTCTTCAAACTGATCGGAATACTCTGCACTCTGGTCGGGATCGTAACGCTGGGAGCACTGCTGGTTGATCTGATTGCTGACGGCATCGGGCGGCTCGACCTGGGATTTCTGACTTCGTTCCCCTCGCGGTTCGCCGAGAGAGCCGGAATTCTTTCGTCGTGGGTTGGCACTCTGCTGATCATGATCGTGACCGCGTTTACCGCGGTGCCGCTTGGTGTAGCGGCCGGAGTCTACCTCGAGGAGTATGCCGGAAAGAACTGGCTGACCAATCTGATCGAGATCAATATCGCCAACTTAGCCGGCGTACCGTCGATCATTTACGGGTTAATGGCATTGGGGCTGCTGGTCTATAAGTTCCGTTTAGGACAGAGTGTTTTGACCGGCGGTTTGACCCTCGCGTTTCTCATTCTACCGATCGTGATCGTAGCAACTCGAGAGGCCTTACGAACGATTCCACAGGGAATTCGCGAATCGGCTTACGCGTTGGGATCTACGAAATGGCAGGTCGTGCGCCACCATCTCCTGCCATATTCCGTAGGTGGAACAATGACGGGAATAATCATTGCTCTTTCGCGGGCAATTGGAGAAACTGCGCCGCTCATTACCATCGGAGCATTGACGTTCATTGCATTCCTACCGCCTCCTCCAGTTCAAGCGGCGCCGCCTTTCATTTCGTTTGACTGGCTATGGTCGCCGTTTTCAGTGCTTCCGATTCAAATGTTCAACTGGGTGTCGCGACCGGACCAGGAGTTCGTAGTCAACGCAGCGGCGGCGGGATTGGTGCTGATTTTAGTGACTCTGTCGCTGAATGCGATTGCGATCATCATCCGTTACAGGGTGCGAAAACGAATCAAGTGGTAGCAGTTTCGGAAATTCAATCAGTGCAACCCGCGCAAACGGAGCCAATCAAGGCTGAAGTTGCGGGCTTGAACTTCTTCTATGGTCGCTTACAGGCGCTCAAAAACATCAATCTGTTGTTCCCGGCGAACAAGGTCGCGGCCATTATTGGTCCATCCGGTTGCGGCAAGTCTACGTTGCTGAGGTGCTTTAACCGTATTCATGATCTCTATCCGGAAACGCGTTATGAAGGAAAGATTATTCTACAGCCAAGCGGAATCAATCTGATTGGTGCTGAGACGGATCCACTGGAAATGCGTATGCGGATGAGCATGGTCTTTCAAAAGCCAAATGCGTTTCCAAAATCGATCTTTGAGAACGTCGCGTTTGGACTGCGGTTAAGAGGAGTCAAAGGCAGGGAACTTCTGGATCAGGTTGAGAAATCGCTTCGACTGGCGGCGCTGTGGGACGAAGTAAAAGATCGCTTGAAGCAATCAGCTTTCACCCTGTCGGGAGGTCAACAGCAACGACTTTGCATCGCGCGTGCTTTAGCAACGGAACCGGAGATGCTTTTGTTCGATGAACCGACGTCAGCGTTGGATCCGATAGCAACCTCAAAGATCGAGGATCTGATTTTTGATTTAAAGAGTCGCGTCACTGTCATTATCGTCACGCACAACATGCAACAAGCGGCGCGCGTGTCGGATTTCACCGCCTTCATGTATTTAGGAGAATTGATTGAAGTATCGCCAACCAGGAAAATGTTTGAGAACCCGAGCAATAAATTAACTGAGGATTACATTACGGGCCATTTTGGTTGATTGATTATGTCCACCCAGGCTTCACAGTTGGATTTTAGTGCGGCTGCACTCGCCCGGCCGGACACCCTCGGCGCGGCGGATCGCCCTGTCAAGATTGTCGTCCGCAACTTAAATTTTTATTACGGAACTCATCGCGCCCTGACTGACATTTCGCTGGATATTAAGGAACGAATCGTTACGGCCTTCATTGGACCATCCGGATGTGGGAAGTCGACTTTTATACGCACACTTAACCGAATGAACGATGTCATCGCCGGGACGCGAGTCGAAGGTCAAGTGCTGATCGATGGGCAGGACGTCTATGCGCCACGAACTGACGTCGTCGATTTGCGGCGTAAAGTGGGTATGGTGTTTCAGAAGTCAAATCCGTTTCCGAAGTCGATCTTCGACAACGTTGCCTACGGATTGAAAATCAACCGGCTAACAAATAGTAAGTCTGAATTGCAAGCGCGCGTTGAGGAAGCTCTTCAGAATGCGGCGCTTTGGAACGAAGTTAAAGATCGATTGAAGAGCTCGGCGCTGAGTCTTTCCGGCGGACAACAGCAACGACTTTGCATCGCGCGAGCCTTGGCCATCCGTCCCGAGGTACTTTTGATGGACGAACCAGCCTCGGCGCTGGATCCGATTGCGACGTCCAAGATCGAAGAGCTCATTTTCGATCTGAAGAAGCACTACACGATCGTGATCGTGACGCACAACATGCAGCAGGCGGCACGCGTTTCTGACACCACCGCGTTCTTTCTGCTTGGTAAGTTGATCGAAGTGAATTCGACTGAGAAGATGTTCACAGCCCCCAATGAGAAAGTGACTGAGGACTATGTAACGGGTCGTTTCGGGTAATTTGGGTGATTGTTGTTTAGTACTTTGTACTTCGTACTTTGTGGGAACGAGTCTATGAACCACGACAACCAAGCATCAAATACAAAGCACAAAGCACCAGGGACTACTTATGGATTTACACCGCCATCTTGACGACGAATTGAGCTCCTTACGCGATCGCGTCTTGCTGCTGGGGGGCGAGGCGGAGCAGGCGTTGGCGCGCGCCATGTACGCCCTTAGCGAGCGCGACAGCGATGTCGCGCGCCAGGTGCTCGATCACGACGATCAGGTCGATCGGCTTGAAGTGGAAATCGATCGCCAGTGCATCGACATCATCGCCTTGCGTCAGCCCGCCGCGCGCGATCTGCGCTTCGTGATTTCCGTCGCGAAGATGGCGCCGGTTCTGGAAAGGATTGCCGACCACGCGTGTAATATCGCCCGAGCGGCCATCGATTTAAACAATGAACCGGAACTGAAGTCGGCCATCGACTTGAACCGCATGTCCGACCACGCGCTGAAAATGCTACGTGCCGCTCTCGATGCGTTCACCTCGAACGACGCCATCGCGGCGCGTGAAGTCATCAAGAGCGATAGCGAGATCAACGATCTCTACAACCACACTTTTCACCGGTTGATTGAACTGATGGTCACCGAACCCGCGACTGCTACGCGTGACGCGCGCCTGTTGTTCGTCGCCAAGCACCTCGAACGCATCGGCGATTACGTCACGGACATCTGTGAACTTACGGTTTACATGGCGGAAGCCGCTTTTATTAAACACACTACCTAAGGTTATGACTCGTCCAATCCTGATCATCGAGGATGATGCCGACATCTCTGAAAGTTTGAAGTACAACTTCGAACGTGAGGGATTGGCGGCTGTGACAGCGCCCACGGGCGAAGCGGGACTCACGGCTGCCCTAAACGACCGCGAACCACCGCGACTGATTATTCTCGATCTGATGCTCCCGGGAATGAGCGGGATCGAGTTGTGCCGTCGCCTCCGACGAGAACCCGCAACGAGACGCACGCCGATCATTATGCTTACGGCGAAAGCGTCCGAATCGGATCGCGTCAGCGGCCTCGATCTTGGTGCTGACGACTACATCACCAAGCCGTTTTCCGTGCGTGAGCTGCTGGCGCGTGTTCGTGCCGTCATGCGGCGAGCAGACGAGAACATGGGTAAGACCTATGAAGACGATCATCTGACGATCGACTTCGACGATATCAGGGTCGTTTGCGACGGCAACCGGATCAAGCTGACGAACAAAGAGTTTACGTTACTTTCCGTGCTCGCGAAGAGTGCGGATCGCGTCGTCACGCGCCAGCAATTGCTGGATAGCGTTTGGGGCTACAGTTATTATGGCGATGCGCGCACGCTCGATGTGCACATTCGGCGCCTGCGTCAGAAACTCGATAAGTGCGGCGATTGCATCGAGACAGTGGTTGGCGTTGGTTATCGCTTCGTCGGTTGTTCAAACAATGTTAACTAGTGCCCGCGGCCGGTCTATCCTGGTAGCGGCTTGCGTTATTCTTACCGTTCTCGCATTAATCGTCTCATCTCTTTCTATCCGTGTTTTCCTTGCGGCGTTGGTGTTGTTAAGCGCCGCAGTTTTAGTAACGATCTCTTTAATTAATCGCCGGCACGAAACGAATACCTCGACTCAAAACCCACATCTCATGCAGTCGCCGGAGAGTTTGGGCGTCGGCTCGTTATTTGAAGCGACGATGGGCAGCATGCGCGAGGGGTTGTTGGTTGTAGACAAAGACATGCGCGTGGTCGCATCGAATTCCGCGGCGCATAGACTCTTCAATCCATCGCTGCCGCAACTGAACTCGCAACGCCTGACGGAACTTACTCGCAACCCCGCGATCTACAGCGCGTTTCTCGATGCTCTTAAAGGCGTCGAACGCAGTGGGGTGAAAGTACAGACGCATGGACCAGAACGCCAGGTGTTCGATCTTCGCGTCGTCCCAATCGGCGGAAACGGCAAGGGACCTGAAGGCGCGCTCGGTGTCTTCTTCGACATCACGCGCACTGAACGACTAGAACTCGTCAGGCAGGAATTTCTTTCAAACGTCTCTCACGAATTGCGCACGCCGCTCACCGCGATCATTGCATTTGTCGAGACACTCGAAAACGGCGCGATGGAAGATCAGGAGAGCTCGCAACGTTTTCTATCAATCATCCGCAAGAATGCCTCGCGCATGCATGGTCTAATCGACGACATTCTGGAGCTCACCGCAATTGAAGGGGGCAACGTGACCTTGCGGACGGCGTCCGTCGATCTGCATGAGTTGGTTGCTGATGTCTGCGCCTCCCTCGCGGCGAAAGCTGCGGCGCAAAGTGTCACTCTCGTTAATAAGGTCGAGCCTGGAATCCTGGTTTACGCAGATTCCCGCCGGCTCGAACAGATGCTCACAAATCTCATCGACAACGGCATCAAGTTCAGGCGCGACGGTGGCACGGTCACGGTCCAACATGAATCCGGCACGCGCGATCGAATCTTGGTCGAAGACAATGGCGACGGCATTCCGGCGCAACATCTGGAAAGGCTTTTCGAGCGATTTTACCGGGTCGACCGCGCCCGCTCGCGTGACATGGGCGGCACCGGACTCGGCCTGGCGATTGTGAAACATCTCGCGCTCCTGCACGGGGGCGAGGTAACCGTCAATTCTGAGCTCGGAAAAGGCACGATTTTTACTATCCACCTGCCAAAACGCTGAAAAATAGCAGTTTTTTGCATCTCAAGGCGGTGTAAAACAATGTTGTCATCCCGGCCGGGATTTGTGATAATGCCGTCTGTGCTTCTTGCCTCAGGATAAGTCCCCGACGCCCCCAAAAGGCCTCAAAGAACTACTCACCAGTTCGTTAAGAAAACAAACTTAGCGTTTGGGGAGAAATGATTATGCGAATCCGACGAGCCGTTCGTTATGTGTCGACATTCGTGAGTGGATTGGCTGGAGCAGCTGTAAAGGCTGCGGTCACAAGCATAGTTGTTGGCGCTGTTTTGGTTTCGGTAATGCACTACATGGGCGTGCCGGTGCCCAGTGCCGACGATCTGCTTGGCGGACTCTCACAATTGGCAGAAGTACTTTCATAGGAAAAACGTATTGAGCACAGACCTAGGTAAGGCCTACGAGGTGCTGGGAGTAAAGCCCGGCGTTTCCGTTCGGGAATTGAAGGCAGCACATCGTGACCTTGCCAAGGTCTGGCATCCGGATCGGTTCGTTCACGACCCTGGTCTTCAGCAAAAGGCGCAAGAGAAGCTGAAGGAGATTAACGCGGCTTACGAACTGTTGATCTCGGGAAAGGCGCCGCAGCGAAGACCGGAGCCGCCGCCTACCTATGCGACGCAACCGCCAGTGGCACGGCGTCAGTCCCCTCATCGCCGTTCGCACGGATCAGGACTGGCGCTATTGATGTTTATGGCGGTGTTTGCAGTTACCGTCACCGTCTTGCTTCAGAATCCTCAAAACCGTGCTGCACCGTTAGAGATCGCAACCGAAAACACTGAAGAAGTCTCAACTCCGGCTGATGACGTTTTGCGAAGCCGACCGCGACAGATTTCTAGTTCGTCGAATGAGGCAACGCTAGACAGTACGCGTGCGGCTCCGTCAATTGCGCCGGTTGCAACCGTCACTGTTTTGATTGATCCGCGTACTGGTTTACTCGCAACACCGGACTGTCGGGAGAGTACGCGAATGACTTATCCTAACGGCAACCAGCCAACGGGTTACTGCAACGCGCCCCATCCGCCAAGATTAAGTGCAAGCTCTATGCAAATCGAACCGGAAAAGGACTCGCTCATTAAGTCGATTACCAAGCGCGTTGGTTTCTAGAACGTGAACACGAGTTGCGGCTGCCAGCGATAAGTGGTTGGCGCAAAGTCACCCAGCGGTACGAAGAAGTTTGGATACTGTCCGCTTCGTCGCAACGAGCTCTGTATGTAAATCAGGTTCTGGAAAGTCACTCTCCGAGAGATACCGTAATCAAACCGAAAGTGATGCGTGCGGACGTTGACGCCAGTGTTTGTTCCGAGGTCGTCGTCTGTGAATTGTGAGATCAGCGCATTGGCGCCTTTGATCGCGAAGACGTACTGAAACAACATGTCGCCGCGTTTGGTGATCCGCCCGACTTGCAGCGCTGTTAGCATTGCGTCGCGTTCGTTGAGACCGGTGGCGACGTTACGCGCGAGTTGCAGATTGAACTGCACCGGGTAATCATGATCGCCGTACTTGAAGCCAGCGTAATTCAGGCGATAAGTGACGCGAACAACCTGGAAACCGGGCGCTGTGTAGATAGCGCCCCCTGGTGTTGTGGTCGAGTTGCCGGTGCCTGAAAGCGGCGCCGAAAGAGCGAGGCCGAGTGCGGGTTGGACCAACAGGACAAGGCCTTCCTGGGTTGAAGCGAGTTGGATTTGGTTGTGCTGGCGATAGACTTGAATGTCGCCGCCGATTTGATTGGACCATCGCTCATTGAACGTTTGGTTCACCAGCAGTCCCTGGTGAAACAGGTTTGCGGATCGACCGGTAGAACCTACGACCGCGCCCGCGCGCGCGAGCGGACTATTCGGTTGAACAACGGCGACGACTGGGTTTGTCAGAATGTACTGTCCGGCTCGGAAGTCCAGGTTAGCGATGCGCAATGCGTTCGGTTTTAGTGAGCGTGTGTATCGCTCGTTGAAGCCGTTGAAGCGAATGTCGTCGTCGAAGAGAAACCGCGAGTTGTCGGCGAAAACGTTTGGCACGCGGCCGGCCTGAAGTTGAAGCTCTTTAGTTGGACGATAGTCGATCCAGATCTCGCTAATCGAGAATGGTGGACGGGCGCCGAGTGAAGCGAAGTCCTGGTTCGTGGACAGTGGATTATTAACGGGTCCGGTGGCGAGTTGCGCGTGGAATTTCAGCTTCTCGTAAATATCGGCGTCTAAATTAAGGCGAAAACGATAACGGACGCGCGCGTTCTGTACGTGCTCGAGTGGTGGAGCCGGCGGTGTTGTTGCTGAGCGGAAGATGCCGTCGAAGCGGAGTCGGAGATCGCCGCTGAGTCTAATCGGGCCGATCTTTTTAACGTCGCCTTCAACTTTGGCGAGTCGCTCTTCGACGGTTGGTGCTTGTGACTCGGCGGCAGGAGGAGTTGAAGAAGTTTCGACTGCCTTCACGCTGGTGACGACCGGCTGCGCCGAGAGTTTATCCAGTAAGGCTTGGATCGCATGTTGTTGCTCGGTAATAGTCTTTTGTAACTGATCTAATTTGGCGTTCTGGCGTTCGAGTTCGGTTTCGAGGACTCGAATACGCTCGGTAACACCCGGATCCGTAGAATCCGTGGGCTTGATTTGTTCCTGCGCCAGGAGGGGGTACGCGGCAAACACGATCACGACAATCAGTAACACGGAATTCATATTGAGATCCTCAAGTTGGAAGGTTGTTCTAAGAACGCCTCAGGATATGTCGTCTGTCTTAACTCTGTCTTGCTGCAACATTACATCGATGTGAACAGGAGGCACGAAAAGACACAGAAAACACAGACGGCACAGAAGACAAAAGGCACATAACCTATTCCAAGGTCTGTTGTGCATCTTTGAGTCTTGTCTTCTGCCTCTTTGTGACTCGTCGTTGACAATAGTCTCGAGCGGCGCTTACTATTTTTCCGTTCAGTAAATCTTCTCTGCTCTTCCTACAAACGAGAGACGATGCTTCTTCAGGAAGTTACGACGGTAACAACACAAGCTGTCGGCAGCCCTGTCACCGCGTACTGGCCGGTAATGGTCTTCTTCTTTGTGGCCATTATCTTTCCGGTTCTGCCCATTGTGCTTGGACGGTTCCTGCGGCCAATCAAGTACGAAAAAGACAAGATGCGGCCATACGAGTGTGGCATTGACCCGACCACCGAAGCTCACGAGCGATTCACAGTGCGGTATTACATCGTAGCGATGCTTTTTTTGATTTTTGACGTCGAGACGATCTTCCTGCTGCCGTGGGCGATAATTTTCATGGGCGACGATTTCTCGTTCACGACGTTTGCGTTGATCGAGATGTTTGTTTTCATCGGTATCCTGATAGTTGGTTATTATTACGCGTGGCGCAAAGGCGCGCTCGAGTGGGCGTGACCGTTTAATCTATGGCTGAACACGAAGAGGGATTTGTACTAACCACCGTCGATTCGATAATGAACTCGATTCGACGCAGCGTCGGTGCGAAGACGGTGGATCTCGCGGCGCCGGTGGTCAACTGGGCGCGCAAGTCGGCGCTTTGGCCCATGACGTTCGGCCTCGCCTGTTGCGCCATTGAGATGATCGCGACCGGCGCGGGACGTTTCGACATCGACCGCTTCGGCGCAGGCGTCTTTCGTCCGAGCCCGCGACAAAGTGACTTGATCATTATCGCAGGCACAGTTACTTTGAAGATGGGCCCGGTCGTACGGCGCGTGTACGACCAGATGCCCGAGCCGAAATGGGCCATCGCAATGGGCGCTTGCGCTTCGACCGGCGGACCATTCGACTCGTATTCCACGATGCAGGGTGTCGATCGGTGTATTCCGGTCGACGTTTACATCCCAGGTTGTCCGCCGCGGCCCGAAGCGCTCCTGTACGGCCTGATGCGTTTGCAGGACATCATCATGCGCGAAGCGCCGTCAGCGTATATCTTTGACAGCGACGGTGCCGTCCACCGTCGGCGCGTGTTTGAAGACGAGCCCGTGCCCGGTGCAGTCCCAGAAACTGATCGTGCCGCATTGCCCCTCTGAGCCCCAGCCTCCCGGTTCATTAGTTTTTTTGAGGAGCATAACTATGAGAAAAATACATCTGATTTCGATGGTCGTTCTGGCCATCGTTGCGCTTGTCAGTACATCGCCCGTCGCAAGCGCACAAACCAAAAGACGAACCACGACGACCAAACGGGTGGTTCCCCTGGTCCCCGTCGGAACTGATCTCAAAATCCGCATCAACGACACTCTTTCGAGCAAGGAATCACGCGTCGGCGATCGTTTTACGGCGACTGTGCTGGATCCGGATCGTTTCGACGAAGCGACTGTTTTTGGACGCATTAGCTCGCTTCAAAAATCCGGCAAGGTTAAAGGCCGGACCAGTATGAATCTCGCCTTCGATAGGATCGAGTTGCGTGATGGTCGCAAGGGCGTGTTGCATGGCTATGTGACGCGTGTGTATGGCGATGATTCCGGAAAAGCAGATAACGAAGGTGGCATCCAGTCGGGAAGCCGGACCAATCAGACGATCAAGCGAAGCGGCATTGGCGCCGGGGTAGGTGCGATCATCGGCGGCATCGCCGGTGGCGGCAAAGGCGCAGCGATCGGTTTGATCGTGGGCGGCGCCGGCGGCGCTGGTTCGTTGGCCGTGAAGGGAAGCAAGGAGTTGAAGATCGAGTCGGGCACGGAAATGCTGGTCCACGTAACGCGGTAGCACTCATTACAAGCCAAACCGAACAAGGCTGTGGATTGCCGGAGCGCGATCCGCAGCCTTGTTTTTTGGAAGAAATCCGATTTGAGTGGCGTCTAAGTACACGGGTGTGATGAGTGGGGGAGCGAATGGAGCGGCGCGCGGCAATGGCTGAGCAGCTTATAAATGGACAGGTTATTGAAGCCTGTCAGCAGGGCGACCGCGACGCCTTCCTGTGTCTGTTTGAAGCTTACAAAGACAAGGTCTTTTCCATTGCCGTCTATTCTTCCGGCGGCGATCGAACGCTCGCCGAAGACGTCACCCAACAGATCTTTTTGAAGTTATTTACAGCCATTCGCCAGTTTCGTGGAGATTCGGAGTTTACGACGTGGCTGTACCGCCTGGTAGTCAACGCTTGTCTCGACGAGCGTCGCCGGCGCCGGCGCTGGCTGCCCTGGGATTTGACGCAAACGCCGGGAATGGCAGCCGCGATGAGTAACCTTAGTGAGAAGAAACCGCAGGAGCGACAGTACGCGCGGCTGGAAGTGGCGGAGGCGGTGCGCGGGGCGATTGAAGAATTGAAGCCGAAGTTTCGTTTACCGATCCTATTGAAGTACATCGAGGGTTTGTCGTACGAGGAGATTGCGGAAGTAATGGGATGTTCGAAAGGCACGGTGGCGTCGCGACTAAATCGCGGGCACAGCCAGTTGGCGAAGCGACTGTCGCACTTCAACAATCCGGCGTTATGGGGTGAGTAATGTTTTCGAAACACGTAACAAAAGACATTTCAGCTTATTGTCATGGTGAGCTTACGACTGAGGCTTCGAAGCAGTTTGCGGAACATATTATTTCGTGTGCCGGATGTAGAACAAAGTTTGAAGAGATCAAATTGGGGATCAAGCTGGCGGAACAACTGCCGCAACTGACCGCGCCCGATTCGTTGTGGCATGAGGTTGAGTCGGCGCTTGGTCGCGGTGAAGCACCGTCGGGAACCGTTTCAGTGAGGCCGGCATCGTCGTGGCGTCTGCGACTGGCGGTTGCGGCGGCCGTGGTTCTCGTTCTGACTCTTGGTGTGTGGCTCTACAACAGTCAACCGGGTCCGCACGGTGGTCCCGGAAAAGCCTGGCAAGTGACGCGGCTCGGCGGGACGCCTAAGATTGGGTCGGAGGAAGTTTTTTACCGGGGTTCGTTATCAGAAGGCGAGTGGTTGGAGACAGACGGGAATTCTCGCGCGCAGATCGCGGTGGGAACGATCGGAAATGTCGATATCGACGAGAACACTCGCGTGAGATTGTTGGAAACACAACCGACAGAGCATCGACTCGAACTTGCACGTGGAAAGATGAGTGCGCGTATTTGGGCGCCGCCGCGATTATTTTTTGTCGATACGCCTTCGGCAGTCGCGGCCGATCTCGGTTGTGCCTACACTTTGTCGGTTGACGACAAAGGCGACGGGCGTTTGAGCGTGAGTTCGGGTTGGGTGGCGTTGCAGGCGAACGAGCGTGAGTCGATCGTGCCGGCCGGCGCGTCGTGCGAAACACGGGTCGGAACGGGGCCGGGCACGCCGTATTTCGACGACTCGACACTGGAATTTCAACAGGCGCTCAACAAGGTCGATTTCGATAACGATCAAGCCAGCCGGTCCAAGGCGTTAAAGTCGATGTTGGACCACTCGCGCGCGCAAGACACGCTGACGTTGTGGCATCTGCTGCCGCGTGTTAATGAAAGCGATCGCGTACTCGTTTACGAGAAAATGGAAAGTTTTGGAGCACCGCCCGCTGGCGTCACGCGTGACGGCGTGTTGAAGTTGGACCAGAACATGCTTCAGCTGTGGCGAGTTTCACTTGAGGGAGGTTGGATCCTTAGCGGAGGTGGCAAAGGAATTCCGAAAGGCACTGTCGACGGGAAGTCGCTAAAGAGTTGGTCTGATTTGAAGTTGAAAGATCCGGTGAAGAAGTAAATGAAAGCCATGTTACTCAAGGTCACCAAGTGGGTTTTGATCGTCGTGGCATGTTTGTTCGTGCTCGTGCAATTCAAGCGACCAGCGAAGACGAACCCGACGATCGATTCCGCTCAGGCGCTCGAGAGTCACATGCAGCTCGATCCGAAAGTAGCTGCGGTCCTGGATCGTTCGTGTAATGACTGTCACTCCAACAAGACGCGCTGGCCGTGGTATGCGAACGTAGCGCCAGTCTCATGGTTCGTGATCGATCACGTAGACGATGGGCGTAGTCATCTGAACTTTTCCGAGTGGGGTAAGTACACCACGGAAGAGAAGAAAACGCACTTGGGCCAGATGTGCGAACTGGTGACGGAAGGCTGGATGCCACTCAGTTCCTACATACCGCTCCATCCCGAAGCGAGGTTAAGCGATGACGACAAGAAGTTGATCTGCGAGTGGGCCGCCGCGGAACGCGCCCGCGTTCGTTAGAGATGACTCGTGTCGTTTACAGTCAACACTCTCACAAACCCATCTGCTCGCAATTCGAATCTAGCAATCCCGCAATTTGAACTCGAGATCCAGACTGGTCTGAGTTCCGCTGCATCCAGGGCGCCCATGAGGTGGAGGGCGAGGATGCAGATCGTACCGGTGTGACTGAAGACCACGATGCGACCGCCGCGGTTCGTGGAGATGATTTCGTCGAGCTTGTTGCGCGCGCGGTCCAAGAGTTGGCGGTAGCTTTCGCCGCCTGCGAGCACGTGTTCGAAATCGCGGCGAAGTAGTGCGGCGTACTCGTCGGGGTGCTTCTGCGCGGCGTCTTCGAAAGTCAGACCCTCCATCACACCGACACTGCGCTCGCGAAACGCTTCGGTTGTGTTAATCGGTAAATGCGCCAACGTCGCCAGCGGACGGGCCGTTTCTACAGCGCGAGCCAAGTCGCTCGAGTAGATCGCCGTTATTGAATCATTTTTTAACGCCTCGGCGGTTGCAGTTGCTTGTTTCCGTCCACGCAGTGAGAGTGGTGTTGCGGTGTGGCCACCGAATCTTCGTTCAGCGTTTCCTTGCGACTGACCGTGGCGGATCAGCAGGACGTGCGTTGGCTGAGGCATTGCAAAGGAATTTTGTGCTGACCTTAGTGCTTTGATCTTTTTGCTTTGTACTTGACTAGCATTGGGCAGAGCGCGTGGACCGTGAAAAGCACAAAGTACAACGAATTGAGACTTACGCTACGACCGGCTGCTCCGTCGTCTCAGCGTCTGCCTTCAACTTCTCGGCCTGATAATGCGCGACGAGCGCATCGATGAAGGGGTCGAGGTAACCCTCCATCACCAGGTCCAACTGATGAATCGTCAAGCCGATGCGATGATCGCTAACACGGTTATCTTTGAAGTTGTAGGTGCGAATCTTTTCTGAGCGATCACCGGAGCCGACCATCGAACGCCGCTCGCTCGCTTGCGCCTCATGCTGTTTCCGCTCTTCCAGTTCCTGCAACCGGGCCCGCAGCACGCGCATCGCTTTGTCGCGGTTCTTGATCTGCGATTTCTCATCCTGCATTGAAACGACAACACCGGTCGGCAAGTGCGTCATACGCACGGCCGAGTACGTCGTGTTCACCGACTGGCCACCTGGTCCAGACGAACAGAACGTATCGATTCGTAGGTCTTTCGGATCGATCTTGACGTCAACCTCTTCGGCCTCGGGCAGCACGGCAACAGTGATAGCCGACGTGTGAATGCGTCCGCTCGCTTCAGTTTGCGGCACACGCTGCACGCGATGAACGCCGGATTCGTGTTTCAATTTCGAGTAAACTTTGTCGCCTTCGATCAAAACGATCGCTTCCTTCAGCCCGCCAATCCCGGATTCAGACGCTTCCAATACTTCAAATTTCCAGCGCTGCTTTTCCGCGTAACGCGAATACATCCTCACCATCTCAGACGCGAACAGCGTTGCTTCGTCACCACCAGTTCCGGCCCTGATTTCGAGAATCACGTTCTTCTCGTCGTTCGGATCAGTGGGTATCAGCAACAGTTTGAGCTCGCGATCTGCTTCGTCGAGTCGCGTTTGCAGGGTTTCGAGTTCCAGCCGCGCCATCTCGCGCATCTCGTCGTCGTCCGACGTATCGAACAACTCGCGCGCGCCTTCCAGTTCGCTCTTCAGCCCTTTCCACTGCTGATATCTTTGTACGACTTCGCCCAGCATGCGATGCTGTTTCGCGGCTTTGCCGTACGCGGACGGATTCGCCAGCAACTCAGGAGATGAGAGTTGTTGCGTCAACTCCGCATAACGGTTTTCGATTTGCTCGAGTTTATCCAACATACAAAACCTCAGGAGAGGGGCGCCGGCTGCGGCTCGCCACTGCGCGGCTCAAACTTCAACGATTCTTTCAGCGCTTCGATCGCTATCTCAAGTTGCTGATCGTCAGGCTCTTTCGTCGTGATGTTCTGAAGCCACACGCCCGGCCGGGTCATAAACTTGAAGAACCAGCTGCTTTCCTTCTTTGCCGACAACCGGATGATCTCGTAAGAGAGACCAGCAACCAGCGGCATCAGAGCCAAACGGATCAGAAAGTTCAGCAACAACGAATCAAACTTGATCACTGAAAAGAGCACGATCGCCACCAGCATCACAACCATCAAAAAACTCGTCCCGCAACGCGGATGCTGACGCGGTTGCGGCCGCGCGTTATCAACCGTGAGCGGTAAGCCCGCTTCCCAAGTGAAAACCGTCTTATGTTCCGCGCCGTGATATTGAAAGACGCGCCTGATGTCCTTCAACAACGAGAAACTCACGATCATGATCAGGAAAAAGGTCATGCGGATCAGCCCGTCGATCAGGTTGAAGCCGACTGACGGCCGAACCGGGTGAAGGTACGTTTGCGCGCTGGTCCAGGCGCGCGTGTACCATGCAGGTGGTTCGGCACTTTCCGCACCGGGACCAGCGACAGCACTTGTTTCAGATCCAGGAGCGGCCGTGCTAACTGCCGGTGCAGGAGGCCCGGAGGCCCAGCCCGCAGCTATGAACAGCGCGTTGGTCAGTAACAACGGTGCAGCGACGAACAGCAGCACATTGAAGATCAGCGCGAACACGATCGAACCCGCGGCGGCTGCGGTTGTTCCCGTTTTCAACTCGTCCTTCGGTTTTCTCTCCGTCGGCACAGGAAACAAACCCGGCACTGCGCCCGTCAATCCCGCAAAATCGCCTTCACCTTCGATCACGGCCGGCGACAATGCAACCTTAACTTCTTTCTCCTCCGCTTCCTCGGCTTCGGCGAAAGCAACATTAGCGGAGTAATTCAAGGCTTTGATTCCGAGACCCATCGACTGAATGAGCACGGCGCCGCCACGCAACACTGGTAGTTTGAGCAGCGGGTACTTGTCGCTCCACTTTGGCAGCGGCGCGGCTGTATTAACTATCGAGCCGTCCGCTCTACGCACTGCGATGGCGTAGGCGTTAGGAGTTCGCATCATCACGCCTTCGATAACGGCCTGGCCGCCGACAATCAGATCTCGTTCCGGTGTGCTCATATTGGAAGTCCTGAATCAGCCGCGAAAACACTAACGCCGGCGGTTGCTGGGAGTCGCTTTTCCATGGGTTGTGGAACAAGCGACCGACCAAACGACGCCGGCGATTCAGAGTTGCAGTTGCTAATGTTGGTTGCGCAAAACCATTGGTAATCAGTGACGAAGCGCTTTACTGAGCGGTGGTTGCGCCTTCAGTGGCTGGCTTCTTGCCATAGCGCTTGTTGAACCGATCAACGCGTCCCGCGGTGTCAACGAGCTTCTGCTTGCCGGTGAAGAACGGGTGGCAAGCCGAGCAGATTTCGACGTGCAGGTCGCCTTTTTTAGTGGAGCGCGTCTTGAAGCTCTCGCCGCAAGCGCAGCTAACGGTAATTTCTACGTATTCCGGATGAATTCCTGGTTTCATTTAATTCTTACTCTCCATAGCGGGGCATAACTAACAAAGAGGCCCCATTTACAAACAAGTTATGATAGGGGCCGGTGTGCAAAACCGTCAAGTTGGAGAGCGAAAAGGTAGTCTTGCTTTCCTTATCTGCGTACCTCAGCGGTCCTCCGCGGGTCCGCGGTTATTGCTTTTTACTCCACAATTGACCGCCGAGACGCAAAGGAACGCAGAGATACGCGGAGTTCATATTAGAGCACCGCCGATTTTACAGATCGGTGGCGCTGATCAAAATCGCTTGCTATAATCCGCCGCGTCGGTCAAGCTTTCTCTCATTAGCAGTAACACTGTGTGCTTTATCAGTGCGATTGTCGAACCCGTCTGAGTTTAAGGGCGATGATCACTGAAATCGCAGTGTAAGTGTGAACGCGCCACTGCCTATGTCGGAAGACACCAAACAGCCTGGCTCTGAAGGGCCTAACCGGCCGGACGACGGAACGATATCCGATTCGTCCGGGACGCCCTCTCCCTCCGCTATTCCACCAGCAGGTGAACTCGCAGGCGCCGACGCCGAAAAGGCGGCGATGGTTGAGCAGGCTAAATCGCGCGTCGCGGCTGTCAAAGAATCGCTGGCCGGCGAAAAACCAGCGGATCCGGGGGCACCCAAACCTCCCGTTAAGAAGAAAGAGGAAGGACCCAAACCCACTGACGCCTCCGAGCATCCCCTGGTTAAACGACTTAAAGCGAAATTCGGAGAAGCGATAGGAGATGCGTCAGAGTTTATCGGTCAGCTTTCCGTCTACGTCGACCGTGAAAGGATCGTCGAGGTTTGCGATTTTCTGAAGCGAGACGAGAAAACGCCGTTTGATTATCTTTCCGACTTGACCTGCGTCCACTATCCCGACCGGGGCGACGGTTCCTTTGAAGTTGTCTACAACTTGTTTTCGATTTCCAGCAACGAGCGCGTCCGGCTGAAAGCAAAAACCAGCGAGGAAGCAGGCATTGAAAGCGTAACCGGCGTATGGCCCGCGGCGAACTGGCTCGAGCGCGAGGTTTACGATCTGTTTGGGATTCGATTTGCGAACCATCCGGACCTGCGACGGCTGCTGTTGCCGCCGGATTGGGAGGGATACCCGCTACGCAAAGATTTTCCGTTGGAGTTTATCGAGAACGCGTGGACCGAGCGTCACTTGCCGGAGATGACACAAGTGCAAATCGAGCAGTTGCACCAGCGACGCGCTTACGGTCTCGAGATTCTGTCAGTGCCGCAGGAACGATTGATGCGCGACATCTTTCGCGGCGGCAAAGAAGTGATGCCGAAAGATAAATGAATGTCAGTGGTCCGTGGTCAGTGGTCAGTTGCCCCCGTTTAATGAACAACTGACAACTGACAACTGACAACTGACAACTGACTAATGACGCCGAAAGAGATCGCCGCCCATTACAACGCCAAAGTATTCGACTCGCCTGACGCGGCGACCGGCGCTGGATTTGTATTAGGCGAAACTGCGCAACCGCGAAACGTCTGGAACAAGGCGAGCGCGGCGAGTGCAATCGTGCTGAAGTTGATCGAGAAGAAGAAGAACGGCGAGGCAGAAGAAATTGGTTTGGTGATCGAACCGTGGCGCGTCACGGGTTGTTACAAGACCACCAATCACCACGAGTAACAGAATGCATCAGGTAGAAATCGCAACAACTCAGGAGACATTGCTCGACAGCCCAGAGATGGTGCTGAACATGGGCCCGCAACACCCGTCAACGCACGGCGTGCTGCGCGTCGTTCTCCGGCTCGACGGCGAAACAGTCATCGACCTCGATTGCGACATCGGCTACCTCCATCGCGGTATGGAGAAGATCGCCGAAAACCGCATGTACACGATGATCGCGCCCTACTGGGACCGCCTGGATTACATCGCTGCCGTCTCAAACGGTCTCGTCTGGGTCGAAACCGTCGAACAGATGATGGGACTCGACGTCCCGCCCCGCGCACACTACCTGCGCACGATTCTGACGGAACTAAACCGCATCGCTTCGCACCTGCTCTGGCTCGCAACTCACGCGCTCGATATCGGCGCCGTCACCGTACTGCTCTGGGCGCTGCGCGAACGCGAAGAGATTCTGAAAATTTTCGAACGACAGTTCGGCGCGCGTCTGACTTGCCACGCGTGGCGTGTTGGCGGCATGCCCAACGACGCATACGACGACTTTCATAAGGACGTCAAACAGTTCGTCAACAACTTTCCAACGCGTCTCGACGAATATGAAACGGTCCTTTCAGAGAATCGCATCTGGTTGAGCCGCACCGTCGGCATCGGCATTATCTCCGCGGAAGACGCCATTGCGATCGGTCTATCAGGTCCAGCTCTGCGCGGTTCTGGTGTCGCCTGGGACGTGCGAAAGTCGCGGCCCTACGCTGCGTACGCCGACATGGATTTCGACATTCCACTTGGCGAAAACGGCGATACTTACGATCGATATCTCGTGCGTCTGGAAGAGATGCGCCAGTCGCGTCGGATCATCGATCAGGCGCTCGAAAATCTTCCCGACGGACCAGTCAACGCGAAGTTACCCAAAATCGTGAAGCCGCCCGTGGGCGATTACTATCACTCGATTGAAGGACCAAAAGGCGAGATCGGCTGTTACCTGGTTTCTGACGGCACCGCGCAACCCTGGCGCGTCCGCGTGCGCCCGCCGTCATTCGTCAATCTTCAGGCCTTGCGACAGATGTGCATCGGACACCTCGTCGCCGACGTAGTCGCAATTATCGGAACGCTTGATATTGTTTTAGGGGAGATCGATCGGTGAAGGTTGTGCTTAGTGCTTTGTTTTTGTCAGTGGTCAGTTGTCCGTAGTCAGTGGCGGTCCGTGAATGCTGGAACTGCCACTGACAACTGACCACTGACAATTGACTATAAAAAGACCGAAAGCACCAAGAACGAAGAACAAGAACAAAGAACAAAGAACAAAGATCCAAAACCCACATGTTACTACTGGCCCCGGTTGATGTACTGAACGAGTTGCTGCTGAAGTTTTTCAGCGCTGACACGGTCAACTATTTCATCTGGCCGCTGATCCAGATCGGCCTGGTCGTGACGCTGGTTGCGTTATGGGTCGCCTATGCGACTTATCTCGAACGCAAGATTTCAGCGTTTATGCAAGCGCGACTCGGTCCGATGCGCGTTGGACCATGGGGATTGCTGCAACCGATCGCGGACGGTCTAAAGCTTTTAACTAAAGAAGACTTCATTCCCGAAAAGGCAGACCGCTGGATCTTCTTCTTCGCGCCGTACATTGCCGTTGCCTCGGCGTTTATTGTCTTCTCCGTAATTCCATTTGGACCAGACTGGGCCGTAATTGCCGACGTCAATATCGGATTGTTGCTGGTGCTGGCGGTGTCGAGTGTTGGCGTGCTGGCATTGATACTTGCGGGCTGGTCTTCGAACTCGAAATACGCGCTGTTAGGCGGACTGCGTTCAAGCGCGCAGATGGTTTCTTACGAAGTTGCCATGGGATTGTCGCTGATCGGCTCATTAATGTTTTCGCGGACGCTTTCGCTATCTGGAATGGTCGCTGCTCAAGGATCAGATTCGATCTGGTACATCCTTTATCAACCCGCAGGTTTTTTGATTTTCCTGATCAGCGGCATCGCCGAAAACAATCGCGCGCCGTTCGATCTTCCGGAAGCGGAATCAGAGCTGGTCGCCGGGTTTCACACTGAGTACTCCGGTATGCGGTGGTCGCTCTTCTTTATGGCTGAGTACGCTGCGATGGTTGTTGTCGCGGCGGTAGCGACGACGGTCTATCTCGGTGGCTGGTACTTCCCGTTTGTTTATGGCCTCGAGGCGAGTGGTTATCACAACCTGTACGTGCTGGTGAGCGTGCTGGTCTTTTTAGTCAAGGCGTCGATCATTCTTTACATCTATTTCTGGTTGCGGTGGACGTTACCGCGTTTCCGGTACGATCAGTTGATGGACATCGGCTGGAAGTGGTTGATACCGTCGGCGCTTATCAACATCGTCTTATCGGCGTTTGCGGTGTTTCTCGTGCAGGGTCTCAATGGTTGGCGAGGCATACAGACGATCGAGGCGATCGATCGCGGGTTGAATCTGACCGCGACTGGTAAAGGGGTGATGATCGCCTTCGGCATCGCTGGTCTCTTCATCACCGGCGCGTTGTTAGCACGGATCAACTGGCGCTCGCGCGATTTCAACTTAAAGACGCAGCGTCGCAACATTCGATTGGTGAATGTGCCGAAGGGCAAACCCGCACGGGCGTGAATTGAGAGGTACTTATGCCGTTAGTTAAAACCCCGAAACCGACATTCGCACAGAAGCTCAAACGCTTCTTTATGATTGATCTGCTCAAGGGGATGGGGCTCACGCTGAAGTACAACCTCGGGGCAATTACCGACAAGGATGCGGTCGCGGGCAAGGGAATCTATACCGAACAGTATCCGAAAGTGCGTCCCGATGTCGCGCCACGATTTCATGGCGCGCCGCGGTTAAACATGGATCCGGAGACGCACGATACGCTCTGTATCGCTTGCAATTTATGCGCGATCGCTTGTCCGGAAGACTGCATCGATGTGATCGCTATGGACGTCGAGATTGTCGTCGCCGGCAAACCGCGTCGAAAGAAAGTGCTCGACGAGTTTATCTTCGATACGTCGCGGTGCATGTTCTGTGCACTGTGCCAGGAGGCCTGTCCGACGTCGTGCCTTGAGTTGACACAGGATTTCGAATTGGCGACCTACTCGCGCGCAGGCTTCGTCTGGAACCGCGAAATGCTCGAGCAGGGACGCGAGACCGTTAAGTACACGAGTTAGAGCTTAGTACTTAGTGCTTTCTTCTTTGTTTTTGAATTTGTCAGTGGTCAGTTGTCCGTTGTCAGTTGTCAGTAGTAGTTTCAGCTCTAACGGCACCACTGACAACGGACAACTGACCACTGACAAAACAAAGAACAAAGCACTAAGTACTAAGCACAAACAAAGATGAGACTCTCCGGCTACGAAGCCCTCTTCTTCTGGATCTTCGCACTGGCCGCGATCTTCGCGGGGTTGTTGACCGTGATGGCGCGCAATGCTGTCCACAGTGCGCTGTTTCTGATCTCGTCACTGGTTTCGGTGGCTGCGCTCTTTGTGCTCGCGGGCGCGGAGTTTATCGCTGGTGTGCAGATCCTGGTCTATGTCGGCGGAGTGATGGTGCTGTTCCTGTTCGTGATCATGCTCGTGAACGTCGGTGCGGAAGAAAAAGGCCGGGAAGAAGTCTTCAATAAACAGAAACAAGTCGCAGCGAGCTTGATCTTCTGTTTCCTCTTAGTCGCCGGGGTGCTGTACGCGATCAGTCAAGGCTATAAGGCCATGCAGGCGCGTAATCCTACGGCTCCAGAGCTGGCTGCGGTGCAACAAGCCCAGCGAGATCGCTCACTCGCCGTGGGAGCGACTCGCACGAGCCGCATTACTGACGACACCGAACTACTCGGCAGCAGTCTTTATCGGTACGCCTCGTTGCCGTTTGAAATCGCGAGTGTGTTACTGCTTGTAGCTATAATTGGGTCGGTGATGTTGGCCCGCACGCTCAAACAGGAAGCATCTGCCGACGACGTCGATCCTGAAACTTTGCAAGAAGAGATGGCGCTCGATCCCGAACTCAGTAAGTTGGAGCCACGCTCGGATTAACATGCTCAACTTTTTGATTCCAACATTGGCGTTTTTGTTTCAACAGGCGCCAGAGGGACGTCTGGCGCAGACGTGGGAAGCGGCCACGCATCCCGATCTGGCGAAGTTTCTTGTGATCGGTGCGCTACTTTTCATTATCGGCGTCGCTGGAGTTTTGACCCGGCGAAACATCATCGTGATCTTCATGTCGATCGAGTTGATACTCAACGCCGCGAATCTTAACTTCATCGCCTTCTCGCGCTACTTGCAGGATACGGGAAGCGTCAATGCAGTTGCGGGTCAGATCTTCGCGGTGTTCGTGATCGTCGTGGCGGCGGCCGAAGCGGCGATCGGTTTGGGAATCGTGATCGCGCTCTACCGAAACAAAGAAACTATTTGGGTTGATGAAATTGATTTGTTGAAGTGGTAACTAACAGAGCTTAGTGCTTAGTGCTTTGTCGTCACTGCAAAGTACAAAGTACGAAGTACAAAGCACAAAACGAATGTATAAATACATCTGGCTAGTTCCCCTGCTACCACTGATCGGTGCGGCCATCAACGGCCTCCTTGGGCGGAAGCTTCGTTTCTCCGAACCCGTGATCGGCGGCATAGCCGTCGGCTCCGTTGCGCTGGCTTTCCTCATAAGCGTCGCGGCGGTGTATTCGTACGGGTTCGGTGGTCACCCGCAGTGGCCCAATCCCTACCTGACCAGCCAGGACGGTTTTAGTTTCACCTGGATTCCCGGCGGCGCCGTCAGCATTAATCAAGGCTCTGAAGCGCGTCGAGACGCACAGCTCGAAAAGCAGATCGAGGAACGAATGGCGTCGATGACGCCGGAGGAACGAGCTCAAGCGGGACCGCAAATCTACGCAAAGGTCGAATCGCCTCGTTACGCGCTACTGAACATCGAGTGGAGCTATCAGCTCGATCCGTTGTCGGCGGTCTTTATGCTGATCGTTACGGGCGTCGGGTTATGCATTTTCATCTTCGCGACCGGGTACATGCACGGCGAGACGGGCTTCTATCGCTTCTTTGCTTACATGGGCCTGTTTATGTTTGCGATGCTCGTGCTCGTAATGGGCTCAAACTTCCTCATGATGTTTGTCGGTTGGGAAGGCGTGGGCCTCTGCTCCTACCTGCTCATCGGTTACTACTTCGATCGCCAGGAAGCAGCGAACGCATCGCGCAAGGCATTTATTACGAACCGCGTCGGCGACTTCGGCTTTGCGCTGGCAATCTTCGGCATTATCGCGACGTTCGGCAGCGCACAATACACTGACGTCTTCAATGAAGCGAAATCGTATCCAGTCGAGCTACTGGGCCACTGGGGCATCCTTTCATGGATCGCGCTCGGACTTTTCATCGGCGCGTGCGGTAAGTCGGCACAACTGCCGCTGCACGTGTGGTTGCCCGACGCGATGGCCGGGCCGACGCCTGTCTCCGCGTTAATTCACGCAGCGACGATGGTGACCGCGGGTCTCTACATGGTGACCCGCACCAACGTGATCTTCCAGCACTCGCAGACGATGCTGCTCGTAGTTGCGCTTGTCGGCATGGGTACTGCAATCTTCGCTGCGATCATCGGAATCACGCAAAACGACATCAAGAAGGTCCTTGCTTACTCAACTGTTTCGCAGCTCGGCTTCATGTTCATGGCCGCCGGTGTCGGCGCGTTTGCGATTTCGATCTTCCACGTGATGACGCACGCCTTCTTCAAGGCACTGATGTTCCTGGGCGCCGGCAGCGTGATTCACGGCATGCATCACGAACAGGACATGCGTCGCATGGGCGGGTTGAAGAAGTACATGCCCTACACCTATTGGACGTTCTTTGCCGGCTGGCTGGCGATCTGCGGCATCATTCCATTTAGCGGGTTTTGGTCCAAAGACGAGATTCTATGGAATGCGGCCTCGACGACGTACATTCCCCTCGGTTGGCTGGTATGGCTGGTAGGTACGATCGCGGCGACGTGCACGGCGTTCTACATGACGCGTCTGATGGCGATGACCTTCTGGGGTAAGGAGCGGTTCCTCGAGCATCGCGCGGGCGGTGAAGCGGATGAAGCGCATGCTGCCGCCTACGACGAAGGCCACGCACCGCATGACGCTGTCGAACCGGCAGCGGGAGATCGCCCGCGACACCAACCGGGCGAGCATGTTGGACCCGTCGACCATCACGTGCACATGCCACACGAATCGCCGCGGTCGATGTGGGTGCCGCTGGTTGTCCTGGCTGTGTTAGCAACGATCGGTGGTTTTGTTGGAATTGGTCCGGCATTTAAACCCGTTACGGGAACTGATCATCCCGGTGACAGATTAAATATTGTTACCTGGTTAAATCCGATCATCTGGAATCCTCTAACACGTGAGTTTAATGTCCCGCACGATGGAGAACATGGAGCTGAGGCAGCACACGGTGCGCCTGCCGCGACAGAAGCCGCGCACGGCACTTTCATTAAGGCGCCTTACACGGACACTGGTTTCAACCTGGCCCACGCGGTCGATAACGTGCTGCACAATCACCTGCTCACGGAGTGGACATTCATCATCATCTCGCTGATTGTCGCGAGTATCGGCATCGGTTTGGGTTTTCTGTTTTACGTTAAGAGTCCACATCTCCCCGACATCTGGGCGCAACGACTGCGGCCACTTTACAACGCGAGCTACAACAAGTTTTGGGTTGACGAGTTTTACGGTTGGGCCATCACGCGTCGCGTGATGGATGCGGCGCGCGGCGTGTTCGCCTTTGACTCGCGACTCGTGGATGGAATCGTGAACGGAGTCGCCACGGTGAGCCGTGGACTTAGTCTTGTCGTGGGCGCTGTGGATAAATATTTCGTGGACGGCATCGTCAATGCGATCGCGGCGTTCGTCAAGCGGTTGATGTCGCCGCTACTGCGCGCGGCGCAGACAGGTTTTACTCAAAACTACGCTCTCGTGATGGTGTTGGGATTGATGATCGCCGTCGTGCTGTTCTTCGCGCGCGATATCGCAACAATGCTGCGCCAGATGTTTCCGTCGATCATCTGGCCGTAGCAACTTGAGCACCGGATAATAGAATGAAAGTTTCCGCCAAATTCAAATGAGTAATCTGCATATTCTCTCCATCATCACCTGGCTACCGGCTCTTGGCGCCATCCTCATCCTGGCAGCCATGAAAAAAGATCAGGGGAATCTGATCAAGAAGTTTGCCACGGCCTGGTTTGTTCTCGACTTCATCGTTTCGCTTTGGTTGTTAAAATACAACCGCGGCGTCGGTGGCATGCAGTTTCTTGAGGACCATACGTGGATACCGGTCATCGGTGCGCGTTACCAGTTGGGCGTCGACGGCGTGGCTGTGCTGCTGATCATCTTGACCACGCTGCTAGGCGCGATTGCAGCGCTGTCGTCGTGGGAATACATCAAGAAGCGTGAGAAAGAGTACTACGTGCTGCTGCTGTTGTTGCAAACGGCGGTGATCGGCGTGTTTTCGTCGATGGACCTGTTTCTGTTCTACCTGTTTTTCGAGGTGTCGCTCGTGCCGATGTACTTCCTCATCGGCGTTTGGGGTGGTGAGAACAGGCTGTACGCAGCGATCAAGTTTTTCCTGTATACACTCGTCGGATCGGTCGTGATGTTATTGGGCGTCTTGAAGATGTACTTTTTGACGCAGGACACGGCGTTAACGGGCCAGATCACTAACGAGACGATGCAGTTGCTGGCCGGCAACAATGAAGCGTTCCAGATGGTCGCGAACAGTTTGCAGGAGATGGAAAGGAACGGTACCGGCACTTTCAACATTCTTTACATGCAGGCGATGGGATCAGTGATGCCGATGGGCACGATGCAGATCCTCTTGTTCATCGCTTTCGCGCTGGGCTTCGCGATCAAGGTGCCGATGTTTCCGTTTCACACCTGGCTGCCCGATGCACACGTCGAAGCTCCTACTGCCGGCTCGGTAATTCTCGCCGGAATTCTGCTGAAGCTGGGAACTTACGGCTTCTATCGTTTCAACCTTCCGATGTTTCCCAAAGCGTCGATGGACCAGTCGAGCTGGGTTACGAGCTTTGGAACATTTGGGGTGCGAAGTGTTGTGGTGTTTCTGGCGATCGTCAGCATAATCTACGGCGCGCTCGCCGCAATGTACTTCGTCGTTAAGAAAGACGGCGACGTGAAGAAATTGGTCGCCTACTCATCGGTGTCATCCATGGGCATGGTAATGCTCGGACTGTTTTCGCTGAATCCGAACGGTGTGAACGGCGGCGTGTTGCAGATGATCAACCACGGCATCTACTCCGGCGCGCTGTTCTTACTGGTGGGTATCATTTACGAGCGCCGCCACACTCGGAACGTCGCGGAATTTGGCGGCCTTTCCCACGTGATGCCAGGTTACGCAGCGATCTTTCTCGGCATGGTGATGACCGCTATCGGACTGCCGCTACTCGCTGTCTTCATCTCGGAGTTTCTCGCACTACGCGGCGCCTTCGAGGCGAATGTTTATTGGGCAGGTTGGGCCGCACTCGGAATCATTCTCAACGCCGGCTACTTTCTCTGGCTCTACCAGCGAATGTTTTTCGGCAAGATTGAAAACGCGAAGAATGAACGACTTTCGGATCTGAACATTCGCGAATGGGTTTATATGGCGCCGCTGATGATCCTTTCGCTATGGATCGGCGTCTACCCGAAACCGTTTCTTGAATACATTCAGCAGCCCGTTAATGCGTTGGTGAAACAGATTCGGCCCGATTATCAGATTCCGGGGATGCCGCAGCAGCCGTCAGCAACTGAAAGCGCGAAAAGGTGAGCTTTGTGCTTTGTACTTAGTACTTTGTCAGTTGTCCGTGGTCCGTTGTCAGTTCTACGGACGACTACTGACTAATGACCACTGACCACTGACAAAGTACAAAGTACTAAGTTAAGTACAAAACGAATGTTTCTACTACAAGCCAATACAACGTCGCTCATTAACGTCGCAGACCTTCAGTTGATCGCGCCCGAGTTGATCCTGACGGCTTGCGCGTGTGTGGCGCTGATCATGGAAGTCATACTTCCGTACCGCAAAAGTAAACTCACCGCTTACTTCTCACTCATCGGCGTCGCGCTGGCGTTCATCTCTCTCGGCTTGCAGTGGTGGACCATGCGCACGTCGTTGCCGCTCGACGGTTTCTACGGCATGGTAAGAATCGACGGGTTCGCGCTTTTGTTCAAAGCGATATTTCTGATCGCGGCAGCGTTGGCGATTGGTATTTCGACGCGTTATCTCGACATCGAAGGCGAACAACACGGCGAGTACTACGCGCTCGTTCTCTTCGCCACGGTCGGCATGATGTTTCTGGCTTGCGGTTACGATCTCATCTCGCTCTACATCAGTCTCGAATTGATGGCCCTCACGTTCTATGTGTTGGTGGCATTCACGAAGCGGGAAAAGAGATCCAACGAGGCCGCGATGAAGTACTTCTTGCTCGGCGCCTTTTCGTCGGGCGTGCTGCTTTACGGAATGTCGTTGCTCTTCGGGATTGCCGGGTCGACGAATCTCGGCGAGATCGGCGCCGCAATCAACAGGCTTGTGCCGGAAGTTCAAAATGCGATTGTGGCGAATCGCGAGTCGGAGGCGATTCAGAATGCAGTGGCGGGTTTAAGACCGCTGATGCTGCTGGCAATGATAGCGCTGGGCGCAGGGTTGTTCTTCAAAGTCGCGGCGGTGCCGTTTCACATGTGGGCGCCGGATGTTTATGAAGGGGCGCCGACGTCCGTAACGGCGTTTCTGTCGACCGGTTCAAAGGCGGCGAGCTTTGCGCTCTATGCGCGTATCTTCAGTGAAGCGCTGGGTGGCATGCGCGACGACTGGGCACCCTTGCTCGGTCTCGTTGCGGCGATCACGATCATGGTCGGCAACTGGGCCGCTGTCACGCAGGAAAACTCCAAACGCCTGCTTGCCTATTCATCCATCTCGAACGCCGGTTACCTTTTGCTCGGCCTGGTGGCCCACAATGTTTACGGCTTCATCGGCCTCGTGGTCTATCTGTTCGTCTATACGCTGATGAACATGGGTGCGTTTGGAATCATCATCAGCCTGCGGCGTCGCGGCATCATCGGCGACAACGTCGACGACCTGACCGGGCTCGGACAGAAAGCGCCGGTGATGGCGGCGATGATGTCGATCTTCATGTTGTCGCTCGGAGGCTTGCCCGTAACCGGTGGTTTCATCGGCAAGTACTTTCTGTTTGGCGGCCTGATTGAGCGCGGCCGGGTCGACCAGAAGGCGTGGTATTACGCGCTGGCAGTTTGGGCCATTCTCAATACCGTCATTTCCTTCTACTACTACTTCCGTTTCATCAAGGTTATGTATCTCGGCGATCGCGTCGCGGACACGAGGCCGCTTGCACTGTCGCCGGCGCTACAAACCGCGCTGTTTGCGTCAGTAATCGGAGTGTTGTGGATTGGCGTGTATCCGCAGCCAGTCGTCAATATTACTCGCGATCTCGTACTGGCGACCTTCGGATCGTTATTCGGTTAGCCGCGTTCGTGGTCTTGCTTACACAAAAAAGTGAGTTTTGGGAGGAATCTTCTCTGCGGTCCTCTGTGTAAGCTCTGTGATCTCTGCGTTAACTATAGTCGCGAGAAATATTTAACGCAGAGATCACAGAGATACGCAGAGACCGCAGAGCAGAATCGAATCCCGACCAAGGTCTATTCTTAGCTATTTTTCGTGCAAAGCCTGTACGTCTACTACTTCCTCGCCGCGCTTGCCATCTGGTTTGGCTTCCAAT
>Ga0209486_10000006_pt1 | contig 109262 bp, 104 predicted proteins | sample NCCompost_FD_187518 | JGI IMG/M metagenome (GOLD analysis project Ga0209486, IMG submission 187518) | Agricultural soil microbial communities from Utah to study Nitrogen management - NC Compost (SPAdes) (version 2) | ecosystem: Environmental > Terrestrial > Soil > Agricultural land | place...
AAGGGTTCCTCGGCGGCGGCGGAAGATTGCGTGGCCGGCGCGCCTGACATATGTCGAAAATCATCGTCCTGATGGGTGCGCCTGGTGCCGGTAAAGGCACTCAGGCGCGCTTGCTTCAAGAGCGCTTACATCTCCCGCAGATTTCGACGGGAGATATTTTTCGTTCGCTCAAAAGCGCGCACACGCCGCTGGCTCAGGAAGTACGAGAGATCATGGAGCGGGGCCAACTCGTTCCCGACGAGTTGACGATTCAACTCGTCAGAGAGCGGACCGCCAAAGAGGATGCTAAAGACGGTTACATCCTCGACGGTTTTCCCCGTACGCCCGCACAAGCGGAGAGTCTTGAAAGGCTCGCGGCCGAACAGCGGAAACAGATTGTAGCGATCCAGATCGAAGTCCCCTACGAGTTACTTGAAAAACGCATGACGGGCAGGCGAAACTGTCCGGTGTGCAACGAGATTTACAACATCTATTTCAAGGCGCCGCGGTACGACAACGTTTGCGACTTCCATCCCGAAGCCCAACTCGTGCACCGCGCTGACGACAATCTGGAAACCGTTCGCAAGAGGCTTGCGACGTATGAAGAACAAACTCGCCCTTTGCTCGAGTATTACGCATCGAAGAATTTGCTTCGCTTCGTCGAAGGCAATCGGAACCGTGACAGCATCTATAGCGACATCGCGAATGTCGTGAAGGACGAGTAAGAGGAAGTTTGGCGGGTGTTACATGATTATCGGTAAATCAAAACGGGAACTGGAGAAGATGCGGGCGTCAGGGCAGCTCGTGGGCAAGGTGCTCCAAACTCTTCGCGAGATGGTGGAGCCCGGCATCACGACCATGGAGCTCGACCAATTTGCGGAAAAGATGATTCGCGACGCCGGCGCACTGCCGACCTTTAAGGGTTACAACGGGTTTCCTTATTCGATCTGTGCCTCGGTGAACGAGCAGATCGTTCACGGTTTCCCTTCAAGTTATAAGTTGAAGGATGGCGACATCTTTTCGATCGACTGTGGCGTGACGCTGGAGGGTTTCGTCGGCGATACGGCCACTACGGTCCCTGTCGGCAAGGTTAGCGAAGAATGGCTCAAGTTGGTCCGGGTTACTGAGGACTGCCTGGGCCGAGCGATCCAGCAGTGCCGGGTCGGTAACCACCTTGGCGATATTGGTTGGGCGGTCCAGGAACATGCCGAAGCGAATGGTTATTCGGTCGTCCGAGACTACGTCGGGCACGGCATTGGCCGGCGCATGCACGAGGACCCGCAGATCCCGAATTACGGGCGTCCGGGACTCGGTCCGAAGATCAAGGCGGGCTACGTTTTTGCTATTGAACCGATGGTGAATCTCGGATCACATTACACGAAGCTCCTGCCGGATGGGTGGACGGTTGTTACACTCGACGGTCAGCCCAGCGCGCACGTGGAGCACACCATTGCGATTACGGAGGAGGGCCCGGAAGTGCTTACCCTGGTTTCGTCGGGGACCCCTCAGGCAGTATCCGTTTAATCCGTGTTTTCTCTAACCCCGCACACGGATTTGTAAAAACCGTAGGGCCGATGCTATTATTCGCAGTTTGTCGGCTGCGGCACAGTAATCTCAATTAGAGAGGATATGGCGAAGGAAGAAGCGATAGAAGTAATGGCCAAAGTCCTGGAGACTTTGCCCAACGCCATGTTCCGGGTTGAATTAGAAGACAGTCAGCACCAGGTGCTGGCGCATATTTCGGGAAAAATGCGCAAACATTTCATTCGCATTCTTCCTGGCGATCGTGTTTTGGTGGAGCTTTCTCCTTACGATCTCAATCGCGGCCGAATTACTTACCGCTATAAATAGGATAGAGGGTTACGTCGATGAAAGTCCGTGCGTCGGTCAAGAAGATGTGCGACAAGTGCAAAGTCATCCACCGCAAAGGCGTGGTGCGGGTGATTTGTGTAAATCCGAAACATAAACAGAGACAAGGATAAGCGCGAAAGATGGCACGTGTAGCTGGAGTAGATCTACCGCCCAACAAGAGAGCCGAGGTTGGCCTTACTTACATCTATGGCATCGGTCGCTCGCGTTCGAGCTCGGTGTTGAAGGAAGCTGGTATCAGTGTCGACACTCGTGTTCGCGATCTGAGTGAAGACGAGTTGAGCCGCATTCGCGCCATCCTCGAGGCGCAAGGTGAGATCGAGGGCGACCTGCGCAAGCGCGTCCAGATGGACATCAAGCGTCTGATGGATATCGGTTGCTATCGAGGTCTGCGGCATCGTCGCGCGCTTCCGGTGCGCGGACAACGCACGCACACCAACGCTCGCACGCGGAAGGGCCCACGTCGCGCAACGATCGCCAAGAAGAAGGCTCCGGGCAAGAAATAGTGTTGGTACTTGGAACTTAGAGCTTTGTGCTTTGTTCGTCTGCAGAAACAGGCTAGTAAAAACTAAGCGAAGCGACAGCGGGCAAAGAACAAAGGACAAAGGACAAAGCACAAAGAACAACCTTTATGGCAAAAGCAGGCGGAAAGAAAAAAGTCTTTCGCAAGAAAGAGAAGAAGAACGTTCCGAACGGTATCGTTCATATCGCGGCGTCGTTCAACAACACGATGATCTCGATCACCGATCTGGAAGGAAACCTGATCGCGCAATCATCGGCGGGCGCGCGCGGTTTTCGCGGTTCGCGCAAGGGTACTCCCTTCGCCGCGCAGCAAGCAGCTTACGAAGCGGCCAAGAAGGCCCACGAAGCCGGCATGCACCAGTGCGAAGTGAGAGTCAAAGGGCCGGGCGGCGGCCGCGAGTCAGCGATTCGTGCGATCGCGAATGCCGGCATACGGGTGACGACAATCCGTGATACCACACCGATTCCGCACAATGGTTGCAGACCGCCAAAACGTAGAAGAGTTTAACGTGAACTTTGTTCTTGCTTCTTAGTTCTTTGTGTTTGCTGTTAGCAAAGATCCAAGGACAAAGATCAAAGTTCAGAAGTACTGAATAACCCAAAGGATGAAGGGTCCTGCCACTCTCACAAGAGTGCGACCTGTAAACTTTTCCGTCTAACTTTAGACACGCTTAGACTGGAGGCAAATTAGTTGGCTAGGTATAGAAATGCAGTGTGTCGTCTTTGCAGACGCGAAGGCGCAAAGCTTTTTTTGAAGGGTGATCGTTGTTACAAACCCGCTTGCCCGATTGAGAAACGTGGAACGCAACCGCCCGGACAGCACGGCAACTCGATGCGGCGCGGTAAAGCGCTCGTTGGTTACGGCCAACAGTTGCGCGAGAAGCAGAAGGTAAAGCGCATTTATTTTATCCTCGAAGGACAGTTTCGCAACTACTTCGAGCGCGCGGCCCGCATGAAGGGCATCACCGGTGAGAACCTTTTGTTCCTGCTCGAGCGGCGACTGGATAACGCGGTCTATCGCGCCGGTTTTTCAACTTCGCGCCGGCAGGCGAGGCAACTGGTGAATCATGGTCATATTCTGGTGAATGACCGCAAAGTAGATATTCCCTCTTATCAAATAAAGCCAGGCGACGCCATCAGTGTGAGAGAGGCGAGCAGAAAGAACCCTCACATCGAGGGCGCCTGGCAAACCGCGTCTGGTCGTGGACGTCCCTCGTGGATCTCGGCTGACGGCGGCGACATGTCGGCCCGCATCTCCGGAACGCCGGTGCGCGACGACATTGATCGAATGATCAACGAGCAGCTAATCGTCGAACTTTATAGCAAGTAATTGACGCTGGCAGACCACGGCTCGCACATCGTCGTGGTCCGCCCAGTTTGCATTTTTCTGAGGACCTGGAAACGTTATGGCTATGGATCAAAATAATCTTTGGACGGGATTTCAGATGCCGCGGCGGCTCGCGGCAGACGCGGAGACCCTGACGGAACGATACGGCCGGTTCTCGGCCCAGCCATTCGAACGCGGCTTTGGTACAACCGTCGGTAATTCGCTTCGTCGCGCGCTTCTTTCCTCAATCGAAGGCGCGGCCATCACAGCAGTAAAGATCGAGGGCGTAGAACACGAGTTCTCGTCAATCAAAGGCGTGGTGGAAGATGCCACCGACGTCATCCTAAATCTCAAGCAAGTACCTTTTAAGTTGCACAGCACCGAAGCGAAGACGCTCAGAATCAACAAGGAAAGCGCGGGTGAAGTCACCGCCGCCGATATCGAGGCGGATGGGGACGTTGAGATTCTCGATCCTTCCGTGCATATCGCAACCGTCAGCGACGCCGGGTCGCTGCGCATTGAGATGCGTCTCAAGCGCGGACGCGGTTACGTCTCCGCCGATCGCAACTTCGACGAAGACCTCTCGCTCGGCTACATACCGATCGACTCGGTCCACACGCCAGTCAAGAAGGTGAACTACAACGTTGAAGCTGCACGTCTTGGACAGAACACGGAGTTCGACAAGCTAACCATTGAAGTTTGGACGGATGGCTCGGTTAAACCGGAAGACTCGATCGGTCTCGCGGCGAAGTTGATCAAGGACCACATGTCCATCTTCATCAACTTCGAGGAAGACACTGACGATTACGCTTACGCAAAAATGGAACGTCCGCCGTTGCCGCGTAATGATCAGTTGGATCGTTCAGTCGACGAACTCGAACTGTCGGTTCGTTCCTACAACTGTCTGAAGAATGCCGACATTCGCACGATTCGCGATCTGGTGCAGCGCACCGAGCGCGAGATGCTGGCGACCAAGAATTTCGGCAAGAAGTCGCTGAATGAGATCAAGGAGATCCTGAATGGCATGGGTCTCGACTTCGGCATGGAGTTTGACGAGCAGGGTAACCCGATTCCGGGCACGGGCGGCCGCGATGGCGCTGACCTGTCAGATTTCGAAGGTGAAGAGGAACAGTAAGGCGGCAGTATGCGACATCTAAAGGCACATCGAAAACTCGGTCGCACCAGCGAGCATCGTCACTCGATGCTGCGCAACCTGGCGACGTCCCTGATCAATTCTCGCGACGAGCGAATCACCACTACGCTACCGAAAGCAAAAGAGCTCCGTCCGTTTGTCGAACGCGCCATCACGCTCTCGCGTCGTGCGCGTGTTTTTACGGATGAAGGCGCTGCCAACCGCGCGTTGCACCTTCGCCGTCAGGCCGCGGGCTTCTTTCACGCAGGTAACACCGCCATGAGCCCGGCGACCGGCAAGCGTAAACAGTTAAAGCCGGAGCGCACTGCCGGTGTCGCGGCGCTCAGGCGTCTTTTCGACGAACTCGGCGAGCGCTACAAGGATCGTCCCGGCGGCTACACACGAATTCTTAAGCTGGGCCATCGTGTCGGTGACGATGCAGAACTCGCGATTATCGAGCTGGTTGGCAATCCGCGCGAAGTCGAGGCCATCGAAGCTGCCAAAAAGCGCGCGAAAGCCACGACTGCAAAGAAGAAGGGATCGAAAAAAGCAGCCAAGAGTGAGACCACGGATACGGCCGAGGAAACTGAAGAATAGGCCTAATCCGTAGCCGGGCTGAGAAAACATGGCTGCACGCAAAGAACAGAACGAACCCGCAGCAAAAGCTTCCGTCAACATGGACGAGCTGCGCGAACTGATCGCGTTGCTGCGTGACAACGGCCTGGCGGAGCTGGAGCTCGAACGAGAAGACTTTCGCGTGCGGCTCCGTCGCGAGGGCGCGAACGCGCAACCGCCAAACGTGGTGGCGGATCGGCCGCCTGTTCCGAATATCGATCCGGTTCTGCGCGCCCCTGATGGTGCAGCTCGAGCGGCCTCTGCGCCCGAGACCAAGAAGGCCGAAGAAGCTCAGGACCTGCACATTATTCCTTCTCCGATCGTTGGTACGTTCTATCGCTCGCCTTCACCCAGCGCCGATCCGTTTGTGAAGATCGGCAGCAGCGTTGAGAGTGATACCGTGGTGTGCATTATCGAAGCGATGAAACTCATGAACGAGATTCAAGCTGAGGCGGCCGGCGAGGTAGTAAAGATTTACGTCGAGAACGGGCAGCCGGTGGAGTACGGGCAGCCGCTTTTCGGTATTCGCAGTTAAGCCACAAAGAGGCACAAAAGGCACAGGAATATTTTGTGTCTTTTGTGCTTTTTTGCGGCAAAAAACTTATGGCCTTTAATCCGCGCAAGTTCAAGAAAATCCTGATCGCCAATCGCGGCGAGATCGCGTGCCGCATCATCTGGACGTGCAAGGAGATGGGCATCAAGACTGTCGCCGTCCATAGCGACGTCGATCGCGATTCGCTGCACGTGCGCTTTGCCGACGAAGCCGCCTGCATTGGACCAGCACCGTCCGCGCAGAGTTATCTCAACATCCCCGCTATCATCAGTACCGCCGAGATCTTCAACGTCGACGCGATTCACCCGGGCTATGGATTCCTCGCAGAGTCCGCATACTTCGCCGAGATCTGCGAAGCGTGCAACATCAAGTTCATTGGACCAAGCGCGAACGTGATCCGTCTGATGGGCGACAAAATCGAGGCGCGGCGCGTGATGAAAGAGGCGGGCTTGCCGGTCGTGCCTGGAAGTGAAGGCGCAATTACTTCCGAGGAAGAGGGCCGAAGACTCGCGCGTGAGATTGGTTACCCGCTGATGGTGAAAGCTTCTGCCGGCGGCGGTGGCCGCGGCATGCGCATCGTTCGTACGGAAGACGAACTCGCGAAAGCTCTCGAAACCGCATCAACCGAAGCGGCGGCGGCATTCAACGACGGCAGTGTTTACATCGAGCGCTACATCGATCATCCGCGGCATATCGAGATCCAGGTGATGGCTGACGAGTACGGCGAGTGCATACATCTCGGCGAGCGCGAATGTTCGATCCAACGCCGGCACCAGAAGTTGATGGAGGAAGCTCCTTCAACTGTGTTGACACCCGAGCTGCGCCAGATCATGGGTGAAGCTGCAGTTGGAGCTTGCAAGAAGCTTGGTTATTCGAGCGCGGGTACGGTCGAGTTTCTCCTGGATTCGCAGGGCAACTACTACTTCATGGAGATGAACACGCGCATCCAGGTCGAGCATCCGGTCACGGAGATGGTGACGCTGGCGGACATCGTGCGCAATCAGATCCGAATAGCAGAAGGCGAGCCGCTTGGCTACAAGCAGGACGATCTGCTGATCGTCGGGCACGCTATCGAATGTCGCATTAACGCCGAGAATCCCGAGACGTTTGCGCCTTCGCCTGGCACCATCACCGCGTTCAACTTGCCTGGCGGGCCGGGTGTTCGGGTCGACACGTTCGTCTATCCCGGTTACCGCGTTTCGCCGTTTTACGATTCGTTGATCGCGAAGGTGATCGTCCACGCGCGCACCCGCGACCTCGCGATTGCCCGCATGAGGCGGGCGCTGGAGGTGATGGTGATCGAAGGCATCAAGACGACTATCCCGCTGCACCAGAAGATCATGGACGACCCGAAGTTCCGGCGCGGCGACTTCGGGACTGACTTCATGGAGTACTTTCTAGCGCGTAACGGCAAGGTCGGCGCACAGCGTGCTTAAATACCGGATGGATGCGCGGTTGCCGAATGAGTTGGCGTTCCCTATAATATCCGACTTTTCTATGGCGATTTAGGTCGTCTGAGAGGTAATCGATAATGTCACATGGAATTGTAAGAGCGGGCGGTAAACAGTACCTGGTCAAAGAAGGCCAGACGCTGCGGGTGCCTTCAATGGAAGCCGAAGCGGGTAGCTCGGTTGAGCTCGAGACGTTGCTCACTACCGGAGACAAGAAGATCTCGGCCACCGTAGTCGAACACGGCAAGGATCAGAAGATCGTGGTGTTCAAGAAGAAGCGACGCAAACAGTACAAGCGTACCCGCGGCCATCGCCAGGGTTTCACGACTTTGAAGATAGATTCGATTGGTTGACTTTTGACCGTTTGTACTTCGTCTTTGTGCTTTGTTCGACTTCGGAACGGGCCGGGTAATAGCTGAACGGTAAGACAGCGGGCAAAGTACAAAGCACAAAGAACCAAGAACGGAGTTCGTTATGGCACATAAAAAAGGCGTTGGCTCATCTCGAAACGGGCGCGACTCGCAGGCGCAACGATTGGGGCTTAAGAAATTTGGCGGCGAGCGGGTGCTCGGCGGCAACATCATTGCGCGACAGCGCGGCACTAAGTGGAAACCCGGGAACAACGTGGGACGAGGTAAAGACGACACGCTTTTCGCGTTAATTGATGGCGTTGTGAAGTTTGAAGATAAGGGCCGCTCCGGCAAGTTCATCAGCGTTTACCCCCTGGAGCAAACTGCTGCTTAGAAAAGATACGTATTAAGTCGCGACGCCTGAGCAGCACACAATGCGCGGCCGGGCGTCGTTTTCAATTTAGATGTTTATCGATCGCGCCAAGATCCACGTGCAAGGGGGAGACGGAGGTAACGGCGTTACTGCTTTCCGGCGCGAAAAGTTTGTACCGCGCGGTGGTCCATCCGGCGGAGATGGCGGACGCGGAGGCGACGTGGTCTTGGTGGCCGATGCGTCGTTGAACACGCTGCTGCACTTGCGCTACAACCCGCGTCACGTTGCGAATCGCGGGTTACACGGCGAAGGTTCGAACCGTTCGGGCCATGCCGGTGAAGAACTGATTGTTCGAGTTCCGGTTGGAACGCAGATCTTTGACCCAGACACTAATGAGTTGGTGCACGACCTCAGTCACGATGGTGCCCGCTGGCTGGCAGCGCGCGGCGGTCGCGGCGGTTTTGGTAACGCGCACTTCACAACGTCGACCAATCGCGCTCCACGTTACCACCAGAGCGGAGGCAAAGGTGAAGAGCGCGAGCTGCAACTCGAACTGAAGTTGCTAGCTGACGTAGGTCTCGTTGGTTTTCCCAACGCCGGGAAGTCGACTTTCATATCGACAGTGTCGGCAGCGCGTCCGAAGATTGCTGACTATCCGTTCACGACGCTGGAACCGCACCTTGGAGTCGTGGATATGGGCGACTTTCGCACGTTTGTCATCGCAGACGTGCCCGGTTTGATTGAAGGTGCACACACGGGCGCCGGATTGGGTGATCGCTTTCTGAGACACATCGAGCGCACGAAGTTGTTACTTCATCTCGTGGACGTTTCCTCGCTGCCGCAACAGGAACCGGTCGTATCTTACGAGACCGTCAATCGCGAACTCGCTTCGTATAGCAAGGATCTGGTAACGAGGCCCCAGTTTATAGTGGCCACGAAGATCGACGCGCTTGACGATCCGCAGCGGTTGAAGTCGTTGCATGAACGGGCTGAAAGAGACGGGAAGCCGTTCTTTGCGATCTCGTCAGCGACCAAAGAAGGCGTTCGTGAACTGATAAATGCGGTGTCCGCAAAGCTGGACGAGTTAAGCGCCGCGGGCAATCGGAACGATACGGTGGAACTGGCCCTTTAAGTGAAAAGGTAAGGTGATGGGCGCTCGAAAGCGGATCGCCTTGTACGGCGGAACATTCGATCCGGTCCATTCAGGCCATCTCGAGATTGCGCGAAAAGTTTCAGAGTTGTTTGAGATTGAGAAAGTACTGTTTATACCGGCACAGGTAGCGCCGCATAAAGTCGGCCGGCCTGTAACGGAGCCGATACATCGCTATGCGATGCTCGCGCTGGCGACTCAGAACGATCCGCGATTGTCGATTTCGACGTTCGAACTCGAGTCTCCGGATCGACGGTACACGGTCGATACGGTTGAGCATTTTCAAACAAAGCTCGCCGGCTCAACCGAGCTCTTTTTCATCATGGGCGCCGACTCATGGTCGGAGATCACAACCTGGCGCGAATGGGAACGGCTGTTGAAGATTATCAATCACATAGTCGTCACGCGGCCGGGCCACGAAGTTGACCAGTCATTGCCGGTGCCGGACGCGCGAGTGTTCTTCACCGACGCCGTTATGAAAGATGTCTCCGCTACCAGCATTCGCAGGTTGGCCGCTGAAGGACGAGTTACAGAGTTGATCCAACTGGTTCCGGAGCCGGTCGCTGAATACATCAGGAAGTACGAGCTTTACAGAGATACGAATGAAACACAACTCAACAGTTAAGGAGCAATCACTCAACCCGCAACCTGCCGTGCGGTCCAAGCCACAAGCCGAGACCTGCGAGACGGTTCTCGACGAGCGCATCTGCTCGGCGCTTCACTCGGCCGGCGAAAAGAAAGCGATCGATCCGGTAGTCCTTGATCTGCGCGAAATTGCGAGTTTCACCGACTACTTCGTGATCGTCAGCGGTCAGAACGAGCGGCAAGTGCAAGCGATTTCCGACGAGGTCTACGAGCAATTAAAGAAGTCGGGCGAAACAGCAGCAAGAGTCGAGGGTTACAAGACCGCCGAATGGATCCTGCTCGATTACGGCGACTTCGTCGTACATGTGTTCGAACAGAAGGCGCGACAGTTTTACGATCTCGAACGGTTGTGGCGGGAATCAAAACGCGTCGCGTTGCCGCCTGAATTCGGCAACGATAGTGGAAGGTCTTTGAGATCCGAATCGTGATCGAAGTCTTTGCGCGCTCACCCGGAATGCGCGAGGCGATTAGTCTCGCGGAACGTGTGAGTCGCACAGATTCAAACGTCTTGATTACCGGCGAGTCGGGCAGCGGCAAGGACGTGATTGCTTCGTTCATTCACACGAAGTCCGAGCGGGCACCGCGGCCTTTCGTAAAAATCGATTGCGCGACGTTACCGGGCGCGTTACTTGAGGCCGAGCTCTTTGGTTACGAACGCGGTGCGTTCACAGGCGCGAACGAAGCCAGGCCCGGTCGCTTCGAAGGGGCCGGCAAGGGCACGATCGTACTTGACGAGATCGCGCATCTTTCGACCGACGCACAAGCGAAGTTACTGCGGGTGATCCAAGAGCGCGAGTTTGAAAGACTGGGCGGGCGCAAAACGATCAAGCTCGACGCACGGTTAATTGCGTTGACCAACGTCGATCTCGATGGCGCTGTCAGGCTGCGACGCTTTCGCGAGGATCTCTTTTACCGGTTGAACGTGATCCATATCGCAATGCCGCCTTTGCGTGAACGCAAAGAAGATCTTTCTAAGTTGATTCAGTACTTCGTGAAGCAATACGCGACTAAGCACGGGCGAAAAGTCGAACGAGTGACGCCGCCGGCGTTAAAGCTGCTTCAGGCGTACGACTATCCGGGTAACGCGCGCGAATTGTCGAACATACTTGAACGCGCTGTGATCGTTGCGACGGGAAACTCGATTGAAGAACAGGATCTACCGTCACACGTGAGCGCAGCTGTGAACGCGAAGCGCCAGAAGGAAAAGCCGTTGAGCCTGGCGCAGATGGAAGCGGCTTACATTGCGCAGATGCTGGCGGCGACTCGCGGAAACAAAACCGAGTGCGCGCGCATACTCGGCATCAGCCGCAAGAACCTGTACGAGAAGATTGCGCGCTACGAGCTGGTAACACGGATTCGGTAAAGACACGGATTCTTGTCGATTAGGACACGGCTGAGCTGATGCGCTTCCGGATCATTTGGCCAGGAAAGACGAAAGATGCCCGGTTGCGCGCGTTAATTGAAGATTATTCCGGCCGGCTCTCGCGTTTCGTTCGTTGCGAAGTAACGGAACTGAAGGAACACGGTCGCATTGACAAAACGGGCATCGATAAGGAGACCAAGCGCATCTCAGACGGACTCCGTCCCGGTGCGGTAACGGTGCTGCTGGATCCTGACGGTGCGGAGTGGACGTCGCAACAACTGGCCGACCAGGTCAGAAGTTGGGAAACAAACGGGATCAAGGAAGTGGCGTTTGTTGTTGGTGGACCAAACGGCGTGGCGCCTGAGTTGGTGGCAAGAGTTGATAAGCGCTGGTCGCTTTCACGATTGACGCTGACGCACGAAATGGCGCGAGTGCTGTTGCTGGAACAGTTGTACCGGGCGTACACGATCCTTCACGGTCTGCCGTATCAGAAATAATTTTTCCGCCTAGGGCGGCACTATCAAGTAGGGTTTGGAGGATTAAGAAGACAATGGATAAGAGGCGCACTAAGGTTTTCCGCGACAAGTTATTGGGCCGTCGCGAGGGTCTGGTTGGGCAGGTCCAGGCGGCGGAGCTTTATAGTCGGGAACGTGATGCCGAGGCCACGCAGGATCCGGCCGACATGGCCGCTAATGCGTATACAAAAGAGTTGCTGGTATCGATGTCTGACAACGATCGCCAGTTGCTGAATTTGATTGATGAAGCCCTCGAGCGGATCGAAACGGCTGGTTACGGCAAGTGTGTTCACTGCGGCGAGGCTTTGCCGGAGAAGCGCCTCGATGCGGTGCCGTGGGCGCGACACTGCGTGCGTTGCCAGGATTTACAAGAGCGCGGTTTGCTCGGCGAAGACGACGATTAAAGCACGCATTTATAGTTAGTATTACATTGCGGCCTCCTCGAACCTTTCGGGGAGGCCGTTCCGGTATTCAAAGGTATGTTCCTCACCGATGCCTTGCTGTCAATTCTTTATCCGCAGGCGTGTCAGATCTGTGGCGGCAGTGTCGAGCGACAACGGTTCGGCGTGGTTTGTGAAGACTGTTGGAAGAAAACCCAAATCTGCTCCGATCGGAGTGCGCTCGGTTGGTATGAAGGCGCCTTACGGGAAACGATCCTATTACTGAAACGCGAGCCATATCTGCCTGCGCACGTGGTCGAGTTGCTTGTGGAAGCAAGCAAGTGTTTCGCCAGCGTGACTCGAGTCGTTCCAGTGCCGTTACACAGGGAGCGGTTGCGGTCGAGAGGTTTCAATCAGGCGGCAATTATTGGCCGAGAGATGTCGCGGGCGCTGGCGGTTCCGCTGGACGAGGTGAGCCTCGTACGTGTCATATCCTCCGAAAAACACCGCACAGGACTTGACGCCAAAGGACGACGGGAGTCCGTCGCAAAGGCATTTGTTGTGCCGCGTCCTCGGTTAATCGGAGGCGAGAATGTCCTTCTGGTTGACGATGTTTTTACCACCGGCGCGACTGTGGATGCTTGTGAGGAGGCCCTTATCGAGGCGGGCGCAAAGTCGGTGCTTATTTTCGCCCTGGCGCAGGCCAGACACTAATCTTTTTGACACTCTCTTCAGCGCTCGCGTAATATCAGCCCTACTATGAACGGCAGGGTTTTAGTCCTGAACACCTCGTTTGAGCCCATCAACGTGTGCACCGAGAGGCGCGCCGTAGTGATGATCTTCAAAGGGGTAGCCCGTGTGGAAGAGCACAATGGCCACATGCTTCACTCGCAAAGACTGGCCATCCACGCGCCGTCCGTGATTCGCCTGACCGAGTACATTCATATTCCGTTTGAGCGCCGGTCGCTGTCCCGAAAGAATATCCTCCTGCGCGACCACTCGACCTGCCAGTATTGCGGCAAGCAATACCCGCCTTCGGAGTTAACACTCGATCATGTCCAGCCGCGCTCGCGCGGAGGTGAGTCGGCATGGGATAATCTGGTTGCCTGCTGCAAGCGCTGCAATCATCGGAAGGGTAACCGCACCCCCGAGGAATCGGGAATGCACCTGCTGCGCAGGCCACGCGGGTTCTCGCTGCACGTCAATCGACAAATCATGCGATATCTTGGCAGGGCAGATGAGACCTGGCGGAAATACCTGTTTTACGAATCGAATCGAGAATAACCGGACCCACTTAGAAAGAGGACATTATGAGTGCAACAATGTTGGCGATCGCGGGGCTGGGACCCACGGAGCTTATAGTAATCGTGCTGGCTATTGTCTTGCTCTTCGGCGCAACGAAGCTGCCGCAATTGGCAAAGGCGTTGGGCCAAAGCAAGCGTGCATTCAAGGAAGGGCTAGACGAGGGCGAGCGAGAGCCGACCAAAGAAATTAAGGAGTAGTGAGAACTTCTTTGGAGTTTCTTTTAGATCTTTGTTCTTCGACCTTTGTACTTGGATAACTTCTACCAAGTACAAAGCACAAAGTTCCTACTCATCAGTGACTGTGAGCCTTTTGCCCAACGACTAACGACGCTTTCACCGAAAGCGCAAACTCCGCCTCATGCCTTTCTTCGTTAATCAAGCGAGAGATTTCGCTGGATAGATCTGTTCTCATATCTTCCGGCACGAGCGCGAGCCACGCGGGCATCAGAAACTCAGCTACCAGCGGTGAATTCAAGAATTGTTCCCCCGACTCGTAATCAAACTCTTCGATACGTGTCCACGTGGTTACGTCGCGGAGTCCCTCGTCTTCCGCCATCTGCTCCACTTCCGAAACCGTGGGCAACTCAGTGATCAAATGTTCGACTTCGGCTTCGTGATCGGTCAGGCCCGTGTTGTGCAGAGCTTCCCAGTAGATCGAAAAGAACTCGCCGAAACTGGAAGCAGTAGGCAGCGCAAGAGCGATCGTCGCGCCCGGACCAGCCACTCGGACGATTTCCGCAAACATCCTGCGTACGCGGTGAGTTGGAATCAGCGACGCATTGCCAATAACGAGATTGAACTGGTTGTCGGGCAGTCCAAGTGAGTCTAACCGGCTCTGACTGAAACGAATGTCCTCGCGGGTGGCGCTTGCCTTTGCCTGGGCCAGTCCGAGACACTCGGCGTTCTCGTCAACGCACAACATCTCGAGTTTCTTAGCGGCACGTTCCTGAAGCGCCAATGCGTGCCCGCCTGTTCCGGCCGCTACGTACAGAGCTTTGCCTTCGTCGGGCAGCTTGACGTGCTCGTCGATCAACTCCGCGAATCGTTCGCCCCAGTCGGGAGCGATGAATAGGTCCTGCAGGAACGCGAGTTCCTTGTCCGATTTATTACTCATCCCGTTCATCTGTCTGAAAATACTTCCTCCCTTTGAGTCGATCCGGCATACACTCCATTTCTTCCTGCGCGTCCGGATCGTTGTGCACGTAACGGTAGTCCTTGCCGTAACCGACCTGTTTCATTAGTGGTGTCACTGCATTTCTGAGATGCAGTGGGACTGGTTCGCGTGATGTTTCAGCAGCGTCAGTCGCGGCTGCAAAGTAAGCGGATTTAACGGCGTTCGATTTCGGCGCCTGCGCCAGGTAGATCACGGCTTGCGATAGGGGAAACAGCCCTTCCGGAAGTCCGATGAGCTGCACTATGTCGGCGGCAGCCGCGGCCTGAACCATCGCCTGCGGATCCGCGAGTCCGATGTCTTCCGACGCGAGGATGCACAGCCGGCGAGCGATATAGATCGGATCGGCGCCGCCTTCGATCATGCGAGCCAGCCAGTAGAGCGAAGCGTTGACGTCCGAGTTGCGCAACGATTTGATGAGCGCAGAGACGAGGTTGTAGTGTTCTTCGCCGCCTTTGTCGTAGGCATAATGAGCCCGGCCGAGTGCTTCGATCACTGTTTGCTCGGTGATGGTGCGGGCGCCGTTCGCGTCGGGAGTGGTTGATTCAACTGCGGCGTCCAGCGCCGTAAGCGCCACGCGCGCATCGCCTCCCGCTGAGTGTGCGATGCGTCCCATCAGTTCTTCAGAGATCGATGGGTTGTAATTCGCGAGACCATGTTCAGCGTCGTCCAATGCGCGTCGCAACACGATCTTGATCTCGTCTTCCGCCAGTTGATTCAGAACGAGAACGCGGCAACGCGACAAGAGCGCGCTGGTGACTTCGAACGACGGGTTTTCGGTAGTGGCTCCAATGAGGGTAACGGTGCCGTTTTCGACGGCGTGCAACAATGCGTCCTGTTGTGCCTTGTTGAAGCGATGGATTTCGTCGATGAAGAGTACGGTGCGTTTACCGTAACTCAGTTCCGCTTTAGCTTGTTGGATGGCGTCGCGCAGATCCTTGACGCCTGAGAAAACGGCGGACAAAGCGATGAAGCGAAGGCCGCTGTTCTCCGCGAGGAGCCGCGCGAGTGTTGTCTTGCCGGTTCCCGGTGCGCCCCACAGAATCAGCGAAGGCAGAGCACCGCCTCGTTCAACTAGTCTTCGCAGGATGCGTCCTTCGCCGACGAGGTGTTCCTGGCCGACAAAATCAGCCAACGAGCGTGGTCGCATTCGTTCGGCGAGCGGCGCGCCGTCGAGGGGGGCGACTTCGGGCGCGTCGTCACCAAACAGACTTCTTGTAGAATTCCAGCGGTCCATGGCCTCCAAAAGGATGTATAATTATCGCCGAAACGAATTAAAGACGCGACTGGCCGGGTGGCTTATGCGTGGGATCTTATCAGGATTGAACCCCCGATTTTATGGGTGAAATATGCAGGATCTTCAAGGGAACGCATTTGCCAAAATGTGCGTATACTTGGCGTGCGTGAGAGCACTGGTTTACTAGAGTCGAGCGATAGGAGCACGGAGAGATGAAAGAAGCAAAAGACGTTTTGAGGATTGTGGGAATGATCCTCCTGGGAGTATTCGTTTTCGCAGTGGGCATGCCGATAGTTTTGACAGTGGCGGGAATTGCCACAGGCATCATCTCATTTCTGATTGGACTGGCAGTCCTGTTGATCAAGGTGGCGGTAGTTCTAGCAATCGGGTATTTGATCCTCGTCGGTATTCGTGCCTTGCTGCGTTAGGTGGTTGCGACACGTTAGTTGTTAGACTGAACGGGCAATCGGAAGTTTAAGCTCCTATCTTCCGACTGCCCGTTTTCGCGTTTAATCCCCTCCCAACTGTTTATGTTTTAATTGACCGTTAACAACAGCCTGTGCGATTATCCCGTCGATTTCACCTCACCTGTAAGGACAAAGTTAAATGACGCTGGAGCAGCGCATCGCTCGCGCGGAACGGATGCTGAAAATGTTCGTGAGAAGAGGACGTAAATACCGCACAGAATTTCGTGATAGCGTAAACATCCTCATAGCCATGCAGATGAAAGACAACAAGGAGTGGCGAGCCCGTAAGCGCGAGATGGATGAGAGGATTAAAATTCTCATTAACGCGCAGATCGCGACCGAGGAGCAGATCAAAAGCACCGACGAGCAAATCAAGAAGACTGACGAGCAAATTGCAGCTTTGGCCGGTAAAACGGAACAGGCTCTTGATCGCTTAAGTGCTAGCCAGGCTAAGACTGAGGAAGCCCTTCGTCGTTTCATCAATAGTCTCAATAAGGGTCGGAACGGCAACTCAGAAAATTAATTAGCCTAAACATTAAACCGGAAGTGAACTACATCGCCCTCTTGCATGATGTAGTCTTTGCCCTCCAATCGTAGTAAACCTTTATCGCGGGCGGTGGCGTAGGAGCCAGCGCCGATGAGGTCGTCGTAGCTGATGACTTCCGCACGGATGAAACCGCGCTCGATGTCGGAATGGATCGTGCCGGCTGCGGTTTGGGCGCGTGTGCCCTGCGGGATGGTCCACGCGCGCACTTCCTTTTCGCCGGCAGTGAGAAACGACATCAATCCAAGCAGGTGATACGCGCTCTTGATCAGTTGGTCCACACCGCTCGTCGAGACTTGCAGGCTTTTCAAATAGTCGAGCCGTTCCTCCGGTGGCAGTGCAACGAGTTCGGCCTCGAGTTGAGCACAGATGACGACACATTCTGCCGCCTCTCGCGCAGCGATCTCGCGCACAGCGCCGAAAAACTTATTCCCCTCCAAATTGGCGAGCGAGTTTTCATCGACATTCGCGGCGTAAATCGTCGGCTTGGTGGTTAACAAAAAGAAGTTACGTGCAACACCGCGTTCGTCCGTCGTCAGATCAACGGTCCGCGCCGATCGCCCTTGCTCGAGCGCGGGCTGAATTTTGTCGAGTACTTCCAACTCCGCGCGCGCAACCTTGTCGCCACCCTTCAGATTTTTTTGCGCCTTCTCACGCCGTCGTTCGACTGTGGCGAGATCCGCCAAAGCCAATTCGATTTGAATTGTCTCTATGTCACGCACCGGATCTATCGATCCTTCGACATGAATCACGCTTTCGTCTTCAAAACAACGGACGACCTGGACCACCGTGTCCGTCTCGCGGATATTCGCGAGAAACTGGTTGCCCAAACCTTCACCCTTCGATGCGCCACGCACCAATCCCGCGATGTCAAGAAACTCGACAGTCGCCGGCACAATGACCTGGGTTTTCACCAGACGCGCCAGCGGTTCGAGACGTTCATCAGGAACGGAAACGACGCCAACGTTCGGTTCGATCGTTGCGAAAGGATAGTTCGCCGCAAGCGCAGCCGTCTGGGCCGTGAGCGCGTTGAAGAGAGTCGATTTGCCCACGTTGGGCAGACCTACAATGCCTGCACGTAGCATCTTTTGCCTCGCACGAAAGCTAACCTATCTTGCTGGAGTTGTCGATCCCGGTATAATTCTCACTCCAAAGAATGATTGCTTCCTTAGCACTGGCCTTACTGGTTACCTTCAGCGGTACCCTTGCGACTTACCTTTACGATGAGAACGCATCGTTAGGTGCGCGACTGTGTTCGGGAGCTTGTCTCGGATTGACCGTGTTTAGTCTCGTCGGTTTCCTTGTTGCTTCGTTCGTCGGACTGACTGGCGCCGCGATAATCATCAGCACGGCGATCACTTGCAGTCCGTTGGCACTCCTGATCGATCCGGCTACTGCCAAACGTTTGAAACACGATCTCGACGCGGCGACCACAGCCGCCCGCCGCGTGTTTCTGCGACCAGAAAAAGAAACGATTGGCTACTTTATTTTCTATGCGGTGACGATCTTTATTCTATTTAAGGTATTCAGCCGCGCGGTCATCGAAAACGACGATGGCATCAGCACCGGGCTCCTAAACAATTTTGGCGACCTGCCATTCCATCTCAGCGTCATTACGAGTTTTGCATACGGACACAACTACCCACCCGAGGATCCGACGTACGCCGGGGTCAGCTTTACTTACCCGTTTCTCTCTGACTTTGCTTCCGCAATCTTCGTGCGCAGTGGCGCGAGTTTGCGCGACGCCATGTTCATCGTCAGTTTCATATTGGCGATAGCGTTTTTCGGCCTGCTGCATCGATGGGCACTGGTAATGCTGCGAGACAAACTGGCTGCGATCATCACGCCGTTAATCGTGCTCTTGAATGGGGGCTTTGGGTGGTACCTGTTGTTTGAAAAGGCATGGAACGGAGAAGGCGGGCTGTGGGGAGTACTCACGAACTTGCCTCCGTCGTTCACGGTAATACCCGAAACCACCTGGCGTTGGGGCAACGCGATCTCCGCGCTCCTGGTGCCTCAACGTGGATTTCTGATGGGACTGCCGCTTGCGGTAATCGCTTTCACGCAATGGTGGCTCGCTCTCGCAAAAGACGCCGACGTACAAAAGCGTGACGCACAGCAAACGAAGACCAAGCTGCGCCGCCACGCGCCAACACGCGCACCGGCCGACTCCCGTCTTTCACTGCCGACCCGTCGCATGATCGCGGCCGGAGTCGCCGCGGGACTGTTACCCCTGGTCCACGCTCACAGCTTCGTGGTTGTGATGGGCGTGGCAGCGTGCCTGGCGTTGATTCATATCCGCTGGCGCGAATGGCTTACCTTCTTCGCTGTCGCCTCAGCGATCGCGCTACCGCAGTTACTGTGGTCCACATTAAATAGCGCTGTCGACGCGAGTACGTTCTTCGCGTTCGAGTTGGGCTGGGACCGCGGTCGCGAAAACCCTGTCGTTTTTTGGCTCATGAACACCGGGTTGTTCATTCCATTGATCGTCACCGCAATACTGCTGAAGACGAACGGTTATCTAGTTGGGAAACGATTGCTGCTTTTCTACTTGCCTTTTACGCTCTGCTTCATCGTGCCAAATTTTCTTAAGATGGCGCCCTGGATCTGGGACAACATCAAGGTCCTGTATTACTGGTGGCTCGCGTCGGCGCCGTTGGTCGCATTGTTGTTGGCGTGGCTTTGGCGACGCGGGCGAGTCCTCCGTGCGGCCTCGGTGCTGCTCTTTGTCATAGTCACTCTTGCCGGAGCGCTCGACGTCGTGGGTATCGCATTCCGCGATGTTAAGTACGGAGTCTTTGATGCTGCCGGTGTGCTTTTTGCCGAGCGAGTAAAGCAGGTCACTCAACCAAGGTCATTGATAATTCACGCACCGGTGCATAACACACCTGTTTTTCTCACCGGTCGGCGGTCGCTAATGGGTTATCCCGGACATATCTGGACTCACGGACTCGAGTTTGTGCAACGTGAGGGCGAGATCAAACGAATCTATCTCGGTTCGCCTGACGCGCTACAGTTACTGAACAATCATGGCGTAGATTATGCTGTGATTGGACCATTGGAGCGCGTCGTCACTCCACCGAACGAGCAGTTCTTTTCGCGCTTCGAGAAGGTAGAACAAGTTGGCGAATACATCCTCTATAAAATCAGGTAGGAAAAAAGCGAAGACGCAAGCCGCGGCTGGAAACAGACCCGCTGAGCCCGCGCCTGTTCCCGCGGTTTCCTCCGATATTCCTGAACGCGTCTGGCAGATCAGCGTGATCGCGATCTTGCTGATCGCCGCGGTGCTCAGGTTCTACGATCTCAATCTCGTCCCGTTGCATCACGACGAGGGCGTAAACGGAAACTTTCTGGTCAAACTCGTACGCGAAGGGGCGTATCAGTACGATCCGGAGAACTACCACGGTCCAACCCTCTATTACTTTGCCGCCTGGTTTCCCTGGTTGACGCGGTTACTGTTCGGCGTCGCTGCACGCGATCATTACGGACTGACGACGATCACAATCCGTTGTGTACCCGCACTGTTTGGTCTTGCGACTATCGGTCTCGTATTTCCGCTGCGTCGCCGGCTTGGAACGATCGCTACGTTGTCGGCGGCGTTGATGCTCGCTGTTTCCCCCGGTGCGGTTTATCTGTCGCGCTACTTCATCCATGAGACTCAGTTCGCTTTCTTTACGCTGGGCATAGTCGTAGCCGGTCTTCGTTTTTACGACACCCGCAATCCCACCTGGTTGGTACTGGCCAGTGCTTCTGCAGCGTTACTGTTTGCGACGAAAGAAACGGCGATGATCTCGATGGGCGTGTTGCTTATCGCGTTCGGGTTGACACACGTTTACCGCCGGTTTTTTCGCAACGTACTTGCTCAGTCTTCCGGCAAGAGTCGCAGACCCATGCCGCAGAAAAGTGCGTTCAGAACGTTCCTCGACGAGTTTGGTAAGACGAACCTCGCGATCTCGGCCGCGATCGCCATCGCAGTTTTTCTTTTTCTAAACATTCTGTTTTATTCGTCGTTCTTTAGAAACTCGCAGGGCATTTTCGACGCACTGAAGACGTTTCAGATTTGGACTAAGACGGGGCAGACGGCTCACGTGCAGCCATTGTTGACGTATTTTAGGTGGTTGTTTCGACAGGAGTCGCCACTGCTGTTGCTCGGAGTTATCGGCGCGTTCCTGGTTGTTTTGAAACCGAAGAATTCCCTGGCGCTGTTTTCGGCGCTTTGGGCATTTGGCCTGATTGCCGCGTATTCATTGATTCCCTACAAGACACCCTGGCTGGTGTTGAACTTCATTCCGCCTCTCGCGTTGATCGCCGGCTACGTGGTCCAGCAGATCTGGGAACTCGAGCGCGGGCAGATTCGAATGGTCGCGATGGTGCTGTTCATCGCCGTGGCCGTGAGCACGTATCAGACCATCGATCTCAACTTCATTAACTACGACAACGACGATACTTATTACGTCTATGTTTACGCGCATACGCGGCGTGGCACGTTGGACCTCGTTCGAAACATCGAGCAAATCGCGAACGAAAGAGAGGGCAAGCAAACTGGGATTACGATCGTCAGCCCGGATTACTGGCCGCTCCCATGGTATCTGCGCGATTACAAGCGCACCGCTTATTTCGGGCAGATGGCCCCGTCGACTGAGGCGCTCATCATCGCGAAGGACTCTCAGAAGGCCGAAATCGAGGCTAACTTTGGCGAACTCTATCGCCAGGTTCCCTCGAATGATGCGAATGGGAGTTTCGAGTTACGACCCGGAGTCCGGCTCCTTCTATATCTCCGGCGCAACCGCCTCTAGCCCCGGAGCATGGATTTAAGCACTCACAACTAACCGTGCTCCTCACTTCATTAACGACAGCGCACTTCATGTTGTGGTTGACATTCTAAGCGTGTCGCACTTATAGTGGCTCACCCGTCGTACGCTCTTCGGTACCTCGCGCTCGAGGTCCCGAGCTGGCCCGAAACAGAGCTATAAGACCTAATGTTCAAACTGCAACGCCTGGAAATCACTGGGTTCAAATCCTTCGCCGACTACACCGAAATAATCTTCACAGGAGACGGAATCACCGCCGTCGTCGGTCCAAACGGCTGCGGTAAGAGCAACGTAGCGGACGCGATTGCGTGGGTCCTCGGTGAGCAGCGCATTAAGCACCTGCGCGGCGGTGAGATGAAAGACGTCATCTTCCAGGGCTCTCGGAATCGTCCTCCGAGCGGCATGGCGGAAGTAGTCATGCACCTGGTCCGAGACGAAGTCGATACACCCGAGCCAGACATCGAGGACATAGATTCGACGCTGGAGAAGATCGACGATCACCTCGTCAACGTAGAGGTCGAAGCCGCGGAGCCCGAGCCAGTTGAAAATACGGAGAACGTTGATCCGAAAGAACCAAAGACGCCACACAAACGACACTGGCGCCGACGAAATCTGGCTCTCGAATTCGCACCGGGTGAAGCGGTCTCCGTCACGCGCCGGCTCTATCGCTCCGGCGAAAGTGAATACCTTCTGAACGACAAGATCTGTCGCCTGCGAGACATTCAGGATCTATTCTCCGGCACCGGGCTCTCTGGTGGTCACTACGCCATCATCGAGCAGGGGCGCATCGGCCAGATCCTATCGGCAAAGCCGATGGATCGTCGCACGATCATCGAAGAGGCGGCCGGGATCACGAAGTTTCGTGTGCGACAACGGGCCACCGAGGCGAGGCTGGAGAATGCCCGGGCCAATCTCTCGCGCATCTCTGACATCGTCGCGGAGATCGATCGGCAAGTGAACAGCCTGCGCCGGCAGGCCGCTAAGGCGCGTCGTTATGGTGTACTGCGTGAGGAATTGCGCGAGCTCCTACGGCACGTCTACGTCGCCGAAGATCGCAAGCTCGCCGCGGTACTCGAAGATACGAATTCAAAACTCTCCGAAGTCGCTGAACTTGAACTCGCAATCGCGGGCGATCTAACGAAACGTGAAGAAGCAGCCCGAGCAGCAACGCACGAAGCCCGAGATCTCGAAGACGGATTGGCGACGGTACGCGCGGCAGCCGCCGAAGCCGTGCTGCAACGTGATCGACAAGCGCGAGAGTGCGTCTATCAACAGGAACAGTTGAGCGAGATCGAAAAGCGGCGCGGTGAAGTGACCGCGGAGATCCAAGGCTTGACGTCGCGCCTGGTGTTGATCGAAGCCGAATGTTTGCGGCTGCAACAGGAAGACGCGCGGTTGCGTGAAGAGTCTGACCGCAGCGCCTCGGAACTGCGAACTGCTGAAGAGTCGTACGCCCGGAAACTCGCCGGTGCGACCGCAGCCGAAGCCCAAATCGAACGCGCTCGCACCGAACTACTTTCGCAGACCGCGATTGCTGAGCGCGTTCGCGAGATCGCCCGCCAACTGGAAAGCACGCTTGAGCGCCTCGCGCAACAAGCTGAAGGTCTAGCGCACGAAGGTGATCGTGCCGCGAGTCAACACGCGGAACGAAAGCTCGAAGCCGAGTCGCTTTCTCGCGACCTTAGCGAAGCGCGTGCTCGGGTAACACGGCTGCAAGCCGAACGGGAAGGGGCCGTCGAAGCTGTAGTTCGCGGACACGAAGCAGTCAGCGATACGGAAGCGCAACTGACGCACGTGCGCGACGAGCACTCGCGAGCCAGCCACCGGCTGGAAAGTTTGAAAGAGTTGGACCACCGTCGGGCTTACTACTCGCCCGCGGTGCAGCTGGTTTTCTCGTCCGACGACACACCGCGTAATTTTCACTTTATCGGTACGCTCACAGACGCACTGAATGTTGACGCGAAGTGGGAACGAGCGGTTGAAGGCGTGCTGGGTTCGTCCTTGCAGTCGATCGTCGTGCCAACGCCTGACGACGCGGTGCGCGCGGCGCAGTGGTTAAGAGAGAACAACGGTGGCCGAGCGAGTTTTTTGGTGGCCGGTTTGCACGGTGGCAGTGATGAAGCTGAAACCGTGTTAACAACGACCCTCGCTTGCCGTCTCGAAGAGCGACCGGCGCTGGCGAGCGGCCAAACCGAACACTTCCGCGAAGACTTGCGCATTTCTGATCTCCTTGGCGCGCCACAGCAGCTCGTCACAGTCCTGAAACGGACCATGCCGCAAAAAATGAACGCGCGACTGGCGGCGAATCTCGACGACGCAATGCTCCAGTCGATCGCGACCGGTGAGACCTACGTCACGTTGAACGGCGACTGGATCGCGAGCGGACAATTTGTGAGCGCAGGCGATGCCCGCGATCTCGAAGAAGGCGCCGGACTGCTCGCGTTCAAACGTGAATTGCGAGAGCTTGAGATACGGGCTCAGGCACTGGCGGGAGAAGTGGATCTAGCTGCTATGGCAGCCAGAGAAGCGCGTGCGCGCCTTGTTGGCCTGGAAGATGCGGTTGTTACTCTGAACGAAGCCATCGGTCGCGAAGAGCGCGAAGCGATGCAACAGCAACTGACTGTCAGCGGTCTCGAACAGGAAGTCGAAAGAGCCGAGCGTCACATGCGCGTCGTGGGCCAGGATTCGCTGCGCGTCGAAGAGGAGCGGATCGAGATCGAGCAACGACGAGCGAACGCTTTAGCCGAAGCTGAAGCTGCTGAAGCAGCGCGCGAGGCGGCGGCGGACAATGTGATTCGCGCCTCAGCCTTGTTGACCGATCTGCGCCGCGAAGCAGAACTCGAAAGCGAATCGCTTGCGGGCCAGCGTGCGTCCGCGGCTGCTGCTGCTGAACGACGTCGCAGCACGACCGCGGAACTGCGACGAATAGAAGGTGAGCTTGCCGATTTCGCGGCGCGCGTGCAGCGCCACCGCATGGACCTCGCGGAAATGGATGGCCGCGCCGAGGAACTAAAACTTTCCATCGCGGACCTTGAATTTAAAGCGAGTTCGGTCGAAAGCGATCGGGCTCGCGAAGAAGAGCAAATCAACGACCTTTCCAACCGTTTGCAGCAAGCGCGCAGGCAGGCAGACGAATGCTCGACCGAATTATCAGAACTGAACCGTCAGGCGGCAGAAGTTCGCGATTCGCGCGCGGGCCTCGAAGTGCAACGCGCCGAAGCGCAGGCACGGCAAACGTTTGTTCACGAAAACTGTCAGACCGAGTTGGGCCAGTTGTTGGAAGATCTCGCGCGTGAACTCACGCTGGCCGACGAGTTCGATCTCGACGCGAGTCACAAACGGGTCGAAGAACTGCGCACTCGACTCGAAGGTTTTGGTGGCGTCAACATGATGGCGCTCGAGGAGTTGGCGGAAGCGGAAGAACGGTTGTTGTTCCTTACCGTACAACGGCAGGACATCATCGAAGGCATCTCGGCAACTGAGGAAGCGTTGCGCGAAATCAAACGTCGCTCGCGCGAACGTTTCCGCCATGCGTTCGAACAGATCAATAAGAACTTCAGCGTGCTGTTCCAGGAGTTGTTCGGTGGTGGCCGTGGCGAGATGAGCTTGATCGATGCCGACGACGTGTTGGAGTCGGGAATCGACGTAGTGGCCCAACCACCGGGCAAACGCTTGCAAAACGTGTTGCTCCTTTCGGGTGGCGAGAAAGCAATGGCCGCGCTGGCACTGGTGCTGGGCATCTTTCACTATCGCCCGGCGCCGTTCTGTCTGCTTGATGAGGTCGACGCGCCACTTGACGAAGCGAACGTGGGACGCTTTACTGATAAGGTCCTTCAGATGGCGACCGACACGCAGTTTATTGTGATCACTCACAATAAGCGAACGATGGAGATGGCGCGTGCGCTTTACGGCGTGACGATGGAGGAAGCAGGAGTTTCGAAATTAGTTTCGGTAAAGTTTGAGTGAATAAACGAAAATCAATTACGCAAGGCCTCCCCGCCGCGCTCGTGATTTTGGGCGCGGCGATTTTTACTTATGCGCAGAATCCAGGGCCGACGAAGCACAATACGCGCCCGGCGCAAACAGCCACGACTCCGGAAGCGGTGACGGAGAGCAAGAGTGAGACTGTCAAATATACCTATGAGTTTTCTCAGCCCAAGTTTGTAGTCAAACACATCGTGCTGGAACACGATGCAAACGGGCGCGGCACCGTCAAGTTCGAACGCCTGAACGAAGACACGCCGATCGTCGAACCGCTGGCGCTTTCACCCGCGGCGCTCGCACGCATCAACGCCGCCTGGCAAGCGCTTCAGTTTTTGGACTCCAACACGGACTATCAATCGGACAAGCAGTTTCCGCATCTCGGCACGATGCGTATTGGCATGGAACACGGAACTCGAAAGCGTGTCGCTGAATTCAATTGGACCAATAATACCAACGCCGAAACTCTGATCCACGAATACAGGCGCGCAGCGGATCAGGCCATCCTCATTTTCGATATTTCCGTCTCGCGCGAGAACCAGCCGTTGAATGCGCCGAAATTGATGGAAGTGATGGAGTCGTTAATGAAGCGCAATGGCCTTTCCGACCCGGAACAATTGTTGCCGCTGCTCAAGGACCTCAGCACCGACGAACACATTCCCTTGATCGCGCGCAATCACGCGCTGCGGATCATGAAAAAGATCCGTGGTAAATGAAACATCCAAGAGTCCTGCTTTTATAGCGAGAACACAGGCGGACCAGGGCGCTCAACTCACGCATCCCGATGTTCTCGACGCGGACGTTACCTGGCGTTCGGCAAAACTGTTTACCGCGGAAGAGCTGAACTTCGATACTTCGGCCGCGGCAGTGAACTGGATGAACAATCTGAGCCGCCGCACGGATCACGTTCAATTGCGTCCGGCCTTGCTGAATCTCAAGCGCGAGCTTGAATTGATCGTAGCCAGCGAGCGGACCAGCCAATCGGACCGTCAACTTGCGGAGGAAATCCGTCAGTGGATAACGGTCTGGCTACAAAATCCTGGGATTTTTGGTGATTGGTTTGAACTACGCCGAAATACCGTGGAGTTTGTCCGGTTATTCGGGTCGTAAAGAGGTTTCCCGCCCACATTTTGGAACTTTTATCGCTTGCCCAGCGAATACCCATGTCTGTCAATGCATTTGGGCGCATGAATCTGAAAAGCGAACCTGGTGATAGCGAACTGCTACGGTCAATGCTGGCCGGAGACGAGGAGGCCCTCGCGCTTCTGTATCGACGTCGGCAGGGAAGCGTCTACCGGTTCGCTTTGCAGATGAGCGGCTCGAAACCGATCGCGGAAGACGTCACCCAGGAAGTGTTTCTATTCCTGATGCGCGAAGGGCATGTGTTTGATCCGGCGCGGGGATCGCTGAATGCATTCCTGCTCGGCGTGGCGCGAAATCATGTGTTGCGCCGAATGCGAGTCGACCATTTCTTAACTCCGATCGGAGACGACGATGACACCGACGTAAGTCTTTCGGTATCGCACACCGAAGTGCGGCCACTGGACGATCTTGCGCGAGCGGAGACGATTGAGTTGGTCCGTAATGCCGTGCTCAGTTTGCCAGCGAAGTATCGTGAAGTGGTGGTGTTATGCGAACTCCAGGATTTGAGTTATGGAGAAGCGGCCGAGATTCTTGGTTGTGCGATCGGCACGGTCCGTTCGCGTTTACATCGCGCGCGGGCGTTGCTGCTTGCAAAACTGCGGCCGGCTGAGCTGGTTGATGATGAGACTTCAGCTACATTGAAGTCAGCGGGGTGTTTCGCATGAACTCTCAAAGATCTGATGAAGAAATACTGACGAGTGGTTTGAAGTTGCTCGCCGAAGACATGGCGTCGCTGGATGCGCCTCCCGAAATCGAACAGCATCTACGCGAGACGTTTCGCGCCCGCGCTGTGGTTGTTCCTATGCCTGTTGCGCGGAGATACACGGGTTACTGGGTGGCGTCAATCGCGGCGATGATTTTGATTGTAATCAGCGTTGTTGCGCTTCGGTCTCGCACGGATCCACCAAAACCAATGAACGCTCAACAGACCGAGCAACCACGGATCAAAGAAGAACCACCAGTGGTACAAGAGCAAAAGGTTGAGCCACAGCAGCTCAAAGAGGCGATCGTGCAAAAGCCACGAAGGCAGACCGTGCGCCGGTCGGCCAACAGGGAAATCGCTAATCATGTAAATCGTGAGATAGCTACAGACTTCATGCCGCTGGGATATTACAACCCGGCGACGTTGCAAGACGGCGGACAGATCATTCGCGTCGAACTCCCGCGCTCTGCTCTGGTGAACTTCGGGTTGCCCGTAAACATGGACCGTTATGACGAGAAAGTAAAAGCTGATGTTTTGTTAGGGGTCGATGGGTTGGCCCACGCTATACGTTTTGTTCAATAAGGTTACCCCGGCAATGCCGGGTTGAAAGGAATGACGGAGATGAGAAAAGTATTCGTAACGTTTGTGGTGTTGCTGTTGGCAGGAATCACAGGCTTTGCACAGACGGCGCAGGGACTCGCTTGGCAACAAACGCGCGTGGCTCAGGGACCCCCAGGTGCGCCGCTGCCGCCTTCACCGCCGGATGGTAATTTTCTGTTCATCGCATCGGAGAGCTTTGAAGGCAAGGTCGTCAAGAATGCTCCTTACTCGGCCGAAGCCGTGACGGAGCACGTTCAAGTGCTGGCCGACGGCAATCGCATCGTCAACAAGTTCAGCAGCACGGTTTATCGCGACGGCGAAGGACGCACGCGACGTGAGCAGACGCTGAAAGGACTCGGCGTACTCGGAACCGGACAGGAGCCGATGCAGACGATCTTTATCAACGACCCGGTCGCCGGCGTCACGTACTCGCTCGATTCACGCTCGCACACCGCGATCAAGAGCATTCCCTTCAAATTCGAGTTAGGGCCCAAGGGACTGGTTGGTGGTGATGGTGAAAACCGGCGTTTCGAATTCAAATTCGCGCCCGGCGGAAACACCGGCACAATGATCTTGACGTCGCCGTCCGGCACGCCGCCACCGCCGTCGAGCGCTCGCATCGCCGTTGAAACGCAACAGTTCAGTATCGGAACCGGACCTGCAACCGGCGGCGTCAGCTACGTCTTTCGCAAGTCTGTTGGATCGAAAGAGAATGAAGTGAAAACGGACCTCGGCAAGCAGATGATCGACGGAGTAGAAGCGCAAGGCACACGCACAACCGTCACCATACCCGCCGGTGAGATCGGCAACGAGCGTCCAATCGAGATCGTCAGCGAACGCTGGTATTCACAGGAGTTGCAGTTGGTGGTGATGACTCGTCACAGCGATCCGCGGTCGGGTGAGATGACGTACAAGCTGACGAACATTAATCGCAGCGAGCCTGCCAGGTCTCTTTTCGAAGTGCCGTCTGATTACCAAATCAAGGACAGTATTCACAGCGGCGGACCTCTAATGCCGCGCACCCGCAGGCTGGCAAATCCGGAAGAGCAGTAGATCCGTGTAGGGGGTAATCCGTGTTAGACAACACGGATTACTCCTCTTCTTCACCACCTTTTATTCTTCCCTCAGCCCGCGACTGCTCCACAATCTTTTGGGCCAACTGACCAGGAACCGGATCGTAATGCGAAAATTGCATGTGGAACGAACCACGTGCTGCCGTGATCGAGTTCAGCGTGGATTGGTAGTTCAACATCTCGGCCATTGGCACCTGCGCTTTGATCACCTGTTGCTTGCCGCTCGTTTCCATTCCCTGCACGCGTCCGCGGCGTGAATTGAGGTCCCCCATGATGTCGCCGCTGTATTCCTGCGGTGCGGCGATCTCAACGTCCATCACCGGCTCCAGCAGCGACGGCCTCACTTTTTCCATCGCCGCCCGAAAGGCCTTGCGTCCTGCCGCCCGGAACGAGTGTTCGTCAGAGTCCACCGGGTGAAATGAACCATCGACCAACTGCACTTTGAAATCGACCAGGGGATAACCGGCAATCGCGCCCGACTGTGCCGCCTCAACAATTCCTTTCTCAATGGCCGGTCTAAATTGCTGCGGTACTGAACCACCGAAAATCTTGTCTTCAAAAACAAACCCACCGCCACGAGGCATCGGCTCGAATACGCACTTGCAATCGCCAAACTGCCCGCGCCCGCCCGTCTGTTTCTTGTGTCGACCCTGAACTTCCGCGCGCTGTGTGATCGTTTCTTTGTAAGGAACTTTCGGCGGGTGCAGCGTTACTTCCACGCTGTAGCGCTTCTTCAGTTTCTCGACAACCGTTTCAACGTGTAATTGTCCCGAACCTGAAAGCAGGAATTCTTTCGTCTGCGCGTCGCGACTGAAGTGAAGCGCCGGATCTTCTTCAAGAATCTTGTGCAGCGCGACGCTGATCTTCTCTTCGTCCTGCCGCGACTTCGGCTCAATCGCAAAAGCGATTGCCGCTTCCGGATACTCCACCGGGTCGTAAACGATCTGCGCCTGCTTGTCGCACAACGTGTCGCCCGTTTGTGTTTCTTTCAACTTCACGCAAGCAATGATGTCGCCGGCATGGACTTCGGACACTTTGTCGAGTTGCTTGCCCTGCACGACGTGCAGCGCCCCGAGTCTCTCCATAACTCCGCGCGAGGAGTTTAACGAGTTCGCGTCAGTTTGTAGGTGGCCGCTGATGATCTTAAAAACGTTGATGCGGCCCGCAAACGGATCCGCGATCGTGCGGAAACAGTAAGCCGAAAACGGTTCGCTGTCGCTGTACTTGCGTCCGATGCGTTCGGCGTCCGGACGCGCGTCAACGGGCTTGCCCCACTCCGTTCCGTGATGCGCCGGATCCGGCGCGTAGTCAACCAACCCATTCAGCAACGCCCGCAATCCGACCTGAGTGATACTCGAAACGGCAAACACCGGGCAGAGTTTGCTTTGTGCGATCGCGTTATTGATGTTCGGCAGAATGTCTTCTTCGTCCAGCGTGCCCTGTTCGAAATACTTCTCCATCAGTTGATCGTTTGACTCGGCGACTAGTTCCACGAGCCGCTCGCGCGTCTTGTCAACGATGTCTCGCCCTTCGCTTGGAATATCGATCTCCTTCGCTTGCCCATCCGCGGTCAGTTCGTAGGCTTTCATATGGACCACATCGACGACGCCGCGGAAATCCTTCTCCTTCCCGATAGGTAACGTAAAAGGAATGATTGCTCTGCTGAAGGTTTTCTGCGCGGTCTGGAGTGCGGCGCCGAAGTCGGAATGTTCTTTGTCGAGCTTTGTGATAACCATGACGCGCGGGACCATGAACTCGTTTGCGTAGGCCCACGTCTTTTCTGTTTGCACTTCTACGCCCTTGACGCCGTCTACGACGGCGATTGCGCAATCTGCTACGCGCAGCGCCGGTCGCGCATGGGTTACGAAAGCGGCGTAGCCAGGCGTGTCAATAAAATTAAGTTTTGTTTCGCGATGTTCGAGATGTGCGAGTGAGGTATTGAGAGTGATCTTACGAGCGATGGAATCTTCTTCATGATCCGTAACTGTGGTGCCTTCATCCACCTTACCCCAGCGCGGTGTGGCTCCGGCGACGTAGAGAAGCGAACTGACCAACTGCGTCTTCCCTGCGTCGCCATGTCCAATGACAGCAAGGTTGCGGATCGCTTCAGTCGGATAGACTTTCATAACGTTTGATTCCTTTCAGGCATGGGAATTTTAGCGATGTGTTCCGTTGAATTATTCCGTGAATTTAGGCCAGTAATTTAACCAACCAACACAAGCAAATCAAGTTGACTGTTATTGCGTTGTAAATCCGTGTTTTGCGTGTTCTCAGCCATCTTTTGGACCCCAAATCGCATCAGAAACAGTCGGAATAGGAGTAGAAACAAAGTCATGTATTATCGGAAGTTTTTGGCATTGGCGGTGGCCCTCGTGATCGCGATTTCGATGGTTGGGTTGGCATCTGCTAAATCAAAGAACGATAGTGAAAGTTTACAATCAATCGAGCCGCTGAATCTCGCGGTGCTGATCCAGGACGATTTGGTACCGCAAGTGGGTAGTGAGCTTGGTGTTACACGTGAGTTCATTCGTTCGCTGCCGAAGGGATCGCAGGTTATGGTTGGTTACATAACTTCGGGTTCACTTCAGGTACGGCAATCCTTTACGACGGATCTCGACAAGGCCGCGCGATCGCTGCGAATACCGATTGGCAGCACGACCGTTTCGCCGTTCAATCCCTACGTAGAAGTGATCGAAGCGTTGAAGAAGTTCAAGAATGAAGGGACCAACGCGAACGCGATCTTGCTGATCTCTGATGGTCTTGACACGTCACGCGGGTTCGATTCGACCGCGGCAGGATACACACTCGACATCAGTCGTGCGATCGATGAAGCCAACAAACGGCGCGTTGCAGTGTTCAGTTTTTACGCTCCGTCAGTTGGTTTGACGAGCCGTAGCCGTTTGGCCGCGAGCTACGGACAGAGTTCACTAAACAGGCTTGCAAATGAGACTGGTGGCCGAGCGTTTTTCCAGGGCACGACGGGCTTCGTAACGTTCGACTCGTACTTCGATCGTCTGCGCGACCAGTTGAGTCGGCAGTACGCCCGAGCGCGCTAAAACTTTAGTTCATCCCCCATTGAATCCGTGTTCGTTTGCCGACGAGCACGGATTTAATCTTTTGCTTGGCGGTGAGAAGGTCCGGTGGTAGAGTTAATGGCGGTCGGCCCACATCACAAACGCCCAAACAACAGTGCGCGAATACTGTCTCATCGTCGAAGGCGCGTATCTTTCCGAATCTGAGGCCGAGCACGCTCTGCGCGACCCGTTCATCGAAGACTGGGTCGAGCAAACCGGCCGTTTCCGCCTTCACAACATGGACGAGATTCTAATCACGCCCGGAGTGACACTCGGCCAGCTCGGTATCGTGATGATTGACGATCGCGTGTTTGAGATTGCCAGCACTGACGCTGACCATCCACTTACCGAACACACGGCCAAAGGTGTCGCCGAAGCGTTGCGGCGTCAAGACATGTTCGACGAGATCAGGACCGAGCCTCGCGAGGAAGCATGACAGTATGCCTGACTCGTTTCCAACGTTCCTTGCGGGTCGCGTCCGCCTTTCCACGGGCGACATTACTACTCATGACGTAACAGCGATCGTAAACGCAGCCAACTCGACGCTGCTCGGTGGCGGTGGCGTTGACGGCGCGATTCATCGAGCGGGTGGTCCACAGATCGTTGCCGAGTGCAAACAGATTCGCGAGACGACCCATCCTGAAGGTTTGCCAACCGGCGAGGCGGTGATCACTACAGGCGGAAATCTCACAGCGGAGTACGTAATTCACACAGTCGGGCCGATATACGGCCGCAATGTTGCGCTTGAAGCGGAACTGCTCGCCGCGTGTTATCTAAACTCGTTGCGCCTGGGGCGCCAGTATGCAGTTTCGTCCATCGCTTTTCCCTCAATCTCCACGGGCGCGTACGGATATCCAAAGCCGGAAGCTGCTGCGATCGCATCCCAGTCGATTAAGGATTTCCTCTCCGCCGACAACCAGATACAGGAAGTGCGGCTGGTCTTTTTTCAACCCAGTGACGCGCGGGTGTTTCTGGAGTACCAGAAATTCGAGTAGACTCTTCCGTTTTGTTTTCCACAACCTACGCAAACATACAGACTACGAATGCCACTTTTACCGCTTGAACCTTTAATTTGGAATTATTGGTGGAGTTGGGCGCCCGATGGCGCTACCGTTTTTCGCGATCTCGATCCAGAGCTCTGGGTAGAATGCGAACAAAATCCACGACAACTGTTGGCCAGGGTTTCTCCCTATCGGCTTGCCGAGGCTTCTAGCGATCCTGTTTACCTGGAACGCGTGCAACGCCTGGCTGATCGTTTCGAAACCTACATGAACGCGGCGCCGGATTCGACTGCCACCATCACGTCCGAACATCCAGTCGCTTACTTTTGCGCCGAGTTTGGCGTCCACAACTCGTTGCCACTCTACTCCGGCGGTCTCGGTATTCTTGCCGGCGATCATCTCAAGTCGGCAAGCGATCTAAGGCTGCCGCTGGTCGCCGTTGGTTTGCTTTACCGTTACGGATACTTTCGCCAGCGGCTGCGTAACGATGGCTGGCAGGAAGAGCACTACGGCGAAACGCACCCGAATGATCTACCACTCACATTGGTGAAAGACGTCGATGACAAACCGCTGCGTATCGAGGTCTTGATTCGCGATCGGAACGTGTTGGCCCAGGTGTGGCGCGCTGCCGTTGGTAGAGTCACGCTTTATCTTTTGGACACAAACATCCCGGAGAACGTCGAGACGGATCGCTGGGTGACAGGGCATCTTTACGGTGGCGATCGCGAGACTCGCATCGTACAGGAGATGTTGCTTGGAATCGGCGGGGTTCGTTTGCTTCGCAAGCTTGGCGTAACTCCGCATGTGTTTCACTTAAATGAAGGCCACTCGGCGTTTCTCACTTTGGAGCTGGCGCGAGAAGTTATCCAGTCCGAACGTCGCAGTTGGTCCGAAGCTGTAGCCATCGTTCGGCGACAATGCGTTTTCACCACGCACACGCCGGTCGCAGCTGGTAACGACGAATTCGACGCGACGCTCGTGACCCGTGTGTTTGGTGTTTCGTATCCGCGTGAGTTGGGACTCACGGAGGAGGAGTTTCTTGCGCTGGGACGCGTCGAACCGGACAACAAAACGGAGCGATATGGATTGACGCCGCTTGCGATTCGTATGTGTCGCTCCACGAATGGGGTCAGCCGCAAGCATGGCGAAGTTTCGCGCGCGCTATGGCAGAAGTTGTATCCGGGAAAAACCGTACCTGACGTTCCGATTACACACGTTACCAACGGCGTTCATGTGCCGACATGGATCTCGCCGCTGTTGCGTTGGATCTTCGAGAAATACATGGGGCAGGATTGGGACGCGAAGCTGCTGGACCAAAGTGCGTGGCATGATGCAGTGGCGCGGATCACTGATGAAGATCTGTGGTTTGTGCATTCGCAGTTGAAAGAGCGGTTGGTCGCCTTCGTTCAAACTCGGGTGCCGCAAACGACGTTTGATCCATCGGCGTTGACCATCGGTTTTGCGCGCCGCGTTGCGGGTTATAAGCGTTGGTCCTTGTTGTTAACGGATCGCGAGCGGTTGTTACGACTGATGAGCAACGAAGAGCGGCCGGTCCAATTTATCTTTGCCGGAAAGGCGCACCCGCAGGACGAGGGTTCGAAGAAAGTGCTGCAACAGTTGGCCCAATGGAAATACGATTCGGCAGTCAGTCGTTGCGCGGTGTTTCTGGAAGATTACGACCAGGAGATCGCGCGCCAGTTGGTCCAGTCCGTGGACGTGTGGTTGAACGTGCCGCGGCGTCCGCAGGAGGCGTCGGGTACGAGCGGTCAGAAGGTTGCGATGAATGGCGGGTTGAACTTTTCGATTCTCGATGGGTGGTGGCTGGAGGGTTACGATGGAACCAACGGGTTTGCCATCGGTAACGGTACTGACGCGGGCGAGGTGGACCGGATCGATGCGGCTGACGCTGAGTCGCTCTATCGTGTGTTGGAGCAGGATGTCGTGCCGCTATACTACAATCGCGAGCAGGGTCTTCCGCGCCAATGGATCGCGATGATGAGAAGGGCAATTTTGACGCTTGCGCCGCAGTTTAATAGCAACCGGATGGTCGAAGAATATGCCCGCAAGATCTATCCGTGATTTCAATAAAACGCAGTGTTAGACTACACATCCCGTTTTCGTGTGAGCTGTTAAGTCCCGAATGAAATACTGCACCGCCTGCAACACAAAATACGACGACAGCGTGAGCTTCTGTGCCCTGGACGGAGAGGTCCTCGAGGCCGATCCCGCGTCGATCGTCAATACCGTGCTCGACGGGCAATACCAGATGGAAGCGCTGTTGGGTAAAGGTGGCATGGGTGCAGTCTATCGTGCGCGGCACATTCTGCTTGGCGACCGTGTGGCGATTAAAGTTTTACCGCCGGAAGTCCGGAACAACGCGGAATGGCTGAGAAGATTCAGGCGCGAAGGACAAGCAGCTCGCCGCTTTCGCCACGCGAACGCAGTCACGGTTTACGATCTTCGTACCGCTGCCGACGGCACGATCTACATGGTGATGGAGTATGTTGAAGGACATACGCTCGATCATGCCATCAAGACCCGCGGACGGTTTTCAGCCGCAGAAGCGTTTGAAGTTCTCACACCGATCATGAGCGTGCTCGACACTGCCCACTCGATGGGCGTCGTGCATCGCGATCTGAAACCGGAAAACATCATGATCGGAAAGGCGGAGAACGGACCGCCGGTAGTCAAGCTGCTCGATCTCGGCATCGCCAAGTTGCGCGAAATAGCCGGAGGCGAAAACAGTGGGAACACCGCCCTGACGATGGCCGGACAGGTGCTTGGCACTCCTTATTACATGTCGCCGGAACAGTGGGGCGAGATTCCGCGCGATGGGAACGTCGAGATTGACGGGCGCGCTGATATTTACAGTCTCGGCCTGGTGTTCTACGAGATGATTCTCGGCCGCCGCTGTTTTGCGGGCAACACGTTACATGAACTGCGACGCGAGCACGTAGCGACGAAACCGAAGCCGTTGCATGAAGTCGCACCGGACGTGCCGCGTGCTTTCAGCGACGCCATCGAACGCGCGACCGCGAAAGACCGAGCAGACAGACAAACGACGGCGGAAATGCTTGCAGCTGAGTTGCGCGCGGCGTTGGATTCCGCTCCAGTGTCACAAAACGTCGGCCAGACGCCGGCGCTGATGGAGACAGTGACGATCAGTCGCGACTCAGATACGAAGTCTGACGTCAACGCTCCGACGATGATCACGATGGAAGGCGCGTCGGCAACATCAGTGCAGGCTGATCGACCAGCGGCTACGAATGCGGAAACCGTATTTGAACCCGCTCCATCAGTTTCAGCGCCTGGACCTCAGCCGAGTATGCCCGCCGCGACCGTAGCAGAATCCGCGGCGATTCCGTCGGTTGCGACTGTTCCGCAGATGCCGAAGCCCACGGGGGACATTTCGCGAGTCGCTCCGCCTGCATCGTCGAAGAGCAAGGCTGGACTATTTGTTGTCGCAGCCCTGTTAATCGTGCTGCTTCTCGGAGGTGGGATCGTAGGGTTTTTGATCTGGAACAAATCGAAATCAAACACGGTTGTGACAACTGGACCAGCGACCAATCCACCCGGCAATCCAAACTCAACCGCCGCCGCGCCTCGCGACGTCGCTAGTTACTGGCTTGAACTAGCGCCGGCGGCCGCCGGCGGAAAACCGACGAAAGTTGCGGCGCTCGTGCCGATAGCTTCTGGACAGTCGTTGCAGTTACACTTCGTGTTCAAAGAAGACGGTTACCTTTACATCTTCGGACCCGGCATGAATAATCAGCCGACAGCGTTCCTGACATCGAAACCGTCACCGGATTCCGGTCTGAAGAGCAATAAGGTGTTTCAGGGACGCAACTTCAGTTTTCCGAATGGTGAAGACAACTTTCTAACGCTGGACAAGAATCCCGGTACAGATATTTTCACTGTGATCTTTTCAAAGACCCCTTTGACGACACCCGCGTTCATGAACGACCCCTACACCGGCGATCCGTTGCCCGTTGCGCAGCAGGCCGAATTAAAAGCTTTTGCCGCCAAATACCAGGAAAAACCGCCGCTTACCGAACATGACGAATCAACCGCGGGTGCACCAGTCATGCGCGTCAAAGTGCCGCCTGACCAGACCGGCAATCCAATCGTCTTTGACATCAGTATTCAGCACAATTAGGCCCTCGTGTGGGCCGTTGGAGGAGGAGATTTCGTGATGCGATTGAGTGCGATTCTTTTCGGGTTAGTTTTCATGTGCGCGGCCTTCGCCGTCGCGGTGCCGTCGCAGGGTGATGAAGACGTGCGTGGAGCCTTTCTGACTTCTCGACCGAAAGAGAAAAAAGCTACCACGAGCTCCGCCAGGCCTGTTAGAAAACGCCCCAAGACAACTACATCGGTGAAGACTCCCGCTGAAAAGACGTCCGAGGGCGCAACAGCCTCGACCGGTTCGTCGTCTGGATCGAAAGGCTCAACGGATACGACAGCCAAAATACCTGAGTCGCGGCCCGTTAATGTTCCGCGTCTCGGTCTCGGCCTGACGTTGTTCTCTCGTGACTCAAACGGACTCGCAGTGCGCGTCGATCCCGGTCGTGTATTTCAGAAAGGCGATCGCGTGCGTGTTTTGCTGGAGACAAACAGCGACGGCTATCTCTACATCTTCAACAGAACCAACGATGGGCCGCCGGTCATGATCTATCCCGACGCCGAGATCGATGAAGGCGGCAACTACCTCCAGGCGCACGTCCCGTTTGAAATACCTGCTTCCGACGCCGCTGAAGAACGGTTGCGTTGGTTTGCCTTTGATGAAAACACCGGTACCGAGAAAGTGATTTTCGTCTTCACGCGCGAGCCGTTAAAGGACGTTCCGATCGAAGACGACTTGGTTGCGTTTTGTCGCAACGGCAAGTGTCCGTGGCCGGTGGCGACCGGTACCTGGGAGCTCGTGCAGGCGCAGATGCAGGAGCCGCTCAAGACCGATCGCACTGACCGTTTTGGTATCGCACAAACGACCGCCGAGCACGATGCGTCCACTCGCGGTCTGGGACTCGCGAAGGACGATCCGCAACCGTCCCTGATCATGATGACGTCGTCGCGGAAACCTACGCTGGTCGCAACGCTCGATCTGATTCATAAGTAGTAGCTGTTACCCGGAGGGATTTACATGAGTTTTACGAAATTTATTGCGTTACTTTTGTGTGTTGGTATGTTCGGCCTGCCGCTCACGCCAACGGCGCAGGCAAACACGCCGGTTGTGCAACAAACCGACCAAGCCGGCTCCGCGTTACGCGAAGGACGGCGATTGCTGAAACGCGGGCGCGCCGATCAGGCGCTGATCCAGCTCCGCACCGCCCTCAATCTTTACACGTCTGCAAAGAACAACAGCGGTATCGCCGCGACGCACAACGAGCTCGGCGATCTTTATTTGCGTCAGGGACAGTACCCGATCGCGCTGGATAACTATCAAAAGGCGCTTGACGGTTTTCTTGCGTTTGACCCGAAGAAAGCTGCGGCCGAGGCGATGACCGGCCTGGGCGACGACAAGTACAACGCCAATCTCATGCTCGCAAAGATCGGAGAGGTGAACTACCGGCTGGGCAAGATCGCTGAGTCAAGGGCAGCTTACGATCGCATGGTGGTCAAGAAACCTGAAGGCGCCGCTTCGAAGGTCGGACGCCGGTTTGGCGGGCTTAGTGCGATCGCCGGTGGAATTTCAACCGGACGCGTGAGTGTTGAAGCGCCGACGAGTGCACTGACAGTCGCACTTGAGGCGAAGAAAGAGCTCGACGAGTATCGCAACTCGATCGTCTATTCGAGTTATCAGCTCGGACTGGGCCGTTTGGCCTACGAAAGTAACGATCTCGCTGGGGCGAAAAAGCATTTCGAACTCGCGCTCGAGGCGGCCGGCAGTAGTCTTGCGGGCGTTGCTAAGCTGGGTCAGGTCAGACGTTTTCGCGCCGCGTCGCGCACGAGTCTCGGCGACATTGCGTTGCAACAGGGGAAATACAAAGACGCAACCAAGTATTACAACGACGCCAAAAAAGGCGCGCAGGACGACAAGCGCTTGGATCTCATGTGGCCCGCGCAACGTGGGCTCGGACGAAGTCTGTGGCTCCAGGCGGTGCAGGAGAAAGATCCGAAGAAGGCGATGGCGTTGCGCGAGCAGGCGGTCGCCAACTATCGGGAATCACTCGGCACTATCGAGACGTTGAGGCAGGGTAGTTTGCGTGCAGACGAATCGCGCACCACGTTCCTCGCGTCAATCAAAGACGTGTTTGACGAAGCCGCTAGTGCTTACGGGGCGATGGCGTTGCTGGAGAATCCGGCCGCAGGCGCGCCGCTGAGTGGTAAGTCACTGGAGTACGCCGGCGAAGCGTTCAAGGTAAACGAACAGTCGCGCGCTCGTTCGCTGCTCGACATGCTGAACGAAACAAATGCGGCGATCACGGAAGGTGTTCCGGCGGAGTTATTGAAACGCAAGCAGGAGAACTTCGACCGCCAGCAGGATATCGCCGACATCCTTACCGGGGTCAACATTTCCACCGAGGAGATGAAAAAGAAACCGGCGGAACTCGACGCTGAACTCGAGCAGCTCCAGGCGGAGTACGAAGAGATCGAAAACCAGATTCGGACGGCGAGCCCGCGCTATGCCACGTTGACGGCCAACAAACCGTTGACGCTCGCAGAGGTGCAGCAGAAGGTGCTCGACGATCAAACAGTGTTGGTTGAGTACGCGTTACAGGCCGAAGATTCGTACCTGTTTGCGGTGAGCAAGAGCGCGGTGAGTTTATTCAAGCTGCCCGCCCGCGCAAACATCGAGAAGCTCGCAACTGATCTGCGGGCGCAGTTAATTCCGGCAAAATTGCAGCGGCGGATCGTCGGCATTGATGTTGCCGAGGCGAACCGCGGATTGGGAATCGCGTCATCCGCTCCCGAAGAAACCGCCCCGTTCATAGCCGCTTCGAACGCGCTCTACAAAGCCATCTTGGAACCGGCGTCAGCGATGGTCGGCGAGAAGCGACTCATGGTCGTCGCGGATGGCGCCATTAACTACATTCCGTTTGAAGTGTTGCTCAAGTCTGCTGACGCAGGCGATTTCTCCTCGCTTGGCTATCTGGTTAAGACGAATGAGGTGATTTACGCACCGTCAGCATCGGTGGTCGGGGCGATAAAACAGCAGCGCACGAAATCAAATAGCCGCGCGATGCTGATCATCGCCGACCCCGTCTTCAATTCCAACGACGCGCGCGCCAAGAAGGGCACCGCCCCCGCCGCTAGTGATGCGGAGGTGCGGGGCCTCGGCATACAGGCATCACTCACCGACGTTGCAGGCTCGACCACACCAGCAGCGCCAGGCGCGGCGATGGAAGGCCTGCCACTCTCCCGTTTGAACGGGACGCGCATCGAAGCCGATCAAATCTCGAAGCTCGCGAAAGCCTCAGGCGGTCAAGCCGATGTGTGGCTCGATCTCGACGCGAACGAAGACAATTTCGTCTCGCAAGATGTCAGCAAGTACCGCGTCATCCACGTTGCTACGCATGGACTACTTAACGCCGAGCGTCCACAGTTCACCGGCGTAGTCCTTTCGCTCGTCGGCAACAAAGCACACGACGGGTTTGTCCGCACAGACGAAGTTTTCAACCTTCGCCTCGGTTCGCCGCTCGTGATGCTTTCCGCGTGCGAGACTGGACTCGGAAAAGAGAAACGCGGTGAAGGCGTTATGGGCCTGACTCGAGCATTTATGTATGCCGGTGCGCCGACAGTCGGCGTCAGCCTCTGGTCGGTGGCAGATAAGTCCACCGCCGACCTGATGACCGACTTTTACAAACGATTACTAACCACCGGCGACAGTACCACCACCTCCAGCGCGCTACGCGGCGCGCAGTTAGCCATGATCTCCGGTAAGAAATACAGCGCTCCTTTTTTCTGGGCGCCGTTTGTTTTGGTGGGCGACTGGAATTAGTCGCCCCCAATCATTTTTTGTTTTCGTCTTTTCCTTAGTCCGTAAAGACCACTCAAGCCACTCACCAACAGTATTGCCGTCGTTGGTTCGGGAACGCCGGAAGGCGAACCTTCGACGACAAAGTTGTCGATGCGATTCGTGCCCGTCGCTGACGACGCTCCGTTGAATACGATTCGAAACGCAGCATTCGCGTTATCGTTCAGACCGGCGATGCTGGTCAACGTAAACACCAGCGGCACGGATCCAAACGCCGTCGCCGGCGTGTAAGCTGGACCAAAATTCACAAACGTTATTCCGTCGAGACTGTACTGAAATTGGTTGTTGTTGAAGCCGGTGCTCGACCCCTGCGTCGCAAAACTCACGACGATATTCGAGAAGCCGAGCGTGCTGACGTTGAAGGTGATATGGCGACCGTTGTTGGCCGTACCTGAACCTCCTTGCAGCGAGAGCGCCTGTCCGGCTGGGTTTCCCAGCCGCGCGTTGTTGGTTGTGCCGGCGGCAAACAGGATATTTGCCGCAATTATATCGGTCGTGACGACACCCATCCCGTGATCGACGATTAGGTTCGAGTCGTTGAAGTTCCAGATTGCTATTTCATTCGCTTGAGTGATTTGCGAAGCGAGAAAAAGCAAGAGCATCACACTGATGAGGTTGAAAGACACACGCCGGGTAAGACGGCGCTTCTGGTTCATTGGCATACACGTTCTCCTTGATGAGGTTGCTAGACACAAAACTGCCGCAATTTGGAGAAAGCAGAAGAATCTTTTGGAAACTCGTGAGGCTCGTCAGTGGGGGCCAAGGCGCTGAGGACAGCCAAAGCTTTCTCTGTAACGCACGCACAATAGTCTGATTCCATTCGGTCGTCAACAGAAATCCCGTGTTGTAGATGTCCTAATTGACTTGTTCTTCTTTGATCGGTGCTCCAGTTGTCGTCGAACAAAAGCTGTTTTCCGGATTTAAGAGACATGGATTTTCTCAGAATAGGACGCCATCCCGTGTTTTTACACAACGCCGAAATAAGTTATAACTTACATCTCTAAAGGGGGCGGGAGAACATGGGTAAACAGTTCTTCAGGATCGACGATCGGGCGACTCTAGACGGTCTGCTTTCAGATTCAAAGAACAAGACGGTCCTTGTTTTTAAGCATAGCAACGCTTGTGGCGTTAGCGCGCGTGCTTATCGAGAGCTGGAGAAGCTCGACGGTCAGGTGAATGTGCTGGAGGTCCAGACGGTGCCCGATCTCTCTCGCGAAGTTGAAAGTTTGACCGGAGTCAGACACGAAACACCCCAAGTCATATTGCTGCGTGACGGAAAGGCGGTTTGGGACGCATCGCACTTCGACGTGACTGTGGCTTCGGTTTCGAAGGCTTTGGAGTCGCACTCTTAAGGAATGATGTCTGAACCAACGGGACCGGCGATCGAACCGCGTGAGATCAAGCAGGAAGATGATTTCACGTTGCGTATCACCTGGGCTGACGATCGGCAGTGCCGTTTCCGTGCGGCTGAGTTGCGGCGCGCCTGTCCTTGTGCTCAATGCGTAAACGAGTGGACCGGCGAGCGCATGCTAAACGCCTCCAGCATTTCTGAGGAGCTTGAGATTAACGATCTCAGCTTAGTTGGTCGTTACGCGCTGAACTTTCGCTGGAGCGACGGCCACGAAACGGGAATTTACAGTTATCGCTATCTGCGTGAGCTTTGTGAGCAAACCCAGAGTTAGCAAGAAAGTAGTCCAATGAACGAACGTGATTTCTTTAACGAGAAGGAAGAGGTCAAAAAAGCGACCTACAGTTGTCCCCACTGCCGCGAGCGGGCTGAGTACGATGTTCGCTGGTTGAAGCGGACGAAAAAGAACCAGCCGCCGAGAGGCATGAACGAGCTGGACCGAGCGCGGTTTCAAAAGTCGCGCGACTATCTAGTCAGAATAGACGACATGCTAGCCTGCCGGAATGTGCGTTGCCGCCGCCGGTTCGACATTCCGAGCTCTCAGACAGTAGTCTTCATTTAGTTATGGCTTTTCTGACACCGATTCAAATAAAAACCCGACATTCGTCGGATTGACCCTTCAAGCTTCCCACCGCTACAACCTCAAAATCCTCGCTTTCACGACTGGCTCGCCCATTGCACTCCGCTCCGTAGGCCCTCGGCCGTCAACACATCATGATTGAAACTCAACAGTTCGCAGGTGCGACAAAAACGAACACTTCCTTCTTGACCTCTTTGGAGCGACGTCTGGCGATTCGCGTGCTGCCGCGCATCCCGTCGTGGCTGGAGACGTATCACCTGACAATGCTGACGCTCGTTTGGTCGGCAATGATCCTCTTCTTTTCGTATCTCGCGAAGAACGACCTTCGTTGGCTGTGGGGCGTATCGGCAATGGTCGCGATGCAGTACGTAACTGACCACTACGACGGAAAGATTGGGAAATATCGCGGCACCGGGCTGGTCAGGTGGGGTTACTACATGGATCACCTGCTCGACTACCTCTTCCTCTGTTCAGTGATTATTGGCTACTCGTTCATTCTGCCCGAACGCTCGCGTTTGCAGATCCTGATCATGCTGGCGATTTTTGCCGGTTACGAAGTGAGCACGTTTCTGGCGTTCGCCGCGACCGACCGGCTGAAGATCAGCTATCTGAAGTTTGGCCCCACGGAATTTCGGCTGGCGCTGATCGTTATCAACGGTTTGCTGGTTCATTTTGGCACCCGCACCATGGTTAATGGGCTCAAGTACGTCAACATAGGCGCCGCGGTTGGTTTGGCACTCATGGTTTGCCGGACGCACAAAGTTATCTGGGCTCTCGACATGAAGCAGAAAGTCGCTGTGACCGACTGACGACATAATCGATTCCATCTGTCTCGCTTACATGTCAGTGTGTCTCCCCATTTGTGTACGGTTTACGGGCGAAAAACCCGTTCTCGTCTATTAAAAAAAATTTTTCCTGGAAAAGAGGCCCTTTTTGGTGGCGACTTGCGCGTTAGCGGATGTGGCCTCTTCTTTGCAAGCTTAATCGCCGTCAAACGTTCTACCGTTAATTTGGGAACTGAGAGACAAGAAATTCGTTCGATACGATAGATTCCAACGGGAAGCTCAAAAAAAAGCAATGTCTGAGAAGAAAACAATTCGAATAGTTAAAAAGGGTGAAAAGCAGGTTCGCCCGCCGGTAGCCAAGGCTAAGACCAACACGGCGCGTGAAACTGCGCGCGATATGGTGGAAACCGTGACCAACTGGGTCAACGAATTCCAGCAGCGCCGCCGCGTTGAGACCACGACTGCGCTGAGAATCCTCTCGAAGACGCCTCGTGGCAGTGAAGCTTAGCCCTCCCCAGAAGTAGTCAAAGCAACTATAAAGGTGTGACCCTGGCTTTACCTCAAAGGCCGGGGTGTGTCACGTGAACGGTTGGGTCCTACTTTGAGAGCGTGTTCTCTTAAATCCTGAAATGGCTTTTGGTTTGACACGTATTCGGGGCGGCGATAGCATCGGCAACGTTCCGAACATGCTTTGCACAAAAAGCTCTGATTGGTTGTCTCCGCGGCCCTCTGTGTATCTTTGCGGCTCTTCGTGGGAAATGACGATTAACGCAGAGAAAGCAGACGATACACAGAGGACCGCAGAGAAGACTCCTTCCAAAACTCACTTTTTGTGCACAGCTTACCGAACAGCTAGAGTGGAGGCTGGTATGACGAGAAAGAGTTCTCCACGAAAATCGAAGAAACAGACCCCCAGGCCTGTTTTCGACAGCATTCGCAAACCGAATGCGCCGCCGGGGCATCCGCTCTCCCGAGCTAAACCAGACGAGGTTGCGAGGCCCGCAATGCGGAAAGCCAAGCACAAACACCGGCCGGACACTTCGAAAGACGGAGAATCATGACCACCGCTAAGAAGGCGCTGAATGTCGAATCTGTCTTTATCGACTGTGCGATCGACTTCCTCACTGCCGAGTACCTACCAAAAATTGAACGCTGCCTCGAGCAGTTGAACGACGAACAGATCTGGTGGCGCTCGAACGAAGAATCGAACAGCATCGGAAACCTCGTGTTGCACCTTTGCGGTAATGCGCGGCAGTGGATTGTAGGTGGTCTTGGCTCGGAACCGGACACTCGTACTCGCGACGCGGAATTCGCCCAACGCGAACCCGTTGCCCGCGCCGAACTACTTCGGCTGCTTAGATCGACGTTAGCGGACGTCGAATTCGTGCTCCGTAATGTTCCGCCTTCAATGCTGCTTCAGAAGCGAACGATACAGGGCAGCGAAGTCGACGTCTTGCGGGCCATCTTTCACGTGACCGAGCATTTCTCGATGCACACCGGTCAAATAATCATGCTGACCAAGATCCTCACAGCATCCGATCTGCGCTTCTACGATTTTGAAGACGGCGTGCCCGTTTATCGTTGGCGTTGATGCGGACTGGTGTCCGCGTTTAATATAGCTGTATCCGGCAAGGCGAGTCCCGACCGGAGCTTTCATATAGGAACTCTTACGCCCAAGGAGAAGAATCTTAATGACCTATGTCGTTGCCGAACCGTGCGTCAACTGTCGTTACACTGACTGTGCTCTTGTTTGCCCTGTCGATGCGTTCCACCTCGACGACGACATGCTCGTGATCAATCCTGAAACGTGTATCGACTGCGACGCGTGCGTTCCCGAATGTCCGGTTGAAGCAATATTTGCCGAAGGTTCGGTGCCAACTGAGTGGGCCAGCTTTACGCCGCTGAACGCTGATCGCGCACTCAGCGGATTGCCGACAATCAGCGCCCGACTCGATCCGCTTTGCGAGTAGGCAACTAATGAAAGGTCGCACAAGATGGCTTCTTGGTGGTTTGGCAATTGGTGCCGGAGCTGTCAGTGCAGCCAGCGCTTTATTAACAAAGAGAAAGAAAGTGGAACCGAAACGAGTTGATGTTTGGGCGCGGCCCGGAATGCCGGTAACGTTCCGGGCCGAACTCATGCCCGGCCGCGACCGTCGCGAACGTACTTTTCGGGTAAAAGAGTTGCTGTCCAGTGGCCGTGTTTCACTGCAAGGAGTCGACGGCGAACATGCCGAGAAAGAGTTTGAACCGATCCACTTTGATCGTCCCGTCGAGATAACCGGCGAGTTCCCACCGCGGACTACCTGACACGACCTACCATTGGTAAGTTTTGCCCGGCTCCATCACTTGTAAATTCGGAATCTTCAGCGCGTGAAGTTGGTCGATAATTTCATCGCGATAGGCGGGCTTGATGTGGACGGCCATGATGTCGAGGCCGTTGTGATTGAGCTTTTTCAACTCCTCACCCAGTGAAGCAGGTGTGAAGTGCCGCGAGACCTCAGCGAGTTTGGCCATCCGGTTTGGAAACGACGCCTCAATTAGTAACGCATCGACCTGCTGTGCGCTATTCAAGAGCGTCCAAAACTCCTCCGTCTCCGCAGTGTCAGAACTAAACGCCACACTCTTCTTCCCGTCCGAAACGATCAGACCAACCGTGGGCACGATGTGATTTACGGGTACTGCCGTGACGGTCAGGTGGGCCACCGGAAACGGTTGGCCCAGAGGAATCGGCACGTATTCCATCACTGGGCCATAGTCGTTCTTTAGATCGGAAAAACGCGGATAGACGTTCCAGTTGAAGACGTCGCGCTCCATCAGTCTGATAACTTCCGGGGTCGCATGGACGCGCATAGGTTGTTGTAGTGTGGGATAGAGATCGTCGATGAAGATCGGGAGGCTCGCGATGTGATCCATGTGAGGGTGTGTAACAATGATATCCCTGACTTTGGACCGTTGTTCGTTTGTGAGAGCAATCGCGATGCTACCGGCATCGACCGCCACACAGTCGTCGATTAGAAAGCAGGTCAGACGTTGTTCCTTCGTGGCGTGACCATTCGCGTCAAAGGTACTGGGTAAGAGTTGGATTCTCACGAGCTTCCGGCTCTGGTGAAAATAACTGCGCAGCCGGCGCCAAGTATAAGCCAGAAACGAGACACCAGCGAGGACTAAATCAAATCGACGGGTTCAAACTAGCGCGCCCTTAACTCCTCGACCAACGTGTGTATCGCGTGCAAGTAAGCTGCTTCCTGCGCTGCGGCGTCGTGCTTGCGAGAGTGAATACCGCGGGAAACACGACTCCGGTGAAAAGCAAGCTCGCTCGCCAGTTGATTGAATCGCCTGCGTGTGCGCCAGCCTTTGACACCAGTCCTGGACAACGCGTTGAAAGAAGAACCCATTCGCCCGGTGATCGATCCGAGTTGCTCATATTCTTCGCGAGTGAAAAGACCGCGTTCGATGTCCGTCACGAGGAACTGGCGGACCACTTGCCCCTCGCGTCGCAGCGACACAGCGATCACCACAAGGACAATCAAGAACGCCGGCACCATCACGACGACATAAATTAGAAAGAACGCGAAACCGCCTCCCAACACCGCTGAAGCGTTCCAGATGCTATGCATGAAGATCGCCATTAAGAGACCGACGATCGGCGTCACCAGTTTTACCGCGATGTTGTGCGATTGACGCGAGAGGCCTAAACCGATTCCAGCCAGACTCGTAAACAGCGGATGTGAGAACGGCGCGAAGAATCCACGCACGATCACGGTCGCCGTCAAAACGCCGCCGCTCTCAGCCGCGGCGTTGCCGTAGTAAAGAATGTTTTCGGTCATGGCGAAACCGAGTCCCACCATCGACGCATAAACGATCCCATCCACAACACCATCAAACTCGTCCTTCTTCGCGAAAAAGAAGATGAACAGGATGAACGACTTGCCGATCTCTTCAACGATGGGCGCGGAGATTACCGCCGTGGAGGCCTCGCCTGCGCTTGCGTTTTGCGCAAGCACACTGACAGTCAAACCGAAGATTGTATTCAACAGAAACGCGAAGAACGCAGCCACCAACGCACCCCAGAAAAATGCGGTGCTCAACATCCACAATGGTTCGCCTTCGTAACGATCGATCCACAACACCAGGACGACATACAAAGGCACCGGTATCATCGCTGCGAGTAGACCCAGAATTAGACCAACCGGGCCAGTCTCGATGCCAATCACCAACAGCACGAGCAATCCGAGGATCGATGCGATCAGTATCGCCAGGATGCCTAGGGCGATTTTGATCGCGCCGATTTGCGGCGACGTTTTTATTACGAGTTCTGGCGTAGGGTTCAGATTTTGTGGATTTGGAAAAGTCATCGTGCAGCGACACCTTTTTAACGGGCACAGGTCAACGCGCGGCCGCCATCAATCGAGTAAGTTCCACCGGTGATCCACGCAGCTTCGTCGGAAGCCAGAAACAGCACGAGCGCGGCGATCTCTTCGGGTCGTCCAGTGCGACCGAGTGGATGGGTGTTCTTCGAGTGTTCGAGAAACGCCGCGTACGCTTCAGCGTTCATTCCGCCGCGCTTGTGAATCTCAGTTACGACGACACCGGGGTTCACCGCGTTAACGCGAACACCTTTCGCCGCCAGTTCCAACGCAGCACAACGCGTCAGTTGATCCACTGCCGCTTTGGAAACGCAATACGCAAGGACACCCGGGAATGAACGTAGACCAGTGACGCTAGAAACGTTCACGATGTTCCCGCGCCGGTCACTCAAACTCGGCAACGCTTTTTGCATGAGTCGAAACACGGCGCGCACATTGACGTTCATCATTTCGTCCCAGGCTTCCTGCGACGTGTTTTCGATCGTGCCCGTTGTGAGAAACCCCGCAGCATTTACCAGCACATCCACGCCGCCGAAGGTGTTCAGCGCCGCGTCGATGACGTGATCCGCTTCAGTTTCGTTCGACAGGTCAGCCTGAACTGGCAGTGCTTCCGTACCTGCTTTGCGAATCTCCTCGACTACTTCTTTTAACGCCTCTTCCTTGCGTCCGACGCAGACGACCTTTGCGCCTTCGTTTGCGAAGGCGACCGCGCACGCGTGTCCAATACCGGAGGTTGCTCCAGTCACTACCGCCACCTTGTCGCTGAATTTTTTGTCGCTCATCTTGTCTGTTCCTTGTGAATGCTGACGGATTTTCACGTTCGACGGGATCATATATTGACAGCGCGATCCCAAAAAGCCGACTATTATGGCCTTGAGAGCCTTGTGAGGCCATTCCCCCCGGCACAATGCGCTTAACAATAGCGGTTTTTGGGTCCTGTGTGGTTGGCTAAGCCAGCCTGGAGGCGCTGGTTGGGACAGAATTCGGCAGATCACCTCTTTCATCAGAGTTCGCGCTCGAGTGACGACTTTCGTGGCCGTCATGCGCGCGCTCGTATGCCGTCAAGCGCAGGATACTTGACGGCGGCGATCGTGATTGCGGCCGGGTTGTTTTTCCTGCTTTGGTGGATGCTGGTGCGCAGTGGAGACGAAGCACCCTGGCTGCCTGCAGGATTGGCCGCCAGTGTGGTGCTGCTGGTGGCATTATCGGCTCGCGAGGTTGTGATGCGTCGTGCCTGGAACCGTTATCTGCTCGACAACGGCATCAATCAGAAGCCCACGACGAGTCACTCAGCACACTCCGGCAGCCGCAGTCGCAACCAGAAGAAGGGTTTTTCAGCTTCGCTTCACTCGGCCGCCTTGCGCACGATCCAGAAACAATCGACCGCGGCCGACCTGCCAGGCTCAACTTCCGAAGCACATCTCGAAGTGGCCCATCTGTGTCACGAATATCTATCGAGCACAGACGAAGCGGTGAGATCCGGAAGTCTGGGCAGCGAAAAGGGCATTGCGATTCGTGCCGGTCAGGAACGTGTACGCGCGCTGCACAAACATCATCTCCTGACGTGGGCCAGGGGACACTCGCGCGCCCTAACGTACGAAGCGCAGCAACGCGCCCGCACGTTCGACAAGATCGAAACCGCGAACAAGGCGCTCGAGTGCATCGACTCCGTAATGCGTGTCTATCCAAACGAACCGGAGCTTCAAGAGTCGAAAATCGCCATCGGCGAGTTTATCGCGTCGGTAAAGGTGGCCCACTGGGTCGAGCTTGCCGAACGTTCTGCTTTCAAAGGTCACTATCGACGCGCGATCGATCGCTATCGCGATGCACTTTTTTATTTGAATCAGGACGTTGTGAAGACAGAAGTCAGGACGGCTGGAACTGAAAAGATCGAGCGCCAGATTGCGGAGTTGCAATCAAGACTCAAGCCGCTTCAACCGGCGCGACATGACAAGGAGTTCCGTGAGGATCAATGATTGGTCCGAAGTGTCCACAGTGCGGAAGTTCCCGTATTCGTAAGGGTTACAAGCGCACGCCCTTGCCGATGCGGCTGGTTGGCATCTACCACCTTTTGTGCGATCATTGCAACTTACTTTTCACCGGTTTTGTAGTGCCCGGGACCTTGCACCGCCGGAGAAAACACAGCCGGCACAAGAAACTGAAAGCCACCGACTCGAGGTCTTAAGATGATCCAAAAACGACCGTTCACTATCCTTGCCGTCATGATCTGTTTGGTAGTTGTTGTGGCCCACGGACAGCAGCAGACTTACGTGCTTGGACCGGGCGACGTGGTGGAAGTCAAAGTTTTCGGCCAACCGGATCTCAACGCCACGGCGCAAGTGGATGGCGATGGCAACCTGAGTTCGTTACCGTTTCTTGACGCGATCTCAGCCAAGTGTCGCACCGAAAAACAGGTGCAGAAAGACATCGCCATTGCTTACAGCCGCCTGATCAAAGATCCGCAGGTGAGCGTGAGAGTAGTCGATCGCAAGAGCCGTCAACCGGCTCAGGTTTCCGGCGCAGTGCGCACGCCGGGAAAGGTCCCGACGGAACGGAAGTTACGACTCAACGAACTGATCGCTGCCTCAGGTGGAATCACGGAAAAAGCGGCGGGCACGATCCAGATACTGCACACCGAATCGATGCTGTGTCCTGGTCCAGGTGAAGAGACGGAAGCGTTGCCCGTGGCCGGTACCGCCATTCCGCTTCAAATCGTAAAGATTTCCGATCTTCAAGCCGGATCAGTTAATCCGATCATCCGATCGGGCGATCTGATTTTGGTGACTGAAGCCGTACTGGTTTACATTACCGGCAGCGTGGTTTCGCCTGGATCCGTTATGCTGACCGATCAACTTACGCTCAGCAAAGCACTGGGCATGGTTGGAGGTACGCGAAAGGAAGCGAAACTGTCGGAGATCAAGATCTACCGGCAGAAGGGAAACGCGCCGCAGGACGTCTTGAAAGTTAATTTTGAGGCGGTGAAGAAGAGCCAACAACCCGACATTTTTCTGCAACCGTACGATGTGATTGAAGTATCTGACACAGGACTTTTCGGAGGCGGGAACTGGCTGCAAGTCCTGGCGGGTATATTCTTGAGAAGCACGCCGTTGCCCATCCCCTAAATACTGAAACTTTGAAATGAGGTTGGAAAGATGAAGTTGAAGTTATCGTTGATCGTCGCAGTTGCATATGTGTTTAGTCTGGCGATGTTCGCCCACGCACAGGAATCGCAACAACAGCAGAGTCCACCGCCAGCGCCGCAGGGTCCGTCGTCGCTGGACGTGCAGGGGATCAAATCGTATCTGCTTGGTCCAGGCGACGTGCTGGACGTTCGTGTTTTCGGCCAACCGGAGTTATCAAGCAGCGTGCAGGTCGACAGCGACGGAAACCTCAGTTCATTACCGTTTCTTGAAAAACCGATCGTAGCGAAGTGCCGCTCGGATAAGGACGTTCAAAAAGACATTGCGAGCGCGTACTCGAAGTTCATCAACAACCCTCAGGTGAGTGTTCGCATTTCCGAGCGCAACAGCCGGCAACCCGCGACAGTTTTTGGCGCCGTTCGTCAACCGACTCGCGTCGAGATGAAGCGTAAAGTTCGCTTGAACGAGTTGATGGCTGTGTCCGGAGGATTCACCGAACGCGCTTCCGGTACGATTCAAATTCTTCATACGGAGCCATTGATGTGTCCGGAACCGGGCGAAGAAAAATTGGCAGCTCCGATCGATGGCACACGAATTCCGCTCAACGTCATTAAGATTGCCGATCTTCGCGCGGGAAAGATCGAAGCGAATCCGGTGATTCGTCCTGGCGACTATGTGCTGGTTACCGAAGCTGAGCCGGTTTACATCACCGGTAGCGTGATGTCACCGGGCGGCGTCTATCTGCGCGAAGATCTTATGCTCAGCCGTGCGCTCGCTATGGTCGGCGGCGCCCGAAAAGAGGCGAAACTGTCCGATGTCCGCATCTATCGGCAGATTCCAGGCTCCGCTAACCAGGAAGTAATTAGTGTTGACGTGTCAGCAATCAAGAAGAACCAGAAGCCTGACGTGGCGCTTCAGGCGTACGACGTTATCGAAGTGCCTGAGGCGGGCATGTTTTCATCGAGCCGGATTAGTGCGACCCTGGTAGGTGCGCTGACGGGCGGACTATCATCAGCAATTACAAACACCGGAATGTATTTGCCGAACCGCGTCATCTACTAGTTTGACCAAGTGATCTTCGTTGTTAGTAAATGGATCTAATAGTTAAAGAGTTATAAAGAATGAATCGAAAAACACTGGCCGGCGATCGCCGGCGACGAAAATTCATGACAGCGCTGTGGGCGCTTGCCCTTTCCCTCGTGGTGATTCTTCTCATCTATTTCGAGAGGACCGCCATCCTCTATATCCTCTGCACGCTCGGTGTTACCGCGCTGCTATTGATCGTGGCATTTTCTGAGTTGAAGCATGAAAGTGAGCCCGGTCAACAGTTGGGCCAGGCGGGCGATGCAGCAAGTGTTGCAGGAAAAGCAAAATGAAACAAACGTTGCAGCACGCCTGAAGTGAAGTGCCTATAACAGCGCTTGCCGCAGTCGAGCACAAATCGAAGTTGTTTATGTGGTCTATAAGTTTTTGCAGCGAGCACCGTCGCGGCAATGACGAATGATGGCTACGTGAAAAACAATAAGCGGGTTGAAACTTTAAGCGGACTATTGCATAATTCGCCTGCGTTCACCTCCCCGGTGGACGAAGTGGTCGCGTGGGGTGAGGACACGTGGCCTTAGGGTGGGGGCTGTGGGAGGTCCCCGCCCGCTTTTTTTGCCGCCCTCTCTTAAATAGCCGGTTAGGCGACGGTCTACGGGTGCAGTTCTTGTTGACCTAGAAGTTCTAGGCTCCGAATATTCATCGGCGAGATGGAATCAAGACGTGCTGAACGGCTGACAATCGACGATGGGGTTCTTCCAGAGATCACGACGCAAGTTCCAGCTCTGGCTTTTTGAGGGCAAGAAACGCAGCGGCTCCGCGCACGACTCCTCTACGCAACACAAACAACATCCCTGGTGGCAGGTCATGTGTTTGACCGGCGTCGATTATTTTTCGACTCTCGGTTATCAACCGGGCATCGCTTTTCTCGCCGCCGGGGCGCTTTCGCCGATCGCAACGTTAGTACTGATCTTTCTGACACTGTTCGGCGCGCTGCCGATGTATAAGCGGGTGGCCGCGGAAAGTCCGCATGGTGACGGCTCGATCTCGATGTTGGAGAATCTGCTGTCGCGGTGGAAGGGAAAACTGTTTGTCCTCGCGCTGCTTGGGTTTGCAACCACCAGTTTCATCATCACGATCACCCTATCAGCCGCTGACGCAACGGCGCACATTATCGAGAATCCGTTTGTTGTCGACCACCTTCAGTTCCTGCACCATCGCATTGTGGTAACGCTAGTCCTGATCGCGTGTTTGGGTGCGATTTTCTTGCGCGGTTTTAAGGAAGCAATCGGTATTGCGGTGTTTTTGGTGGCGATTTACCTGGTACTCAACTTTACTGTCCTCGCCGTCGGCTTCTATCAGATCGCTACGAATCCTAGTGTGCTTTCGAACTGGCAAAACGTGCTGTTCACCACCTTCCCAAATCCGTTTTTCATGATTGGAACGGCGCTGATCATCTTTCCCAAACTCGCGCTTGGTCTATCTGGTTTTGAAACGGGCGTCGTCGTTATGCCACTCGTAAAAGGTGATGGCGATCCGGGTAATTACAAGATCGAGCGGAGTCCACATCTCACGCGCGGGGGTGAATCGCCCGCCGAACTCGCGGGCCGTATTCACAACACACGCAAGCTGCTTACAGGCGCTGCGTTGATTATGAGCGTCCTGCTTTTCGCCAGCAGCATTGTGACCACGATGCTGATTCCGGCCGAAGAGTTTCGACCTGAAACAGCTACGCAGGAAGCGGGCAATGCGAACGGTCGAGCGCTCGCTTATCTGGCCCATCACTATCTCGGCGACTTGTTCGGAACGATCTACGACTTAAGCACAATCTCGATTCTGTGGTTCGCGGGGTCGTCGGCGCTCGCCGGTTTGTTGAATATCGTCCCGCGATACTTGCCGCGATATGGAATGGCGCCTGAGTGGGCGCGCGCAGTGCGTCCGTTGGTTGCGGTATTTACGGTTATCTGCTTCATCGTCACGATACTTTTCAGAGCAGACGTCGACGCTCAAGGCGGGGCGTATGCGACCGGTGTGCTCGCGCTGATGACCTCAGCGGCCATTGCGGTAACGCTTTCAGCGCGTCGTCGCGGTGAAAATAAACAGTGGATCTTCATGGCGATATCGATCGTGTTTTTCTACACGACGATTGTAAACATTGTGGAGCAGCCGGAAGGGATCAAGATCGCGTCGATCTTTATCGTCGCCATCGTTTTTACTTCGCTCTTCTCGCGTGTGTGGCGCTCGACGGAGTTGCGCGTCGATCGGATCGATCTCGACGATGCGGCACGCGAGTTCGTTCGCCGTGCAGCGAAGGGCACGGTTCGGATCATTACGAACCGAGTTGATCGTGGTGACGCCGCAGAGTACGAGGCCAAAGAAAAAGAAAAGCGAATGGACAATCACATTCCCGCGGGGGAACCCATTCTTTTTTTTGAAGTCACGCCGGGAGACGCGTCGGAGTTTTCAGGTGTCTTGAAGATTCGCGGTGAGACCGTCGATGGTTTTCAAATCCTGCGCACTGAGTCTCCAGCAGTACCGAACGCGATCGCGGCGTTTCTGCTTTTCCTTCGCAACGAGACTGGAAAATTACCGCACGTTTACTTTGGCTGGAGCGAAGGTAATCCGGTGTCGTACCTGTTGAAGTACATCGCGTTTGGTGAAGGCGATACCGCGCCTGTTACGCATGAAGTATTGCGTCAGGCGGAAAAGGATCCTGAGCAGCGACCAATCGTGCACGTCGGTGGCTGAGCCACAGACGACGCGAGTATTTGAATGTTGCTTCCGTGTCAGGCGAGGAGTAAGATCAAAGTCGTTTGATAACTGAATGTCTGCCGAAGTTGCGAATGGCCCATGCACGGGTTGCGCAACACGGGGGAACCACGATTTCGGGGCTAATCGTTTGTCGCATGAGTTGCGCAAACGACGAACACTTCCAGTTCGAGCCCGTCAGCTAACCTCGTAGGCTTAGAGGAAGGGCAAGTGCCGCGATCGATCCTGGGCGCGGGGCTTATTGCCCCGCGCCTTTGTATTTTGTGCAAGCCCGGTTCGAGCCGGCCTTGAAAAATGATCAATCGCTTAGTCACTCCATCCGCCGGACGACGTCTAAAGCTTTGGTTATACAGAGACGCCTCTCACGCAAAAGAAACCACTCAAGCCACTTCACATAAGGAACATCCCTGGTGGCAAGTCATGTGCTTAACCGGAGTCGATTACTTCTCGACTCTGGGATACCAGCCGGGCATTGCGTTCCTTGCGGCACAACACCTTTCACCGATTGCGACTCTAGTGCTTGTATCGCTAACGCTCTTCGGCGCCTTGCCTATCTACAATCGAGTTGCCGAGGAAAGTCCGCACGGAGAGGGCTCGATCTCGATGCTCGAACACCTGCTCTCACGTTGGAAGGGCAAGCTATTCGTTTTGGTGTTGCTGGGCTTCGTTGCGACTGACTTCGTCATCACGATCACTCTCTCAGCCGCCGACGCCACTGCGCACATCATCGAGAATCCTTTTACGCCGCCGTTACTCAAACACCAGATCGGCGTCACTATCGCACTAATCGCGGTGCTGGGCGCGATCTTTCTCAGGGGTTTCAAGGAAGCGATCGGCATCGCGGTCGCGCTCGTTGCTGTTTATCTAGTCCTCAACGGCATTGTGATCGGCTACGGATTGTATGAACTGGGTACCCATCCTTATCACTTTCCGGAATGGAAACACGCGATCTTTGCGCATCCGCGAGTAAATGGGAAAGCATGGATGATCGTCGTAGTGTCACTGATTCTTTTCCCGCGATTGGCGCTAGGACTTTCAGGTTTTGAAACCGGAGTTGCAGTGATGCCGCTCGTGAAGGGAGACAAGAATCTAACCGATCGAGACTGGGATAGTATTCATACGACGCGCGCGGGTCATGGCGACGAACGCAAGATCCAACAACTGCTACGCGGCCGTATCCAGAACACAAAAAGACTGCTACGCACGGCGGCGCTAATCATGAGTGTTATGTTGATTAGCAGTAGTTTCGCCACCGCGATTCTCATACCTCCCGAGACGTTTGTGGAGGGCGGTGAAGCTAATGGCCGTGCGATAGCGTATCTGGCCCACCACTTTTTCGGCGACATCTTCGGTACGGTTTACGATCTCAGCACGATTTTCATTCTGTGGTTTGCCGGTGCTTCAGCGATGGCGGGTCTGTTGAGCATCGTTCCGCGTTATCTACCACGTTACGGCATGGCGCCTGAGTGGGCCAGGGCCGCGCGACCGCTGGTGCTTGTCGTTACGTTGATCGCTTTCGCCGTCACGATCATCTTCCGCGCTGATGTCGACGCGCAGGGCGGAGCTTATGCAACCGGTGTGCTCGTGCTGATGACTTCGGCGGCGATCGCTGTAACTCTTGCGTCGCGCCGGAAAGGTGGACCGTGGCAGATCTATCTCGTTATCGCGCTCGTCTTCGTTTACACCACCATCCAGAACATTCACGAACGACCCGAAGGCATCAAGATCGCCTCATTCTTCATTCTTACCATCATACTCGCGTCACTATTCTCCCGCGTTTACCGTTCGACTGAATTGCGTGTGGATCAGATCGATCTTGACGACCAGGCGCGACAGTTCATCAAGGACGCTGCAAAAGGAACGATCCGGATCATTACCAATCGTCGCGACAAGGGCGATGCTGACGAGTACGCGCAAAAAGAACATGAGAAGCGCACCAGTAATCACATCCCGCCTGGTGAGCCGATTCTATTTTTCGAAGTGACGCCAGGTGATGCTTCAGAATTCGCGGGTAAGCTCGCGATCCGCGGGGAGTCGGTTGAGGATTATCGAATACTGCGGACTGAATCCGCAGCCGTGCCGAATGCGATTGCCGCTTTTTTGCTATACCTGCGAGATGAAATGGGTAAGTTGCCACACGTGTATTTCGGCTGGAGCGAAGGCAATCCAATCTCGTACTTGTTGAAGTACATTGCATTCGGCGAAGGCGACACGGCGCCGGTGACGCATGAAGTCCTGCGCAAGGCAGAGAAGGACCCCAACAGACGACCTATTGTCCATGTGGGAGGCTAATTGTGCGAGGTCGGTCGCGTTTTCCTGAGCCGCGGAAACGCGGTGTGAGTGAGGAGTTTAGATCTATGCCGATTCAGGGGCGGCAGTCTTTCCAGCAAGGAAGCAGGAGCGACAATACACCGGCCGTCCCTGAGATGGATAAAAAGGAACGGTAGTTTGTTGTCCGCACTGCGCACACTGCACTGAGACTTCAATTCGTTGCCGCACTCCCGATGACTGTGCTGCTGCAATTGCCGCGAGCCGTTCATTCTTCGCCTGCTTGCATGGTTTGCATCGCTTGGGTTCGTTTTTGAGTCCCTTGTCGTGAAAGAACACCTGCTCTCCGGCCGTCCAGATAAAGTTCTCGTTACAGTCGACACACCTGATCGGTCTATCTTGATATTCGCTATGTAGCGTCGTTTCCAATACTTGAGCCACTTCGGTTTGTGCCATGATCCACTCCCTGGGTCGTATCCTCAGTACACTTGATCCGGCGGGCGAATAAACAACAACGCGGGAAACGCAAAGCGTTCTTCAGTTATCCACCAGTTGAGGTTTAGATATCAGCCGCACGGGCCGCCATTGGGGGATTTGTATATAACTATGGCAAAAATGTGTCAAGGTAAATCCTGCGTAAAACTACGGACTCTTGACATTCTTTCCGGGCGGGTGGCAGCATCCGCCGTCAAACCATGAAAAGAATACTCGTAGTTGGCTCCGGGGGGCGTGAGCACGCAATCGTGTGGGCCCTGCGCAACACATCACCGGTTCCGGTCCAGCTATTTTGTGCGCCCGGTAATGCAGGTATAGGCCAATTGGCCCAACTCGTCAACATTTCTGTTAACGATCACGCGGATCTCGCCCAGTTTGCGGAAGCAAATAGTATCGATTTAACGTTCGTTGGACCAGAAGCGCCCCTGACGGCAGGAATCGTCGACGCCTTTGAACAGAGAGGTTTGGCCGTAGTTGGACCAACGGCTGCTGCCGCTCAACTCGAAGGGAGCAAGATCTTCGCGAAAGACTTCATGGCACGTCATGGAATACCGACGGCTGTTTATCGGGTCGCTGATTCACCGGAGCAGGCAACTGCGTTTCTGCGAAGCGGCGAGTTTGGCGGTGTCGATTCGCCGGTCGTTATCAAAGCGGATGGTCTCGCGGCGGGAAAAGGTGTGGTGGTGGCTGCCACACGAGCGGAAGCGGAAGCAGCTGTAGACGACTTAATGGTTCGTCACGTCGCGGGCGCGGGCGCGGCGGAACGGCTCGTGGTTGAAGAGACGTTGATCGGAACGGAGGCGTCGTTGTTGTTGTTTTCAGATGGTCGCGACTACGCATTGATGCCGCCCGCGCGTGATCACAAACGAATCGGTGACAACGACACGGGGCCTAACACTGGTGGAATGGGAAGCATCACTGACGCTTCAGTTCTCGATCCGCCGACTTTGGACCGTGTCGTTGGGGAGGTTGTCGAACCGACTTTGGCTGGGGCGCGAGACGAGGGTTTTCCCCTCAAAGGCGTGCTTTTCTTAGGGCTAATGCTTACGAGCGACGGCCCCAAGCTTCTTGAGTACAACGTCCGCTTTGGCGATCCGGAGACGCAGGCAATATTGATCCGACTGAAGACTGATTTGTCATCTGTGTTCGATTCCATCCGCAAAAGTACGCTCCGGGAGCTCGGTCTCGAATGGGCAGAAGGTGCGTCCGCGTGTGTCGTGGCGGCTAACCGCGGTTATCCCGGAAAGTACGAAACAGGCGCTGAAATCGAGGGATTCGACGAGGTCGATCAAGCTCGCGTTCAGGTGTTTCATGCGGGCACTTCGCTGGCGGCGAACGGCAAGTTTATTGCTACAGGTGGACGCGTCCTGGGTGTTACCGCCGGAGCTGAAACTTTGCCCGGGGCTTTGGATCTTTGTTATGGCGCGCTGCGTGAGATTCATTGGCCCGGGATGCAGTTCCGCACCGATATCGGTCGCTCACCGCGAGACGAGCGCTGATTGCCTAACCTTTTTGGAGGGCGTTCCGTAGTACTGCTATACTCCGAGTCAGTTTTCGCTGGAATTGAAACTGCCTGAGCGTATACGTCGTACATCAAAGCGTTGCGCCCGGGCCGAAATTGCCGATTTGAGGCCGCCCAAAACCAGCCATGAGACTTTCACATTTCGCTGTCGGAGGATGAGCGGAAAATGGGACTTTGGACAAGAATGAAGCGCTCCGTGCGCGCCCTCTTTGGAGGGATTATCGAAAAGACTGAAGACCCGGAACTCATTCTTCAGCAAACTATCCGCGACATGCGCGACCGCGTGCCCGAGCTGAACAACTCGGTTGCGCAGGTGATGGCCACCGAAAAGCTCCTCGCGAAGAATAAAGAACGGCTGGAAACCCAGGTAGTCGATCTCGATTCGAAGATTCGCGCGTCGGTGAAAATGGGCCGCGACGATATCGCTACCGCTTACATCGGGCAATTGCAGCAGGCGCAGATCGATCTGCAGAAAACGTCGCAGCAACTGGATCACGCGAACCTCGCATCGAAACAGGCACTTAAGGCGCGAGACAATTACGTGCTGCAAATGCAACGGCGCACAGCCGAAGCAATGCAGTTGATAAATCAGTCGAAGCAGGCGAAGTTGCAGGAACAGCTTGCGCAGACGATGGAATCGTTCGAACTAGGCGACGATTCGTCAACCTTCAACGAGATGCGCGACAAGATCGATCGCCGCGCCGCCGCTGCCGAAGCGAAAATGCAACTCGGTGCTTCTAACGTCGACACGCAAATGCAGGAGATCGAGCGTGAGGCGCTGGACATGCAGTTAGCAGACAAGTTGCTCGCGTACAAACGCGATATGGGCCTACTCGGTTCGGGTACCGCAGCCACGCCCCAGGCTCTTCCGGCTGAAGGCGAAAGCACCAGCAGCGGTCAGAATGGAACTGGTGAGGGCCGTTCGATGTGAAATAGTATCCCCGCCGGTTTTGCAGAATGATTTGTAACGCCAGTTTCAATAAGTTTATGGCCGAGTTTCCTAAGTTTGACATCAGGTATCTGAAAGAAGCCTTCAAAGAACCCATAAACTTTTGGGGGATGGCCGGGTTTGCGGTTGCTGCTGCTTACGTGCAGGACATTACACCGCTTGCCGCAGCCTTAGTAACCGAGACACTTTATCTAGCCACCGTACCAGCAAGTACGATGTACCGCCGCCTCGTCGATCGGCGAGAGAAACAGCGCTTGTTGAAATTGCGAGACCAGCAGCGCGAAGCGCAGATCAAATTATTTGATCCGCGCGAGCGCGAAGCAGTCGAATACTTGCGCTGGATGAAGAACCAGATCTATTCGAACTACAAGAAGTTCACCGGCACGAAGCAGATTCCGCACAACATTCAAAGCCTGGACCAGCGCTGGGAAGACTTCGTCGATCTTCTGGACGTCTATCGCCGGCGAAAACATCATCTTCGCGGCATCAATCGTCAATCTGTGCAAAACCAGTTGACGCAGGCGGAACGGGCGGTTCAATCGGCGCGTGATGAACGTGAGCGACGAATTCAGCAAGCGAACGTCGAGATTCTGAAGCGCCGCGTCGCGGCCTTCAACGACATCGAAAGATCGGTGAAGCTCGTGGAAGGGCAATTGCAATCGATAGAAAACTTCTTCGGTTTGGTAAACGATCAGGTTGTTACGTTGCCGACGCCGGAACGCGTCTCGTCCCTGGACTTCGAGCAGCTTAGCGATTCGATTGCAATGACCAAACAAATGCTCGAGGAAACCTCGGACACGTTTGCCGCCCTCGACAGCCACAATCGCGACATCGGAAACTATGCGTTGCTGGTTTCAAACACCGGAACCGGCAAATAACGGCCAAATTCGCGTAAACCCCACTCTGTAGCTGTCGCAAGAAAAATTACCACAAGATATCGTTGACAGCCCGCCAGGAGAGGAGTATATTGCTGCGCGCTGGCGATGGTAATAGTAATAGCCAACCGGAATACCCGCTAAACAGTCTAAGTTAAAGCCTGCGTACCAATTACGCCTGGCCGACGTGTTTTTGAAACTCGATTTACTTTCGGGCTCCCCGTAAGAAAGGCAGATATTAATGAGCGCAGCTATCGGCAAAAAAGTCGGACGCACCCCCGTCGGTTCTCCCAGTGTGTCTCCGCGTCGAAAGTCGCAGGAGCTAGGACTGAATGCCAGAAAAGTAGTTAGCAAGCGCTATTCGCTGAAGGACTCGAAGGGGCGGGCCATCGAGGAGTGGTCCGATATTGTGCGTCGAGTGGTCGGTCACGTTTCAGCCGCCGAAACGGGCGAGAAAAGGGACAAGTTTTTTGCCGCGATGAGCGAAGTGATGCTCAAGCGCGAATTCATTCCAAACACGCCGTGCCTCGTAAATGCCGGTAAAGCAAATGGGCAACTGGCGGCCTGCTTTGTGCTCGAAGTGCCCGACTCGCTCACCGGCATTATGGAGCACGCAAAAGCAGCTGCAACAATTCATCAAACCGGCGGCGGTACCGGGATGACTTATGAGTTTCTACGCCCGCACGGCGCGATGGTCAGTTCCGCGACCGGGGTCGCATCGGGCCCCGTGTCGTTCATGAACATCGTCAACCAGGTCACGGATGTGGTGAAGCAGGGCGGCGTACGGCGCGGTGCGAACATGGGAATGATGCGCGTGACGCACCCGGACGTGTTGCGTTTCATTCACGCGAAAAACGATCAGCACTCGCTCACCAACTTCAATATCTCGGTCAACGTTACCGACAAATTTTTGAAAGCCGTAGATAACAACGAATGGTTCCAGTTGGAGTTCAACGGTGAACCGTGGAAAGAACCGATCCACGATCCGGTCAGTGATGGCGACTACGTTATTTATCGACGAGCGGACGGATCGACTATGACGTTCTGCGATCGCCATGCGTTTCTGAATGCGGATCTTTCGGCCTGTGCTGTTGAAGAACCACCGATGCCGGGAATGATCTTCGCACCCGATATTTGGAACCGCATTGTTGCCAGCGCGCACAAGTATGCCGAACCGGGAATCGCGTTCATCGACGAAGTGAATCGTTACAATCACATGATGAACTCAATGGGACCGATCTACTCTTGCAACCCATGCGGTGAACAGTTCCTGCACTTCTCAAATTCATGCAACCTTGGCTCGATCGATCTTGCCAAGTTTTACGATTCAGAGAAGGGAATCGACTGGGACCGGCTGCGCGAGGTCACGCACCTGTGCACCCGTTTTCTCGACAACGTGATCGATACGTGCGCCTGGCCACTGCCTGAGATAAACGACGTGGTCCATCGCACGCGGCCGGTGGGCTTGGGCATTATGGGATTTGCAGATCTCTGTTTGAATCTGAGCGTCACCTACGGCTCGCCGGCATCGATCGATCTGATGGATGAAGTGATGGGATTTGTGCGGCGCGAATCGTGGATGGAGAGCAACCGGCTCGGCGCTGAGAAGGGCGCGTTTCCGGAGTTTGAACCAAACCGCGAGGCATACACGGATTTTCTCTACAATCAGATTGGCATTCCGAAAGACGTCCCGCTTACGCCGCGCAACTATGAAGTGACCACCATCGCGCCTACGGGAACGATTTCACTGGTGGCGGAAACGTCGTCTGGAATTGAGCCCAACTTCTCGTGGGCTTATGTGCGCAAAGACACACTAGGTACGCGTACTTACGTACATACCCTCGCTGCACAGGCACTCGGTATTGACGTGGACCAGTGCGATCAGGAATCGATAGATGCGGCTGCGGCTTACGTCGTCGAACATGAGCGTGAGTTGCCGCCACATTTTATCTCGGCGATGAACATAAGCGCTGAGCAGCACGTTCATGTGCTCGCGGCTGCTCAGCGCAACGTCGATAATAGCGTGTCGAAGACGTGCAATGGCGCGGTCAATGACAGCGTTGAGTCGGTCGACGCTTTGTATCGCCTTGGCCGGCAGCTTGGGTGTAAGGCTGTTAGTTACTATCGGGACGGATCGCGTGACAATCAGGTGCTCACGTCGATGAAAGTTGAAGAACCAAAAGGTGAGATTGCATGCAATCCGGAAGCCGTCGTGGAACCTGTCTCGGAAGCTGTGAGCCATGCTGAGACGGTGGCCGCTGATGATGCCTCAGCGCGACAGGAAGCGATTGCGCGCGAGCATTCGGACACGGTTCCGGTGCCCGCGGTGACGGCGATTCGTATAGAGCGTCCGCGTGAGCTGCGGGGGGCGACCTGGCAGATTCCGTTCGATGGCCAGAATCTTTACGTTACGGTGAATCACGATGGAAAGATGATTCAGGAGGTATTTGCGACAGGTCCGATCAGTGGCGGCGTGGGTCTGTTAGCGTCGAAGATGCTGCGCGGCGGTTTCGACGCGGCGGAAGTAGCTTACAGTCTCAATAAAGTTACAGGCACGCACGCTGTCTGGTTCAACGAACGACTGCTGACCTCCCCGGAGCAAGCAGTAGCCGAATGCATCATGATCACGGTGCGCCGCGTCCAGGACCTCCCTGACTCGGCGCGCGCGGTCAGCAAACACGCCTCTCAAACTCATCCCCAACAAAAGCCCGTGACCGGCGCCATCATGTCCAACATGATCGGCATCTGTCCCGAGTGCCATGGACAGTTGGAACACGCGAGCGGCTGCGATTTTTGTCGGGACTGCGGATACAGCAAGTGTAAGTAAGGTTCGATTGAAGACCCTGCAATGCGCTGAACGTTAATTGTTCAGCGCATTTTGTTTCTCCGCCCACTCCACTCAAAGACCGAATCAGCCACACGAAAATTCCGGTGTTGACATAGCGACCCTGATCGAGACGCGCCCGGGAGGAACGATCGCGGCGTTTGCGTTAACGCGTGTAATGTCGACGTTGCTTTTCGGAGTTACGGCGACCGATCCCATGACGTTCACGATTATCTCGCTCTTGCTGATTCTCGTCGCAGCGATTGCGAGTTACATACCTGCGCGTCGTGCAACGAAAGTTGATCCGATTATCGCTTTGCGATACGAGTAACCCGTCAGCGGCGGGAAAGCAGTTCGTAATAGCCCGTAATCCCGTTCAAGACGTACTGCACGGCGAGCGCAGCCAGGACGATACCCATCACACGCGTGGCGATGTGCACGCCGCCTTGGCCGAGTAGTCGCATCAAGCGCGAACCGAGATACAGCGAAATAAACGAGACGATAAAAACGATCGCGATCGCGACTCCAATCGCGCCCAGTTTTCTCATGTCGTTACCGGTTTGCGAGGTTAAGAGAAGAATTGTGGCGATCGTCCCGGGGCCGGAAAGCAGAGGCATCGCGAGGGGAAACACAGAGATATCTTCGCCAGCGGAGCCACGCTCATTGGATTGCGGCGACTGAAGCCCACCGCGCTCGCCAAACAGCATCGGCATCGCCGCGATGAACAGCAATACGCCTCCGCTAATCGAGAACGCATGGACCGTGACGCCGAGATAGGAAAGCACAGCGCGTCCGGCAATGAGAAAGAACAAAGCCACAGCAAAAGCGATCAGCACCGCGCGCGTCAGTATTGCTCGCCGACGCTCCGGCCGATCCTGGGTCAACGCGACAAATATCGGCACGACACCCGGAGGATCAACCACAACGAGCAGCGTCACAAAAGCCGCCAAACCAAATCTCAGAATGTCCTGGTCCATAACTCTTCTTACTCCGCGCAAACTCTGCGTTTCTCTGTGGCCTCTGCGGTGTAATTCGCCTAACGATATATTTACCGCAGAGCAGAGGACGCGGAGATTACACAGAGCGAGGCTCTCTTTAAGTTCGGTCGAGCTTCAGTAACGTGTGCAGCAGAACGTTCGCGCCGTTAGCGATGTCTTCCGGATGTGAAAACTCGCGCGGAGAGTGACTGATACCACCGACGCTCGGAACGAAGATCATACCCACCGGACCAAGCTGGGCCATGTCCTGTGCATCATGGCCGGCGCCGGAAGGCATCAGTTTCGTTGACAGGCCCAGTTCGCGCGCAGCTTCGACGATGAACGAGCGAATGCGATTGTCGGTCGGCGCAGGAACGTTGGCGTTGATTTCTTTGAAGTCAAACTTCGTCTTACTAGCCGTGGCGATCTGTTGAGCTTCAGCCCGGATTCTCTCGTAGAGCATGTTGATCTTGGCCGCGTCGAGGTCGCGAAGCTCGAGACTGAGCACGACCTTGCCGGGTATGACATTCGGCGCGCCGGGCAACGCGTTGATCCTGCCAACAGTTCCGACTTGACGCCCTGGCACACTCGTAACAATGCGATTAACCGCTTCAATAAATTTTGCCGCCGCTAGCAGTGCATCCTGACGGTTGTTCATCGCGGTTGTCCCCGCATGATTCGCAAAGCCTTCGATCGTGACGTCCCACCAGTTGATGCCGACGATGCCTTCCACCACTCCGATCTTGATCTTCTCATTGTCGAGATAAGCGCCCTGTTCGATGTGCAGCTCAAGATACGCCGCGATGTCGCTCCTTTTGCGACGAACTCCAGCGAGTTTCGTGGGATCTCCGCCGATCAACGTGATTCCCTCGCGAATCGTTTTGCCACTGCGACTGACGAGATCCAGTTCGCGTTCGGTGAGTTCGCCGTCCATCGCGCGGCTGCCGATCAGCCCGCCTTCTTCATTCTGAAAGATCACGACCTCGAGTGGATGACGCAAACTTACGCTCTTCTCGGCCAGGGTGTGAGCAACCTCGATCGCGCCAATCGAGCCTACGACTCCATCGTAGTTTCCACCTTCCGGAACGGTGTCGATATGCGATCCGATCAGCAACGGCTTTAGCCCGCTTGACGCTCCTGTACGTCGTCCGATGAGATTACCCGCCGCGTCGATCGAAACGTCGAGCTTCGCCTCGCGAAGTAGTCCGAGCACATATTCGCGGCCCTGTTTGTCAGCGTCGCTGTACGCCACGCGACTGACGCCACCTTGCGGGTTCTTGCCGAACTCCGCCAGCGCGTGGATATGTTTCATGATGCGATCGCTGTTGACGCGCAATTGCGGTTGCGCGCTTGAGTGACGAAACGACACAGAACACAGACTCAGAAGTAATGCACAGTTGAATTCGCGGCGAGTTGTTTTCATGACGGCTTTTGAAATGGCGAAAGTAAGACGAGCGGGGTGAGCGTAGCGTATGGCTTTGCGAACACGCAACTAAGTTGTAGAATCCGCGCTCGAAATACCTCCCACAATCCAAATCCAGAGGACACCATTGAAAAAATTCAGACTACTTTCCCTTCTGCCGCTGATACTCTCGGTGTGGACGATCACCGTATCTCAAATTCCGCCCCGGCTAACGCCCGAGACGCCTATTGGTAAAGGCGTCGTGGTCCTGAAAGCCGCGCGCCTGATCGACGGCACGGGCGCTCCGGCGATCACCAACGCCGTCGTCGTTGTCGACGACAACAGGATCACCGCGACGGGAAGAGCAGGGTCCGTAAATATTCCCGTCAATGCGAAAGTGATCGATCTCGGCGACGTCACGTTAATGCCGGGCTTCATCGACATGCATACGCATCTGATCGGGCGCGTGCTCGGCGATCCCGCCGGTGAGAACGCACTCGTGCGAGACTACGCATCGTTCGGTGCAATTCTCGGCGTGAAGCACGCGCGCGCTACGCTGATGGCGGGTTTTACGACGGTGAGAAACCTTGGAGCCGACGGGCGATTTGACGACTTCGCGTTGCGCAAGGCGATCGACGACGGTTGGACCGAGGGTCCCCGGATCGTTGCCGCGGGACATTCGCTCGGGATTCGTGGCGGACATTGCGACGACAACGGATATCGCCCGGGAATGTTTGATCCGGGTATTGAAGATGGCATTGCGGATGGTCCAGATCAGGTGCGCGCGGCGGTTCGATATCAAATCAAGTACGGCGCCGAGGTTATCAAGACGTGCGCGACCGCCGGGGTGCTCTCCGAAGGGAGCGCAGCGGTTGGCGTTACGCAGTACACGTTTGAAGAGTTGAAAGCGATGGTTGACGAGGCAAGCAAACTGGGACGCAAAGTTGCTGCTCACGCGCATGGCACCGAAGGCATCAAGATCGCTTCCCGCGCGGGAGTATCGTCGATCGAACATGGTTCATTCCTGGACGAGGAAGGGGCGCGTTTGATGAAGACGAACGGAACCTACCTGGTCCCGACGCTGTCAGCTGCAGAGGGAGTCGAACGCGCAGCGAAGACGGGAGTGTTGAAAGGACTGCGCGCGGAGAAGGCTATGGCTGCGGCAGCGGCAGTTCGCAATGCGATCAAACTCGCGGTCGCGAACAAGGTCCCGATTGCGTTCGGCACCGATGCCGGCGTGGTACCGCACGGAACGAATGCGCACGAGTTTCAGTTGCTGGTCGAGTGGGGTGGCATGAGCAATATGGATGCGATCGTCGCCGCCACGTCGAGCGCCGCGAAGTTGTTGGGCTGGGAAAAGAACGCGGGTTCGCTGACGCCGGGCAAGTGGGCCGACATCGTTGCGGTCCCTGGAGATCCGCTGAAAGACATCCGCGCGACGGAGAGAGTGGTGTTCGTGATGAAGAACGGCGTGATCTTCAAACAACAGACGCCGTAAGGTTTCGAAAAGAAAGTTCGCGCCTTTGCGGGAAGATTTACTTAACTTCATCCCAGATCAGCGTGTGCTTCGTTTCTTTCAGCAGCAGTGATCCGACAACAAAGGTCACACTTGCAACGATGATCGGATAATAGAGACCGGCGTAAATGTTGCCCGTTTTAGCGACTACTAACACTCCGATCAGCGGCAATAACCCGCCAAAAACACCATTGCCGATGTGATACGGCAATGACAGCGCTGTGTAACGGATCTTTGCAGGAAATGCCTCGACCAGGTATGCTGCGATTGGGCCATAGACCATCGTCACGAAGAAGACCTGGATGAACACGAGCAGAATCAGTTTCCACGCCACCGGATCACTGATGAACGACTCGAAATCCGTGTAAGGCAAGACCTCCTTAGCAGCCTGCAGTTTGCCATCTACCATCGTCTGCGGCGTCAGACTGATCGCGCCTGTTATCTCATTCTTCTGTGACGACGCCGTTACTACCTCGGAACCCGCAACGCGTTGCATCGTGTGGTAGATCGGCACGTACGAAACAGCGGCGAGCAAGCAGCCCGCCATCATGATCCACTTCCGCCCGATTCGATCCGAAAGTGAACCCATCACCACAAAAAACGGCATCGCGAGGAGCAACGCGATCGCGATGATGTATTGCACCGACTGGCCGTTTACCTTAAGCACAGTTTCCAGGTAGAACAGTGCATAGAACTGTCCCGTGTACCAGACCACACCCTGACCCGCGGTCGCTCCGAACAGCGAAATCAGCACGCGCTTTAGGTTTTCCCACTTCGTAAATGCTTCGACGAGAGGTTTGCTGGAAGTCATGCCCGCGCTTTTGATCTGTTGAAAGATCGGCGACTCTTTCATCCGGAGGCGAATGTAGAGTGAGACGCCTACCAGGAAAATCGAGATGATGAACGGCACGCGCCAACCCCACGAGTTGAACGCTTCGATTGGCACGGCCTTCTTGACCAGCAGGATCACCATGAGCGACATGAACAACCCCAGTGTCGCAGTGATTTGGATGAAGCTCGTGTAGAACCCCCGTCGTTCATCGGGCACATGTTCCGCGACGTAGATTGCGGCGCCGCCGTACTCCCCGCCAAGTGCAAGGCCCTGAAGGATGCGAATGACTAGGAGGATGATCGGCGCAGCGATTCCGATCGTTGCGTAGGTCGGCAGGAACCCGATCGCTGCGGTTGCGCCTCCCATGATCAGCAACGTCACGAGAAACGCATACTTCCGGCCGACGAGATCGCCGATGCGTCCAAAAAACAGCGCACCGAACGGGCGAACGACAAAGCCCACGGCGAACGTGGAGAGATACGCGATGAGCGCGAGCGTATTGTTGCCTTTAGGATAGAACAGCGGCGAAATGGTTACCGCCAGACTACCAAAGATGTAGAAGTCGTACCATTCGATCATGGTGCCGACTGCTGATGCGGTGATTACTTTCCAGATGCTATAGCTGTGAACTTGATCTGTGGTGGACGAGGCGAGAGTTTGTTGGGCCATGGTTAAGATCCCCTCAGTGGCACTTCAACGAAATGCCACTGAGGGGACATTCGACTAAGGTTTTAGCGGTTTTGCATGCCCGGCATACTGCGCATCGGCATCTGGAGCTTGCCGTCGGCGCCGCTCGTTAAAGCGAGAAATGACGAGTCGTAGCGAATGGAATCAAACACCGCGTCCACTCGCGCTTCCATCATCTCCTTCGCACGTACCGCCTCATAGCGTTCGTACTGGAAGAAGTGACGACGCAGCAATGCTAGCGCCTTCTTTTTGTTACCCGTTTGCGCGTAGATCGCAGCCAGGTTGTATGAGGCGGGCATCAGATTTTGGTTCGCGCGTGCGATCTTCAACGCTTCGTCATGATTTCCCGAAGCAGCGATGAACACGGCCGCAAACACGAGGTTGTACGCGTCTTTCGGATCGAGCACCAGCGCTTTCTGAGTGTACGCATTGCCTTGGGCCAAATCCCCTTCGGAGTGCCAGTAAACGGCGAGATTGCGATACGTCAGCGCCAGCGGAAACTCTTTCGCGGACTGCTCCATTAGCGATAAACCCTTCTTAAATTCACCGTCGTGAATCGTCATTTTGCCGAGTCCGTGCAGTGCAACCGCGCGTGCGACTGCGTCCGCGGGCATGTTCAGGATCTTATTGAAGACTTCACGAGCCTTGTCCCATTCACCGGTGTGATGACGATAAAGTTCGCCGAGGTAACGAAGCGGCGTGGGATCCGCCGGGTCCATCTTGTGCGCCAGCTGGTAGAACTTCAGCGCCGTGACGTATTGTTCGGCAATCTCGGCGCGCAGGCCTTGACGCATGGTCGCTTCGACGCGTGCGCCTTGAACGCGATCGAATATCGGCGAGTCGGGGATACTACCGATCTCTTCTACTCCGAGTTTCTTGAGTTGACCGGCCGCGTCTTTTGCTTTCTTCGGGAACAGACATCTCTCGGCTGCGACAGGTTTCAGGTCCGCTATTGCGCCATCATTGTCGCCGGCTTTTGCCTTCTCTTTACCACTCTTCAACTGCGCGTCGAGTGCCGACTCGCGTTGCTTTATCTCCGCCTCGACGGCCTTCTCAACCTCTGTCACCTTCAGTTTGCCGGCATTGCTGTCGACCTTTTTGATGGCGGTGCCATCGTGGGTCGCCAATACAGCGACCGGCAGCGCCGACTCGCCAACCAGGTTCTTCAACTCCGGCAGACCGGCATCGCCGACGCTCATCGTCACACACTGCGCTGAGTACAGAGTCAAAATGCGAGAAGTGAGCAATGGCGACTTCTTGACCTCGTCGTTACTTGCTGGAAACCAGTACAGGACTAATCCCTTCTGCGCAGCAGTCCTGGATTCCCACAGCTTCCACGGTACCTTGTAAACCGTTGGCGCCGGACCCATGCTGCTATTGCCGCCGCCCACACCGCCCGTGCCCCCGCCACCGCCGCCACCGCAAGTGGCCCATGCAGGAGACAGTGAAAACAGAGTAATCAAGATTGTGGCAAGGATTCGTGAAAGTTGTTTCTTCATAATGCGATGGCCTTTCATTTATTCCGAGTGAGCGAGGACGTAATTTATAGCATAAGCGGCCACGAATCACACGGATTGAGGGTTTACACAACTATTACTAGCCTCATTTTTAGATTGCGTCTATGATTATCCGCGCGATGAAAGTGTTGCTGGTTAATCCTAAATTTCCCGACACATATTGGAGTTTTCGACACGCCCTACCGTTCGAAGGAAAACGCTCAGTTTTCCCGCCGCTCGGATTGCTGACGGTCTCCGGACTACTGCCTCGGTCGTACGAGCGACGCCTTGTCGATCTTGAAATAGAGCCACTGAAGACGTCGCAGATCGACTGGGCCGATATGATTTTTATCACCGGCATGCTGGCGCAAAAGCAATCGCTGCATGAGATCGTAGAACGATGCCGAAAGCGCGGCAAGCGGATAGTGCTCGGTGGTCCCTATGTGACCAGTACGATTGAAGAACTGCCTTACGCGGATCACATCTTCCAGGGAGAGGCCGAAACGACTTTGCCGCAATTTTTCGAGGACCTCGAACGCGGCACTGCCAAACGAACCTACAAAGCACCAGAGCGGCCGCCGATGTCGCTGGCGCCGCTTGCCGATTTCGGACTGGTCAACATGAAGAAGTACAGTTGTATGTCCGTGCAGTACTCGCGCGGCTGTCCTTTCTCATGTGAGTTTTGCGACATCATCGAGATCTACGGCCGAATCCCGCGCACCAAGAGCAACCAGCAGATCATCGCCGAGTTCAACGAACTGAAACGGCTGGGCTGGCGAGGTCCACTGTTCATCGTGGACGACAATTTTATCGGCAACAAGAAGAACGTGCGTCTGTTGCTGCCCGCGCTGATCGATTGGCAGAAGAAGAATGGTTATCCCTTTTCGCTGCTGACCGAAGCGAGTGTGAATCTGGCTGACGACGACGATCTGCTGTCGGCGATGAAGGAAGCCGGGTTCCGTCGAGTGTTTCTCGGTATCGAAACTCCGGTGGAGGAGAGTCTCAAGGAAGCACAGAAGTCGCAGAACCGCGGCAACCTGCTTGAATCTGTCCGCAGAATACAGAGCCACGGCATGGAAGTGATGGCCGGGTTCATCGTCGGGTTTGACAACGATCCAGAAGACATTTTCGAACGTCAGATCGAGTTTATTCGCGAAAGCGCGATTCCGATGGCCATGGTCGGGATGTTGAATGCGCTGCCGGACACGCAACTCTGGAAGCGTCTCGAGAAAGAAGGCCGTCTATTGGGCGCCGACGCGACAGGCAACAATACGATCGCCACAGTTAACTTTATTCCCAAGATGGATGTTGAGACTCTCGTCGCCGGTTATCAACGGATCATGCGCACGATCTACAAACCGAGTGAGTACTATCGTCGCGCGCTTGATTCGCTGCAACGCGTTCCGCAGGACATTCCGGAGGCGCACCAGTATCACGGGCTCAAAGCGGTAAAGGCTTTTCTGCGCATTGCGTTCAAACTCGGCGTGCTCGACGCTGAGCGGCGCGAGTTTTGGCGGTTCTTTCTGGAAGCTGCGCGCACACATCACGATCGCATGACTGAGTTGCTACGCCACGCGGCCATGGCCTATCACTTCCGCAAGCTGAACGAATCCTACGGCGACACGTAGTTCGCGATCCGACAAAGCAATCGAGTGCGGGTGTGTACTTAATGCTTTGTACTTCGTACTTTGTTCGCATGCGTCCCGTCCGATTGAAATAACGACACTCGCTAAATCAACCAAAGTACTAAGCACAAAGTACAAGCTGCGTGAATGTGATGTGGGAACCAGCGGAAACAAACACTCACCAGGACCACGTGATCGCGCACGTCATTGGCGCCAGTGTGCTGGGCTATTTCGTATGGGACGAGACAGCCTACCTATTGCTTGATATCGGCTTCATCTGGAACATCTACCTTGATGCCGAGATGGGCTTGATGCCCCAAGTGGTGGCCCTCGCCGAGCTCAAAATGGATGAAGATCTCAGGCGCTGGGAACGTGTCGCGGAGCCTTCGCCTATTCAATCCGCGGATCTATTTCAATCTGAAGACGGCAGGCGTCTCGTCCTTACCTGTGAAGCGTCAAGCCTCACACTTGAAACCTCATTCACGACCCGCGTAATCGAAATACAGGTCATCTAAAAAGAACAACGCCGCGGTCCAACTTCCGTTAGATCCCGCGGCGCTATTCCGTTGCTGGCCGATCAATTAGCCACTCACAATAATCTGGTTGTCTACTTCCTTGACTCCCTTTATCTGCTTAACCATTCTTTCGACGTCCGCTTTCACAGCTTCAGTCTTGACCGTGCCTATTAGCATCACTTTTCCATTGATGACGCTCGCGGTTATACCCAGCGACGAGAATGCAGGGTCTTCTGTCAGTCGCTTATCGATCGCAAGCTGAATGGTTGAGTCGATGTTAACGCTCTCGGTCGGCGCGGCACTCGTCGAACCGCCCGCCGGTGCCGTAACAATGACGGGTTGAGTCGCGGGCGCAGCCGGTTGTTGAATGATGACCGGAGGCTGTTGCGCCGGTGCAGGTTGCTGAATCACGGTCGGTTGTTGCGCAGGCGTCAATGCCGTTTCGTCAGTCGTAGGCTGACTACTCATCCAGAAAAGCACCAGCATCGTGATTAGGGCGATAGCCACAACCACGAGCACGCCGACCATGCCTGCCGAGATGCCGCTGTTGTCGCGAACCGACTGTGTATGGACCACCTCGCGTCTTTCATTCGGTGTTTCCACCACTACGCGGCTTCGTCTAGCTTCTTCTTCATCGTATGCCATCAGTTGCCTCCGTTGTTATACATTTGCCGAAACCAGGGTTCCGGTTACTACCAATAAACTCAAAACCAGTATGAAGACGAGGAGCCTCGTCATAATTGAACCTCCATTACGCTGCTCTAATCCTCTTTTCTTCTAGCCGGAATTTGGCAAAAGTCATTCCGCAGAGCCAAACTGTGCAAATACGATGGTTGACAACTGGAATACGTATTGGTCGTTTTGTTATCGTACGTTTTTTAGAGCAACCTAAACCGATCGATGTACGGATCAATACAATGACAACCGCCATCATTCATCATCCGATCTTCAAAGAACACGACACCGGACCGGGTCACCCTGAAATGCCGTCGCGCTACAGCGTGATTATGGAAGCATTGCAAGGCGATGAAAATCTCTGGGCGAAACTCCGAGAGGTGCAGGCGAACGAAGCCGCCCGCGGCGACATTCAGGCCGCACATTCACCGCAACTCTACAAACTGATCGAACGTGTCGTCAGCGAAGGCACCGGTTATCTCGACGCCGATACCGTCGTATCGATGCGTTCGCTCGACGCTGCAAAGCGGGCAGCCGGAGCGCCGTGTCAGGCCGTCGATCTGATAATGAGCGGCGAGGTGACGAACGCTTTCGTTCCCGTGCGGCCACCGGGACATCACGCGACGGAAGAACGAGCGATGGGGTTCTGCCTTTTCAACAACGTGGCAGTGGCCGCCCGTTACGCGCAACGGAAGTATCCGGAGATCGAGAAGGTCGCAATCATCGATTGGGACGTTCATCACGGGAACGGCACACAGGGGATTTTCTACGATGACCCGACGGTCTACTTTTTCTCGTCACATCAGTATCCGTGGTATCCGGGAACGGGCACGCGAGGCGAAAAGGGAACTGGTCGAGGCCTGGGTTACACGCTGAATCTGCCGTTGCGCGCAGCGACGCCAGCGGCGGAGCAGAAACGCGGATTCGAAGCAGCGCTGGACGAGATGTCCAGGAGTTTTACGCCTAACCTAATCATTATCTCGGCGGGGTTCGATTCGCATCTTCAGGATCCGCTGGGGCAGTTGCTGCTCCAGGACGACGATTTCGTCGATATGACGAAAGCAATCAAGGAGTGGGCTGACAGCAGTTGTCAGGGACGACTGATTTCGTGTCTCGAAGGTGGTTACAACCTCGCAACGCTCGGGGGCACGGTGCGCGCGCACGTGCGTGAGTTGTCGGCAGAGTAGTCGCGATTGACACGCTACAACCACCTTCCTATGATCTCCTCACATGCCTGCCGCACAGTCTTTAGTAGTTAATGACCGGCCTGAACGCGTTTTCCTGATCGACTCAATGTCGCACATCTTTCGGGCTTTCTTTGCGCCGATGCAGAATCGCGCGGCGCCCCTTGCTACGTCGCAGGGCCAGGTGACGCAAGCCGTTTACATATTCACGAACATGCTGCTTAAGTTGTTGCGTGAAGAGAAACCGGAATACATCGCCGCGGTCTTCGAATCGCGCGAAAAGACGTTCCGGCACGAGATGTTTGCCGACTACAAATCGAACCGTCTCGCAATGCCTGACGACCTGGCCTCCCAGATGCCCTACATTTTTCGGCTTTGCGAAGTCCTGAACATTCCCGTCATCAACGTGCCGGGTTACGAGGCAGACGATGTGATCGGAGCGCTCGCAAACCAGGTCGCGGCGAAAAAGCTTCACGCGGTCGTCGTGTCGAACGATAAAGACATGTGCCAGCTTGTGCGCGATCCGTGGGTCATTTGCATGCGGCAGAATTCGCAGGTAGTAAAACGAAAAGAGCCCGTGCCGCCGGTCGAGTGGTGCGACGAAGCATGGGTGGAGAAGAAGTTTGGCGTCACCTCCGACAAGCTCGTCGATCTACTGGGACTGATGGGCGACTCCATTGACGACATACCGGGTGCACCGGGCATCGGTTCGAAAGGGGCGGTTCAAATCATTCAGCAGTTCGGATCGATTGAAGCAGCGTTGGCGGGTTGGGAAACAGTCAAGCACAAGACGTATCGCGAGTCGTTACGCGACAACGCAGAACTGATCAGAAAGTCACGCGACCTTGCGCGAATCAAGATCGACGTGGATATCGAGTTGAAGCTCGACGAGATTAAGGCGCGGCCACCGGATCGCTCGGCAGCGTACGAGTTGTTCCGGGAACTGGAGTTTTCGAACCTCACCCGCGAATATGCCGACGCGGCAGTAGAGCGGCCCGCAACTGCCGCAACGGAGCGCAACTACCGCGTCGTGCAAACAAAAACGGATCTCGACAACCTGGTGCGCACGCTGTTCGACGCCGAGAGCGTCGGCATCGCCGTTGCTGATTCCACTCCGGCTGGAACGGGCGAGCAGGAGTGCTTCGCCGAGCTTCAATCTACGCGCGGCATTGCATTTTCTACGAACGCCGGAGTCTCGACCTATGTAGATTTGGAAAAGTTCCAGGGCGGAACCGCCGCGGCAATTGGACCACTTCGTGAAGTGCTTGCGAACGGCCTCGTCGAGAAGACAGTTCACGACATGAAACGAGCAGTCGGTCTGCTCGACCACTTCAACATCACACTCGAAGGCGTAAAGCACGACACTTATCTAGCCGCATATCTCCTCGACCCGACGCGCAGCAAGTACGAACTGATCGATCTCGCCAAAGACGCTCTGAATATCGAAAACGGGCACAGGCCGCCGTCAAACTGGTCGGAAGCTGCGTGGGCGACCGCGGCCGCCGCCGATCTAACCGCCCAGACAGCCTCTGTGCTCTATGCACGCATCCTCGACAGAAAACTCGAGACCATCTATTCCGAAGTCGAGTTGCCGCTGGCGCCGCTGCTTTATCGAATGGAACGCGCGGGACTGAAAGTCGACAAGAAAGTGCTTGCCGATCTGTCGAGTTATATCGGACAGGAGCTGCACAAACTCACCGTCATGATTTATGAATTGGCGGGACGCGAGTTCAATATCGGTTCACCGAAGCAGGTAGGTGAGGTTCTTTCCGACATGAACATCGACATAGGCAGGAAGACTTCCACCGGCCGCATTTCCACGAGCAAGGCCGTGCTGGAAGAACTGGCCCAGCAGTTTGAACTACCGCGTTTGATCATCGAATATCGTGAGCTCGACAAGTTGAAGAGCGTCTATACTGACGCTCTGCCACATCAGATTGCGACTGATGGACGGATTCATTGCCAGTTGAATCAGACAGTGGCAGCGACCGGTCGTTTATCTTCCAGCGATCCGAACCTTCAGAATATTCCGATTCGCAGTGAGATGGGCCGTAGGATTCGCCGCGCGTTTGTCGCCGAGAAGGGAAACAAGATTATCTCCGCGGATTATTCGCAGCTCGAATTGCGTTTACTGGCGCACATCACGCAGGATCCTGTGATGTTGGAAGCGTTTCAAAAAGGCGAAGACATTCACGCGCGAACGGCCCGGCTCGTTTTTGGCGCCAGGACCGATGCGGAGTTGAAGGAAGCGCGTCGCTTTGCGAAGATCGTCAATTTCGCGATCGCCTACGCAATCGAACCGTGGGGGCTGTCGCAGCGCGTCGGCATCTCGCGGCAGGAAGCCAAGAAGGTCATCGAGGATTACTACAACACTTACAAAGGCGTGCGGCGTTACATGGAAGAGGTGCCGTTGCGCGCCCGCGAGCACGGTTACGTGCGCTCAATTTATGGACGTATCCGCCCGTTGCCCGGTATCGCAGACCGTAATGCGAACATCCGAAAAGCAGCCGAACGCGAAGCGATCAACATGCCAATTCAGGGAACCGCCAGCGACATTGTGAAAATCGCGATGTTGCACGTCGATGAAGAGTTCAAACGCAACAATCTCGAGGCGCGCTTGTTGATGCAGGTGCATGACGAGTTGCTGGTTGAAGTGCCCAACGAGGAAGTCGAAAAAGTCACCGAGATACTGAAGCACGAGATGGAAACGGCCGTCGAGCTTGATGTTCCTTTGGTGGCGGATGTCGGAGTGGGCGACAATTGGATGGACGCCAAGCCTTAGTTTCGAAGTCTTAATGCAACCCGCAGATAAACATCCTGAAGTCGTTTACCGCAAAACGCCTGACCCGAACGCGCCACGCACTACCCGCGCTTCGCATTGGAGCGGATGGGCGCCGGCGATTGTGCCTTTGATCGTGGGCTTCCTGCTGTTGCTGGCAGTTATAAGCCTGTTGGGCGTCCGCAGCGTCAATCAATTGGAGCAGCTAACAGCGGACGCGCGTGAACTCAACCGCGAGCACGCCAGTCGTCTGAGTTTGCTGCTGGATCTCCGTCTCAAGGTTAACAATCTGGACAACGCTGCCCGCCAGCGCCATAGCGAGGAGTCGCGAGGCATTATCACGCTGCCACTCGAAACACGACTCAACAATGCGCGTAGTGAAGTGGATGGTGCTCTTGAGCTCCTGGATCGTCCCAACATTGCCGAGAAACCAACATGGACGCAGATGCGCACTGACCTGCGCGCGTACCTTGACGTGACAGAGGATCGGCGGCGGTACAGTCTCGAGGGATGGAAAGCCTTCCAAACCGTCGATAACGAACTCCATAACCTTTTCCGCGAGCTGGACGCCGAGCGGCAGAATATTGGTATGACTATCACGGACATGCAGGCCCAGGCCAAAAGGTCGAACCGGAGTTGGACGGTGATCGCGCTTCTCGCGGGAGCGCTCGTTGCAGCGGGAACAATCTGGCAGGTGCAAAGACAATTTCGTGAGATGCGTCGCAGCATGTTTGAAGCGCGGCGCGAACGCACGTTTACTACCCAACTACTCGAGGGCATGGTCAGCGCAGTGGCGGCGATCGACGAAGACGATCGCATTCGCAGCGCTAATGCCGCGTTCTTCCGCATCTTTCCGAAAGCAAGCATCGGCGCGTCGGTGTTGGAACGATTCGCCCCTGACGATGTAATGAAAATTCTCGACACCGTCACTTCCGTGCGCGTCAATAAGGCAACGTATCACGGACGGCTCGTGGCCCAGGTGGAAGAATCCGACAAGGCCTTCGACGTTTATTCGGCGCCGTTGGCGATCAACGGCGATCGCGGCCAGATCGTCACGCTGGTTGATGCCACCGAAGCAGCGGAATCGGAGCGCACGCTGCGGCGCAGTGAATCGTTAGCGGCCGTCGGGCAGGCGACGACGCAAGTGGCTCATGAGATTCGCAACCCTCTTGGCAGCATTCGACTCGGCGTCTCGATGTTGCGCGACAGCGTGAACGACGAAGAAGCGCTGAACACGATCGAGCTCGTCGAGCGTGGTATCAAGCACCTGAATAAGCTTGTCGTTGACGTCACGCAGTTTTCGCGGCAGAAGGAGCTCGAACGGTCCTCGGTCGATCTGCACGAATCACTCGAACGCAGTCTCGATCTCGTCAGTGAACGGATTCAGGAGAAGAACGCGATCGTCGAAAAGGAGTTCGTCGATGGGACAATTACCGGGCAATGGGATCCGTACCAGTTGCGCCAGGTATTTGTAAACGTGATCGCAAATGCGGTGGACGCGAGTCAGGAAGGTGCGCTCGTAAGGATCTCAACCCAATTGATCGCACCGTCATTGGACGGTAATGGTCAGGCAGCGAAGGTCTACGCGCGTGTGATCATTGCGGACCAAGGGAAGGGAATGGACCAAAGCACACGGGAACGAATCTTCGAACCGTTCTTCTCGACGAAGAAACGAGGAACAGGTCTGGGCCTGGCGATCGTGAAGCAGATCGTCGAGCAACATGGCGGCAGGATCAGCGTCGCCAGCGAACTCGGAAAGGGCTCGCGTTTTAGTATTGACCTGCCTGTTTAAATCCGTGCAAAAGCGCGCCGCGCGGCGTCGATAGTTGCCTCGATAACCTCATTCGTGTGTGAAAGACTCACGAAGGCTGCTTCAAATTGTGACGGCGCCAGGTAGACACCTTCTCTTAACATCGCGTGAAAAAACCTTCCGTACGTTTCGCGATTGCATCTGTTCGCGGTGTTCCAATCGATCACTGGCTCGGTGGTGAAGAAGCTGGTCCACATTGAGCCCACGCGATTTGTAAGCGTTGCTCTTCCGGCATCTTTAGCTGCCGCTGACAGGCCGTCGCACAGCCGGCGAGACGTATTCTCCAACCGCCCATAGATTGTTTTGTCGCGCAGGCGGCGAAGCGTGACAAGACCAGCCGTCATCGATAGCGGGTTTCCTGACAACGTGCCAGCCTGGTAGACCGGTCCCGCCGGAGCGATGTGGTTCATGATCTCTCGACTGGCGCCGTACGCGCCGACAGGGAGTCCGCCGCCGATGATCTTTCCCAGCGTAGTAATGTCCGGATTGATCCCGTAGAGTTCCTGCGCGCCTCCACGAGCGAGACGAAACCCAGTCATGACTTCATCAAAGATCAGCAGTGCGCCGTGTTTTCTCGTTAACGCGCGCACCGTTTGAAGATAGCCTTCGCGCGGCGGCACACAACCCATGTTTCCCACGACTGGTTCGATAATCACCGCTGAGATGTCAGCGTGTTTTGCGAAGGCCTGCTCCAGCGCCTCAACATCGTTGAAAGGAAGCGTGATCGTATTTTCCGCCAGCCCCGACGGTACGCCTGGGCTATCAGGCAAGCCGAGCGTTGCCACACCCGATCCGGCTTTTACCAACAAACTGTCACCGTGACCGTGATAACAGCCTTCGAACTTCACGATGCGGTCTCGCCCGGTGACGCCGCGGGCGAGTCGAATCGCTGACATCGTGGCTTCAGTACCGCTGCTGACCATTCGTACCATCTCGATCGATGGAACCGCATCGATTACTTCCTGCGCGAGTTGGACCTCGAGCTCAGTTGGTGCTCCGAAACTCGTTCCGTCGGCCGCGACTGCCTGGAGCGCGGCGATAACCTCGTCATCAGCATGACCCAGGATCATCGGACCCCACGAGCCGACGTAGTCGATGTAGCTGTTGCCATCTACATCAGTGATCTTTGCGCCTTTCGCCGACTTGATGAAAAGAGGAGTGCCGCCCACGCCGCGAAAGGCCCGTACCGGTGAATTGACGCCGCCGGGGATCAAGTCGATCGCATTCGCGAATAGTTGTTCTGATTTCGTTTGCATGTTTGATCGACGATTATAGTCTACTCACGGCTTCCTTCGGTTCGACCGTGATGGAGCGAAAGCGAGATAACCTAACAAGACCCGGCGCTCCGCCTTTTGGCTTCGAAAGAAACTTTCGTTCGGTGTAATGGATGACGACCTTTGCGTCTTCACTCGCCTGGCTGAACCGGCCCGCGAGTTGGGCCGCCTCGATTATGGTTCGGTGGGGAATCTCCTTGCGCGTCGGATTGCGTATCACTACATGTGAGCCGGGATAGTCACCGGCGTGCATCCATAAATCATTCGGGTTAGCGAGACGAAACGTGAGCGTGTCGTTATCGCGGGCAGTGCGTCCGACGAGAATTTCGTATCCGTCAGTTGAAAGATAACGGCGCACACCGGGAATGCTCTTGCTCGCCGCCGTACCCCGATGCGTAGGAGTCTTTGGAGACCGTGGTGCCGCGGCTTTGTCGAAGCTTTCGAGTGCAGCAAGGTCTCGTCGCTCGATGATCCGTTCGAGTTCCTGATTGCGCTTTTCCAGTTCCTCGATTTCGCCGTCGACGCTCCTGAGTCTCAAAGCAATCTCTTTGCGCGCGCTCTTCGCCTTCGTATACAGCCGAAAACGGCGTGCAGCTTCGTCCTGGAGCGAGGTGTTCTCGTCGATCTCAAACTCGATCTGCGGAGCGCCGTCTGAGTAGTAGTCAGTCAAAACAACCTTGTTGCCGTTGCGCGTGGCTGTGGCGACATTTGCGAGCAGTAAGTCGCCAGTCCTTTTGTGTTTCTCCGGATCGCCGTGGCCGGCGAAATCTTTGCGTAGATGTTCTTTCAACTTCCGCTGGCGCTTAAGGGAAGTTCGCAGACGCGAACGCAGCGTGCCGGCCCGCGAGTCAAAGGCCTTGGCCGAATCGATCGCGCTGAAATAAGCGTCCGCGTAAGCGGACGGTGAACCACTCGGTATTTCTTCGATCCGTTCACCACGGTTGCTTTGTGCGGGTGGCTCAGGAGATGAATAGATCTCGCCGGGAAGCTGCGCACGTGATCCACGCAACACGGCGAGGATGCGCTCCGTCTCATCGAGCAGGTAGAGATTCGCAGCGCGGCCGGTCAGGTGAACGATCAACTTGCGAAGCTGAGTCGTCCCATCATCGTCTTCGCAACGAAATGTCAACCGCACAACCCGGTCATTTGTTTCTTTTTCAACTTTGACAAGCGCGCCGCCATTCGTCCTGGCGCGCAGCAACTGCCCAAAATGCTCGAGTGGAATTGACACCTTCTGTAAATCGCGGGAGCGTCGCTCGATGAGGTACAAGCGAGGACTCGACGGCTCGACGCTGATCAAGAGAAAACTCCCGCGCAGGCCAAAATCGAATGCAAACGAAAGAGTCGTGAGTTGATAAATCTTTCCGAGGAATCGTCCGGTCAGACTGGCGCGCAGTTCTTCGACGACACGACGGATCAGTTCGTCATGCATAGTTGTCCACGGAGATTAACAGAAAATCCGTGGCTCAAACACGAACGACTGCTGTGCGAGTAATGCGATCGTGAGCGGTGTACCCTTCGCGGCTAACCAGACCAGATAATATTCCGACTACGGTACCCAACGAGATCAAATAGATGAATGAGCGGCCGATCGACTGGCCTCCTGTGGGAATCAGTTGTGTCTTCGTGTCGATCACTTTCAGCGACAGCAGACGCATGGCCCAGGTCCGTCCAGTCAGCGCGGTCATCAATGTGAGATAGACAAAAGTCACGACGACAAAGCTGCCGGCGAGTACTGCAATCACGCGAGTGTCCTGTAGATCGTTGCCGGTCCATTGCGCCGCTAAAGCAATCGGCGAAGCCAGGATCGCGCAAAATACCAGATCGAACATCGCGGAAATAAGACGTCGAAACGTCGACGCCGATTGCGTGGGACTATCGTCCACGCGGAGATTTCGCGAGATCGAGTCGAGGTAGTTGAGCGCGGGATCATTTGGATCGTCCCGAATTAAACGTTTCGCAGGTCGGGGCATAGGCGCGGGCGCCGGTTCACTTGGTGGCACGACAACCAGGTGAGTCTTTTCTACTGCGGGCGCTTGCTCTTCCGCGATTTCCGGCTCGAACGTGAGTTGCGTCGTCGGAGGACCAACTATTTCGTTCACTTCGTTCTCTTCTCGTTCGGGGGCGTATGCAATGGCCGTCGCGAGGGTGGATCGCGTTTGGCAAGGTTCGGTGGGAGTTGTCTGATGCGCGCGCTCAATACGCTTGAGAGCGGCGGCGACCAGGGGATTAATCGCTGGCATTTCGGTCGGCGGCAGTAGCTCTAGTTGCGGCGAGTTTATGGTTGCTTCCACTCGAAGACGTTCGGCTTCCGCGGCCTCCCGAGCGGCTTCCCGAGCACGCCTTTCCTGGACTTCCCGGACGCGCTCGCTGATTTCTTTCCGCCATTCCGGAACGGAACTGCGCGTGACGCCTGGAAAATTGATCAGCGTCGACTTTTTATCCTGGGATTGAGTTGGAGTATCGCTGGTTGGTTCCATTTTCGCGTCGTCAGGCGAATCGACCTCTCGCGATCGCGACGCATCCTATCAGGAATAACTTTAAGTGGTCAATGAGAAAATAAAGCAGGGATTGAGGTTGTGCGTTTGGCGGATCGGTGAGGTTTTAGTCTTCCTGATTAGAGCGGCGTACGTCCGGCGAACCCGGCATCAACGTCATGCCACCACTCGAGCTCGTCACCTTCGCCCATTTGCCAGCAGAGCAGGACGACGCGACCGTCCCGAAGTGATGGAAAATCGATCAGTCCGCGCTCGAAGTCCTTCAGCTGAACGCCGAGCGTGTCCAGCTCGCTCATTTGCGAGGTCATTTCGGTCAACACAAGGGCGTAGGTGACACCGTCAGCGATACCTCCGCCGCCCTGTTCCGCGGCTTCAGCAGCTTTTCTGGCCTCTTCGCGGTACTTGCTAAGTCTTCGATGAGCCCGCTGAATCCGAGCGAGAATCACTCTTACGCTGGGAAGCAAGGCATTTGCTTCCTGAATGGTGAATAGCTTCATTTTTGGAAGCGGGCTGGACGGCCGTCAGTGATCGTCGGTAATCCTAATGAATTCCGTCGCTGCTTCAAATTCCGCCGCCTCCTCTTCGATGTCCGTTTCCATCACCACCCGCATGCCCGCCTGGAAACTCTCAGCCGGTTTTGGGAGGCAGTGGTCTTCCAGATAAGGCGGCGGGAGTGGCTCGTGCAGTTCGCGCTCATCATACCGCGTTCCGTGCAAGATTTCCTTCCGCACTTTGTCAGCGATTTCGCCGAGGTCGATGAAATAGTCGGCGACGTCGATCAGCTTCGGCGCCGTGTTCGAACGGAATCCAGCGATCTCCACGCGGCATCCCTTGTAAGCAACAGCGTTTACAGCGTAGACGAAATCTTCGTCTCCGGAAACCAGAACCGCGGTGTCGTAACGGCCGGCGAGAGAAAGCATGTCGACAGCGATTTCGACATCAAGATTGGCTTTTCTCGTGCCGTCGTAAAAAGTTTTCAACTCTTTCTGGATAACGCGGAAACCGTTGCGCCGCATCCACAACAGAAATCCTTGCTGGCGTTCCGCTCCGACGTCAACACCCGTGTAAAAGAAGGCCCTCAGCAGGCGGCCATCACCCAACAACACCCGCAATAACTTGTTGTAGTCAATGTCGATGTTATGAAACCGTGCTGCATGGAAAAGGTTATTTCCGTCAATAAAAACCGCTACTCTTCCGCGATGCCCGAGCTGCCAGGAAGCGTTGTTAGTAGGATCATAACTGTTCATAAACTGACTCCAAAAATTCACCCTTTAATTAACCTTAGAATGCTTATTTGCTGTTCGTTGGTCAAGTTGACGGTCCACTGATCCGTGATCATGAGGCCGCAATTACCTGGCTCGTTACAGCGTCGAAATAAATCGTTTTAATGGGGGCATTTGTGACACTAATTTCCCAGGCTAAATGTAGTTCCAAACCGGTAGATTGGCCTGGAACAGGAAGAGCGTAAACAACTAACTGCCTGGGATCTAAAACAGCATTTTCGGGCAGCGTTATCGTTTGCTGTCCGGTTGCATTTGAAACGGTAATCGCTTGCGCTTTGACTTTGGTGACTGCTTCTTCGCGAGTCACATCCGGACTGATGTGGCTGAGCGCTGCCTGAAGACGTTCCGCATTCGGCAGGCAGTTGCTCGACAGCGCGACGAGCTTGCCGTCGTTCCGGAAACGGATCGTCAGGTTGCCATAAGCTCCGCGCAGCGGATAACGAAAAGGTCGTTGCTCGTAGCGCGCGAGTTTGGTCCCTCCGGCCTCGTCGGTCCGTTCGACAAGCGACAATTCCTGGGGGGTCGCGCCGATGAGTCGTTGCCATTCAGCGATGAATCGTCGCAACGATTCGCGCAGTTGTTCCTCAGTTGGTTGCGCGTCGCCGACTTTTGGCAGTTGGATCGTCGCCGCCAAATCGGGCGGCAAACTTTGCAGCGTCGCAGTGAAGGGATCCAAGTTCGCTTCGGTCCGGGGTTGTAGGCCGTACTGTTGCGAGATCTGGTACCAGGCAAGTGATGCTTCTTCGAGACGCCCGCCAGGATCTGCGAGGCCGACGGGATAGAGTCGAACGTCAGTTCGTGGACCGCTGGTATCAGCTGGTCGCAATGCAGCGCACGCTCCGCTCAATACCGCCAACGCGATAAGGGCAGTCGAACTTAATCTCTTCATTCCCGCGCTTGAAAACATTATCTAGCCTCACAATTTCCCCGTCGTCGTATAATCCAAATACTTGGAGGACGTGTTGCCTAAAGATAACGAAAACATTCGTCTGCCGTTTACTGGGCCAATCGAACCTTCTGAGCCGCAGGGGTTTGCGCCGGACCAGATGATTCGTTGCGATGAGTGTTTGCGGGCCAACCCTCCCACGCGCGTGGCGTGTTTGTATTGTAGCGCTTCCTTGCCGATGACTGAGGAATCTGCGCGATTGCGCAAGCCGGTCTTGAGACCGCCCGAGAAACATCAAACTGCTTATAGCAACATTCTATTGCCAGGCGATCGAGGGCTTTCTGACGAAGACACTACTCAAGCTGCTGAACTCTTGAAATTCAGCGCTGAAAATCTGAAGCGGATCATCGCTGAGAGGATTCCTTTGCCTGTGGCTTGCACGGCTTCTCGCGAAGAAGCGGAACTGGTTTTGAACAGGTTGCGCGATGTAGGTCTACAGACTATCGCTTTGAGTGATGACGAGTTGGGCGCGTCGGAAATGTCAGTGAAGCGTATTAAGTCGATCAGTATCGACGATGACTTCGCGACACTTCGGCAGGCCGGAACCAGAGAACAGACCAAAATTCGCTGGCAGGACATCGTTTTGATGGTGACGGGACGGTTGTTTATGAAACGCGTCGAGATTCAGGAACGAAAGACGCGTCGGGAGAACGAGATCGTCCAGTCGAGCGAGTTCTCGAGTGATGAAGCGGTGATTGATTTCTACACGTCAACGCACCCGGAAACGTGGCGTATCAATGCGAACGGTTTCGACTTCTCATGTCTCAGCGATCAGAAGACGCTGATCGCAAACGAGAACATCTTGCGGCTGCAACAGTTCATCGTCGCGAAAGCCCCACAAGTGAGACTCGACGACTTCTACAAACGACTACGTCAGACGCTCGATCTCGCTTGGGCTTCGCAACAAGAGACGCAATCGAGTGGCTGGCGCCGCGAGCGGCCCGGAAAGTTGAGCATCGGACTCGCGACGATCAACAGTAACGAAATGCAATTCACGCGCTACTCGCGATTGCAGCGATATTTTCAACTCAATGCCTGAATCATCGAATCTGATTTATGGCGTGAATGCAGTTGTCGAGGCATTGCGCGCCGGCACGCGGCAGATCGAGTCGGTCACGATTCTCGAAAGCGCGAGACCCGATCGTCTGAAGTCGCTAATTGAACTCGCGCGCCAAAAAGGCGTGCCGGTCCATCGTGTGCCGCGACTGGATCTTGATCGGACGCTGGGCGAGGTGAGGCACCAGGGAGTCGTTGCCCGCATCGCCGCCGCCCGCTATTCCGATGCCGAGGATCTACTCGACGCGCTCGAATCGAAGATCGGTAGTTCAGACCCGCCATTGGCCCTGGGATTAGACGCGATCGAAGACCCGCGAAACATGGGATCCATCCTGCGGACCTCGGAATGCGCCGGAGTTCACGGTGTCTTCATCGCCGAACGACGCGCGGTTGGTTTGACGGGCACGGTTGCCAAGGTCGCGGCCGGAGCTTTGGAGTATGTTCCGGTGGCGCGTGTTACGAATCTCGTTCGTTTGATAGAGCAGATGAAAGCACGTAACATTTGGGTCGTAGGTGCTGCCGGTGAAGCGCGTCAGTCTTACACGGATTGGGATTGGACGTTGCCAGCGGCAATCTTTCTCGGCAGCGAGGGACACGGCCTGCACCGTTTAGTTCGCGAACATTGCGATACGCTTGTTCGAATTCCGGTCTGCGGCAAGCTGGATTCATTGAACGTTTCCGTTGCCGCAGGCGTTCTCCTTTACGAAGCTCGCCGCCAGCGCACGTTAGCGGCAGGCAAGCGCAATCAAAGTTGAGGCGAGAAAAGAATGTTCTGTCCTAAATGCGCAACACAGAATCTCGACGGAGCTAGTTTTTGTCGTTCATGCGGCGCCAATATCAGTCTCGTGCCGCAGGCCCTGACCGGACAACTCGCGCGGGCGAAGGAAGAGACAACGCTCACGGATGAGAGCGCATGCTCGATGCCCGGTCGCCCCCGCCGCCCCTTGAGTTTGGATAATGCATTTAGAAGCATGTTTATGGGCGTTGCTTTTCTGTTAATCGCCATCGCTCTCTCTCGGTCGATTGGCGCAGGCTGGTGGTTCTGGATGTTGATACCAGCGTTCGCGATGATGGGCACAGGCATAGCACAATACATTCGTCTCCGAGAACAACAGAATCGTCCAATGCCAACGCTACCGCCTCCGCCCGTACGCTCGACGGAACACCTTATGTCACCGCCGGCGAGCGTCACTGAGGGAACCACCCGCCACCTCAGCTCGACCCCGTCAGAACACAGATGACGCGGATCTGTGTATCCGTTTGTGAAAACAGCGTCGAAGCGCTCGAGAGTGCAGCCGTTCGCGCCAGCGAGTGTGCTGATGTCGTCGAATTGCGTCTCGATTGTCTCACCGATTTAGAAGGTTTGGAGCGAATACTGAGTCGCATATCACGTCCCGTGATTCTGACGTTTCGGCCGCGCGAGCAAGGTGGCCGGCGCGAGTTGGACCAGCAAACGCGAGAGTCGTTTTGGAAAACTGCGCCGCGTACGGAGTGGTGGGACATCGAATGGGACCTCACGGTTGAAACCGACTGGTCTCGCATCATTGTTTCGCATCATGATTTTTCCGGCGTTCCGCACGATCTTTCTCAAATCTATCAACGACTTGCCTCGACGCCGGCGCGGGTTGTGAAAATTGCAGTGCAGACTAATGACATAGTCGATTGCATCCCTGTTTTCAAACTGCTCGATCGTGCGCGAAGTGAAGATCGAGACGTAATCGCGATCGCCATGGGCAACGCAGGACTGGCGACGCGCATTCTCGGTCCATCACGAGGTGCGTTCCTGACTTACGCGGCATTGGAAGAAGAGTGGGCGACCGCACCCGGACAGATCACCGCTGAAAAACTCCGCTCCGTTTACCACGTCGACCAGATCGACTGCGAGACGATGATCTGCGGTCTGGTCGGACTGCCGGTGATGCACTCCGTCTCGCCACACATGCACAACTCCGCCCTCCGCACGGCCGGAATTAACGGCGTTTACTTACCACTCGAAGTGCGAGACCTGAAGACGTTCTTCGAGCGCCTGGTCCATCCGCGCACCAGAGAACTCGATTGGAACTTACGCGGGTTGAGTGTCACTGCTCCGCATAAGTCCGCCGTGCTGGACTTTCTCGACTGGATCGAACCGAACGCGAAGGAGATTGGAGCGGTCAATACGATCGTCGTTGACGACGACAAACTTCGCGGATTCAACACCGATGCCGCGGGCTTTATGGAGCCGCTACTCAAGGTGTTCGATTCCCTGGATGGTTTGCGCGTGGCGGTGTTAGGCGCAGGCGGTGCTGCTCGTGCCGCGGTATGGGCGCTGTTGAAACAGCAAGCGTCAGTAACGCTTTTCGCACGCGATGTTGTTAAGGCTCGCCAGCTTGAACAAGTGTTCGATGTTTCGTACGAATCACTTTCGTCTGCTTCGTTTGCCACTTACGACCTTGTGATCAATGCCACGCCTCTCGGCTCAGGCGAGTTGCTCGATCAAGTTCCGGCCACAGCAGAACAACTCGACGGCGTGAACTGCGTTTACGATTTGGTCTACAATCCCATCAAGACTCGCTTTCTACAAGAAGCTAGCAAGGTAGGTTGCAGGACTGTGCCAGGTCTCGAAATGTTAATTGCTCAAGCCAAAAGCCAGTTTGTGCTATGGACCGGACAAACACCTTCCTCGAACGCTATGTATGAAGCCGCGTTTGCTGCACTGGACCATTGATTTTTAGTATTCCTTTAGAGCCGTCCTATCACAAAGGCTCACCTCTCCATCACAAACCGTAACTAACACGCTTTCACGTAGTCGTACATTCACGCGCACGTTGCTCCCGTTGCGCCAAAGTCCTTTTTGACTTTGGCAAGGACCGCCTTGGTCTTCGCACGAACAATGAGGTGCAATCGTGAAGAGAACGATCGTTATAGTCGTCGTCTTATTAGTCGCTCCGATCGCTTTCGCGGGATCCCCACCGCTCAATCTCCGAATCACTCCTCGTATCGCCATGGCGATCGTTTCGAAAGATGACCGCAAGCTGAACGAACTGGATAAGGCTTATCTCGACGCGTTCACGATCCTGCGTGACGACAATGCGTGCAGTCGTATGTATGGCGGACCGGCGGCGATCGAGGCCCTGAACGAGTTGATGCGCGTTGTTCGTTCGTCGTATCTCGATCGACATATTGCGGTCCGCATGAGTGGACCTACGACGCTCTATCGAAATGCCGTTACCGGATTCTCGTTCCGCATGTTCGAGAAAGCAGAGATTAATAGGGAGGGATCGTTTTATCGCGGCAACGCAATGTCGCGCCAGCGAGTTCCTCAGGTCGCTGATTTTCAACCAAACACCAGGCAAACTCGCGTCGCCTTGTTATTGCACGAGTTGGGACATTTGGTTCGCGGCGCTGACAACGAATGGCTGCTTTCGGATGACGGGCACGATGTGGAACTGAGCGCCAAAAACACCAAGTACGTCGTGAACAGTTGTCGCGACGAGATTGGCTCAGTGACGCGCATGTCCGTCGCGCAACAGCTCGAAGAACCTCTCACCACCGTCGCCCAACTCGCAACGTTTCCGTGATGTGCGCTAAGTCAATGGTTCTGGCCGCGAGGGCCGTTTGGTGGGGCAGCTAGTCCCTTTGGTCACAAAACTCTGCTCGCTGGTGTTAATAAGACGTTATACGCTCGGGATTGCACCAGTACCTCCCGTGCCCACGTTAGTTCATCAAGACAGTGAAACTGTATGACGTCGACGCCTGCAAGTTTGGACTACAATCCCTCCGCCTCGTGTCAATTGTCGGTCTCTGACGATCATCCTCGCCGGCGAACTTTTCTCAAGCGACTCGCGCGCCTTGGGATCATCTGGGGAATGTGGACGATCGTTGCGCTCTTCTTCAGTACGCAAGTTTTCATGATGTACTACTCGGAGCGCCAGCCAATTCCATACAAACGGGCATTTCTGGTTCAAGGTTCAGCCTGTTATTTGTGGGCACTCGTTACGCCACTCGTACTTTGGTTAGCTCGCCGATTTTGCATCGATCGCAATCATTGGTTTCGCAAATTCGCGCTGCACTTTGTCTTCAGCCTCGTCCTCGTCAGCGTGCTGATTTCGGTTCATTTCGTTGTCTACATGTTTCTCGTGGGACAAGCCAGCTCCATCACACCGCTGCGATTAGCGGGATACTTGTATCCCAATCTCGACCGGTGGCTGCTCGTCTACTGGCTGATACTGCTGATGAGCCACGCCTTCAACTACTACAACAGTTACCGCAAAGGCGAACTCAAAGCGTCGCAACTTCGCACGCAGCTCGTCCAGTCGCAACTCGAAGCTTTGAAGATGCAGGTGCAGCCGCATTTCCTGTTCAACACACTACATTCGATCTCCGCACTGTTGAGCAAAGACACGGAAGGCGCTCGCAAAATGATTACACGCCTTGGCGACTTCCTGCGCCTGACTCTCGAAAACTCCGGCTCGATGGAAGTCACACTGCGACAGGAAATTGAATTCTTGAACGGTTATTTGGAAATTGAACGAATCCGATTCCAGGATCGTCTTACAACCGACATACAGATCGATCCCGCCGTACTCGAGGCACGCGTCCCAAATCTGATCCTTCAACCGATCGTCGAGAACGCGATGAAACATGCCGTCGTAAACAGCCGGTCCGGTCACGTCGAGATCACGGCCGCACCCCGAAATGGAGCGGTGCACATCGAAGTGAAGGATAACGGTCCCGGTCTGCCAGTCGATCGCACACTCGAATTGCGACGCGGCAAGGGTCTTGGTCTCGCCAACACTCAGGCGCGACTCGTAGGCCTATACGGAACTGGTGCACGTTTTGAGATGACTAATCGTCCTTCGGGCGGCTTGATCGTTTCAATTGAGATCCCACGCTAATGAATGTTCATGAAGTTGCACGTCACTCCATTTTCTCGTTCAGTTCCCACGCCTGTTAATACAGAACCTAACTACAACGTTGATCGTAACAACGAGTGAATCGAAAGAGTGGCGCTCACTTGCGCGCCATAACCGATTCAGCTGCGGTGTTTATCTGTTACGTGTGAATCTCACCTTCACGCGTACACGTGTTTATTCAAAGGTTCTTGGGGGCCCAGGATGACGGACGCAACCCGTATTCAAGCGTTGGTCGTCGACGACGAACCACTCGCACGCGCCATGATTCGCGAGATGCTCGAGAGTGATTCGGAAGTTGAGATTGTAGGGGAATGCTCAAACGGACGTGAGGCAGTCAAAGCGATCAAATCGTCTGCGCCGGATATCGTTTTCCTCGACATTCAAATGCCTGAGATCGGCGGCTTCGAAGTACTCGAGTCGCTCGATCCGGATGCGCATCCGTACGTGATCTTTGTGACGGCGTACGATCAATATGCAGTCCGTGCGTTTGAGGTCCACGCGCTCGACTATCTGCTGAAGCCATTTGATCGCGAACGTTTCGAGGGTGCATGGCACCGCGCGAAAGCGCAAATCCGACTCGACCGGACGAGCAGGCGGGATCAGGACATCATCGCGCTCCTCGAAGAGTTGAAAGCGGGACCGCGGTATCTCGAACGACTAGTGATAAAGAACGGAGGCCGCGTCTTCTTCCTGCACGTCCAGGACGTTCACTGCATCGAGGCGGAAGGGAATTACGTTCGCGTCTACGACAATCAGAAAGGTTACTTGCTGCGCGAGACGATCAGCAGTCTGGAACAGCAACTCGATCCGAAACAGTTCCTCAGGATTCATCGTTCGGCGATCGTGAAGATCGATCGGATCAAGGAGATGCAGCCGTGGTTTCACGGCGAGTATCGCATCATCATGGAGAATGGGAAGCAACTCGCGCTGAGTCGCAATTACCGCTCTAATTTGCAAGAGGCAGTCGGCAACGGTCTCTAGATTCATGGTTTGTCATCCATCGTGGCCGATCCATCACAAGATTTAGCCGTTCTGTCACAGAGTTATCCTATTGTTTGCTAACGTTTGAGAGTATTCAATCACCCCAGGCGTCGTTACGCATGAAGAGGTGAGTCAATGAATATGGAACCAGGATTCGAAATGAATAACGCGACGGTGGATGTTAGATTAAACACACTAAGAGAAACGGTGCTGCAACTCCTTGACGAGGTTGAATCACTCGCTATCTCCCGACCGATCGATATCAAGAGGGGTGCGCGTTACTCCGAGGAAGTACGGCAATTTGAAGTTAATCTTATCCGGACCGCCCTCGGACGAACATCCGGCAGCCAGATCCGCGCGGCCAAACTACTTGGTCTCAAACCCACCACGCTGAACGCCAAGATCAAGCGCTACAACATCAATCCGATTTACCAGCCGCAGGCCTAATCGATGTAATCCGGTCGTTCACTGCTATACTGAAAACGCAGTGAACGACCGTTACAGTCGACAGATTCTTTTCAACGGAATTGGCGAAGAAGGGCAGCGCCGATTACAGTCAGGCCGTGCGCTGATTGTCGGCTGCGGCGCGCTGGGAACAGCGCAGGCAGAGAGCTTGTGCCGCGCAGGCGTCGGATATTTACGCCTGGTCGATCGCGACTTCGTCGAGTCTTCTAATCTTCAGCGGCAGACGATGTTCACCGAGAGCGACGCCGAGAACCGTCTGCCGAAGGCGATCGCCGCCGCCAATCACCTCCGCGAGATCAATTCCGAGATCGAAATTGATCCTCACATCGCCGACGTCAATCATTCAAACATTGAACAGTTAATCGCAGGTTGCGATGTTGTCGTCGATGGCACTGACAACTTCGCCACGCGCTATCTGATGAACGAAGCATGCGTGAAGCACAACGTTAACTGGATCTACGGCGCGGCAGTTGGGTCATACGGTGTGACAATGACGATTCGTCCGCATCAAACTGCGTGTTTGCGATGCTTGTTTGATGAGACTCCGCCCGCCGCCAGCGCTCCGACGTGCGACACCGCAGGCGTGATCATGCCGATCATCAACATCGTCGCAGCGGTCCAGGTAAGTGAGGCGTTGAAATTGTTGACAGGACGCGTCGAGGATCTGCACGGTTCGTTGATGCAGTTTGACGTCTGGCGTAATGATTGGAGAAAGATCGCTCCCGGCGCGCCGCGCACGGATTGTCAGGTCTGCGGATTGGGTATTTACGAAACGCTCTCGGCGGAGTCGCATGAAGCCGCCGCTGTTCTGTGTGGCCGCGACGCGATTCAAATCTCGCCATCGCAGCCTGCGCCCGTTAACTTTGCATCACTTGCCGAACGCCTTCGCCGCGCTGGAGAGGTTAAGTTTAATGAGTATCTCCTTCGCTTCCGGACCGGAAAATTTGAGCTCACCGTTTTCAAAGACGCTCGCTCAATCATTCGAGGCACAAACGAGATCGCAACCGCTCGCTCACTCTACGCTAAGTACATAGGAAACTGACCAAACGATGATCAGCAAACAGACCCGTCGTATCACCGTCATCACAACCATTCTTTTCTCACTCCTTTCATTTGTTGTAGTGCAGGCCGGACAACCAGCCATTTGGGAAACGAGCGGCCGCACTGAGTTGCTCAAAGGGGACGCTCGCGGCGTCTCAATCAGCGATACGGGTGTGCTGATGCTGTCGCCGAAACTGAACGAGGTCTTCAACACTCAACAGACTTACATCTGGTCGAGCGCAGTTGATAACCAGGGCAACGTTTATCTGGGTACTGGACATGACGGAAAAATTTTCCGCGTCCCTGCCGCTGGTAGCGGTTCGTTGTTGTACGACGCACCTGAACTGGACGTGACGGCTCTTGCGATTGGCCGTGATGGAAACGTGTTTGCGGGGACATCGCCCGACGGCAAGGTCTATCGCATCACGTCGGACGGAAAATCGGAAGTCTATTTCGATCCAGCTGACAAATACATTTGGTCACTCGCAGTCATGAACGATGGTTCGCTCGCAGTGGGAACAGGCGACAATGGCAAGCTGTATCGCGTGCGCGCGGCGGGAGCGACTCCTGATTCGTCTTTGCTGGTCAGCACCAACCAGACACATGTGATCTCGCTCGCGGTCACACCGCAGGGCGACCTGATTGCCGGGACAGACTCCGGTGGACTCGTGCTCCGTGTGTCGCCGGAAGGAAAGACTTTCGCCCTCTTCGATACCAATCTTCGCGAGATTCATGCGCTTGCTCCCGCAGCCGACGGGTCGATCTACGCTCTCGCGTTGAGCGATGCCGCGGCAACGGCGCGTCCGCCCGGAACGCCGGCTGCGCCGACGCCGCAAACTCCCGAGGGTGCCGGTGGGGTGAGTACATCCGTAACGATTACGGCGATCGACGAGACTGGCGTTCCTCTTTCGGCGCAAGCTTCGCCAACACGCAGCCGCAACGACGTTTCGAATGCTCGCAGCGCGGTGTTTCGCATACTGCCCGACGGCGCTACAGACGTCGTCTGGAGTTCCCCAAACGTGACTGCATTTTCGATCGCGCCCGCGTTGCAGACGGGCAGCGTACTGATCGGCACCGCCGACAAAGGCCGCATTTACTCGGTCACTAATGACGGTCGAGACACGCTGCTTTTGCAGTCGCCGGAAGGACAGATTTCGTCGCTGCTGACCAGAAACAATCAAATCTACACAGCCTCGAGTAACCAGGGTAAACTGTTTCGCTTCGGCAACGAACTCGTTGGTGAAGGCACTTACGAATCGCCTGTGAGAGATGCAAAACTCACTGCCTCGTGGGGTCGGATCTGGTGGCGTGGCGAGGGTGCAGTCGAGGTACAAACACGTAGCGGTAACGGCGAGCGGCCTGATGCGACGTGGAGCGATTGGAGTGCGCCGTACAAGAATCCCGAAGGCAATCAGATCGCGAGTCCGCGAGCGCGGTTTATTCAGTGGCGTGCAACAGTGCGAGGTGCAACGGTTGGTGGTCCATCTTGGATGGAAGACGTCAGTGTGGCTTACCTGCCGCGCAACGTCGCACCGGAAGTTTTGTCGATCAGTGTGTTGCCGATCGGAGTTGGGTTGCAACAGATCGTGCAGGTGACAGTCGACCCGAATGTCGAATCATCAGGTTTGGATCCGGCGTTGTTTGGGCCAGTGGCCCAGGTACCGCCGCGGCGATTCTACCAACGCGGCGCGCGCTCGTTTCAATGGCAAGCCGAGGATCGCAATTCTGACACGTTAGAGTACGCGATCTACTATCGCGCGCTGAACGATCAGACATTTAGATTGTTGAAAGACAAGTTGCGCGACAACTTCTACACGATCGACGGCGCGACGCTCGCCGATGGTCGTTACGTCATCAAAGTCGTTGCTTCCGATGCACCCGACAATCCGCCGGGCCAACGACTCTCGGCCGAACGACTGAGCGAACCGGTCGATATTGACAACACGCCGCCGGTTGTAAAAGTGGTGGGCCAGCCGCAGCTCACGGGCCAATCCGTACGCGTGGGTTTTTCAGTTGTCGACGCGACGGGAAAAGTGAGGAAAGCGGACGTCAGCATCGACGGCGCAGCGTGGGCGCCAGTGTTTCCCGACGACGGAATTGCCGATAGCGGTCACGAGATGTATGCGGTCGATTTCGGCTCTTTGCCGCCCGGCGAACACACGATCTCGCTGAGATCTTTCGACAGCAGCGGCAACATTGGCACCCTGAGCGTCACGGTCAGACGTTAAAACTCACGGATCGGCGCCGATGCCTCTTGCACGATAAGGTGCGAGTCAACTCGAAACCGTGCGGATTTTCGGTTCTCCTGCTAAACTTTTCGCGCAAAACGCGCCCGGCTGGCGCTGTCATCTTCTGGCACCTCTCTTGCAGCCTCCCGGATTGGCGCATCTCTTTCTCCCTCCCATGCGCGGGAACATTGCATGAGGAGGCTCGGGTGAAATGAGCAGAAAATTACGAGAAATAATGGCGGCGTTGGTGATAGCGACACTGGTGTCGACCGGCGCGTTTGCCCAGGGCAGGGGTAGAGGCCAGGACAAGCGCCCGGATAAGAAACCGGTGAAGGTCATCGATGGTAAGAGAGGTGGAAGCAGACCGCCGGAACCCCCACCGAAGCCGCCGAAAGGCAGAGGCGGCAAAAAGCCGTAAATGCGGCTCAATTCTTAAGACCAACTGGCGGAGGCTAGCAGTTTGCGGCCTCCATTTTTATTGGCAGATAAGCATTGCGGCGAGCAGCGGAATGGTCAATTCATGATGACCCGTGATCGAGTAACCCTGACCGGCGCCTTTTTCAGTTGGACGTCGCACGACGTTTGTCAATGGACGGTAGGATTGAATGAAGTCGAAGTTGGCCGTTGTGATGTCCGTCAGTGGATTGCCGAGATTACGCACCAGGGTCACGCATTTTAAAAACACTTCCGGCAGCACGACTGCTGATCCAACGTTCAGATAAACCCCGCCGCCGTCCATCTCCCTAACAAGCGCCGCCAGAAGCCTGAAGTCCGTGTGCGTGGTAGCGCCCAGGAAGCCACCATCAGCTTTCGGGTGGAAGTGCGCGATGTCGCCACCGATGGTTACATGCGCGGTGAACGGGATTTTCACCTCGTAAGCATTGCAGAGAAGTGAATGATCGCGATGTTGCGGACTGAGCGCAGTCAAGGCGCGGCCGACTGCTTCGCCGAGACCGATCTGATCTCGCGCGCCATCGGCAGCGGCAGAATTGAGCAGTTGTCCCGTTTCCTCAGCGCCGCCGAATACACCTTCCGAGAGCGTGGCGTCTACGTCTTCCGATGTTGAGCCAATCATCGCGATCTCGGCGTCATGGACCAGCACCGATCCGTTGGACGCAAATGCTGAAACCAAACCGCGCTTCATCAGATCAACGAGCAACGGCGCGAGTCCGGTCTTGATGACGTGTCCACCGATGCCCCAGATGATCGGTTTCTTCAAATCGCGCGCGCGGTTGATGCGAGCTGTGAGCTGGCGCAGAGATTGCACCGCGAGTACTTCAGGCAAACTGGAAAGGAATGTGCGCAGCGAAGCGTCGTCCCTTACCGGGCTGCCGAAATCGCTGAGTTTGACTTTGCTGGTGCGTGACGCCAGCGGATAAGTCTTTACGTCACCAAGATCCAGAGGTCGCAGTTGATCGTCGTAAATGGATGGCAAGGGAAATCCGTGTTTCGTGTTTTCGTCGGAGCTTGAAAGAAAGCCGAGTATACCACGTCGCTACGGTGTGTCCTTCGCGGTTTCCATTCCCATTGTAGCGCGTCCTGACGTGCGTTTTGCGAGCCACGCATAAAGGCGCCTGAATGCGAGAGCCAACCCTGTGATAGCCAGCACGGCGCCGCCCAAGGAGACAATCGCCGCGATCGTCTGGCCGACAATTCCGGCGACTTCGCCCGTATGTGTAAAACGCAGGATCGAACGAAGTTGGCGGCCGCGCGTGTACGCTGAAAATGGTTCCCATTTTGTGACGGCGCCACTGGTACGATCGAGTACGAGTTGCGCTCGTTTTTGTGGCTGGCCACCCGTGCCTCGATCGATATTGAAAGTGAGGGGCGCCGAAGCCGACGTTGGCAATTGCAAGCTGATGCTGCGCCAATCACCCACCTGCTTTTCCGCAATGGACCACCCGCCGTCGATATTGGTTAAAGCATCTGCGGCTGGCCCACTGTTGTTGCCCGCTGTGGCCGGCTGATTCGCGCGCGGCGCCGGCGGAGTTTCGCCCACAACGCGGTACACAAGATTTCCGGCCCACGTGTAGGAGATTACCACCGCCGAGATCACGATGAGAAACAACGCGGGGGCACACCAAAAACCGATCGTGTTATGCCAGTTGAAGTCTCGCGCTCGTGCGGGGAGCCTGCGGCGAAACCAGGTCACGTTTCTCACCGCCTTCAAATTCCAGTTCCTGGGCCACCACAAATAAAAACCGCTGATTACGAGAAACAGGAAACCCAGGTTGGATGCGCCGGTGATTGCGCGCGCGACGTTGCGGTTATCACCCTTTGCGCCGAGCCAACGGTGCCAGTCAGTCACGGTTCGGAAGAAACTCCTGACGAGAGGTGAACCCTCGCCGAGGATCTGGCCTGAATAAGGGTTGACGAACAGCGTCAACTCGCGACCAAACGCGATTTCAGCTGGCGCCGACGAGTCTGATTTTAATGTGATGGCTGTTGGGTTGGTCCCACGTGCTTCGCGAGCCTTCGCCACAACCGTCTCGACCGGAAGACGACGTGTTTCGGCAGTCGCCGGGGCAGAACGATAAGCGCGTGTGTCGGCCCATGAGATGATCTGTTTCTCATACGCGAGCAACACGCCGGTTACACACATGATGAGTATGACGATGCCGGCTACTATACCGACTGGTAAGTGACACCAAAAGATTATCTTGCGCAGTCTTTTCATTGTAATCCTGGAAATTAGACGTCAGCCCAGCGGCGTAGCAGATTGTGATAGAGCGAAGTAAGTTCGACGACCGAACGATGCTCGGCAACGTCGTCCATCAAACGCTGAATCGCGACATCGAGATCGAACAGCATCGTTCGTTCGCCATCGTCGCGTACCATGCTTTGAACCCAGAAGAACGATGCGAATCGCGCCCCACGCGTTACGGGCCGAACATGATGCACACTGCTCGCCGGATAGAGAATCAGGTGACCGGCAGGCAGTTTCACTGAATGAACGCCGTAGGTATCTTCGACAACCAGTTCGCCACCGTCGTATTCATCCGGATTGCTGAAGAACAGTGTTGCGGAAAGATCCGTGCGGACTCGATGCGGAGTGCCGGTGACTTGGCGGACCGCATTGTCGACGTGGTTTCCAAAAGATTGTCCGTTCTCGTAGCGATTAAACAGCGGAGGAAACACCTTCAACGGTAATGCCGCGGACATGAATAACGGATTACGTTCGAGCGCCGCGAGAACAACGTCTCCCAGTTGTTTCGCCTCGCGAAGATCTTCACGTAGTTGCAAATTATTTTTGGCGCGTGCCGATTGATGACCAGCAGTGATTCGCCCGTCGACCCACTCGGCGGCTTCGAGCGTTTTACGACAGCTTGCCACCTGCTCGGCCGTCAACACATCTGGAACCTGAAGCAGCATGCCTAAAACCTGAAACTGGTGCTCAACGTCGCCGCTCTTCCTGGACCAGGAACGATGTGGCCGCCTCCGATCCGATCGAAATAGAATTTGTCGGTCAGGTTGTAGATATTTAGCTTGAGGTCAAGGTGCCGCGAGATCGGATACGAAGCCATCAGGTCGAAGGTCCAATAACCGTTGACGAAGCGCGTGTTAATAGTGTTGCCAAAACGGCGATCGACAAAACGCGCGCCGCCACCGAAGTGAAAACCGTTGCGCAGCGTGTACGTGGACCACACGTTGAAAGAGTTCGGTGGAGTGTTGACGAGTTCTTTTCCGATTTCGCCGGTGTTGTTTGACTCTACGGTGGTACTGTCGAGGAATGTATAACCGGCGAGCACGTTCCAGGCTTTTGTTAGGCTGCCCTCCACGCTCAGTTCGATTCCATCCACGCGTTGTTTACCCTCCAGCACCTGGGGTGGTTCATTGGGCAGGCCGGGCGTCCGCGCGTTGAGTTTCTCGACGCGGAAAACTGCGCCGCTCAACAGCACGCGTCCGCTAAAGAAGTCCCACTTGCTGCCGGCTTCGAGTGTGTACGTCTTTTCCGGATCGATTACGGTGTTTGCGGTGTTGTATGACAAGCCTTCAAGCGACGGGTTAAGCGATGTTCCGTATGATGCGTAAATCGCGCCTTGTGATAATGGCTTGAAGACCACTCCGGCGCGCGTACTGAGCATCCGATCTACGCGAGAAACGGGAGCACCGGTTTGCGTCGCGACGCCTTCAGCATCGAAACGATCCCAACGAAGCCCGCCGTTCAATTCCCATTTGCTGCCTAGTTTTGCGGTGTCGAAGACGTAAATCGCCTGGGAGTTTGCAGTGATGTCGCCGACGATGGGGCTGATGGTGACGACGCCTGCGAAGACGTCATCCGGATTGGGATTCAAGAGCGTCGTGGGCATGTTCCCAGCAGTGCGCGTCACACGCGTATTCGTCTCACGCGTGAGGTCGACTCCGGTAACGAGTGCGTGCTCGATTCCGGCGGTTGAGAAACGGGCGACGAAGTCAGTCTGGTTGTCCCAGACCCTGTCTTCAGTGATCCATGAACGCATTTCGCGATTAATTACGGTCGAGTTGTTACTTGCGAAGCGTGGTGGCGTGGCCATCGAATCGCGTGAGGAGTTCGCGTAACGGAACTGATTTCGCAGCGATAACCCGTCGTTGAAGTCTTTTTCAAACTTCAAGGTGACGAGGTCGGAGTCTAACTTTTCCAAGTCGCGATCTCTGAGGCCGTAGAATGTGTCGCGTGGTACTGGAGCGGGACGATCATGATGGTCCACCAGCACGTTGTTGGTGTTCGGGACCCAGGGAATGCCGTAATCGGAGATGTTGTCCTGCTTCAGTTTGTAATAGCTGATCGTGAAGCGCGTCGGTTTGCCGACACCGAATGTTAGAGACGGCGCAACTCCCCAGCGATCGAATTTCACGACGTCGCGGCCCGCCACGCCGGAGTGATGCGCCAGTAGATTCAGACGAAATGCGACAGTGTCGCCAATTGGAAGATTGACGTCAGCAGTAGCACGACGAGTGCTGTCGGTCCCGAAGTCAAGTGTGCCTGCAAGTATGCGGCGTATGCCGGGAGTCTTATTGATCAAGTTGATCGAACCGCCGGTCGACCCGCGGCCTGTGTAAGTAGAGCCCGGTCCCTTCACGACGTCAACCTGTTCGAGGTTGAAGGGATCTCGCGATTGCGGACTGAGATCACGCACGCCGTCGATGAAGATATCGTTGCGCGCAGCGAAGCCTCGCAGCGTGAGATTGTCGCCGGCCGGATTGCCGCCTTCACCCGCGGTGATCGTCAAACCGGGAACGTTGCGCAAAACGTCGCGCAGAGTCGTTGCACCCTGTTCCTCCATTACCTCTTTCGAGATGACGGTGATTGTTTGCGGTGTATCGAGAATCGGTTGAGTGAACTTGGGAGACGAAACCACTGGTCGAGAGTCATCGCGAACTTCGACTGTTTCTGCGTTCGCGTGTATCTCAAGGATCACGGTTTTCTTATCGGTAAATCGATAGCTAACACCGGTGCCACGGAGGATTTCGCGCAGCGCCTGTTCGGTTGTATAAAGGCCGGCAACGCCCGGGGAAGCGAGCGAACGCATCGCGTCGTCTGGAATGATGACCTGAATATCCGCTGCTCTTTGAAACTTATCGAGTACAGATTCGAGCGTATTGGCAGGTATGTCGAACTTTATTTGTCGTTGCTGTTCACTCGCGATGGTTTTGTCGCGGAAGCGTGTTTTACCGAGAACTATGTTATGGCTGTTGCTCGGGCAATAGGCGACGAGCGCACCCATCGCGGTAATCGCAACGACCCAATACCTTGGCCCACGACGCTTGTGGGTCCGCTGCTTTTTTCCATTTGGCGCCGGCATGCTGCTGTCCCTTGCTGTGATCAATGGGAATGGGTCGAAATTGAAAACCGATTTCAATTTCGACCCAGGCAGAATAATTCAAGAAAGTCGGAGAGGTCAAGTCGTGGGCGAGACTTTCTTGCTGTTAGTGTTGCGCGCCAAATTTCCGTTGAGCAATGGGCGTAGCACCTGACCCGTGTGTGACCGCTTCGAACGCGCAACTTCCTCCGGCGTACCCTGCGCAACAACGCGCCCGCCGTGTTCGCCGCCTTCGGGACCAAGATCGATGATGTGGTCAGCCGATTTGATGACGTCCAGATTGTGTTCGATCACGAGTACTGTATTACCGAGCGAAACGAGTCGTTGCAGTACGTCAAGCAACTTGTGAACGTCGGCAAAGTGCAGTCCTGTGGTTGGTTCGTCGAGGATGTAGATGGTTCTTCCAGTGGCTCGTTTGGAAAGTTCCTTTGCAAGCTTGATTCGTTGGGCTTCGCCGCCGGAAAGCGTTGTCGCTGACTGGCCCAGCTTAATGTAACCAAGTCCGACATCGAGTAGCGTCTGAATCTTCTGGTTAATCTGGGGGATGTTTTCCAGTAACGGAGCCGCTTCTTCGACCGTAGTATCGAGCAGGTCGGCAATCGACTTGCCTTTGTATTTAACGGCGAGTGTCTCACGGTTGTAACGCGCTCCCCGGCACACGTCACACAACACGTACACATCGGGAAGGAAATTCATCTCGATGCGTTTCATGCCGTCGCCTTCGCACGCCTCGCATCGTCCACCTTTAACGTTGAAAGAAAAGCGACCCGGTTTGTAACCGCGTTCCCGCGACTCCGGAAGCATCGCGTAAAGTTCCCGCAACGGTGTGAACAGTCCTGTGTACGTTGCGGGATTCGACCGAGGTGTGCGGCCGATTGGCGACTGATCGATCTCGATTACCTTGTCGATGTGTTCAAGACCTTCAATCGAGCGGTACGGACCAGGTTCTGTGTGCGAACCATAAAGATGTTGGGCCAACGCGTAGTACAGAATGTCCTCAACGAGCGTTGACTTACCCGATCCGGAAACGCCGGTGACGACGGTCAGCAGACCTAACGGAAAAGCGACGTCGATCTCTTTCAGGTTATTTGCAAACGCTCCGCGGATGGTGAGATATTTTCCATTTGGGGCGCGGCGTGCCTGCGGGACCTCAATCTTACGCGCACCGCGAATGTACAGACCGGTAACAGATTCCGGGTTCTCGGAAACCTCGGCCGCTGAACCAACCGCGACAACCTTTCCGCCGTGAGCGCCCGCACCGGGTCCGAGATCCACTACGTAATCAGCACGTCGAATCGTCTCTTCATCGTGTTCGACCACCAGCACGGTGTTTCCGAGATCGCGCAGCGCGGAAAGTGTTTCCAAGAGCTTTTGATTATCGCGCGGATGAAGTCCGATCGACGGCTCATCGAGCACGTAAAGAACGCCACGCAGCTGAGATCCGATCTGTGTGGCCAGCCGGATTCGCTGCCCCTCGCCACCCGACAAGGTCGACGAAGTTCGATCGAGAGTTAGATAGCCAAGCCCGACAGTCCTGAGGAAGCGAAGACGATTCTTGATTTCGCGCAGTATCGGACCGGCGATCTGTTCTTCACGAGGATTCAACGCGACTTGCTCGAACGCCGCGACCGCATCGTCGATTGGCAGGGCGGTGTACTCCGCGATTCCTTGCCCTCCAACACGCACAGACAGGGAATCCGAACGCAGTCGCTGACCTTTGCACTCGCCACAAATCGTCGGCGAGACCAGTCCCTCGAGCGCGAGTCTAACTTTTTCCGACGGCGCTTCGTTCAGCCGCTCGCTAAGCCATTTCAGAGCGCCCTTCCAGTCATTCTGATAAGAGTAGAGGCCTTGCCTGAAAGTTATTCTGGTGTTTAGGCCATTGAGAAATGCTTCACGCACTTCCTTTGACAGGTCGGCAAATGGTGTTTTGGGATCTGTATTGAAGTGTTTGCAGATTGCGAGCAACGCACTACGGAGGTACGCCGAACCCTGTTTGTCCTGCGTGCCCATGTAGCCGAGATGTTCGGGCGTCTGGCGCGAGTCGGGAATCAGTTTCAGCGCGTCGATCTCCATCACGGTTCCAAGACCGTGACATCGTTTGCATGCACCGTAAGCGGAGTTGAATGAGAACGAGCGCGGCTCGAGTGGTGGAACGTTGATGCCGCAGTTCACACAAGCCATGCGTTCCGAGTAGAGTTTTTCTTCGCCGTCGACGATGGATATAAGCACCGCGCCGCTTGTTAGCTTCAAGGCGGTCCGAATCGAATCCGTCAAGCGTTCACGAATGCCGGGCTTGATCAGCAGTCGATCGACGACGGCTTCGATCGTGTGGTTTCGTCGTTTATCGAGCCGGATCTCTTCGTCCAACGATAAGAGCCCGCCGTCAATGCGCGCGCGCAGGAACCCGTCTTTAGCGAGCTTCTCCAGTTCCTTTTTAAACTCGCCCTTCCGTCCGCGGACCAGCGGCGCCAGTACCATCACGCGTTCGCCTTCGGGGAGTCCGAGAACGTTCTGAACTATCTGTTCGACGCTTTGACGCGTGATTGGGGCGCCGCACATATGACAGTGTGGTATCCCGATCGAGGAAAAAAGGAGCCGCATGTAATCGTAAATCTCCGTCACCGTGCCCACTGTGGAGCGTGGGCTGCGCGAAACCGTCTTCTGTTCGATCGAGATTGCCGGCGATAGACCGTCGACTGAATCCACATCAGGTTTTTCGAGTTGATCGAGAAACTGGCGGGCGTAGGCGGACAAAGATTCGACGTAACGCCGTTGGCCCTCGGCGTAGATCGTGTCGAAAGCGAGTGAGGATTTGCCCGAACCTGACAGTCCGGTGATGACGGTAAACCGATCGCGAGGGATGTCGACGTTGATATTTTTTAGGTTGTGCTGTCGTGCGCCCCTAACACTGATGCGATCGATGGCCATAGCGAAAACCAATCATTCTAGCGGACGGGTTTTCGCGCGGCAAGCAGGATGGTGAGCTTTGTACTTGGTGCTCTGTTTTTGTTATGAGGTGTGTCTCCGCTCAGTTAGCAAATTGTCAGCAAAGCAATGAAAAGTACAAAGATCAAAAGTTCAAAAATTAAAGCGTGTACCGACCTCCAGCCGGCGTGGTGGCTGGGCCGAAGTTGGCTGGCCGAAGAAGGGCGACGTTTGTACACCGGAGAACGTGCCCGAGATCGGCGCGATTCAAGAGGTTGAACGCCTGCACGTATAATTCGAATCGATACCTTTTCGTCGGGCCGGTTGAAATTGAAGGTGGTGATGCACCGTCGCCGCCGCCGATGCGAACCATACGCACCTGCGGCGCCCCCCGGGTTGCGCATCAGGACCGAAATCCAGTCCCCAACTAAACCGCGATCCAACCTCCCAACGCGACTCACCCCGCGCGCTACCGACCGACTGCCGCGGGACATCGTTGATGACCGTGTCGCCGTTGTTGTCCAATCCGGTCGTGATGTTGTCGGCAACGCTGAGGTCGCTTGAAACACGGTCGATACGTTGAAACCCATTGGCAAACGCTTGCTAACGAAACCAGAAATCAGGTGCGGAGATCATTAGCCGATGGTCCGCGTCCGCGCGCAAGTTGAAATTATTTGTCGGCAAACTAAAGGGGTTGTCTGCCTCATTGGTGTTCTTCATCAGCAGATAGTTAATGCTCCAGAACAGTCCCTGGGCGAACCTTCCCGGGCCGACGTTGACCATCAAACGGTGCCCCGACGAGTACGCCGATGACTCGATGTTCGTGATGTTGCCGATAGTCGGATCGGGCCGGCCCATTGCGGGTAACGGCGCGTTCAGGATGCGGCCGTGCAGCAGATGGACGCCACGCTGATACTGATAATTGGTCCGCAGCGAGAGCATCCTGAAGGGCTGCGTCTCAATCCCAAATGAAACCTGAATGATGTGCGGGATCTGGAGATTCGGATCAGTCTGAATGCGGCTCGGCGGCAGTGTCGTATGCGTGCTGTTGCCGAAGGGATCCGGATAACCTGGTTTGACAATTCGATCCGCTCCACGCGCGTTCGCCGTTGAGGCCGCGCGTGTTGACGATCGACGTGCTCATGCCGCAGGGGTTCATCGAATCTTCGATTAGATAGTTGTCCGGAAGCGAAATGCTGTTCTCGCGATCGCCGGCCATCTGACGGTCGCCAAAGGCGCGACAATATTGCCCAGTGATATAAAGGGCCTCAATCTTTTGCAGGCGTTCGCCGCCCATCGCTTCGCGGGCTTGTTTAAAAACTTCCTCAGCGCGCGAATCGTTTGCGCAGACAGCAGTTGCGACGATGAGAGACACGATTAGAAGGGGAAATATTTTCTTCATGTCTCGTATTCACATAGGGCGTGTGGAAAGTTCCATAAAAAATAATCCGTGCTACACTTCGAGTACCGTGAACCTTCCCAACACGCTAACTCTGCTGCGCATCTTCATCGTGCCGCTGCTGGTTGTCGTCCTGCTGACGCCATTTTCGGAGAACTGGTTTGGCGTGCCGCGACACCTGCTTGGAGTTGTGATGTTTTTGGGAGCAGCGTTGACCGATTATTTGGACGGTCGATTAGCCCGCAGTCGGGGGCAGGTAACACGTTTGGGCCAACTGCTCGACCCTATCGCGGACAAGTTACTGATCTCGGCAGCGCTGATTTCGCTAGTTGAAAATCAACTAGCGCCGGCTTGGGCGGTCGTGATCATCATCGGCCGCGAGTTTGCCGTCACCGGTTTGAGATCGATCGCGGCGGTTGAAGGAGTCGTGATATCGGCATCAAAGATGGGCAAGTTCAAAATGCTGGCCCAGGTCGTTACCGTTGCTTTGTTGATTGTCTCAAGCGTCGGTGGGCAGCCGCCGGTGGCAAACTTCGGTAAGCCGTTTCCGGCGATCGAGTTTTGGTCGGTGCCGGAGTTGCGGATGGCGTGGCAACATCTGGTCGCTGGTGGACCAACAACCGGCAACGACTGGCAGGTGCTTCTTTATACGGCGGGCAGGGCGATGCTGTGGCTGGTCGTTATCTCAGCATGTACATCGATGTACGGCTACTTCAGTTCGTTCTACCGTGCGATGGTTAACCACAAAGAAGCGCAGCCAGAGCCACAAAAAGCACAAGTTCGAACCACCTAAAGCTGAATCGTTCAGATCTTACTGCGGTTCTTATTTGTGCCTATTGTGACTCGTGTTTTGTGTCTCTTTGCGGCTACTGGATCTCAACCCAGTCGCCGGTGTGAATTTCATTCGCAGCGCGTGTGATGATCGCGGTCGCCGTGCGTGACTGCACGTTAATAATCACCATTTCGCCGACGATCTTCCGTGGCATGTCTGGCCGGTCTTTTTTCACTTCACGTGACGTGATCGGACGATAGCGATACCGTCCATGTGCATCAACGAACGCCGTCTCGTCTTTCGCGCGAGACGCCTGATTCGACATGCCGCCACCGCGATAACGATCGCTCTGAAAACCAGTCGCTCGATTACGCGCTTGTTCTTCGTTGTCGATGCGAGTTAAGTTGCCTGTTCCGAGCGGACGATAAATCGTCAGGTAATCGCCGCGTTTCACATTGTCTTCGCCGCCAAGATCGATATAGACGATGTCGTTCTTAGTAAGTAATTCGCGGTTGTCCTTCGCCATCATCAACCGTCCAACCTGTTTATTACTGGGATCGGCGAACCGGTCAAAATTGCCTTCGGGGCGTTGCAGTGGAGATTCGCGAACAGGAATGTCCACCAAAAGGTCGCCCAATAGAGCGGCGTCGCAGGTAAACGTGATCTTTGCGGCTGATAACTCTTCTCGCACTTTGAAGACTTGCAACTGGCCGACTTCCTGAACGTAAGTACCTAGAAACCCGATTTTCTTGCGGTGGACGCCCTTCACGTCGCCGCGCGGCCGGATGATCTGAAAAGTCTGGCCTTCTTTAATGCCCTGGCGCGATCCGGCGTTGAGATAGACGATATCGCCGTCGGCGTACGTCCGTTGTTCCTGTTCTTCTTCGGCGCCGACGATTTCGGGCGTATGTCCAAACCGTTGATATCGGATGTATCCGGCGCAAAAAAGGCTGGATTCACCAGCGACGCGGGCAGGTTGAGCCGCGGTCGGCAGGATCATACGAGGTGTAGGGGCGGGTGTTTGTGCGTTCGCGGCAAGCGGCAATGCGAGCAGACAAGCGAACGAGGACAGCAGCAGTTTCATCTCTTAGTCTCCTTTAAATCTGAGTCACGGATTGGGGCAGGTGACGTGAGTGAGGCGGGAATGAGTGTAACACGATTAACATTAAAATAGGTCACTTATCCGCAAGTGTAGCCGCTACTTGCGTTTTTGAAACCTGCTTGGTAGTATCCGCATTTTGTCGGAATGTCGCTATACATACTCTATAGCGGGCCGGCGTAGCTCAGTTGGTAGAGCATCTGATTTGTAATCAGAGGGTCGGGGGTTCAAGTCCCTTCGCCGGCTCCACGGCAGACTAACAAGGATGCAGGGGTGGTCGAGTGGTTAATGGCACCGGGCTGTAAACCCGGCGGGCTCACGCCCTACGTAGGTTCGAATCCTACCCCCTGCACCAGCGTGAAAGTTCGAATGGGCGGGTGTAGCTCAGTTGGTAGAGCATCAGCCTTCCAAGCTGAGGGTCGCGAGTTCGAATCTCGTCGCCCGCTCCAGTTTCCTTGACGCTTGAGAATTCGCGCCCGCGTAGCTCAGGGGTAGAGCGCCTCCTTGGTAAGGAGGAGGTCATGAGTTCAAATCTCATCGCGGGCTCCAGCGCTAACTGATTGGGATTTAATAAAGAGAAGAGGCTAAGGCTAAAGAGATGTCGAAGGAAAAATTTGACCGTTCCAAGCCGCACGTGAACATTGGGACGATAGGTCACGTGGACCATGGGAAGACGACGCTGACAGCGGCGATCACGAAGGTGCTGGCGAAGCACAATCCGAAAGTGCAGTTTGTGGCCTTTGATCAGATCGACAAGGCGCCGGAAGAGA
>Ga0209486_10000007_pt1 | contig 108551 bp, 88 predicted proteins | sample NCCompost_FD_187518 | JGI IMG/M metagenome (GOLD analysis project Ga0209486, IMG submission 187518) | Agricultural soil microbial communities from Utah to study Nitrogen management - NC Compost (SPAdes) (version 2) | ecosystem: Environmental > Terrestrial > Soil > Agricultural land | place...
TTCCCGACCAAGGTCTATTCTTAGCTACTTTTCGTGCAAAGCTGCCCCTGCGTAGAAATGCGGCGTTAAACGCAGAGAACGCGAGATACATTGAGGACCCCAGAGAAGAACTCACTTTTTGTGCAAAGCATGACGAGGATGAAGAAACGCAAACTTGGAAACAGCGATCTGGAAGTGTCGGCTCTGGGCCTCGGTTGCATGGGCCTGAGCTTCGGTTACGGTCCGGCTACCGACAAAGAGCAGGCAATTTCACTGATTCGAGCGGCAGTCGAACGCGGTATTTCTTTCTTCGACACCGCTGAAGTCTATGGGCCTTTTACAAACGAACAACTGGTTGGCGAAGCACTCGCTCCTTTCCGCGACCGAGTCGTGATAGCGACTAAGTTCGGGTTCAAACCGGACGGGCCACGCGAAAGTCGCTGGAACTCTGTCGATAGCCGGCCGGAGCACATCAAAGAAGTCGCCGACGCATCGCTCAAACGGCTTAAGGTCGATGTAATCGATCTCTTCTATCAGCACCGAGTTGATACTGACGTTCCGATCGAGGACGTAGCGGGAGCGGTCAAAGAATTGATCGGCGCCGGCAAGGTCAAACACTTCGGTCTGTCAGAAGCTGGAGTGGAAAGTATCCGCCGCGCCCACGCAGTGCAGCCCGTGGCAGCGGTCCAGAGTGAGTATTCGCTTTGGTGGCGAGCGCGCGAAGCGGATGTATTGCCAACGTGTGAGGAACTGGGTATTGGTTTCGTTCCGTTCAGTCCTCTCGGCAGAGGTTTTCTCACGGGAAAGATCGACGAGAACACGACCTTCGACAGTTCGGACTTTCGCAACATCGTTCCACGCTTCACGGCGGAAGCTCGTAAGGCGAATCAGGTCGTGGTCGATCTGTTACGAACGATCGCGGAACGAAAAAGAACTACTCCGGCACAGATCGCGCTTGCGTGGCTGCTCGCTCAAAAGCCCTGGATTGTTCCCATCCCCGGAACTACGAAACTTCATCGACTCGAAGAGAACATCGGCGCAGTCGACGTCGAGTTAACGCCTGACGATCTGCGCGAAATCGACGCCGCAACTTCAGAAATCACAATCGTGGGTGAGCGGTATCCGGAAGCAATGGAGAAAAGAACCGGCCGCTGATCATAGGAGCACACCGTATGACGTTGTTAGATCTTTTGATCTTGTTACTGATCGCCGGGATTTGTGGGTCGCTGGGCCAGGCAATTGCCGGGTTCTCACGCGGCGGCTGTCTTGTTTCGATCGCGCTCGGCTTTGTCGGAGCTGTGTTAGGCATGTGGCTGGCGCGCGCAATGGGACTGCCGGAACTGTTTGCGATTCGGATCGGCACCACCAACTTCCCGATCGTTTGGTCAATCATTGGCTCCACGTTGTTCGTCGCGGTCATCGCACTGTTAACAAGGCGGCGCTAATGAGGTTAGAATGAGGCACCATGAAACACAATAAATATCTCCCACTCTTCGTTGTTTCGATCTCGTTTTTTCTCCTAACCAACTCAACCGCGAACGCCCAGCAAAACAAGCAAACTTCCGAAGCAGTCGCCGTTGTTCGCACGAACGAATGGCCGCAGTTCCGAGGACCGAATGGTACCGGTGTTGCCGAAGGCTTTGCGCTGCCTGCTGAGTTCAATGCCAAGAAGAATCTCGTTTGGAAAACGACACTGCCTTTCGCCCGATCATCTCCGGTCGTTACTGCCGATCGCGTATTTCTAACCGCAACCGAAGGTGACAAACTCAGCACCTTCGCCCTCGATCGAAAAACCGGCAAGGTCCTCTGGCGCACTGATGTCGTTCGCGCGCGGCATATGCCGATGTATAAAGCCAACGACGGAGCTTCGCCCAGTCCCGTCAGCGATGGAAAGAATGTTTACGCTTTCTTTGGTGAACTGGGTTTGATCTCCTTTGGACCAGACGGCAAGGAACGGTGGCGGCTGCCGTTAGGACCATTCAACAGTTTCTACGGCATGGGTGGCTCGCCGGTGCTCGCGGGTAACACGCTGCTTATGGTCTGCGATCACCGGACTGATTCATTCATCGTCGCGGTGGATGCGCGTGATGGCAAAGTGCTCTGGAGGAAGAGCCGCACGAACTACGAAGGGTATTCGACTCCCGCGATCTACAAGCCCAGCAATGGACCGACACAAGTAATTGTCGCTGGTTCAAACTCCGTCGATTCCTATTCATTGGATAAAGGAGAGCGGCTGTGGTGGGTGACCAGAATAGGAGCGTATCCAAAAGGCGTGCCGGTGATCGGGACAGACATGGTCTACGTGTTGGGAGATGGTGGTGAGGAACCGTTCCTTCCGTCGTTCGACGACACGTTGAAGCAATACGACAAAGACAAGGACCAAAAAGTCAGCCGTGAAGAGATGAAGGCGCACGCCGAGGCGTACGATCACTTTGGCTGGCTGGACGAGAATAGTGACGGGTTGGTGGAGCGTGCTGAATACGATTTCGTCCGAAATTCGACTATTTCAGGTCACGGATTAACAGCCGTTCGCATAGCTGGTGAGGGCGACCGTACGTCTTCGAATGTTGTGTGGCGTTTGCAAAAGTCGTATCCCAGCATACCCTCGCCGCTGATCTATCGCGGCGTGATGTATCTGATGAAAGAAGGCGGTATTGTTTCGAGTGTCGACCCGGCGAGTGGACAAGTTCTTAAGCAGGGACGCACTCCCGACGCGCTCGAGGAATATTACGCGTCGCCGGTTGCGGCGGACGGCAAGATCTTCGTCGCGAGTGCAAGCGGCAAAGTCACAGTGCTAAAAGCCGACGCGCAATGGGAGATCCTCGCCACCAACGATCTAGGAGAAGAGATTTGGGCCACACCCGCGATTGCCGGAAGCAATCTCTTCATCCGCACCCGCAATGCGTTGTACTCGTTCGGCGCCGCGAAATAACGCTGGCAGATCCGTGTACCCCCGATGTCTCCGGGGAACACGGATCTGGAAAACATCATTTTCCCCACACTCTCACCCACTCAACTGCATCTTTTGCGAAAACAAAGCGCTGGTGGTAACAAATCATGCCTTCGCCACAATGATTCCTGCTAACTTCACCGTGCTGGACGTATTCGTCGACGACAAAGAGTCGCCGCTGGTCCGGCCGAACGTTCCCTAACTAAGGTGGATCGAGCAGACGAACACCGAAGCTGCTTTGAAGAAACAGCTTCGGTGTTTGCGGCGGGGTGGGGTGATATTGAGAGGTCGCTCACTTGTTATGGCGATTTCGGGAAAAACGTTTCACTTGGACTCCGGAATATTTTCGTGGCTTGAAAATCCGTGTTAGAGGACAAGATCTACCTCTTCAGAACTGGATAAAAAGCACGGTCCTTTCGTCCGTCCTTTTGCGCGTTAGCATGAGAAGGTAGTTTGCAAATTTGAAATGTCGATTACCGAACGCCTCGCGACAGGGTGGTGTTAATTTCCTCTCTGCGTACCTCAGCGGTCATCCGAGCGCTGCGGTACAAGCAGCACAAACCAAATAAAACGCAGAGACGCGGAGGCCCGCCGAGGTAGGCAGAGAATGTGGCAAACTCAGACACTACTCGCGACAGCAAATGCCTTGGAAGTGCAACACTGTTTGTGCTATAAAGCCTGCCCCCCCGACGGCCACTTCCCCCGACCACGTATCAATAAAGGAGCTCACTCTCAAATGACAAGAAAGTTATGTGCCTCGCTTTTCTCGCTGTGCCTGGTTTTTCTTGCAACACCCTTACCCACCTCGGCCCAAGTCGCCGGAACCGTTGGTGGCAAATTCAAATTCATCATGGACGATGAGTTAGTGAAGTCCCTTGAATTCAGCGCGACATCTGGTGAACGAGGTGGCGCCTCCGGTTTTATGGTCTTTACGGACGAAACGAAGGTCGTCCTTGTCGATCCTGACGGCGATGGCGAGCCTCCGAGGGAGGAGCCAGCTCCGTTTTTCATGAAGGCAGAATTCGACTCGATGACGATCGAGAAGAACAGGGCTTTGATGAGCGGAGTCATCAAAGACTCGAGCCACCGTAGTTACATTGGTAAGTGGGTGCAGTTGGTTATCGAAGACAACGACGGTAAGGAACTCGCGGACAAGTTTGTCTGGTCGTTTTGCGAGCCGGAGCCAGGCGGATGGATTCCTTCTGACTTCGAAGTGCCGGGCGATCAGGGTGCATTCATGAGTTGGTGGTCCACCGACTTCGAGCGAAAAGAGGACGTGGGAATACCCTCACCCAGTTTAATTCCAGGTCAACTTAAGGCCTGTAAGGCTCACTCACTTCAGAGTTACGAATTTGCCGATATTCTTAAAGCCGACGGCGAAATAACCATCCGGCAGTAATTTTCGCGTCACACAGTTTACTTCCGAGGTGATCAAGGTCGCTCAATCACGACCTCGATCACCTCCGATTTTCCTACATCCCGTCAACGTCAGTCGCGATGGCGTGGAGTTTGTATTTCCCCGGCGATGGTCGCCAAACACAATTGAACTCGTACCAGAATCGAGTCGCCTCATCGTTTGTACAAACAAGAACCCCGTCGACAAAGATCTGAGTCTTAACGATATCTGCCTCGATGAAACTGTCTTCGTGACCCGCCGACGCATGAAGCTTTAGTCCGTTTTGCACTTTCAACGGCTTGCCCGCCTCAAATTCACGCAGATACTCACCATCATGCCAGTACATTGTCGTTATTGGCGTAGACGCGACGATAAATTCCACATACTCGGAACGCGATTCGTTTCCCTTGTTATCAATCGCAATCGCTTGCAAGCGGCATTTGCGGACGCACGACTTCACCTTCACGACATAATTGTCATTTCCAATCGGCGTGGCTTCGTAATCCCACCTGTCGAGCGCAACTTTCTTCAGAGAGGATGAGGCACTGGTTGCGCGGATCGTAACCGTGATTTCACCATCAGCACGACTGACAATACTGCCCGGTTTCGGACTAGTTATTTCAACTCTGGCTGGTCCATTAACGAAAAACTCCGGCAGCTCTTGCGACGAAGTTCGCCCCAGATTGTCGGTCGCGACAACTGTCACGTGCTGTCGACCGGGTGAAACAGTTTGAAGGACTAATTCATACTGTCCTTCAGACTTCATCGTGGCGGGACCAAGTAATTGCCGCTCTTCGAATACTTCTACTTTCCTGACGAAGCCATCGGGGTCAGACGCTTTGAAACTAATCGGAATCGACGCCGGACTGGCGAAAACCTGAAATAGCGTTGGGCTCACCGCTTCGATGATCGGTCCCTTGTTTGGGTCCCAATATATCGAAGTCGTTAAGTCCAATCTATTGTTCTCAGCCGCAAGATCCTGTTCGGTCGACGTGACGGTGAGGACCATGCCGACCTGCCCGTTCTCGCTTCGCTCCTCAGGCTTGCTGTCGCGAGACTGTTGAGTAAATTCGGATCGCGCAACTATCTTTACATCGATGCTTCCAGCCTTTTCCAAACTCGGAAACTTGCAGTAGAACCGTGATTCAAACGCTCTGCACTTGCCGCCGTTCGCCTCGACGGAGACAAACGAAAACCCCATGTAACCAGTGTTTCCGGCCAGAACGATATGCGTTGCAGCATGTGGTCCACCATTAGTGAGCTTCAGCTCATACTGACCCGACCTTCCTTCTGTCAGTTGTTCAGTGCCGGTTCCGGTCAGTTCCAGATCCACGGTTAACTTGTCCCTGACCTTTGTTGGGTCTCTCAGCGCAACGACGAAGACAAACTGTTGACTCTCGATGAAAGCGTGCAGCGTTCGGGAGTCGAAGTCTGGCAGGCGCGCTTTTATTGCCAGATCCGTTAATAAGTCTTTCATGGGGGAAACTTCATCGAAGGTTACGTCGACCCATTTTGGAGAGTCCGGATCGGCGTTAGCCATTGGATAAAGAATCCGCAACTGGTCAAAAGTTGCTTTGGTCTTTGCTGAAGGCAGATTAAAAGTGATGGCGCCGGTCCCGCTAAACCCCGCCTTCGTTTCGACCGCATAGAGCGTGTCACCAAAAAGCGTGTAGCCACTCGGAAGCTCTATCTTGAACGGCATCTGTGAGATCTTCATCGCGTTTATGGTCGTCTTGCCTCGATGATAGACTCCGTTCGCCTTGTAAGACGTAATTCTGTCGTCCGTTGCGCTGAGATTCGGTTTTCCACCGTCGATCGTTAGAAGTTCGGTTCGTGGGCCGGAAGACTTCTCTTGGTCCTGTGCAAAGGAGACAGGAATGGCGCACAGAACCAACAGGCTCATCAGTAGCAGGCGAGGGACCATGGGCAACCATATTGTCGCAGGATCCGTGAGTAATGAGTAAAAGTATCGCGCGCTTGAAGTGTGGTAGAGTTTGACCTCCACGTTGCTCAGCGAAAAACTAGCTCAGTTAGGAGGGCTTATGAAACTGTTAGCTATCTCGTTTGTGGCGATTTTCGGACTGCTGTCGATTTTTCAATCCACGAATGGTTCATCGGTGGCGACGTCGGAGGCCGAAGCGCGAGTACCACTCGACAATTACATTCAGGGTCATGCGACCGGCAATGGTGATTTCATGCGCAAAGCGTTTCACCCCGATGCGAAGATCATGGCCTTTCGCGACGGTAAGCTCATGAACCTTACGGCCGAAGAGTTTGCTTCACGGTTTAACGGCAAGCCAGCGCCTGATGAACCGCAACGCAAGCGACGCATCGAGCACGTCGAGATCACCGGCAACGCCGGCGTCGGTAAGATCGTGCTTGAGTACCCCACGGTTACTTACACTGACTACATGTCGCTGCTGAAAGTCGGTGACGAATGGAAGATCGTGAACAAAGTCTTCTACGCCGAGCCGAAAGCAAAACCTTGAACTTTTTGATTGATGTCGAAGCGATCCAGTTTACGTCTGAGTTTAAACCACAAGGTTGTGCTCACGTTTCTCGTGAGCGTTGCGGTGATACTGTTCGTTTCAGTTCTAGGTGTACGTGCGTGGATCAATAAGAAGACCGCCGTGTTCACTAGCACTACCTCACCGCAGCACACCTACACGGTTAATCTCAAAGGTGCGAAAGGGCGCCCGCTTCTAATACCGTATACCGTCAGCGCTGACCTTTTTAAAACGGGAGAGCCGTATGTTACTGACGTCCGGCTACACGAGGCGTGGGATGCATTTGACTTGTCGTTTGAGGCCGGCTTTCCGGAGATCAGGTGGCCGGCGAACAACGTCGTAGAGTTTTATCGTCCAGAGTACTTCGAGGATGGAAACAACTTACTGATAGTTCAAAACAGAAGCGGTAAGCCTGTTAAGTGTCTATTCATCGACGCAGTCAGCAAGTTTCTTGCCGTCGATATAAGGTCCGGAGCTTCGCTTTCGTTAAGGGTTCCCAAGCCGCGCGGAGATTGGCAGTGGATCGGTCTCGAAGGTGCACTCGATGACGGCACGAAGATTTCGCACCGTTACAACAAGCCACGGTGGCGAAAAAAAGAGAACTGCACTTACCTCATATCCATTTTCGAATCCGGTGCTGCGATCGACCCGCCGTTCGACCCGCAGGAACTCTTGTTCAGCTCTTTTTAAACTTCCCCCGGCTCAATCTGTAGTGAATTGGGTACGCAGAAATTTGATGACGACGCTGCGTCGCAGCTTCGTGTCATGCGCTCGAGCGGGTTGCAGAAACTGGTGCGCCCTGTCAGCGGGCGCCCCAGTTTAATAGAACGCTTCCCGGGATCATTTCCTTAATGTCTTTGCCGTAGCAATATTCGAGTACGGCGAATCACCGGCCGAATTGTAAACACGCACTCGATACCGATAAGTCGAACCTACTGCCAGGCCCGAGTCGGAATAAGCATTGGCTGTTCCCCCTACGGTGGTGATCTGCGTAAAGTTAGTGCAGTTAGAGCCCTTGCAACGTTCAATCCTCACGCCGTCCTGATTAGAACTGTTGTTGGTCCATGACAATCTAATCTGGCTCTTGTTGAGCGCTTGACCGGCTAGGTTGCTCGGAGCAGACGGCTGTGCGGGAATTTCTCCTGGAGTGACGATTGCTGCGTTGTTTGAGTAACCGGAGTAACCGTCTGAATTCCAGGCGCGCACTCGGTACGTGTAGGTCTGTCCCGCGGCTGCATTGTAATCCGTCCAGCTTGGGGTGTTAGCGCCGCTCGCGCCGACGCCGATGAAACTCGTGCACCCGGATCCCTGACAGCGTTCTACATAAAACTGAATCTCGTTGGTTGAGACGTCTTGCCAGTTCAACGCCACATAGCTGCCGCTAATTGCAGCGCTGAGATTGATCGGCGCCGCCGGCGGATTCACCGGGGATAACGTGACTTCGACGGTGTTGCTGTAATCAGACGCACCCATGAATCCTACTGCTCGCGCGCGATAAGTGTAGGTTGTGTCGCGTACGACATTGCTGTCTCTAAAACCCATGGAGTTTTCGCCCAGTGTGTGGCCGATCTTCGAGAAATTCGCGCACCCGGAACCCTGACAACGTTCTACCTCCACGCGAAATTCATTGCTGGCATTATCAACAAAGTACAAGTTGACGTAGCTTAAGTCTGCGAAGGCGCGAAGATCTGTGGGCGCTGCCGGAGGTAAATCAGGGACGCCTGTCTCCTTGAAATGCGCCGTTACGAGATAGCCAAACCCGAGGCTAGCCAGCGTGTTTCCAGCTCCAAGCGAGATTCCTTTGCCGTTTGCATATGGATCCCACACGGCCCATTGAGGGGTGCCATCGGAACGGTACTTGGCTATCACTCCCTTCAGATAGGAAATCATGCCGGTGCTTGGATTGGGACCGCCGGTGCCGGTGACATAAACAGCATCGGAAGCATCGAGCACCAACATGTTAGGCGTTTCAAAATTACTCTCGCTGCCGTTGAAACGCTGCGACCACATCAGGTTCCCGTTCGAATCTGCTTTGATTGTCATCCAGTCGAAATAGCCGGCGGTAGTTATACCTGTGGCGATCACATTGCCCGCGGAATCGATTCGCAGGCGATAAGTCCTTTGGCCCACACTGTAGCTCCTGGTCCACAACGGTGTACCGGCTGCATTGAACTTTGCGATAGCCATTTGGTAAGGAACCGATGCAAGAGGTGAATATGTACCAGTAGCAAAGTAACTTACGTTTTGCGGGCCAAAGGCCACGTCGTTGGCGGCATAAGACTTCAGGTTTGTATTGGCCCAAAGCAAGTTGCCATTGGCGTCATACATAAGGGCCATGAACAAATTACCGCTAACGCCGGCCACGCCCACACGGGAGCCATCCGGTGAGAGGTTCATGGCGTAGGGTTTATCAATCGCTCCGTTATTGTCGAACACTGCGGTCCACAAGGTCGTCCCGCTCGGGGAGTATTTGATCAAGACCGAGTCATGCGTGGTATTGGCCGAATCGTTAGTCAACCACATGTACCCCGCTACATAAATGTTGTTCTGAACGTCGACCTCAACCCGAACAGCTCCGCGGAATGGTCCAGGCAGGCTGTTGGCCCACAGCAATTTCCCATTGGTGTCATACTTGATAGTCAGCCACCCATGAGGTTCGCCATCGAGTGCGCGAACAATTGATGCCAGCACTATAGCGTTGCCACCGCTGTCGACCGTTATCCACGCACCGCGTAGCGAGTCCACCGGATCATATGTGATCTGCCACAGCAGGTTTCCGGCGACGCTGAATTTCTTGATAACCAGGATGTTGGTAGCAGGCGTGTCGCCCAGGACATACACGTTACCTTCGGCATCGTTGTCCAGCATCGTGGAATTAAAATTGAAGTCAGCCCCACGCCAATTTTCGATCAGGGCTTGAGAGGGTTGAGCAGAAACTGAGGATACGAGACTCAGGCACGCAATGGTAACAAACAACAGGAAAATATATTTCGATGGTAATGACTGCCGCATGATGTTGCACTCCCTTTCTGCGGCTTACGTTCCGGGACAAGTTGGTCAAACACCATGACTGGCCTCGCTCGTAAGCCGAGGTGATTATCGCCATGGCATCGATCATGCGCTTTGCTTAATGTGGCTTGCGTTGCAAGACGCCTCCAACCTCACTGCCAGGGCGCTTGGGATGAATACCCAATTATTCAGCGTGGATATTAGTGAGGTTGCATCGGTCTTGTCTGTGACAAAGTCACAGAGCTGAGAAAAACTTTTGGTGTGTTCTCAGTGCAACTGCTGTAGTTAGGTTCACCAGTGTGCTTTGCACAAAAAGTGAGTTTTGGGAGGAGTCTTCTCTGCGGTCCTCTGTGTATCTGATCTTTCTCTGCGTTTAACGGTCACTTTCTACGCAGAGGCCGCAAAGAACACAGAGCGCCGCAGAGAAAACGAATGAGAGATATGCGACTTTTTGTGCAGAGCTTCACGAGTGGACGGTGGACTACGTTAACGCTGTACGGCGCAGTTCTTTAAGGTCATCGGTGTGAATTTCGCCTCTTGAAAGGGTGACTAATCCGCTGTGCTCGAATTCTTTTAAAATGCGGCTGATAACCTCGCGGGAAGTCCCGATATCTGCCGCGATATCCTGGTGGGTTTTCTTGATGATGCCTTCAGCATCCGCTGCGTGCACCAGATAATCAGCCGTCCGTTTATCAACACGTCGAAACGCGACTTCCTCAACCAGCGAAATGACTTCCGCAAAACGCGACGCCAACATGGTCCACAGAAACTCGCTCCAAACTTCGTATTGATTGACCCACCGCTGAAGCACCGCGGGCGGAACAACGATCGCTTCGACATCGGTTTCAGTGGCAACAAAGGCAGGAAACTCGATGCCCGACATGATACATGACGCGGTCAGAATGCAACTGTCACCGGGTTCGACGCGGTACAGGGTGATTTCGCGTCCTGATTCACTGAGCTTATAAACGCGGGCGCGGCCTTCCAACACCAACGGAATGCCACTACATCTGTTTCCTTCGAGGCAAATGAATTGATGTGCGGGAATTTGAACTAACGCGGCGTGCTCAAAAAGCTCAGTTTGCACATCATTGGCGGCCTTCCCAAATAACGGAAATCTACTGAAAACTTTTTCCCTCAACGACGTCGTGTCTTTCATTGGGCTTCTACCTACCTAGCGATCCGCTACTGACTTTATTTAGTTAGCGCGCTAATTCCATGCGCAGTCTTGAGCACGTTACTTCTTGAATAACTTGTTGAAAGCCGCGCGAGCGTCAGTGGGAGCGCCGGACGAAGTTTGACGTTCTACTACAGTGCGTGCGTCAAAAAGCTCGCACGTGTTGCGCGCGTTCTTGTTCACGATCCGCGCGGTGACTGGTTTACTACATTGAAACGTTGCGCTTGGATCGAAATACGTGCACTGCCGGCAGGTATGTAATTCGGCTCTACAGTTTGAACAGGTGCTCTCCGCGCCGATGCTGGTTGCTACTTTAGCGCCGCACGATGCGCACTTCACAGTCTCGCCAAACGCCATCATCTTTGGCGATCGTGGTCCTTCACGTTCGACCGGCTTTGACTGAGGCTTGGTACGCTGCGGCTCGCGATCATTATCCATGTAGCCGCGGTGACGATATTTGCGGTCGCTCATGCCGCGAATTATATCAATCCGTGTCACCTTCACCTAGAAAGACACGGATTCAGGTATTGGTTCATTTTGAATCCGAATTTCAGACAAGGCAGGAACGAACTAATGACCGGGACTATGAGCAATGATTTGAGCAAGTGGGTGAGCCTTACCTTCGTCTACTCCCCAACACCTTATTTGGACGTAGGAAGGAATCGGCCTGCTTAATGTCAGATCGAACCATGCCTTTGTTATCTTCTCGCATGATTTTTCAATAGTAGGGTCTGTAAGTTGTGGAGAGTTTGGCGCCGAGATAGCTTCAACTTCCGGCTCGAAGTAACTAGCAATTCGAGATGTTTGGAAGTGAGCGAAGATACCAACCGTTAGTGTGAGAAGCCCAACCGCAATGCGAGGGAATAAACGATTCATCCCCGAACATTATCACTAATCCAAGATGCGCTCCTTCTTTGAAGCAACTTCGCCGGTGGTTACGTCGAGGACGTATCGCGCAAGTTCTTTCGGTGGCCGCTTCGATGGCATGAACCGATCATACAACAGGTGAGATCACGCCGATCAGTTTTCTTTGCTATTCTGAGATTCATAATGAACCAGTACCCGGATTCAAGTCTTCAACGCCATTGGGCCAATGGGTCTAACCGCACATTCTGAGCAAAAGAAGTACCTGTTTTGCGAATGTGGCCCCGGGAGAAGGAGTCGAACCTTCAATTTCGGGTTCAAAGCCCGACGTGTTGCCAGTTACACCATCCCGGAAAAGACGTTGAGATGCAGTTACCCCTTGCCCACCCTCACCGGATCGATAGATCAGCACGCGGTAGTTACATTGCACCCTACCCTGTACGCTTGTGACTTTGCTGGGTCTTATTCGTTATCGGGAGTCGAACCCGTGACGCGACCCCTCGCATCACCAAAGCTGCGTCAAGCGCAGTTCCCAACTTACCCGGTTGGGTACGGGTTGTGCTCACCTCTATCGTGCCGGCTACCGGCTGCATCGATTAGTCAATTAACTCAGTTTGCCAGTTCAGTTCCTGAATGCGCGTGTCGAGTTCGCGATACTGCTTTGCTAATTCGTCAGCGCGCTTCTGAATCTCGGAGACGTTAATCGTCGCAACGTACTTAACTTCGGAACGCGTGTAGCGATCGTGCGAAATTGCCGCAGTGTTCGCGAGGTCGGCGAAGACAGCACGCTGCAGCGCAAGTACGTCACGCTCCGCCAGAGCGTCTGAGATCGTTCCCGCTCCGGCGAACGCCGAAGCCGAGTTTGTCTTGTTAATGCGCTTAATCAGATCGAGCAGCTCGGCCGAAACGCGACCAAGCTCAGCGATCAGATTGTGTGGCGTCTCCGCGGGTGCATCGCCTTCCTGCACCTTCGCGTTTGTATGCAGCCGTGACTTCAGCTGACCAATTCTCTTTTGGCAATCAGCGCGGAGAATTAGTGCTTCTGCTAGTTTCATGTTGGTCTACCTCCTTTCTAAACAATGGCCTTACAACAGAATAAGATCGGGAAAAATACATTGTTCTCTTGCGTCGAGAACTTCGGGACACTGGGAGTCGAACCCAAAAACTTGCGCTGATCTGGCGCTAACACCGCTTATAAGACGGGTGCTCTACCGATTGAGCTATGCCCCGTTTGGTTGGTCGCGGCGGCAGGAGTCGAACCTGCGTCGCTCGATTATCAATCGAGTGCTCTTCCCTTGAGCTACACCGCGGTTGGTTGATCCGACGGGGCTCAAACCCGCACTGCACGGCTTAAAAGGCCGCTGCTCTGTCACTCGAGCTCCGGATCAAAACATTGCCAACTGACCAACTTGCCGATAACCGATTTGTCATCGGCGTTGCAGGACAACCGTGATTGCAAAACACCTATTGGCAATCGATTGAAAATGGCTGTGGCGGAAGGACTCGAACCTTCGGTGTCGGATTAACAATCCGATGCCTTACCAACTTGGCTACGCCACAAAAGAGTCGTTTTGCACAGCGTCGAGAAGTTGGACCAAGCGGCTTTGCCGCCTGATGTGCGGCGACGGCTATGCCTCGCCGGTTGTGCTTGCGAGAAACCGGGGCTATGCCCCTCGTTCGGCCTTTGGCCCAAACTGGATGCGGCGACGAGAGTCGAACTCGCATCATCTCGTTTACAAGACGAGCGCTCTTAAGCCGATTGAGCTACGCCGCAATTTTGGTGGACCGGGAGGGACTCAAACCCTCACGAGAAGTTTGCAGGACTTCTATGCTGTCATTACATCACCAGCCCGTTGAATTTGGTGGCTGCGGGTGGATTCGAACCACCAACCTCGCGCTTATGAGACGCTTGCTCTATTCCGTTTGAGCTACACAGCCATGTCTTTGGAAGCCCGCGGAGGAATTGAACCTCGTGCCTTTCCGCCCGGCTCTTCAAGGTTCGGTTTAGAAGACCGATGCCGGGAACGCGGGCCGTTTAGTGGAGGCGCCTATGTGGGGGCGCCCGTGTAAAATCGTAGCGAGAATCGAACTCGCAGCCTGCTGTTTACGCGCACTGCCGCTCTACAGTTGGAGCTACACCGCCTTTTGAATCTGGCCGGGGCGTGAGGCCGACACGCCTCTTCGAACTCCACGGTTCCGGCAGTCACCGTTCTGCCGGAATGAGTCACGCCCCGATAACTCTATGGAAAAGTGTCAGTTGTCAGCCGTCAGTTGTCAGTTATCGCAACCGACTACCGACAACTGACAAACTCAAGTTTGGTGCCCAAGGAAGGACTCAAACCTTCAACCTCTGGTTTGTAGGACCAGCGCTCCATCAGTTGAGCTACTTGGGCATGCTTTGCACAAATAGTGAGTTTTGGGAGGAGTCTTCTCTGCGGTCCTCTGTGTAGCTCTGCTTTCTCTGCGTTTAACCGTCATCTCTACGCAGAGGCCGCAGAGATACACAGAGCGCCGCAGAGAAAACGAATCAGATATGCGACTTTTCGTGCAAAGCCACTCGGACATGAACTGGTGGTCGGAGTTGGAATCGAACCAACCTTTCGAGCTTTTCAGGCTCGCGCTAATCCATCTCAGCTATCCGACCGTTTTTCTTTGGGGCTCCTGGCAGGATTCGAACCCGCAGCTTCGACGTTCGAAGCGTCGCACTCTTCCAGTTGAGTTACAGGAGCACGAAATTGGAGCGCGCGGTGAGACTCGAACTCACGTTTACCGGATCTGCAATCCGGCGCCTTAGCCGCTTGGCGACGCGCGCTGTCTGGAACGGAAGGAGAGATTCGAACTCTCGAGTCGAGTTTGGAAGACTCGCATGTTTCCAGCTACATCACTTCCGCATAAACGAATGAATTGGTCGGGGAGGACAGAATTGAACTGTCTCCACGAGTTCCCAGGACTCGGATGCTCGCATTACACCACACCCCGAAATTTGGTGCGCCAGGTGAGACTCGAACTCACAATCCCCTGCTTAAGAGGCAGGTGCCTTGATCCGATTTGGCTACTGACGCATGGCGGAACTGAACGGACTCGAACCGTCATCGGCTTGGTTGACAACCAAGTGCCTCACCTCTCGGCCACAGTTCCGTGCGAGAAATTGGTAGCGCGTGCCGGACTTGAACCGGCGATCCCCTGATTGAAGAGTCAGGCGGCTTGGTCCATCTGGCCTAACGCGCCATTTTGATTGGGTGGGTCGAAGGGATTTGAACCCTCACTGCCCGCAGTCACAGTGCGGTGCTTTGCCAATTAAGCTACGACCCACGTAGGCTGCGAGCGACAAGGTAAATCGAAATCGTGAGGTTGCATTTCTCAGATGTAGTCACGATCAGCATTCGCCCACAAGCTTGGCAGGGACGACGAGACTCGAACTCGCAAATCAACTGATTGAAAATCAGCCCGCTTTCCATTTCGCGTTCATCCCCATTGATTGTTCTCAATCCGTGTTCACATAATCGATACGGATTTCACTACGAGGCTTTTCTCTGCGGCCCTCAGTGTATCTGTGGGGGCTCTGCGTAGAAATGACGGTTAAGAGCAGAGAAAGTAGAGGTTCACAGAGCACCGCTTGACTGGCAGAAGTGGTACCGGCGGAGGGATTCGAACCCCCACTAACTAGTTTCTAAGACTAGCGCCTCGGCCAATTGGGCTACGCCGGTATGGTGAACCTGGCACGATTCGAACGTGCGTCCTCGACCTTCGCAGAGTCGCGCTCTAATTCCCCTGAGCTACAGGTCCCACAAAAATTTGGCGGAGGCGACAGGACTTGAACCTGCACACGCTATGCGCGGCGATTTAGCAAACCGCTGCCATACCTTAGGCGACGCCTCCAATTTGGCGGAAGGGACAGGACTCGAACCCGCAAGCGACAATGCGCGGTAGTTTTCAAGACTACTGCCTTACCAGTTAGGCTACCCTTCCTCAGAAATCTGTTTCGCCTTGAAATGGCAGGGACACTCAGATTTGAACTGAGAATTTCGATTCTGGAGACCGACGGTTTGCCAGTTAGCCTACGTCCCTGCATTGCTTTGCACAAAAAGTGAGTTTTTGGGAGAAGTCTTCTCTGCGGTCAGGGAAATGAATCAGATATGCGACTTTTTGTGCAAAGCTTCCCTGCATATCTTTTGGTGCATGTGGTAGGACTCGCACCTACGAAGGACCTTCAGGTCCGCCTGATTTACAGCCAGGAGCCTTTGCTGCTCGGCGCACACATGCATAATCAGATCAATCCGTGTTACAAAACGGATGAAGGCAGAGAGAACGCTGTGCACGACACACTTCGAGGCACACTTCTCCTGAGGATGGTGAACTCACGGACTCTCGCAAAGCACCGAGATCATCATCCCGAAGGCTCCCTGCCTTCATCTCTCGCAAATAGGTACTTCGATTGTCAAAAAACTAAAAGAGCGGGCTTTAAACTTCCCAGGGAAGCTGCCCGCTCCTTCAATTCTCTTGAATTTTGCTTTTGAGATTTGGGAGCGGGAGTCCGCTCCCGCTGATTATTGCTTGATATGACGCCGATTTATGGACGTTTCTTTTCCGAGTCTACCGCCAAAATAATCGGAGCCTGACAAGGTCTGACCTAACGAACAGACGAGGCTCTGCATGGCGGCGTACGGCTGCCACGGCATCGATTGTTCGTTATGTTTCCTACTCGTCATCATTGAAGTTTCTTTCTCTTTGTTCACGACGCCTTCGCGCGCGAACTGCCTTGTATAAAGTATCAATGCCTCAGGTGTCAAGAAATTTCTATCGCAGAGTGGTTTCTTAATTTCCTCTCTGCTGCCTCAGCGGTCCTCCGCGTCTTTGCCGGTGATCTGGTTTCGCGCTTTTTTTACCGCAGAGAGAATGTGCCAAAATCCGATACTACTCAATCGCAACTTCTCTTACGATATTTTAATCAAAAATACACATACTAGATGTATCGAGCGGGGATTTCGATGCAACGGAGTCTTGGCCTGACGAATCTTATTCTCGGTCGCCGAGATAGACCGCGCCCGATATCAATCAACGTTATCGATTTGTCAGGAGCTTTAAATGAGACTTATTAAACGTATTTCGCCCGCCGTTCTTGCTTTACCAACACTCATGCTGGCCCTTTCGGTCGTCTCATTCGCACAGGAAAACGGGAAGACTTTAACCGACGTCAAAATCAAGAATTTTGGTCAGATGGATGAGCGGTTCTATCGCGGCGCACGGCCGAAGGCGGCCGATCTTAAAGCTCTTGCGGCGATGGGCATCAAAACCGTCATCGATTTAACAGATAACTCGCGGGAGTACGAGCAACCTGCCGTCGAGGCTGCCGGGTTGCGGTATATCAACATTCCCATGGTTGATAAAAACTCCCCCAGCATGGACCAGATAAACGAGTTTCTTAAAGTCGTGAATGATCCCGAAACCGGCAAGTTCTACGTCCACTGCGCCGGCGGTCGACATCGCACCGGCGTCGTAGGTGCCGTTTATCGTTTCAATCATTACGGTTGGAACCTTGAACAGGCGCTGGAAGAAATGAATCGTTACGACTTCGGTTCAGGGTTTGGTCACGGCAAGCAGAAGAGTTTCGTTAAGGACTACTTCCAGCAATACCAAACCGCGCAAGCTAACGCGGCTACCAAGCAATAACGTTTCAGACAGGTTGACCAACATGAGGGCCGCTCGATCATGAGCGGCCCTCATGTTTGTGGGGTCTTAATTCTTCTGCGTACCTCCGCGGTCCCACGCGACTCTGCCGTTTATATGTTTTGGCGGTTCTTTTACCGGAGTCGGAGAGGACCGATGAGTTACGCAGAGAATGCTGGCAAACTAAGACACCACCCTTTTGTTTGTTATCTAGTACAATTCGTCTGTCATCATGTCTATCAAAACAAACTCTGAAATGCCGAAGCGCCGTCTCGGACGCACGGGAATCGAAGTCTCATTGATCGGTCTTGGAGGTTGGCATCTCGGCTTTAAATCCATGGATGAGGAGTTGAGTATCCGCATCATTCGCAGCGCGATCGATAACGGCATCAACTTCATGGATAACTGCTGGGACTACAACGAAGGCGCCAGCGAGATTCGCATGGGCAAAGCCCTGCGCGATGGGTATCGCGAACGAGCGTTTGTGATGACCAAGATTGACGGCCGGACCAAACAGGATGCCGCAAAACAGCTCGATGAATCGCTCAAACGTCTAAAGATGGACCATGTCGATCTCGTGCAACATCACGAAATCCTGCGCTACGAAGATCCACATCGCATCTTCGATGAGAAAGGCGCGCACGCTGCGTTGCTTGAAGCGCGCGATGCGGGAAAGATTCGCTACATCGGATTCACCGGTCACAAGGATCCGCGCATTCACCTTTACATGCTCGAGATCGCCGCCGAAAACGGATTCACATTCGACACGGTACAGATGCCACTGAACGTCATGGATGCTCATTATCGAAGCTTCGAGAAAATGGTGCTCCCCAAACTGGTCAAACAAGACATCGGCGTACTGGCAATGAAGACGCTAGCAAATGGTATGATTCTCAAATCGAATACGGTCAGCGCTATCGAATGTCTTCAGTACGCGATGAACCTCCCGACTTCCGTTGTGATTACCGGCTGCGAAAGTATGGAAGACCTGGAACAAGCACTAACAGCCGTACGCACGTTCCAACCGATGAGCGACGAACAAGTTAAAGACCTTCTCAGCAAAACAGCACAAGCCGCCGCTCACGGTGAGTTTGAATTGTTCAAGACAACTTCGGTTTACGACGGCACCGCCACACATCCCGAGTGGTTGGGTGAAGAGCCACCGGAAGTCCAGCGCGTGATGCAAACATAGTTCAATCGAGCGCATCCGCCTTCGCGCCTTCGCGGTGGGCCAACCAGGTGAACGGAATCGCAAATATCTGGAACACTGCACAGAGCTGGTACGAGACAGGATAACCCCAAACATCCGCAGCCTTTCCGAGTAGGGGCTGAAGAACAACGCCACCCGTCGAGCCAAATAAAGAATCGAACGACAGAACCGTCGCACGCTGCTGTGACGGAATCAGCGCGTTGAGGAACCCCTGTCGGATTGGGGTCACAGCGGAAAACATTAATCCCCACAACACGAGCAGAATAACCGTCACCCAGAAGTTCGGCACAAACCCGATCACCGCCAATACGATCACACTGATCACATGGCACACGAGTATTACCGTCGTGCGCCGATCGAACACACGCGCTATGTAAGGAACTAGCAAACCACCGGCGATTTGTGCGCCCGCGACGATTGCCGCAGCGAGTCCGGCGATGCTGTAAGCGGTGCTGTCGCCGTACAACTGCAACAAGTAAGGTTGCATGGCATAAAAAGCATAGATCGAAACGCCGCCCGTGAACGGGGCGGTAAACATGATCCACCTGACGGGTCGATTACCTAACCCGTGCTTAATCGACGCTCGCAAGATCATCTTGATCTCTGCGGTAGGACGTTTGCCTTTCCCCGGCGTGAAGCCAACGTCGTGCATTAACGCGAAAGCAAAGGTCAGGTTAAGCACCAGCAGCAGCGCGCGAATCACATAAGGAACGCCGAGATTGGTCGCTTGCGCGATAACTCCACCGGCAACCGATCCGACGAGCATCGCTGATCCTTCAACAATTTCGCCTTTGGCGAGAACGGATTCCAGCTTCTCCTTGGAGCCGGCATGGTCCAGCGCGTCAGCGAGCCACGCTTCAAACGCGCCCGACAGAAACGTGAATCCAAAACCGAGCAGCAACGAAGCGATGGCCCAGGCCCAGAAAGGTGCACGCATGTACCACATTAAGAGATACAGCGCCGTCGAGATCGCGAGCGTCAGTAGCCCCAGCAGGTATGATGTTCTTCTTCCGCGCAGATCGGCGATCACTCCGGTTGGAATCTCAAACAGCACGAAGCCCGCGGTAAAAAATGCGTTGGCTGCAAACGCTTCGAGATTGTTCAAGCCTGCGTCTAGTAGAAAGAGAGTATTGATGCCCCAGATCAATGAGGCGGCAAGAGTGTTAAAGAGTTGGAGCGTTAGATACGCCTGTTGAACTTTTCGTGCAGCCTGATTCATGAGGGCCGCTCGTCAGTTCGCCGGAGTTAGCCATCGCGCCACATTGCGCACGTAGGTTTTTACGTCGTTAAGCCTGGAAGGGTCACGATAAATCTGATCCCCCGGAGGTTCGATTAAGGCGCTTGGACAGCCCTTCGACGTGTCCCAGTTGTAATCAACAAAGTGATGAAAACTCGATTCAGCGATGGCGCGGCCTGATGGACCATACTCGGGATGGTCCTTCCTTTCAAGGGCCACTATCAGATTGAAATCGCGGACCGTGGTTTGACTCCGACCAGTGGCAATCACTCGCGCGAGATCCTCACCTTCAGGCACGCCGACGCTGCCTTCGTGGGGGTGCGCAGGAAAGTATTCGATTGCGCCTGATGCGTTGTCCTCGTTTCGCAGCAGTTCGTGAAGCGGATCGATCGACGTGATCTTCTGATAGTTACCATTACTGCCTGAGTGATAGTTGGGCCATGAGATGGTCGTATTGTCGCGGTCGTCGGCAGCATGACGGGACGCATCTGGATCAAGATTATTGGTGTGAAAGAAATGAGCGCGGCCGATGCCGCCTAAGGTACACAGCGAGGCGCCGAGGTCCTGATGATCGCGCGTCGTCAGCAGACCTCCGCCTCGCTGGTAAAAACGCGTGATGCCGCTACAGTCGGCGGGCGTCAATCCATCGCCAACCTCGACGGCGAATAGCCAGAGCTGATGAAAGTGGCTGGTATCGAGCGTGCTTAATACGATGTCTTCGCCTTGCGCGTTCGTCTCGCGATTGCGCGTCGTTACTTCGTAAAGCCGGGTGCCACTTTCATCTTTGATCGATGCGAGATGTTCGGCCAGTAAAGAAAACCGGTCGATCGTCCAGTCGTCTCCGGCAGACGGTATCGTCGTTTGCAGCAGGATATGAATTGGATTAGACATTGCCCGCACATGATAACAACAAGTACGGCCTGCCGATTACTCTGCTCCAGGTGCCGGTGGTGTCTGCCAGCAGTCTCTGCGCACCTCTCCAGTCCTCCGCGACTCTGCGGTAAAAGAACCGTCAAAACATATAAACCGCAGAGACGCGGAGGACCGCAGAGGACACAGAGGAATTTAAGACACCACTCAGGCGCTGGTTGCCGCACGCGCCGACGTGCTACCGAAGTAGCTGCCGCACCTGACCACTCACGTCATTAGTCTCCCACTCACCCCAAAGATGGTACGCCTGCCGCAAGTGTTTCGTGCGGATCTTCACAAAGTGACTCAACAACCAGATGAAAGCCGCTACCTGATCGTCCTTTTTTTCATTTCGCGCCTGGCTGATACGTTTACCGAGACTTTCGATCCAGTCGTCGCAATCATGCAGGTCGCCGAGCGCAGTTTGTAGCCGGGCCGCGTTCTTCGCAAACGTTTGCAGCGGTCGTCCCCAGCACTGTTGAAACAGTTCCATCGCGTAGCGTAAACGTTTCGCTCCTATTCGCATGTCGTGCAGAGCCTCGATCTCGAACGGTTGATACAAACTCTCGCTCAACTTCTCCAGCTCCTTCAGGCGTTCGAGGATCACAGTCGCGGCCATTTTCGAATACGCAGGCTGCGACTCTGCCTCACCTCGCGCTTTTCGCACCGCTGTCGCCTTTTCGATGCGCGTCATGAACTCCGACTTCGCTTCTTTCATCTCGCTTGCAACCAGCACCGAGCTCAACTTCTCGCGCGACTCGTTGCGTCGCTCTTTTCGTTCGTCGATAAGTTGTTGCAGAGCAACAGACATCGCGTCCGGAGCTTCTTTCTGGATCTTTTCTAGCGCGATGATCGCCACGTCCTGATCTCGCACTTCTCCCAGAGCAGCGGCAATACTCTTCGCGCGTTTCAACACAGGAGTTAGACCACGTTGGCGCAGGTACGGCATGAAGTCGCGCATCGCACCGCGTAACCGACGGGATGCGACTCGCATCGAATGCACGCCTTCCGGATCGGACCAGTCAAGCGCTACTTCACGAAAGCCGTACATCTCTTCATACCTCGTCTCGAGCACTAACCTAATGCCGGCGGACGCGACGTCGTTGCAATCTATCCCCTTTATTCTCTTAGCTTTTGCCATTTGATTGCGCTGGTCTCAAAGGTTTATAAAACGACCTGGGCATCACAAACTTAACATGAATCGTTATGGGTGTGGCTACTACGGATGAAGTAACGGGGAACCCGCCTGTTAGACCATCAGCCTCGATGCTACCGTAGGTGTTGCATGCGACCACAAACACATATTGCTCTACTTTCGCTGTTCATCTCTTGTGCTCTTTCAATTTCCTGCCACCGGCAGGCTAGTTCACAGACCGCGGTGCCTGTCGCTCAAGTTGTGCCGTCACCAACAGCGGCAGCATTAGAGCCGGAACAACTGATCGACATCTTCGACGACTACAGTGAAGGATTCATTCATCATGGTTATGAAGTGCGAACATTGAAGGATAAGGTGGTTGTTAAAAGAAATGACAAAGTCGTCGCGGAATTTAACGGACCTTACTACCCGCTGGGTACTTTCAACGAACTTGGTCTATTCGATCTTCTCGGCGATAAATCACAACAATTGATTATTGCGATGACCGTCCCAAGAGGTGGCCGGCACGTGGTTGTTAGCTTGCAGCCGGAGCTCCGTGTTCTCTTCGATAGTGATGAATACGGTGTCGGTCGAGAAGAGTTTTATGTGATCGATATCGACAAGGACGGCATCAACGAGATCTCGTTACCCGTGACGGCGTTTTACGCAATGCAGGACAAGATGTACATCGCCGAGATTCCGTTGACGGAGATTGTTTTCAGATACGACTCGCAAAGGGAGAAGTATCTTCCGGCCAACTCCGACTACGCAGATTACGCACTGAGAGGCATTGACGAAGCGAAACGCCGGCTGAACGATAAAGACAACTACTTCTCCAGACGACTAAGCATCCTTCTGCAATACATTTTCGCCGGGAAAAAACCTGAAGGCTGGGCGTTTTTCGACGATGCGTACCATCGCCCTGACAAGCAGGAGATGCGATTGAGAATTCAATCAGTGCTTAAGGATCAGCCGGTGTACCGGTATCTCTATCAGTAAAACCTCGCGTTATCCCGGTAGTGTCTTGGTTTCATCTGCGTACCTCTGCGGTCCTTCGCGTCTCTGCGGTTTAGATCTTTTACCGCAAGTCGCAGAGACCGCCGAGGTACGCGGAGAATGCTGGCCTAACTAAGACACTACGATTATCCCTTGCCCGTTGCAGTGCTGTAGAAGTAGAGTGCCCACTCGCATCCATCAAGCACAATCAACTGCGAGACATGGAAGAATTAACTCCGATCTCGCTGGACAACGATCAAATCCGGCCGTAACCCGTGCTGCGAAGGCAAAATGGAGATTGAAGCAAATGAACTGTGTTTCTAAACTGGCTGCACTCTGCGTGATCGCAATCTGCACTCTCGACGCCCCTGCCCAAGGCCCATGCCTGACGGCTTCAAAGTTTGGACCAACCGATCAAATCGGCAACGTCAATAACATCACGCCGGAAAAGACACTCGCCGCCAGCAAACTAGTCACGAAAGGCAAAGCTTACCGCCTTGGAATCGAAACGAATAAAGACACGCCCGCGTATCCACCGCGAACTTTCGCGATCACGATCGTCCAGCCCGGCCAGAACGCCGGCTCCACGATTGGTACAACTAAAACTACATACAACGACGATCTGATCAACGGTTGGGCGGGAGTCGGTAGTCAACTCGACGGTCTGGGCCACATCGGCATCGACAATCTCTATTACAATTGCAATCGCGGCATCGACTTCGCCCTCACCGACGGTCTGAAGAAACTCGGAATTGAAAATGTCCCTGCGATCGCCTCTCGCGGCGTCCTGCTAGACATGGCCGGGTACTTTCAGACCGAGATCGTCAAAGAAGGCACCGCCTTTAACCGCGCCGAAATCGAAGGTGCGATGAAGCGGCAAGGAATCAAGTTGATCGAAAAAGGCGATGTGGTTCTGTTCTACACCGGCTGGCTGAAGCTGCTCGGCAAAGACAACAAGCGTTTTGAATCGGCGGCTCCCGGACTCGGTCGCGAAGGCGCGCGCTATCTAGCAAGTCTGGGCATAGCTATAGTCGGTTCCGACACGTGGAGCTTTGAAGTGGTTCCGTTTGAAAAAGACGCCGGTGTTTTCGAGGTGCACCAGATCCTGATCCCGCGAAACGGCATTCATATACTCGAGAACATCAATACTGAAGAGATGGTGAAAGACCAGGTGTGGGAGTTTCTGTTCACGCTTGGTCCCACTCGCATAACCGGTGCCGTGCAGGCGATCGTGAACCCCATTGCCATCAAGTGAGGAACTCATGAAAACAACTGCAATACTTTTCCTGATCTGTGTTTCTTTCACGTCCGCTTACGCGCAGGGCACGGCTCGGACTATGAACGGGCCAAAGATGCCCGCCGCGAGTTCAACTCAGTCGGCCCGTTGAGCATCGGTCCATGCGACATCTGTCGAAGCGGCTTCGCCGCCTGATGTGAGGCGGGGCTTCGCCCCGCCGGAAGCGGCTTCTTCATTCATCAGTCCACGGCGGGGCGGAGCCCCGCCGCACATCAGGCGGCAAAGCCGCACCGCAGTGTTACCGAAAACGGTCGGTTGCTCGGACGAGCGCATCGCAAATTCCTGGTTCGGTTACGGAGTGACCAGCATCGGGAATGATCTCGAGCTCCGCTTCGGGCCAGGCGAGATGCAGATCCCAGGCATTCATAAAGGCGCAAACGATGTCGTATCGCCCGTGCACGATCACAGCCGGAATGTGACGAATCCGATCCACATTCTCGATTAAATAATTGTCCGTTTCGAAGAAACAGTTGTTGATGAAGTAATGACACTCGATGCGTGCAACGGCGATCGCCATTTCAGGCTCGGTAAACTCGTCGATCAACTCCTGATTCGGGATTAGTTTTAAAGCGCTCGCTTCCCACAACGACCACAATCGCGCTGCTTCAAGACGCACTACCGGGTCATCGCTTGTGAGGCGACGATAATAAGCGCCGATGATGTCGCCGCGCTCCGCTTCGGGAATAATCCGAACATACTGTTCCCATGTTTCGGGGAAAATAGCACTCGCACCTTGACCTCCTTCGTAAAACCAACGCGTCTCGTTTTGGCGACCGAGAAAAATGCCGCGCAGGATCAGCCCGCGCACTCTCTCAGGATGCGTCTCAGCGTAAGCGAGTGAAAGCGTGCTGCCCCACGAACCACCAAACACGAGCCACTGTTCGATACCGAAGTGTTCGCGTATTTTTTCGATGTCGCTGACTAAGTCCCAGGTCGTGTTGTTCTCGAGCGAAGCGTGCGGGGTGCTTCGGCCGGAACCACGTTGTTCGAAAAGGATCACGCGATAGGCCTGCGGATCGAAGAAGCGTCGATAATCCGTCGTCAGGCCCGCTCCTGGACCACCGTGCAAAAACACGACCGGTTTGCCATGCGGATTGCCGCACTGTTCGTAATAAAGCTGGTGAACTTCAGAGACTGAAATATAACCGTTGTCAAAAGGTTCGATCGGATCGTAAAGGGTTCTCATTGGTTGCATAATAAGGGCGATTATCGTTTGAGATCGTCTCGCTCTGCAAATCCGTGTTCCCGCTACGAAGGTCTCGAACTTGACCTGCAACCTAAAGGACACACGATCTGGGAATGTTTGTTCAGTCATTCAGTGAAAGCGCGGGCCATCTTTTTTGCGGAGATGTTGTCGCCGATTGCCGCGAATCCGATCTGCCTTACCACACGTTTCATAATGGTTGTGGCTACGAAGTGGGACCGGATTGATTGTGACGATTTTGATGGGTGTGCCCGTAGCGATTGCCTCCCCCCTGCTTCGTGGTTGCCGGTTGGTCTCCTCGCCGTCGCAGCAGCTTAGGTTTAAGAAAACTGTACGACTCACGCCGGCAGTCGTCCTGCACATGGTCTATGAAGCAGTGGTAATTGGGTTGACGATGCCTTAGGAGCTAAGAACAATGAGTGACTTGTCTGGCAATAGATCAATGCCTTCGCTAACGCGATCAGTAGTGACCGGAGCGATTGGGTTCTGCTTAATTAGTCTGGTTGTATTCGCCACTGTTGCTTTCGGTGAGCGGTGGATGTACCAGCGGCTCAGTTTCGCTGGAGCTTACCTGACATGGACCGTGCTTTTCATCTTGTTAGGTGGGGCAGTTCTGGGTTCGCTGGTCGTGGGTCGGTGGCGTTTGCCGAAGTTCTATCTTTTGTACGGTCTTGCGTTTCTGTTGTATGCCGTTGGTTGGGTGGCGGCGTATTTCAAGTTGCGCGGGGGTGCCGGTGAGTGGCTGGGATCACTCGCCGGATCGCTCTTGATGGCACTCGTCTTTGCGGCGGGATTCAAACAAATGTGTTCCGTTCCGAAGTTCGTCTTGATCCTCTTCGTCGCAAACTCGATCGGATACTTTTTAGGATCCGCGCTCAATGATTCCGTCGGTGGCCAGGGCGGAATGTTGCTTTGGGGCGTTTCCTACGGCTTTTTCCTTGGTGCCGGAATCGGTGTCGTGCTTCATTATTCGCAAGCCGGACCATCATCGTGATGGACCAGCAGTTTTTATCGAAGAAGGCGAAAACCTTGAGCAGAGCTAACAGGCTGGGCCGGCGGTGGCATCGAAATCGGTATCGGGCGTGCGGTCGTGACTGTCAACGCTGCGATCGCGCTGGTGGCGTGTGAGCTGGTCCAGGACTTCGGCGAGAGCGTCGAAATTAAGTGGTTTGGTCAAGTGCGAATAGAAACCAGCGGCACGAGCCCGTTCGACGTCGTCGCTGCGACCGAACCCGGTGATTGCTACCACCGAGACATTTTGCCGCCCATTTATCTTTCGCAGCCTCTGCAAGAACTCAAACCCGTCCATTTCGGGCATCGAGATATCGGAAAGAATCACGTCGTACTCATTTTCCGAAGCGAGTCGTAGTGCGTCTTTACCATTCGTCGCGGTCGTTACATTCGCACCGTTCATCTTCAATAACTGTTCAAGCATGCCGATCGTGTCTTCGGAATCGTCGACGATCAGGACACTAGTCCGCGGCGGGATCTTTAATTTAACCGCCGCGGCCGCGGCAAGCACGGACGAAGAGAGCGGACCTGTCTCACGCAACAACGGCAGACGCACGCTGAACCGCGAACCCTTGTTCGGCCCCTCCGAATGAGCCTCGATCGTTCCGCCATGGAGGTGGACCAGTTGTTGAACCAGTGCAAGACCAATGCCGAGTCCACCATGACGCCGGCTATTGCTGCTGTCCGCCTGGCGAAACATTTCAAACACGTGCGGCAGGAAGGCGGCATCGATTCCCTGCCCGCTGTCTGCGACGACCAGCACCGCGCTGCCTTTCTCACTCTTCAAACCGATATTGATGCTCCCGGCGTGCGGGGTAAACTTCACCGCGTTATTCAACAAGTTCCAGGCGATCTGTTGTAATCGCAAACGGTCGCCATCAACGAGCAAAAGCTGATCGCTGCCAAGCAAACGGATATCGATCCCTTTCGACGCCGCATCGGCACGAACTGTTTCCACCGCGCTGTCGATGATCGCCGCCAGCGAGACCGTTTCCCGATTCAGCGAGATCTTGCCGCGTTGCAAACGCGACAAATCGAGCAGATCGTTGATCAACTGCGACTGCGACTGCGCATTACGTCTCAACGCTTCCGCCATCTGGGCCAACCGCGAAGAACGCTCGATCTCCGGCATGCGCAGCAGCAACTCCGAGTAACCGAGAATCACGTTCAACGGGTTGCGCAGCTCATGCGACAACGTCGCCAGGAACTCGTCCTTGAGTTGGTTTGCCTTCTCCGCTGCGTCACGCGCTTCCTGCTCGCGCTGAAGCAGTTGCTCACGTTCAGCTTCCGCGCGCAGTTTTTGGATCGCAATCCAGGTGCGTTCGGCGACAGTCTGCAACAACGACACTTCTTCCTTTCTCCACTGCCGCGGCTTGTCGTCACTGGCCCACAATGAGGCGACCCATCGGCCATCGCGCATCAACGGCACCGCGACATACGCACGCTCCCCGGTCCGTGCGTAACAGCGCTCATACTCCGCGGCCGTGCGTGGATCGATTTTTGAGTCGACGTTGACAACGGTTTTTCCCTGCTGCATGTCAGCGGTAATGATTCTGCTGTAATCGGAAATGCGATGCTCACCAGCCACTGAATCTGCCCCGTCACAGTAATCGCGATGGACGATCTCGAGATCGCGCTCAACGTCCGTCTCATTGAACAAACAGCGTCGCACGTTGAGATGTGTGCCGACGGTCTGTGCAACTGCATACGACAGTTCACCGGGATCCTGAAGTGTTCTAATCAGGTCGCTGACGCGAACAAGTACATCGAGCCGGTGCTCGGCGCGTCGCTGTTCGTCGATGTTTTCGACGATAATGACCACGCCGGCAATCTCGTCGGACTGATCGCGAAATGGAACACTGACGATGCGCGTCCAAATCTGCTTTCCGTCGTCGGCCGTGTAAAGAAAGTCGTTGCCCGCACTGACCGACTCACCACGCAGCGCCCGCGCGCCGGGCCACTGCAAACGATCCAGCGGCTCTCCCTCGGCGTCCCATCCACACCACCGAATGCTCAAGGCATCGTCCACGGAAGGGATTCGATCTCCTACAAAGCTATTCAAGAGTGAATTGCCAACCAGGATCCGTCCCTGGCGATCGGTGAGTCCAACGCCGACCGGCAGTTGATCCAACAACGCGCTCAAACGTGCTTCGCTGTGTTGCAGGGCCAGGCTCGCGAGCCGGCGTTCGCGGTCCGTACGGTTGAGCGATACGGCAGTCCACCAGATCAGACCGGCGAGCAGCAAGAGAATCGCAAGCACAAAGGCAGCGGTCCCAAAACCGGCGCTGAACCATCCTTCGCTGTAGGCATTCGTCCTGATCCAACCGAGGAGAATCACAATCAACAACACAGGCCACATGCGGCGCGCGACAACAGCGCCTGAGCTGTTTCCAAGAAACATCGCCACGAGCCCGCGCTCAGGCCGCGCCAGTAAAATCGCCGTGCAGAGACTGAGAAGGGCAACGACCGTATGCAACGCGATCGTGAGGTAACGCGCTACGGGTTCGAAACTCTCGATGCCGTAAAAATAGTGGAGAAAGACCAGCAACGTGATCGCGACAACCATCAGCAGGGCGACGTTCGACACGCGAAACCATCGTTTCGATCGGGTGTCGATGAGAACGAGCGCAATTCCCAGCAGGGAAAAATTCAGCGACGCTGCAACGCCCATGCGACCGGCAAACGAGAGACCCGCCTCTGCCGTCGTCTCGAGGAACAGCAGCTGATCGATGCCGACATCCCAACCGGCGATATGCTCGCTTAGTGTTACCAGTCCCACTAAAACGATGATGGCAGCACACACCTGACTGAGACGACGTCGTAGCGTCGTCATCCCTGGATCCTGAATCAACAGCACTGACATCGCCGCCAGCATGAGGCAAACGGAGGTATTCGCCTTCATGGTTACCAGCGAGGGATGAATCCGTTTGAGAAATTCGTTACCGAGGATCCAGCCAAGAAAAGCGGCGGCGCCGATGCAGAACGCCAGCATTGCTAACGCGATGGAAAGCGCCCTCCACCGCGCTAACTCTTTGGGCGAGTACTGAGACAGAGTTTCGTGCATGAATAGCCGATTGGGAGCTGGTGTCGAAAGTCTATCTTGCCTCCCCCGAAAGCTTCAAGTTGGTCTTATTGCTTCGGCGTTCGGAGGTAGGAGACGAAAAACAGCACAACGAGCAGCAGATCTATCATCGAGGCTCCGAGCATTGTCGCCGCGACGCGGCCCTGGAAAAACAGAATCGTCACAGCGATTACGAAACTGCTTTTCGCAAGCATTGGCGGGATCATTAACGGACGATAGCGGATAGGATCTGTCGAGATCATCAGGTACAAGATCTGCCACGCCGCGGTAACACCGATGAAACCGTAATAATACTCAGGGTGCGTGATCGCCGGTGGATAATCGCGCCCGGTCTTCTCTTCAAGAAAGTAGAGTGGTAGGACGACGATGAGTCCGTAGATGCCGGAGATTAGGAAAACGCGTTTGGCGAATTTCATTTGCGAAGTTTCTGAACCACTCTACGAGGAGATGAGGCCGAGACGTAAGGCGTAGCGAATGAGTTCAGCGGTGGTTTCCACTCCGAGCGCCTCCATCATCTCGTATTTGTGCGACTCAGCAGTTCTCGTCGAGATACTGAGCTCGACGGCGATCTCTTTCATCGTCATGCCTTCGCTAATCAGCTTCAGCACTTCACGCTGGCGCGGCGTAAGATTCAACTTCGGCGGTCCGCTAGCCAATGGCCCAACGGGCTTGTTGGTGATCAACGGCGTGAGATAGTTGTTACCCTGCGCGACTTCCCTGATGGCGGTAACTAACTCTTCGCCGGCTGCCTGTTTTAAGACGTAGCCAGACGCGCCGCAGCGGAACGCTTCCGCTACCAACGTCTCATCGTCGTGCATTGTCAGAAAGATCACTTTCGCGTTGTGGCCATCTTTCCTGATGCGTCGAACAGCGTCGAAGCCATTCAGCACCGGCATCGAAATATCGACCAGAATCACTTCCGGATTCAGGCGAAGAGTCGCCTCGACAAGATCCTTTCCGTTGCCAACCGTTCCGAGGAGTTCGAACTCGTCGTGCAACAAGCTTTGTAGACCTTCAGCAAACAACATGTGATCGTCCGCGAGTAACAGCTTTATTCGGTTCATATTCCTAGTTCGTCAACGGCACTCGGGCGACGAGCGTCGTGCCTTTCTGTGGGCTCGAATGAATTTCACAAGTTCCTTGCAAGAGTCTCAGTCGCTCTTCAATGCTGACGAGCCCAAGACCGCCGCCTTTCCTGAATGCGTCGACGTCGAATCCTTTTCCGGAGTCTGATACGCGCAACTCCAACGAGCCATTCTCTCGCCTTAACGAGATAACAGCCGACGCAGCGCCGGAATGTCGCGACACATTACGCAAGGCTTCGACAGCAACACGATAGATGCAAATGGATGTTTGAAAAGGAACGCGTTCTTCGCCAAGCTCTGCGGTTAGCCGTACGTCAATCTGTTCTTCGTCCTGGAAGTTTCCGATGTACGACTCGAGCGCCGTTACGAGTCCGAGATGCTCAAGGACCGCTGGATGCAACTGGTGCGACAAGCGACGAATCTCGTTAGTAAGACTGTTGGTGTTTTGACGCAGATCGTCGAGCTCGTTAATGATCTCCGTGTCTGATAGTGGGAGTCGTCGTTTGAGCCGGCTGATGGCTACTGAGAGCGTCGCTATCTTTTGACTGAGATCATCGTGAAGCTCGCGCGAGATACGGCGGCGCTCCGATTCCTGTACGTCAATCAGACGGCCGAGCAGGCTGCGTACCTGGATGTTACTTTGGTTCAGTTTTTTCTGACTATCTTTCAAGGCCCGTGACGCTCGCTGTCGATCGGTTACGTCGCGGACGATGCTAAGAGTTTTGTCGCCCTCCATTCCAATCAAACGCGCCTCGTAATGTCTTTCTTCGTCACTTACCTCTAATGAGTACTCCAGCACTTGCGGTTCGTCTGTGCCGGCGCTCCGCGCCAGGCACTGGCTCACCTCCTGCGCGAGTTGAGGCGGCATCACATCGCGCACATTCTTGCCGAGGAACAGTTCCGGATGAACCAGCAAATCGTTACCATCCCGCGCGTGAAAATCCAGGTAAACACCCTCGTTCGACATCAGAAAAACCATGTCGGGGTGAGCGCTCAACAGAGCACGGTTCCGTTGCGAAATCTCGTCGCGTTCTCTCATCACGGCTGTGAGAAACAGCAGCGTCATGGCCGCCAGTATCAAAAACGATTGCACTGATAGAGCGCTTTGTTCCGGTGTCGCACCCGTGAACGGTCCAAGACCATTGATCGCTCCCCAGATGGCGAAGAAGCTGACCACCAGCAAAGCGGCGCTGGATCCTCTTGGGCCAAACCGGATCGACGCCCACAACAACAACGGCAACGGCAGATATAACAACGCCGGTGTAATGTTCTCGACCAGTTCTCTCGTACCAAAGCTGAGCCGGCCGACTATTAGCAATCCTGCCGCGAGCAGCGTTGCTTCCAAATATCGCCGCGGCGGGGCAGTTGTTAGTAAACGAAGGCCGTCTCTTTTCCACGTTACGATCAATGGCACCAGGGTTAACGAGGCCAGGACGTTTGAGAAAAAACGCATCCGGAATAAGTCCCAGTAAGGAGTGGTTCCGAACTGGTTCAGAACGACAAAACCCGCATCTAGGAATGAAGACAGGAACGGACCAAGAATAGCCACCAGAATGAAAAGTCCCACATGGTACGACGTGTCGAGGCTGACGTGTTTACTGAGGTAACGGAATAGAGACGCTCCGATAAGAGCTTCGGTGCAGTTGCTGATAAACCAGCAAAACATCATCGGCAGCGGTATATCGGCGTTGAGCTGTGATAAGAGGTGAGCAGGAAATACTGCCGGCAGAAGAAACCACCACCATCGAACTGGCGACAACAACAACGCCGCAAACATGATCGCGTTCGGCGGCCACAGTGTCGAGACTGGATGGGGCTGAAATGTTAGGGCGAATCCGATCTTCGCACCAACAAAGTAAGCGGCGCTTACTGAGAGCGCGACGAGAGCGCGACGGACAATGTGCCGATAGCGGGATATAAAACGGGTGCGATGTAACTCTTGTGTTCCCACGACGAGTTCCGACATTCGTCGTGCCTCCCATTTGTTCCGGTCCATTTGTAGAACGTCAGTTGAACTCACTGACTGCGCCGGCATGCGTGTTGGCGGGATTATAGCACGCGCCGCAAGCGCAGGTGCTTTTCGTGCGCATCGCGACAAAGAAGGTGTAAATCACGGGTAAAAAGTTTATAAAGACCGGGATTCAAGAACGCGTGCGGCGTGAGGTGCGGAAGATGCGACGATTAATCGAAGAGTTTCTGCAAGACCTGCGTTACGGCAAGCGACTGCTGGCGAAGAATCCCGGAGTTACTTTGATCGCGATCGTCACACTTGCCCTGGGTATCGGTGCCAATACAGCCATCTTCAGCGTCGTCAATGCTTTTCTGCTGAGGCCACTGCCTTACGGCGACCCTGACCGGCTCGTGATGGTCGATTCACAACAACACGGCCAATCGGTCGGCGTATCGTTCCCTGACTATGAAGACTGGCGTCGCCAAAACAACGTCTTCGACGACTTCGCGTTTTTCAATCTTCGCTGGCATGCGAACCTCGAATTTAGTGACGCAACGGAAACGCTGAGTCTGACTTTCGGCACTTCAAACCTGTTTTCCACTTTACGCGTCGCGCCTTTGTTCGGTCATGGTCCAGAAGCAGGAATTCCTGACACCGTCCTTTTGAGTCATGGATTGTGGCAAAGGAGATTTGCCAGCGACCCGGCAGTCGCGGGACGCCAGATTCGAATCGACGGGCGCAGCATGACCATCGCCGGAGTGATGCCGCCGAATTTTCGTTTTCCGTTTCAGAGTGATCTCTGGTGGCTGGACGATCGTTTCTTCAATCGCCACAGTCGCGGCCAGCGAATAGATCAGACGATTGCGCGTCTTAAGCCCGGAGTTTCACCAGAACAAGCGCAAGTCGAGATGCAACAAATCGCCGCACGTCTCGCGCAAGCCTATCCCGAAACGAATGCGGACGTGAGTGCAAGTGTTGTCCCATTGCGTGACTTCTGGTTCGGCAACCTTCGCCGCTCATTCTGGCTGCTGCTGGGCGCCTGCGGGTTTGTGCTCCTGATTGCCTGCGCGAATGTCGCGAATCTTCTGATGACGCAGGCGACTGTTCGTGAGCGCGAGTTGGCCGTGCGCGCGGCACTCGGAGCCAGCCGCGGACGTTTGATTCGACAATCGATCTCGGAAGCGTTGCTGCTCGTGTCGATCGGGTGCGCCGGAGGTATCGCGCTGGCCGCGTGGAGTCTGCGCATGCTGGTGGCACTACTGCCGGAAGAGTTGCTGCCGTTCTTTGTGAGAATCGACCTCGATGGGCGAGCGCTGATGTTCACATTGTTGATTTCGCTTGCCACTGCTCTCGTCGTTGGTCTGATACCAGCGTTGAGAACGACAAGAGTGGACCTTGATCAGTCACTCAAGGAAGGTGGAAAATCCGGCACGGGCGCCGGCATGCAACGAATGCGCGGTTTTCTAGTTGTTACGGAGATCGCGCTCGCGGTTGTGCTGCTTGCGGGTGCAGGACTGATGCTGCGCTCGTTTACACGCCTGCAGAATACATCACCGGGTTTCACGGCTGACGGCGTGCTTCACCTGGAAATCAACCCGACTTACAAACTTCAGGAAGATTATCGCGTCGAGTTTATGTCGCGGCATTACCAACAGTTGCTGCACCAGATCGCAACCGTGCCGGGTGTTGTTGCCGTTGCTGCAAACAGTGATTTGCCCTTTGTCGGTCAGAAGCCCTGGTTCAGAGGCCAGTTTTCAATCGAGGGGCAGTCCATCGACGAGCAGAAACAGAATCCGATGGTGAATTATCAAGCCGTCTCACCTGACTATTTTCGAGTGATGGACATACCGCTGCTTCGCGGCCGCGTGTTCACCGATCGCGACACTGTGCGCCCGGATCGACACCGCGATGTAGCAATCATCAGTAAGAGTTTCGCGGAACGAATGTGGCCCAATGCTGATCCACTTGGTGAACGTGTTAACTGCGACGACGATGGCTCCGACTGCGCCGAGATCGTTGGCATTGTCGCCGATGTGAAGCACAACAGTTTGGTCGAGGAACCCGGTTATGACTTCTACTATTCGGCCTACCAGAGTTACAGCAAGCAAACGCACTTCGTCGCTCGCACGCATGGCGATCCGATGTCGCTCGCAAAAGATATACAGCAGGCTATCTGGCAAGTCGCTCCTGACACGGGCGTTTTCAACGTGATGCCTGTGTCGAGGTTGTCGGCGAATACGGTTTGGCAATCACGGGTTTGGGGACTGCTGTTGAGCATCTTCTCGGCGATCGCCCTCGTGCTCGCAACCGCTGGAATCTACGGCGTCATGGCTTACTTTGTGACTCAGCGCACGCGCGAGATTGGTGTCCGAATCGCACTCGGTGCGCAATGGCGTGACATACTAAAGCTGATTCTGAGAAGCGGAATGATGCTCGTCATCACAGGTTGGACGATTGGAATGGCTGGTGCGCTGGCGTTGACGCGATTGATGACAACTTTGTTGTTTGAGGTTTCGCCGACTGACCCGTTGACGTTTGGCGCCGTCGCATTTTCCATGATCGTCGCCACGTTGCTCGCATGCTACATCCCAGCGAGGCGTGCATCGAGAGTCGACCCGCTGGTCGCTTTGCGGTACGAGTAATCGCCGGCAAGCTATCGCGCGAACTAGTAGGTCTATCGACCTAACCAACCGCCGCTGAAACCGGCGCGGCGCAGGCCGTTGACGATGTAGGGACAACGACGCATTAAGCGCCAGATCAATCCCGAGCGATAGTTTTCAATCATCATCACGATCGGGCCCTGGTCCAGGCCGTAATACCCCTTCGATACCCAGCCTTTCCGTTTTCCCGCACGGAACGTCGGGTTGTAGCTGCACTTGAAGCCGTACTTGCTGGTTATGTCGGGATAGTCTTCGTTAATGCGCCGCAGCGTTGGCAGGACCACTTCGGGCGCGAATGGCAACGACGCAGCGACGGCCCAGGGCGACAACGTGCCATCGTCAGGACCGTGAGGGACGCCGCGCGCCAGGTAAGCGTGAAATTTGACCTTCTTTCCGTTTACGCGCTGGACCGCTGGTCCAGGTCCATCGCTGGCTGTGATGCCCCAGGCGAATCGGCCATAGCCGGCAAACTTCTTTGGATTGCGCATCGCGTACTGCTGCTGCACGTAAATTGCGCGCCGGCTGTTTTCGAAATAGTTGATCGCTTTGCCGCGCATGTACTCGTCCTGGATGCCGCGAAAATCGATCCACATGTGGGAGAGATGATGAATGAAGAGCGGCCCGGCATAAAGAAATTCATGACCATAGATCCGCTTCCAGTTGTAATTCCTGGTCCAAGCCCGATAACTCTCTTCGGGAAGCGGATAGCTTGGAGAAGCAAGCCCGAGAACATAGAGAATCAACGCCTCGCTATAACCGGTCCAGCGATATCTGATGAACTTCGTCCTAGGTTTCCACCCGTGACTGACGGTTAACGCTTTGTTCTGCGCCCATTGCCAGTCAGCACGGTGGTAAAGCGTTTCAGCGAGCTGGCGCAGCTCTCGTTCCTCTTTATTGTCGCGATCGAAATAGGCGGCTGCGGTTAACGCTCCAACTATAAGGTAAGTGCTGTCGATGGTCGAAATTTCGGAGTTGCCGAAACGACGGCCGGTCTTCATCTCGAGAAAGTGATAGTAAAAACCGTGGTAGCCGATTGCTTCCGGATGCGGTCCTTGTGGTCCATCGTTGAAGAAACGCAGACTTACCAAAGCACGCTTTACTGCCTCTTTGCGGGTCATGTACTTCCGCTCGACCGCTACTGGATAAGCCGTGAGCGCAAAACCCACGACGGCGATCGAAGACGGTGAGTCTTGGCGCGTATTGTCTGCGACTAGACCATTTTCAAGGTTTACTTCTTCCGCGAAGTAACTGAACGTGTCGCGTTCGAGTCGCTCGAGATCTTCGTCGTTGAGGGAGGGTTCGAGTACTTTCATGGATTTGCGGTTGTTTTTGGTTTGAATTCTAGCGTGATCGCCGCGACGGCGTGGGGAGGCAAGCTGGTTTTTAAACTTAAAACGCCTTCGCGGTAAGTGAAGCGCTGCTTTTCAGTTCTCATTTGCGATGCCTCTTCCAACTGCTCGACCTGTTTACGGTGTAAATACTCAGGTTGGCCCATCTCGACCCACAATGGTTTCGGATTTGCATGCTCCTGGTCAATACGCTTCGTGTACGCCGCAACGGGCTCGCGTGCGTGATCCAAGCGAACCTCGATCTGTTCCGTTTCAATTGAATGGCCAGGAGTGGTGTGATTTGTCAGCAGAACAGAGAGGCTGGATTCCTTTTGGATCAGCGAACAGTCGACTGTCTCGTGCAGTCCGTCGACCAGTGACTGCTCGTTTCCCAGGTCGTGCAGCAGTTCGAACGCCCGATAGACCGGCTTGGGAATACCGTGCAAGTTCATCAAGCCAAAGCCGCCGTGAAACGGCGTTGACGGGAAATAGTGTTCTTCAAAAATGTCGCTGAAGGTCCAGAAACTGTAGCCTTGGACGAGCCCGTTTGCTTCCATGATTGTTGAAGCCGCGAAAGCTGCTGTGTACGGCTCGTCGTGCAGTGGATTTCGCGCATCTGATGAAGCGTTCCATTCGGTGTAATAGACTGGCCGGCCGGCTGCGTAGCGCTTCGTGTCCTCGGCTACCTGGCGCATGATACCGCGCTGACTCTTGAATAACTGTTCCTCGGTGTCTTTAACTTTTTCGAAGCCGTCAGTCGGATAGTAATGCGTCGTGATAAAGTCCGCGGGCAATTCGTTGCGGTCGCAGAAGTTAACGAAGTCTTCGATCCATTCGCTTCTCGCCGTCGCTGGTCCACCCACTCTCAATAATGCGTCGATGCTTTTGATCGTTTCGGCCGTGTGGCGATAGAGCTTGAAGTAGTCGCGTTGGGTTCCGCTCCAGAAGTAGCTCAGGTTCGGTTCGTTCCAGACTTCAAAGAACCACTCCTTAACTTCGTTAATACCGTATCGCTCGACGCAATGTGCCACGAGCGCTTCGATCAAGTTGGACCATTGACGGTAATCGCGAGGTGGTGTGATGTTCGCTTCGTAGTTGAAGACCGTTTTTGTGCCGGAAGCGAGCGCCATAGGCATGAAGCTCAACTCGACGAATGGTCTCATACCGATCGAGAGCAGGAAGTCGAAGACCTGATCGCAATTGAAGAACGAGTAGAAGTGTTCGTTACGGTTGCCAACCACGAGGCGGAAGTCGTCCGAGAGCAGACCATGAAAACGGACGTGCTGAAAACCTAATTCGCGATGAGCGCGTTGGAGCTGTGCTTGCCAGTCGGCACGCAACGTCACCGGCGCGTGATCGCTGCCGACGGTATGTTCCCAGAAATGCGGGAGCGGCGTAGTTGCTTCTGCCAGATCACAGAAGAAACTGAGGCTGCTCATCCGTGTCTGCCGCTCCTTTCATCACAGAACCTGACGCACGGCGCGGCGACTGAGTTCCGCCGTCACACCGTAAACGAAATGCGACGCTAGTGCGTAGACGTGAGTTGAAACTGGATACTGTGTTGGTGCTTTGGCAAGTCCGAGCAGCGGCACCGCGACCTCGTCAGCCACTAACCAAAAGATCGCGCCAAACGGCAGACCAACACCGGCCGTGACCTGCGGCGTGACTTCCGCCATCGCTCCGTACAGCCCACCAGTCAGCGTGCCGAACGCGTAATGTACGGCAGCGCCCGCGGGTTGCTTTTCGCTTTCTTTCAACTCGTGACCGAAGACTCCATTGGAAATTGCCTTTGCCGTTTCGACCGTCGCGTCATCCTGTTGCTCCTTCTCTGCTTTGGAGTGACTGAGCGCCTCACTCGAATCGTTCGTTTCATTCGGATTTGGTCCTTCACTCGGCTGCATGGATTGTGCGCCGTGCGATTTTTCAAATCCTGCCGCGGCGCGTGTCCACGCCGCTTGAAACTGGTTCATGGTCCATGAGGCTACCAGTCCACCCGCCAACCCGGCGACAAGGCCCTTCCAAACATTCGCATCTCCGTTCACGTGTTGCATTGTCGAAACTCCTTTGTGTAAGAGACTTCGACTATTTGCAACTTGTCGGCCACAGACACATGGGCTTGATTCTTAAATGTTTTGCTTCTGAACAGTCTGATCCGTGTACTTCTCTGATACGCGAAGGCCGGTTAGTGTTACCAACTGAGGACGCGAACCCACGCGCACTTCACGGAAACTGTTGCGGTTTTCTGGCTGAGGTGGTACTTATGCCAGAGCACACCCCCAAAGAATAAGCTCCCCCCTTAAAAATTCTCAGTTTTGGTCCATTGGGTTCGACAAGGAGGACTCTTCGATGTTCAGGCTACCCACGTTCTCAGCCCGCGCTCTCGTCTGCGGGCTTTTTCTTTTGCTCTCACTCGTCTCCGCCAACGCACAATTCAGAGCAAGCGTTCAAGGAACCGTCACTGACTCAACGGGCGCACTTGTGCCCGATGCTACCGTCACTCTCACCAACAAGGAGACAGGGGCGAAACAAACGACGCAGAGCAGTGGGGATGGTTTGTATCGCTTTTCGGGTTTGCCGCCCGGCAACTATTCACTGGTGGTCGAAAAGTCCGGCTTCAAAAAACAGTCCTTCGAGAACGTCGTCATCAATGCTGAAGCCGCGCAAGGTATCGACGTGATGCTGACGACTGGTGAAGTTGCGGAGATTGTGACGGTCACCGAGGAGACCGCGCAGGCGATTGAAACTGAGAACGGAAATGTTTCGCGCGCACTGACTACCAGAGAGATTCGCGAGCTACCCCAAGTCGGACGTGATCCCTACGAGCTGGTTCGACTAACTCCTGGAATCTTCGGCGATGGCGCACGTGCAAGCAACGGACAAGCAGTTAATCTTCCGAACACGACCGGCCCCGGTGGATCAAACAATTCGATTTTCCAAACTGAGAACCAGGTACAGATCTCGGCAAATGGCCAGCGTCTCTCCTCGAATAACTTCATGATTGATGGCGTGAGCGTTAACAGTTTCAACTGGGGTGGTGCCGCGCTGATCACGCCTAACCAGGAATCGATCAAAGAAGTTCGGGTACTTTCCGCCACTTATTCGGCAGAAGACGGTCGCAACTCCGGCGCGCACGTCAAAGTCGTGTCGCAGGGCGGGGCGAATGACGTCCATGGTTCGGCATTCTTCAAATACAACTCACCGAAGCTGAATGCCTTTAACAAGTTCGGTGGACCAAACGCGCCACCAGTTCGTGTGAACGATTACGTCCGGCAGTTCGGCGGCAGCATCGGTGGACCACTCTACTTCCCGAACTTTGGCGAAGGTGGGCCGGTGACGTTCGGCGGCCGCAACAAATCGTTCTTCTTCTTTTCTTACGAAGGTTTGCGCAATACGAATACGGGCGTAGGTCGCGGGTTTGCGGAGACGCCGGAGTTTCGCTTGGCAGTGCAACAGCTTCGCCCGGGTGGCGTAACAGCCAGCATCCTTTCGGAAGGCGGTATTACGCCACGAATCATCAACGTATTCACACCAAGCTGTGCGGTCTTCGATAACGATCTGAATCGTTGTCGTGTGGTGCCCGGAGGCCTCGACATCGGATCGATCACCGGTTCGTTGGGTCAATATACAGGTATCCTGGGTGGCGGCTTCGATGGTATTCCGGATATTCAGGAGATCCAGTGGGCGCTTCCAGGGTTTAATCGCGGTAACCAGTACAACGTGCGTCTCGACTTTCTCCGAACAACGGAGGACAGTCTGACACTGAGCACGTACGTCACGCGACAGGACAATTTCCGCAGCGACAATGCTGCTCAAAGCCGTCCGATCGCGGATCTTCCGTTCAAACCGCTGAACATCTCCGGCACGATCATTTATCGCCGGATCATTTCGGCAACCACTCTGAATGAAGCCCGTTTCAACGCAACTCGCTTTTCATTGGATCAGCAGCGCGACGCTACCAATACGAACTTCGGTGTCCCGCGCGTAGAAGTTGAAGGCTTGCCATTCGACCGCATCCGGTTCGGTGCCGACCGCAGCGAAAACACGCCGGGAATTCTGGCCCAGAACATTTTTGAATTCAGCGATACGTTGACCAAAGTTATCGGCAATCACGGATTCAAGTTCGGCGGCGTATTCCGTATCGAGCAGGACAACAGCGATTCGTCCGGAGGTTCGCGCCCGCTCTATTCGTTCACCGGTCTCTTCAACCTCGCGAACGATACACCCGTATTTGAAGCCATCAACGCCGATCCCCGCACCGGCGATCCCGCGGACGCGCAACGTTATTTCAGCACAAACTACTACGCCGCGTTCATTCAGGACGACTGGAAGGTGCGACCGAATTTCACGCTGAATCTTGGTTTGCGCTACGAGTACTACGCGCCGCTGAAAGAAAAGGACGACCGCTTAAGCAACTTGTTCTTCGGTTCGAATGGACTCGTTAACTCGCGGGTCGAGACGGTCGACGAGCTCTACGAACCAGACCGGAATAACTTCGCGCCACGAATCGGTTTTGCCTACAGCCCACAAATGCGTTTCCTCGGTTTGGGGAGTGAGACAGGCGACTCCACTGTGATCCGCGGGGGGTTTGGTATCGCCTACAACCGCATTCCGGTTGCGCCGTTGGCGAACGTGCGCGGCAACCCACCGTTTTTCGGTCGGTTTGGCCCCTGCTGCGGCACTGTCAGTGATCCGTTTGCAAACGGCCAAATTCTCTATGCAATGGGTTCGAGCAATTCGGTCACGAGTTATCCGCGAAATCCAGCGTTAGGCGGTGGGATCAATCCGGCAACGGGGGGACCAAACAGTGGTGCAGTCGAACTCTGGGGCGCACCACAGGATCTGCCGAATCCCTACGTCTACACCTACTCGCTCGAAATTCAACAGGAATTGCCAGCCAAGCTAGCCGCGACGATCGGTTATCAAGGCAGCAATGGTCACAAACTGATCCGTCTCGTCAATCAAAACTTCCTGTTTCCGAATAACCCGGCGTTCTTCCAAATCTTCTTTACCACGCCCGACGTTAACTCAAATTACAACGCGCTGAATTTGAATCTAGTGCGCCGCTTTTCCGACGGTATGCAAATCCAGGCTAATTACCGCTGGAGCAAAAGCATCGATCAGTTGTCGTACGAAGGACCAGGTTTCGTCACCAATCAAACCTTCCCGCAGGACAATAGCACCGAACGTGGACCATCGGATTTCGACGTGCGGCACTACTTCAACCTCTCAGCTTTGTACGAACTGCCGTTTTTCCGCCGGCGGAACGATTTCGTGGGTAAGGTGTTGGGAGGTTTTGAGGTCACGAGTGTCGTGACGGCGAGAACCGGATTTCCGTTCACGCCGGTGGTCGGCGGTTGTACGAGCACGCCCGGTGGTCCATCGCTCTGCCCCGTGCGTCCGCAAGGTTATAGTGGACCAACGGAGTTCGACTCGTCAGATGAAGCGTTCATCACCGGCAGCAATTTCCCGGGGGGTGGCGCTCCGTTTTTCACCGTATTCGATCTGCCAAATAACTTGGTTGCGCCTCCGGGAATTGGCCGCAATTCGTTTCGCGGTCCGAAGTACTTCAGCGTGGACATGAGTTTGGTGAAACACACGCGGCTCGGTGGTTTCCTGGGAGAATCCTCCGATCTGGAGTTGCGCGCAAATTTCTTCAACGTCTTCAACCAACTCAACCTGAAGACTTTTGAATTTGGAAGCGATGCGACGACGATCGGTTTCTTCGACCCGCGCACGGGGGCGCTACCTGGTGTGCTGACAAACAATCCGCGTTTCGGGATCCCGACTCAGGGGCTGGCGGGCCGCGTAGTAGAATTGCAGGCACGCTTCAGGTTTTAAGGTTTAGTCCGTGGCCCGTGGTCAGTTGTCAGTGGTCGGGATCTTTACCGAGATCCGTGAATCAGAAACAACTGACCACTAGCTACTGACTACTGACCAAAGACTACTGGCTACTGACTACTGACTACTGACTACTGACTACAGACTACAGACTACAGACTACTGGCTACGGACATGAAAAACACTCGACCCCTATCGCTATTCCTGTATCTCCTTGTTGTTCTTGCGCTTGTTTTTTCGACGCCGCCGAGTTCGGCGCAGCGTCGGGACAACATCGAGAGCCGTGTCAACGCGCTACTGGCTCGCATGACGCTCAGCGAGAAGTTGGGCCAACTCCAACAACTCGACGGCGAAGGAAACGGAAACTTTCGTCCCGAACATCTCGAGCTCGCACGCAAGGGTTTGCTCGGCTCGACGCTGAACGTTCGTAACGGTGGACGCCCGAATCAACTTCAACGCGTCGCCGTCGAAGAGTCGCGTTTGAAGATTCCGCTATTGTTCGGCTTCGATACCATTCACGGGTATCGCACGATTTTTCCGATACCCCTCGCCGAGGCTGCTTCGTGGGATCCGGCGCTCGCGGAACGGTCCAGTAGCATAGCGGCGAAAGAAGCATACGCTGCGGGTCTGCGTTGGACCTTCGCGCCGATGGTCGACATCGCGCGCGACCCGCGTTGGGGAAGGATCACTGAAGGCGCAGGCGAGGATCCGTTTCTCGGCGCCGCGTTCGCGCGTGCTCGCGTCCGCGGTTTCCAGGGCGACGACTATTCGCAACCCGGCAAGATTCTCGCTTGCGCAAAGCATTGGGTGGCGTACGGCGCATCCGAAGGCGGGCGCGACTACAACACGACCGAGATGTCTGAACAGACGCTGCGATCGATCTATTTCCCGCCGTTCAAGGCTGCGGTCGATGCTGGTGTCGGCACGTTCATGAGCGCCTTCAACGCGTTGAATGGCGTGCCCACCTCCGCGAACCGTTTCACGTTGACTAACGTCCTGCGCGACGAGTGGAAGTTTGATGGGTTTGTCGTTAGCGACTACACGTCGGTAAAAGAACTGATCAATCACGGTTACGCCGCGAACGAAAAAGAAGCGGCGTGGTACGCGTTGAACGCGGGCGTTGACATGGAGATGGTCAGCCGCCTCTTCAATCAACACGGATCGGAACTGCTGCAGGAACGAAAGTGGACGCCGGCGACGCTCGATGAAGCTGTGCGAAGGATTTTGCGGATAAAGTTTCGGCTGGGGTTATTCGAGCGTCCTTATGTTGATGAGTCGCTGGAAAAAACTGCCTACCTGACGGCTGAGAGTCGTGCGGTTGCGAGGGAGATCGCAGTTAAGTCGATGGTGCTTCTGAAAAACGACCGCGAGACGTTGCCGCTGGCAAAAACAATTGGGTCGATCGCCGTGATTGGACCACTCGCCGACGATAAACGTTCCCCGTTGGGTTGGTGGTCGGGTGACGGTCGCGATGAAGACACCGTTACGCCATTAACCGGAATAAGAAACAAGGTCTCGGCGCAGACGAAGATTACACATGCCAAGGGATGTGACGTCACGGGTGACTCGGACGCAGGTTTTGCTGAAGCAGTAACAGCAGCGCGCAACGCTGATGTTGCGGTTGTGTTTGTCGGAGAATCAAAGGAAATGGTTGGCGAAGCAGCTTCGCGTGTGACGCTCGATCTACCCGGACGCCAGTTGGATCTCGTCAAAGAAGTCGCCCGTGCGGGTAAGCCGACGATCGTCGTCCTGGTTAACGGACGTCCCCCCGCGATTGGTTGGATCGTCGACAATGTTCCCGCAATTCTTGAGTCGTGGATGGGCGGGACCGAATCGGGAAACGCGATCGCCGACATACTCTTCGGTGACGTGAATCCGGGTGGCAAACTGCCGGTGACCTTTCCGCGCGTCACCGGGCAGGTTCCGATACACTACAATTATTTGAACACCGGCCGTCCGCCTGAGGCAAATAATCGTTACACGTCAAAATATTTCGACGCTCCGTGGACGCCACAGTTTCCGTTCGGTTTTGGGCTGAGCTACACGCAGTTCAAGATCTCGAACGTGCAATTGAATGCGACTCAGATTCGGCCAAACGGGACGATCCGCGTCACAGCCGAAGTTGAAAATGTGGGTAGACGCGCGGGTGACGAGGTGGTCCAGGTTTACGTTCGCGACGTCACGGCGAGCATTGCACGTCCAGTGAAGGAGCTCAAAGGATTTCAACGCGTAACACTCCAGCCCGGCCAGAAGCGAAAAGTCGAATTTGTGCTCGGGCCTGAACACTTCGGCTTCTACAATCGCGAGATGAAGTTTGTTGTTGAACCGGGTGAATTTCGCGTCATGGTCGGTTCAAACTCGCAGGACGTGATCGAGAAGACGTTTGAAGTTAAATAAAAGACGCTTCGTAACTTTCGCGGCGGCCTTCTGCTTCGTGCTGTGCTTCGTGTGCAGCGCGAACACCGCGGCTGCGCAGTCTGCTTTTTCAGCCGCCGACGACACGTTCCTCGAAGATCTGCAGGAACGCCTTTTTCAATATTTTTGGCAACAGGCCGATCCTCAAACAGGCCTCGTCCCCGATCGCGCCCGCGCTGACGGTTCAGCACTCGATGAGAACCACCAAAATGTCGGCAGCATAGCAGCCACCGGCTTTGGACTGACTGCACTTTGCATCGCTTCCGAGCGGCGGTGGGTCGAACCAACAGCCGCGAAAGAACGCACTCGCGTAACACTGCGGTACTTTGCCGATCGCGCGTATCACCAACAGGGCTGGTTCTATCATTGGCTCGACACTAAAACCGGGCAGCGCCGCTGGAACAGTGAGATTTCGTCAATCGACTCTGCATTGCTGCTGGCAGGTGTTCTCACGGTGCGTCAGTGTTTCGCAAGAGATCCGGAAATCGTGAGGCTTGCCAACCGGATTTACAAACGAGTCGACTTTCGATGGATGCTGAATCAACACCCGTTACTTCTCTCTCACGGTTGGAAACCTGAGACAGGCTTTCTTAATCCCCGTTGGGATACCTACAGCGAAGACACGATCCTCTATCTGCTCGGCATCGGTTCGCCGTCATACTCGATCGCTCCGCGATCCTGGTACGCGTTGTGGAAGGATCGCTATCGTTACGCCGGTCACTCGTATTTCACTACGATCGGCGTACCGTTGTTTATGCATCAGTACTCACACGCTTGGGTTGATTATCGCGGTCGCAAAGAAACGCAGGGCGACCGCATCGACTATTTTGAAAACTCCGTCGAGGCAACGTTGGCCCATCGCGCGTTTTGTATCAACCTGGCGCATAGATTCCCAGGTTACGGTCCCGACGTCTGGGGTATTACTGCCTCCGACAGCCCAAAAGGTTATCTGGCGTGGAGTGGACCACCGCACGATCCAGACATCGACGGCAGCGTAGTGCCGTCGGCTGCCGGCGGGTCATTGATGTTCACACCCGAATTGGCTGTGCGCTCACTTCGAACAATGCGTGAGAAGTATGGCGAGAAGATCTATGGACGCTATGGGTTTGTAGACGCCTTCAATCCGAATAACGGTTGGGTCAACAGGGATGTGATCGGAATCAACCAGGGCATTATTCTGCTCAGCGCCGAAAACGCTCGCAGCGGAAACGTCTGGCGCTGGTTTATGAAAAACCGAGAGATTCCGCTCGCGATGCGGCGGATTGGATTAGTTAGATCCGTGTCGCCGAAGGTTCGTACAGCAGTGGAAAACACTGTCCCTCGATCTTTTTCCCTGACCCGATAACCGGAACTCCCTCCAACAAGGGCGCATCCGACGCCGAAACCACACATGGGCTCGACCAGTTCCGCCAATTCACCACGAAGCGCGTCAAGGTGCTTGTCGTTCAGTACTTTCAGTCCAGCGAGGTAGCCGTTATCCCGCTAAAAGCCGACCCTTTCTGCGGTTAGTCGATCGCGCTGCCCGTCCTCGGTCTTGAATAAATTGGTGATTGGCTGATGGTAGCGAGAGATCCTGGGTCATTTTACAGCGAGTACACTGATCCTTTGGCGATGTCTTTTACGCGTTATAAAAGGAATCATCGAGGAGGTGTTCCATTATGCTCGACAAATACACCTATCAATCAGTGTTGGCGGCCTCGGAAATGATTCACTGGCGCATCGAGGACATCATCGGTGGTGAAAAGCAGTTGGACTTTCACAAACCGTTCATGCCCGAGTCGTTGGCCCGTGTCGAACCGCTGACGTTTCTAAACCCGGACGAGAAACGAATCTTGAATCAGATCAGGGGCAGTGCTTATCTGGGCATCTTTGGTCTCGTCGAGGAATTCATCTTACCTTTTGTCCTGGACCATGCACGGTCACACCTTGCGGGCGACGATTATCGCGTACGCGCGTTGCTGAGTTTTGCCGGTGAGGAAGCGAAACACATCCAATTGTTCAAACGGTTTCGCCGGGAATTTGAAAACGGTTTTGGCATCGAATGTTCTGTAATTGGCCCGCCCGAAGCGGTCGCGGCGGAGATACTGAAGCACGATCCGCTCGGCGTCGCGATCGTTACTCTGCACATCGAATGGATGGTCCAACGTCATTACGTTGAGAGCATCAGAGACAACCAACAACTCGACCCGCAGTTCAAGAGCCTCTTGAAACATCACTGGGTGGAAGAGGTGCAACACGCGAAGCTTGATACGTTGATGGTTGAATCGTTGGCAAAGGGACGCGACGAAGACGGGATCATGCAAGGCGTCGATGAGTACCTCGCGATTGGTGGGTTCATCGATGGCGCTCTGAAGCAGCAGGTTGACTTTGATCTCGACAGCCTGGAGCGCGCGATTGGAACTCGCCTGAGCGAGGGCGAAAAGGAAGAGTTTCGCCGCCAGCAACTCCAGGCGAACCGCTGGACCTATCTCGGAACCGGTATGACGCACGAGCGAGTTCTTGAAACGCTCGAGTCACTCACGCCGAAAGCACGACGGAAGATCGAAAGTGTTTCGTTTGCTTTTTGTTAGTGAGAATCTGTGTGCTCCGTGTCTCAACCGGTGAGACACGGAGCGTCACGGGTTAGTGATCTATCCTTTTAGCTCGCCTTGTTTCCACGTATCCGCAACGTCATTACCACATCATCACGAATCAAGTTGTCCTGCGCGCCGGGGTAGTTGATGCCGAAGTCTTTGCGGTTGATTGCAAAGCTGGCATCAACCGTCGCCACGTCGCCCGTTACAGCGATCGTCGCCGGGAACGTTATCGACTTCGTCACGCCATGCAAGGTCAGGTTACCGGTGACGGTATGAGTCGCGCCTTTGTCACCACCGGCTTTAATTGTCGTCGACTCGAACTTTGCGTCGGGGTATTTCGCGATGTCGAAGAAGTCGGCTGTCTTCAAGTGTTCAGTTAACTTCGGATCGTCGGTCTTCACAGAAGTCGTATCGATTTTGATCGCCACGTGACTCTGCACGGGATCGTTGTTCGTATAGTGGATCTCGCCATCAAACTTCTCGAAAGATCCATTGTGACTACCTGTCACTTTCGAACCGATAAACTCGATTTTCGAATTCTGCGGTGTAATTCCGTACTTTTGTCCAACCGCCGTCTGTGGCGATGCTGCCTTCTGAGCCTCGCTGGTTACCGCTCTATTGACGTTTGACGCGGGATCGTTACACGCTGCGACAAGCATCAACAGCGATAGAAATGACATTATCGCACCTAAGCGCTTCATGCAGTTCTCCTCCCTGTGTTGAGTGTCTATCAATTTGCCTGCAATCCGTGGTCTATGTCAATTAGGCTACAATCAACGCATGACCAAAACGTATGACGTGGCAGTGATTGGAGCCGGCGTGTTTGGAGCGTGGACCGCGTTATGTTTGCGCAATGCGGGTGCGGAAGTTCTGCTGGTTGACGCGTATGGACCGGGCAACAGTCGAGCGAGCTCGGGGGGCGAGTCGCGCCTTATTCGCCTGGGCTACGGGCCCGACGAGATCTACACACGCTCTGCGCAACGCTCACTCGAACTCTGGAAACAACTCTTTGCTGAGGGTGGACCAGAAACGGTCACGTTATTTCAAGACACAGGCGTCCTCTGGCTGGCGCGAGACCGAGACGCGTACTGCGAAGCGGTACTGACGACACTACCACGCGCCGGCGCGCGAATTGAGAGGCTCGGTCGTGACGAGTTGGCCTATAGGTTTCCCCAAATAAGTCTCCGTCAAACGACGTGGGGAATTCTGGAGCCGGACGCAGGCATCCTGCTGGCGCGTCGTGCGGTGCAAACCGTTGTGGCGCGCTCGCGCGAACTCGGCGTCAACTACCTCCAAGCGCGAATCACTCTGGATTCACAAATCAACGCTGATCGATTGGTGTTTGCCTGTGGTCCATGGCTGCCAAAGATTTTTCCCGAATTGCTGGGCGAACTGATTCACGTCACGCGACAGGAAGTCTTCTTTTTCGGAGTCCCCGCAGGGGATGAACGTTTTGTCCCACCAGCAATGCCGGCGTGGATCGATTTCAACGATCTCGTTTATGCGATTCCGAATCTCGATGGGCGAGGTTTCAAACTCGCTATTGACGCACATGGACCAGAGTTTGATCCGGACAACGGTGAACGCGTTGTTTCGCAGACCGGTTTGAATGCGGCGCGAGAATATCTCGCGCAAAGAATTCCGGCGCTCGCTGACGCGCCGGTGCTGGAGACGCGTGTTTGCCAGTATGAGAACACGTCGAACGGAGATTTCTTAATCGATCGCCATCCGGAGTTTGAGAAAATTTGGATCGTGGGCGGCGGATCCGGACATGGCTTCAAACATGGACCAACCGTCGGCGAGTACGCGACGACCATGATCGGCGGCACCGGCACTCCTGAGCCGCGTTTCAGTCTCGCAACGAAGCAACGAGTTCGAAGCCGGCAGGTCTATTGATCCGCGAAAAGGCACCAGAAACACATGGAGGAGTTTTACGTGAGCACGTTCTTAACCATTTTGCCTTCTTCTTATGTGCCTTTTTGTGGCTTAGAATACGGCACGTGAAAATCTCGGTGGCCATGTGTACTTACAATGGCGCGGAATTTCTGCCGGCGCAGTTGCAAAGCATCGCTGCACAATCCCGACGACCGGATGAGATTGTGATCTGTGATGACGGATCCACGGATGAAACTGAATCAGTCATCAAACACTTCGCTCTGGCGCCGGTGGTTCTTCATTCGAACAAACAGAATCTCGGTTCGGTAAAGAATTTCGAGCAAGCGATCAGTCTTTGTAGCGGCGACGTCATTGCCCTGAGCGATCAGGATGACGTTTGGCGCGAGGATAAGCTAAAGGTGATCGGAGCCGCTTTTGAGCGAAACCCAAGAACTGGCTTGGTGTTCTCTGACGCAGAGATCGTAGATGAAAACCTCAATCCGTTAAACCGCCGGATGTGGGACGAAGTCGGCTTCGATAGTCATAAACGAAAAATGGTCGCGCACGGACGTGCGCTCGACGTTCTCATAACTGGCTGGACGGTAACAGGCGCTACGATGGCGTTTCGATCCAACTACAGGAACCTGGCACTCCCAATCCCCACCAACATTCAGATGATTCACGACGGCTGGATCGCGCTCACCGTTGCTTCCGTCTCTGACGTCGTCATACTGGACGAACCTTTAATCAAATACCGTCAACACGCTAACCAGCAGATCGGCGCACCAACACGTCCGCCGAAAGTTCCGAAACCCAGCACTCTCAGAGCCCTCAAGCGGTCGAATCCGGCAACCGAATTACACCAGATTCTCGAGACACTTGAACAACGCCTGATGGACCACAGGGACGAATTCGACTGCCGCAAAGCGCTTTCGTTCACCGGCGCCTATTCGCGCCATCTCGACGCGCGGGCCAATTTACCAGAGCGGCGTTTGAACCGCGTCCCCACGATACTTCGCGAGCTTCTCACTTGGCGTTATCACGAATACGCAAACGGCTTTAAGAGCGCCGCCAAGGATCTTGTTTCCTGAACGATGCCGCCAGAACTTTCGATAATTATCGTCAATTGGAACGGCGGCAACCTTTTGCAGCGCTGCGTCGAGACCATCGTCACGTCGCGACCCACCACGAGCTACGAAGTCGTAATCATCGACAATGCTTCTGATGACGACAGCCTGGACCAGTTGCACAGCAGTGAACCACTCGCGCCGCTTTTCGCAAACCAGCAACTGCGCATTTTCAAAAACTCGGAGAACCGCGGCTTCGGCGCGGCCAACAACCAGGGATTCGCTTACACGAACTCACCATTCGTCTTTCTCCTAAATCTGGATACGGAAGTGCGACCAGGAACCATCGAGAAGTTGCTTGAGACGATCAAGTCCGATTCACGAATCGGAGTCTGCGGGCCAAAGATCTTGAATACCGATGGATCGTTGCAGATCAGCGCGTTCTTCAATCCTCCACGCGTGTGGCACACGATCCTGTCGCAATTGAAACTCTATCACCTGCTGCCGCACCGGCTGCGTGGCGAGTTATTACTCGGTCGTCACTGGAAACACGATCGTCTACGCTCCGTTCCGATGCTTAGCGGCGCCGCGATGCTGGCGCGACGTGAGATGATCGAGGAGGTCGGCGGCTTCAACGAACAGTTCCACATGTACTCCGAAGACACGGAGTGGTGTTGGCGAATTATGAAGGCGAATTGGAAGTTGATGTTTGTTCCTGACGCAGTGCTATTGCATCACGGCGCACAGAGCTCGATGAAGCGCTGGTCTTCGCGGGAAAGATTAAGAGTGCGACTCGAGGCAGGATATAACTTCGAGCACACGGTCTTGCCGCGCTGGCGCGTGGCGGCAAATCAATTGACGAACTACCTGATAGTTTGCACTCAAATTGCGGGGCGCAAACTGATCGGTGTGAACGTCCCAGAGCTTTACTGGGTTCGAGAGATCCATCGCGAGCATCTAAAACGCTCGCTCAAACAATAGTTCGACTTGCAATCCGTTATGGATTCTCAGCCTGGTAATCTTCCAGCAACTTCTGCGCGCGCGTACTCGGACTGATCAGCGCCAATTTCTGGGACCAATCATAACCGCTGAATACGCCTACCACTTCCGCGTTGGAGTTGTAGACCGGGCTGCCCGAGAAGCCATCGCGACTATCGATCTTGACCGACCAGTACTCCTGGTTTCCCAGCATGTAGTTGCCGTGAAAACTTCCGTGACTGACGACCTTGTCCCCGTGCGGCCGTGCAATCAAAAACAACTTGTCGTCCTTGCTTGGCGCGGTCTGGAATTTCGGCTTCGCGGATTTCGAACTGCGGCACATTTCAAGTAATGCCAGATCAGCTTCCTTGTCGACCTTAATTACTCTCGCCCTACACCCGTCGACGAAAACTTTGACGCTCAGCTCGTCGCTCGCCTTAAAACCCAGCATTACCTTTTTCGTAGTGCTGAGATTACCGGAGATCACGTGATACGCCGTCATTACCAATCCGTTACCTACCAGGAAGCCGGTCGCGTACCCGTTCGGACCGACATCGAACAGAACGGAAATGGCATGTTCCAGCGGGTTCTGCTCCTTCTTCGTAAACTCCAACTCCAAAGACAATGTATACCGCTCCTGCTGCTTCAGCATCTTGGAGGAGTTTTTGCTCTTGTCAGCGAAACACACAGGTGGGAACACCAGCGTGACGAGGGCAGCCATACAGGTAAGACTGCGAAGCTTACTCTTCATCGGGACCTCCGTTTGGTTCTTAGACCGGGGCTCTAAACTATTCCGTTGTTAAAAAGCGAAATCGAAAACGGCTTTGCTACGTGTGGGGCGTTAACAAAGACGAAGTCACCTGAACTTATGCGTCAGAAATGCTTACCGGGAACTTGGTCCGAAGCATTTTAGGGCGAGGTTAGCCGATACGCAATGTTTTTAGTGCCGGGGCTGGCAAATAATAATCGGCCAAAGATGTGGAGTGCTTATTTCGGAATTCTGCGGAAACAATGCCGCGCTACACCGACGCGCGACGGTGCTTCAGTTCATTCATGCGTGAGTAATCGGGATGGATATAAACCAGGCGGCCGCCAACTATGGTCGCAACAGCGGCGCCGCGCATCGTGCGCCCGTGAAAGGGCGTGTTTCGACTCCTCGATCTCGAACGGTTCACATCGAAAACCCATTCGAGCTGCGGATCGAGAATTGTCACGTCTGCATTAGCATTGATCTTAAGCGACCCACGATCTGCTAGCCCAAAAATGCTCGCTGGGTTTGTAGAACACATCTGCACTACTCGCTCGAGATCGATCAACCCGTTATGCACCAGATCGAAGGCGAGACCTACCGCAGTTTCCAAACCCGCAATCCCAAACGGAGCCTGGTCGAATTCAAGCGCTTTTTCATCTGCGTGGTGGGGAGCGTGATCGGTGGCAATGGCGTCGATCGTGCCGTCTTTAATGGCAGCTAACACCGCTTCGACATGTTCACGGCTGCGCAAGGGCGGATTCATCTTGGTGTTGGTATCATATTCCTGGACGGCTTCGTCGGTCAGCGTCCAGTGATGCGGCGTGACTTCGCATGTTACGGGTACGCCCTCGTTCTTCGCTCGTCGCACAGCTTCCAGTGCGCCGCGCGTAGAGACGTGTGCGATGTGAACTTTCGCGCCGGTGAGTTTTGCAAGTACGCAATCCCGAACTACGTCGACATCTTCAGCCGCCGCCGGCATGCCTCGCAGACCTAGAATCAACGACCACCGCCCCTCGTGCATCGCGCCACCCGCACTCAATGAATGCTCCTGACAATGATCGACGACCGTAAGGTCAAAACCGCGCGCGTATTCCAATGCCCGGCGCATCATCCCGGACGTCGGCACCGGGCGTCCATCGTCTGAAACTGCGACGATTCCGGCGTTTTTCATCTCGCCCATTTCCGCGAGCTCTTTTCCACTGCTCCCTTTGGTAATTGCGCCAATCGGAAAAACGTTTGCGAGATTCGCGGTCTGGCCTTGTTCGATGATGAAACGGGTAACGGCGGGATTGTCATTGATCGGATCGGTGTTTGGCATCGCACAAACGCTGGCCCACCCGCCCGCCACCGCGGCAGACGCACCGGTCGCGATCGTTTCTTTGTACTCCTGGCCCGGCTCGCGAAGATGCGTATGTAAGTCGATAAACCCCGGTGCGACGATCAGGCCGGTCGCGTCGAGCACATGCGCGTCCTCGGGCGCGGGTTCGGAACGATCGAGCAAGCCTACGACTCGACCCTCGTCGATCAAAACATTCCGTCCGGCGTTTACCTGTTGCGCCGGATCGATCACGTAACCATTCGCAATTAACAGTTTCATTGTTGGGGCGCCTTGCGTTCTCGTTTCGGTTTTTTTACGGGTGGAGCATCGTCTTCTTTCTCGAAATTGCCGCCGGCAAGCAGGTACAATACCGCCATGCGCACAGCGACTCCATTGGTCACCTGGTCCAGAATAAGCGACTGACTGCCGTCAGCGATTTCCGACGAGATCTCGACGCCGCGATTCATCGGACCCGGATGCATGACGATCACATCCGCCGCGGCGCGCTTAAGATGTTTCGGATGCAGACCGTAGTGAACAGCGTACTCGCGCATTGACGGAAAGAACGCAGCATCCTGTCGCTCGCGTTGAATCCGGAGAATCATGACAACGTCGGCGCCGTCAATCGCGTCTTCAAAATGTTTTTCCACGCGGAGCCCGCTGTCTACCAGATCGCCGAACTCGTGCGGCACCAGCGTTCCTGGACCACCAACGCTAACGTTAGCGCCGAGCTTCGTCAGCAGGTAAACGTTTGAACGCGCTACTCGCGAGTGAAGAATGTCGCCGATGATCGCGACCTTCAAACCCTTGATCCGTCCTTTGTATTCACGAATCGTCAGAGCATCGAGCAGTGCCTGCGTTGGATGTTCGTGCGAACCATCGCCGGCGTTAACGATCGGAGCGGAGCACATGCGCGCGAGATGTTGCGGCGCGCCCGCCATCGAGTGGCGAATAACGATGCAATCGGGCGCCATCGCTTCCAGGTTGCGCGCGGTGTCGAGCAAAGTCTCGCCCTTGGTGACGCTGGAGGTAGAGATACTTACGTTGACCGCGTCGGCGGACAGGCGTTTGGCGGCGATTTCGAATGAAGTTCGGGTGCGGGTTGACGGTTCGAAGAAGAGATTAATGACTGTACGTCCGCGCAGCGCCGGGACTTTTTTTATCTCGCGTTTGGAAACGTCGCGAAATGTCTCCGCGGTGTCTAGCAGGTGCGTGATTTCCGCAGGCTCGAGTTCGCGAATGCCCAGTAGATGCTTACGGTTGAAAGTTGCCTGTGGCATAAGTCGCTGGTCAGTTGTCGCTGGTCAGTTGTCGCCGGTCAGTTGTCAGTTTCAGTTGTTAGTGGTCAGTGGTGAGAATTCAGAGTTCGGCAACTAATCACCTGACTACTAACCACTGACCAAACATAAAAAAAGCGGCCCGTGGCCGCCTTCGTTACGCCGTCTCCGACGGTCGCTCGACGATCACCACACCTTCTTCCTCATCAAATTCGTTTAGCATCACCTTAATGATTTCGCTCTTCTTCGTCGGAACGAGCTTGCCGATGTAATCCGCTTGAATAGGCAACTCGCGATGCTCTTTGCCGCGATCAATCAAAACGGCCAATTGCACCCGGCGTGGACGGCCGAAGTCGATCAACTGATCGATAGCGGCGCGAATCGTGCGACCCGTATAAAGGACATCGTCGATCAAAACTATATTCCGGTTCTCAATGTCGCCCGGAAGATCGGTGCGATTGACGACTGGCTTTGCGCCCACAGTCGAGAGGTCATCGCGATAGAGAGTGATGTCTAGCACACCAACTGGTGGTCGCGACCCTTCGAGGTCTGCAATTTTCGCCGCCATGCGTTCCGCCAGCGGCACTCCGCGACGCCGGATTCCGACAAGGAAAAGATCGCCCGCGCCATGATTCTCTTCTACGATTTCAGAAGACAGACGGGCAAGCGCACGGTTGATGCGCGGACCGTCCATGATGCGAGCCTTCTCGATGAAATCCATTTGCCGGATACTAACAAGAAGCGTTTGAGGTGACAAGTTTGTGGTTTGATCTTTGTGCTTTGCACTTGGTACTTTTGTCACTTGTTCGTTGCCAGTTGTCCGATGTAAGTCGCGGCAACAACTGCCTACGGACCACTGACCTGTTTCCAAGTTCAAGTTTCGAAGTACAAAGTACAAAAATGGTCTATCGCTCGCTCGTGCGTCCCATCTTGTTTCGACTTCCACCCGAGACCGCTCACGAGTTCGCACTTCATTCTCTTTCACTTCTTAGTAAATTCGTGGGACGCCCCTTCGAGTCGGCAGTGCTAAACACCGATCTGTTTAATCTATGTTTCCGGAATCCGGTGGGACTTGCGGCCGGTTTTGATAAGAATGGTGTTGCGCTTGAATCGCTGGCAGCGCTGGGTTTTGGTTTTATCGAAGCGGGAACGGTGACGTTTCATCCGCAGCCGGGTAATCCGAAGCCTCGGATGTTTCGACTCGCCGCGGATCAGGCGCTCATCAATCGCGCCGGGTTCAACAACGCGGGCGCTGCCGCGTTCGCGCGACGCGTCGAACATTATCGACCCAAAGATTGCATCCTTGGTATCAGCATCGGCAAAAGCAAGATCGTGCCGATCGAAGAAGCTACGGCAGACTATCTCGCCAGTTTCGATCTCGTCTATAAACTCGCTGACTACGTCGCGATCAACGTCAGCTCCCCAAACACACCGCAACTGCGAGAGTTGCAGCAGTCGGATCAACTCGCTTCCCTGTTGGTCGCACTGCAAACTCGGAACCGCGAGTTGCAAAAGCGTTATAACCGACAAACGCCAGTACCTTTGCTTGTCAAAATCTCTCCGGATCTGCAGCGCGCCCAGCTAGAAATGATTGTCGACGTGATCCAACGCTTACAGATCGAGGGCATCATCGCCACGAACACCACGATCAGCCGTGATAATCTGCGAACGAACAAAAGCACCGTCGAGGCATGTGGCGCGGGGGGACTTAGCGGTAAACCACTCACCGCCCGGGCCACGCAAATGATCGCTGAACTCTACCAACTCACACACGGGCGAATCCCTTTGATCGGCGTAGGCGGGATTTTCACCGCGCAAGACGCCTGGGAAAAGATTTGCGCCGGGGCGAACCTGGTGCAGTTGTATACCGGCTTTATCTATAAAGGACCGCGCATCGTGCGCCAGATTAATGAGGGACTGGTTGAAATTATCCGGCGCGAAGGTTTCGCGAATGTAGAAGCGGCGGTCGGTTCTCAGGCGAAGACAATCGAACGGAACCGATAATCAGCCCCGGGCGTGTACTACCGAACGGCCTTCCGCAAAGGCATTGGCGATTGCCCATCTTTTGATTTAAAACTATTATTCGACGGTGAATCTCAGCTTGAAACCCCCGCTATTTTCGACATTTGCAATCCTAATCCTCGCGTTCGCCTTTCCTGTCGCAGCTCAGAATGGTGGGCATGCGATCTCGCAGGCGCCATACCGCGTCGGCGAAAGACTGACTTACAACATTTCTTACTCGAGTTTTCCCAGCGCCGCCCATGCAGAGTTTGAAGTAGTGGCGCGCGGCATGTTTTACGGTCGTGACGCCATCCACGTCCGCGCCCACCTCGAGACGACCGGAGTTGTTAACGTGGCCCTCTTCGCTCTGAACAACGATTACGTCACTTACATCGATCCGGAAACAGGTCTACCGTTTCGTTCGCAGGAAAGTGCTCGCGACGCACTCGCTTCTGCTCAAGCGAGTCAGGAGTTCCCGCAGCCAGCCGGCAACGAAGCCATACCCGGGAAGCTAAGTGCGTTAGCCGGGACGTTTGATTTTTTGTCCGCGTTCTATCGTGCACGCGCACTCCCGTTAAATGATGGTGCCGAATACGATCTGACGGTACGCAGCGAAGGGGTGAATTACCGGGTCGAGTTGAAAGTGATCGGCCGTGAGACAGTCAGAACAAACGTCGGTTCATTCGAGACGATCGTCACGCAAGTCAAAGGCACCACTCGGTTCAAGAACGTAAAGATCTATTTCAGCAACGACGAACGGCACGTGCCGGTGTTGTTTACGGGCCGCGTAAACTCGGGTCAATTGCGCGCTGAACTCGCAGCTTCGGAAATGGTCGCGCCTCCCCCGACCGTAGCAAAAACCCCGGCGACGGTGGCGCCGGATCCTGCGCCAGTGCCAACAACGACTCCAGCTGCACCTGTCGTCGAAGGTGACTGGCCGTTTCCGCTTAACGAACAACTCAACTACCAGGTGTTCGTTGGACCAGGCAGTGCGGCGATGGGAACGGCGACGTTTCAGGTGCGCGGGCGTTCGAAGCACTTTGATCGCGACGGAATCTTCCTAACGGTCACAGCGCAAACAACTAACGCCGCGGCGCGTGTATTTGTGGCACGCGATCAGATCGACTCATACGTCGATCCCAAAGGACTTATCCCTTATCGAACGGTGTTAAATCTCGTCGAAGGTAAGCGCCGGTTGAATCAAACGCTGACAACAAACCAGGAGACGGGAACGGTAATCGTCGACAGCAACGACGCGCGAATCGAGGTGCCCGTCGGAACGCATGATATTCTTTCATTTTTCTATGCCCTGCGGATGTTCAACCTTAATCCGACGAAGCGAAGTTCGATACCGGTCTTAGTTGAGAACAAACTGAAAACTGTGCATGTGACGGCCATGAGGCGTGAAACGATCGACCTGGGAACGCGAAAAATTCCAGCGATTGCGCTGATGATCACGACCGACGATCCTGAGCCTGACAAATATCAGTTGAGGCTGTGGATCAGCGACGATCGCCGACGGTTGCCGTTGCGTTTTGCCGCGGCCACGCAGCTCGGCCCGTTGCGCGCGGACCTCGCGATACTCCCCACCTCTACTCAGTAACCCTGCCCTTTCCCTGAATCTGGATTGAATCGCTCACGAATGAAATTGAAAACTGTTTTCATCTAGATTATACTGCCGACCATGCTGAACTCATTCATCATCGTGCTCCGCGAAGGGTTCGAGTCGTTCCTCCTCGTCGCAGTGATCCTTGCTTACCTTCGCAAATCAGGACAACAGTGGCTGAATACCTCGGTTTACCTCGCCATTGCGGTCGCTTTAGCCGCAAGCGGCGGACTCGCGTACTTGCTATACCAGGGTGTTGATGACGCGACTGTCCAGAACATCTTTGGCGAGTTTATTGGCGGCTACGTCAGCAAGTTTTTCGCGAATGAGGCGCTGCGTGAGGCGGTCTTGGGCGCTATCGCCGTGGTGATGGTCGGCACCCTCGTGATTCACATGTGGCGCTCGGGACCAAAAATCCAACAGCGCATGCGCGAGAAATTGGGTGAGGTCTCGTCGAGGAGCTCGCGTCTGGCGGCAGTCTTCGGAGTCTTCGCTTTCACGTTTCTGATGATTACTCGGGAGGGAATGGAAACTGCGCTCCTGCTGATGCAAGTTAAGGATCCAAACTTAATCAACGGCGCTTTGCTCGGTTTTGGCGCTGCCGTGGCGTTTTCCATTGGCTGGGCCAAATTTGGTCATTTACTGAATTTGAAGCGCTTCTTCCAGGTGACCAGCATCTTCCTGCTGCTCTTCATGGTCCAGGTCGCGATCTACTCATTCCACGAATTCACTGAAGCGGGACTACTGCCGAACAGCGAAGAGCTACACGCCGCAACAGAGAAGTGGTCGCCTGACGGTCTCTACGGTAAATGGTTTTCGCCGATCATGATCGGAATCTGCGCGCTATGGCTCGTTGGTGCCTGGGTAGTCGATCGCCTTAAGCGCACATCGGTTACGACACAGATGCCGAAGCTTGAGGGTGGCACTAGCTAGTTCCCTTTCAACATCCGCACCAATTCACGTTTCAATAACTTCCCTGTCGGGCCTTTGGGAATGTCGTGGACGAAGTGAACCGTCTTCGGGCACTTGTAATCGGCGAGACGCGCTTTACAAAAATCGATCAATTCCTCCTTTGAGACCTTTGATCCGTCTTTCAGAACAATAACCGCGGCGACTTCTTCGCCGTAAAGATCGTCCGGCACGCCGACCGCGGCGGCCGCCGCAACGCTCGGATGCTGGTAGAGCACCTCGTCAATCTCGCGCGGATAAATATTCTCACCGGCGCGAATAATCATGTCTGACTTGCGATCGACAATGTAATAGAAGCCATCGGCGTCTCGATAACCGATGTCGCCCGTGTGGAACCAGCCGTTGCGAAATGCAGTCGCGGTGGCGTCAGGGTTCTGGTAATAGCCCTTCAGGATGTTTTCTCCGCGCAGCACGATCTCACCGAGCGTACCGTCCGGAACGTCGTGATCTTCGTCGTCCACCACGCGCATTTCGTTTCCGATCGGCAAGCCGCACGAACCGGGTCGGCGACGCTGATCGGGAGGATTAAAAGTGGACCTGCAAGTCGATTCAGACAAGCCGTAGCCCTCTACGGCGAGACAATTAAATGTCTCTTCGAATCGTTTCATGACTTCCGCGGGCACCGGCGCGGAGCCGCACATCGCGAAACGCAGTTGCTTCGTGTTCAGTCCTGGCGGCACTCCATCAGGATACGTGCTCAACAACATCGACAACATCGTCGCTACTGATCCAAACGAGGTGATCTGGTAATCGGAAATGATTTGCCAGAAACGCGAAGCCGAGAACTTCAAGCTCACGACGGTTGAGCCGCCGGCATACAACGCCGACATGGTGGTGACTGACACGGCGTTCATGTGAAACAGCGGCATCATCGTGAGCAAGCGATCCGCTTCTGTGAAACTTAACCAACTGCTGATCTGGCGCGCATTAGCGATCACGTTTCCGTGCGTGAGCAAACAGCCTTTCGGTTTACCCGTCGTGCCGGAGGTGTAGATGATAATCGCTTCGTCATCACGGTCGATTGCTGCTCGCTCGATCGGTTCGGCATCAACTTGTTTCACGTCTTCAAAAACAATGAAATCGTTACTTTGAATCCGTGTTTCAAATTCCGACGCGACGAGCAGCAGTTTCGCTTCTGAATTGGAAATCACATATGCGATCTCCTGCGTTTTCAAAAGCGAATTGATCGGTCCGGCAAGCGCTCCGATGTGCCAGCACGCAAAGTACGCAACCACGTATTCGACGCTGTTGGACAGCAACAGACTGACCACGTCGCCTTTGCGGACGCCGTGAGCCCACAGCATTCCCGCGACTCTATTCACCAGCATTTCAAATTCGCTGTAAGTGAACTGCCGTCCATCCGCTTCTGAGATCAGGAAAATCTTGTTTGGAGCGGCAGCCGCGCGATCTTGTAAAAGTTGGGGGATGTTCCGCGGTTCCAAACTCATGCAAACTGTTATAGCACATGATATATTCCAGCACTCCTATGAATACTTATCGCAATTTTATCGGCGGCAAATGGACCGAATCGACGTCCACACGCACTGCTCCGAATATCAACCCGGCGAACATCGACGACGTAATTGGAACGATTCGGCAGGCCACACGCGAGGAGGCGCGCTTGGCAGTTGAAGCTGCGGCCGAGGCATTTCGTGGTTGGCGATCGACACCCGCGCCAACCCGCGGACGCATCGTTGGCAAGGCTGCTCGTTTGCTTGAAGAGAATAAAGAAGAACTTGCGCAACTCCTGACTCACGAAGAAGGCAAGACCATCGCCGAGTCGCGCGGCGAGTTACAACGCTCGATCAACGTCGCAGAGTTTTGCGCCGGGGAATCACGACGGATGAACGGCGAAACGATCCCGTCCGAGTTGCCGCTGAACTTTGCTTACACAATAAAGCAGCCGCTTGGCGTAGTTGCCTGCGTCACGCCGTGGAACTTTCCGGTGGCTATTCCGGTTTGGAAAATCGCACCTGCGCTGGTCGCCGGCAACACGGTTGTATTCAAACCTGCTTCAATCACGCCCGCAACAGCCGTTCGCATCACAGAGATCTTTGAAGCCGCTGGATTACCACCAGGCGTTTTGAATCTCGTGATCGGTTCGGGCTCCGAAGTGGGCGACGAGATCATCAACCATCCCGGGGTGAAGGCAATCTCGTTCACTGGATCGAACGGCGTCGGTATTCGACTTTACGAGCAGGCCTCGCGCCGCGGCGCGAAAGTCCAATGCGAGATGGGCGGCAAGAACCCGGTCGTAGTTTTGGAAGACGCAGACATGGATCTCGCCGTTGAATCCACGGCGCAGGGCGCGTTCGGATCGTCCGGCCAGCGCTGCACTGCAACGAGCCGCGCCGTCGTCGTCGATCAGGTAGCGAATGAGTTTGTCGAACGCGTCGCCAAGCGCGCCCAGTCATTGCGTATCGGCGCCGGTTCCGATCCGCAGACGGAAATGGGACCCAGTGTCGACGAGGGCCAGTTCAAGACCGTGCTCAGTTATATCGACATCGGACGCGAAGACGGTGCCACACTCGTTTGCGGCGGTTCGCGCGCCACCGGCAACGGACTCGACAAAGGCTATTTCGTGCATCCCACAGTTTTTGACCATGTAACGCCCGACATGCGCATAGCTCGCGAGGAGATCTTTGGTCCAGTGTTGTCGGTGTTGCGAGTAAAAGACTTCGATGAGGCGATGCAGGTGGCGAACGATTGCGAGTACGGACTATCGTCGTCAATTTTTTCAAATGACGCCTCGCGTATCTTCCGCTTTGTCGATGAGATCGAGACCGGTATGACGCACGTCAACTCGCCGACGACTGGAGGCGAAGCGCACATTCCGTTCGGTGGAACCAAAGGCACCGGCATCGGCGATCGCGAGCAGGGCTCAACCGCGCTAGATTTTTATACCGAGTTGAAGGTGGTCTATGTCGATTACACCGGCCGGAAACGCGAAGGAAACTTATATTGAAAGCCGGTCTCTTCACACTGACGGTGCTGTTGTTTTCCGCTGGAACCGCGATGGCCCAAACGAACAGTAGCCTCTACACACCGCTTGCGGAGAAGCAGTGTAAGACGATCAAACCCATCGATCCTCAAACCGGGGATTACGAGGGACTTTGTCGCGGCGTTGCTGGATATTCGCTGATCGTCACCGAGGGCGATCTACGACAGAACGTCACCGTCGTCACACCAAAAGGCGCAAAGCACTCGCTGGAACTGTGGGAGGTAATCAGCGGCGCCTTCTCGAGCGTCGGCGCGAAAGCTGAATGGCGCATGACGAAAGAGGATAAGAAACTTGTCCCTGTCGCCTTGATCATTCGATACAACGCGAACGACGATCCCGAAAGCCCAAACAAACAATCCTCTTACCTTGCCGTTACAAAGATCACCGCAACTGAGATCTGCGTGACCGACAAGATTATGCCTGGTCCAACAGCGAACGAAGAGGCACGACGCGCCGCCGATGCGGCTGCCAACAAATCCTGTCTGAAGAAAAATCAACCACAATGAGAACCCTGATCAAAAACGGCCGCATCGTTACCGCCGTTGACGACTACCACGCCGATATCCTGATCGAAAACGAGAAGGTATCCGTGATCGGCAAAAACCTCCAGATGGAAGCGGATCACACCATTGATGCCACGAACAAACTCGTAATTCCGGGCGGCATCGATCCACACACGCACATGGAGCTGCCTTTTGGCGGCACGCAATCATCCGACGACTTTCGCACCGGTACGATCGCAGCGGCGCACGGAGGTACGACATCAATCATTGATTTCGCAGTTCAGTACAAAGGCCAGTCGTTGATTGAAGGCATCGACAACTGGCACAAGAAAGCAGAAGGCAAGACGGCGATCGATTACGGCTTTCACCTGATCACCACCGAACTTGAAGACAAACAGATCGAAGAACTCTACACCGCGATGGACGAAGGCGTGACGAGTTTCAAGATGTTCATGGCCTACCCCGGAGTATTCCTGGTGGACGATGCGACCATTTTTCGCGCGATGTCCGCTGCCGGATCACGCGGCGGCTTGATCTGCATGCACGCCGAAAACGGCATCGTCATCAACGAGATCATCAAACGCGCGCTGGAAAACGGACGCACTGCGCCAAAGTATCACTCGTTGACCCGACCGACGATCGCCGAAGCAGAAGGCGTTCATCGCGCGATTGCAATCGCCGAAATGGCGGAGTCGCCCGTTTACATCGTCCACTTGTCCTGCGCCGACGCGCTCAATCAGGTGCGGCAGGCACGCGACCGCGGCATACCTGCATTCGCGGAAACGTGTCCGCAGTATCTCTTCCTTTCGATCGATAATTACGACGAACCCGGTTTCGATGGCGCGAAGTATGTGATGACGCCGCCGCTACGTGAGAAGTGGAACCAGGACGAACTGTGGAAAGGTTTGAAGATGGACGACCTGCAAGTGATCTCGACTGATCACTGCCCGTTCTGCATGAAGGAACAGAAAGAGCTCGGACTCGACGACTTCACGAAGATTCCTAATGGCGCACCGGGTGTGGAGAACCGCGTGCCGCTGATCTACAACGGTGGCGTGGTCGAAAATCGAATCAGCCTGAATCGATTTGTGGAGTTGACCTCGACTGCTGCCGCCAAGATGTTTGGTCTGTTTCCGAAAAAAGGCACAATCGCAGTCGGTTCCGATGCCGACATCGTCATCTTCGATCCAGAAAAGGAACAGACACTGAGCCTCAAGACAAGTCACATGAACGTTGACTACAACACGTACGAAGGCAAGAAGATCAAAGGCGTCGTCGAAACCGTGCTCTCCCGCGGGAAACTTGTTGTGGACCACGGCGACTTCAAGGGCAAAGCGGGCGACGGACAGTTCTTGAAGCGTGGCACTTGCGTCGCAATGTAGATGACAACACCTAAAAACGAATGAGCACCGAATCCCCCACTCAACGCGATTTCGAAGAATTACATACCGACGTTTCTCACAGTCCACTTTGGAATAAGGACCTCGCGCCGACGACGATCAAAGAGCGGACGTGGTCTACCTGGAACATCGCCGCGCTGTGGATCGGCATGAGCGTCGTCATCACCACTTACACGCTCGCCGGTGGTTTTATCGAAGCTGGCATGAACTGGTGGCAGGCGATGATCACGATCCTGCTCGGCAATACGATCGTGCTCATTCCCATGATCCTCAACGCGCACGCAGGAACGAAATATGGCGTGTCGTTTCCGGTGCTAAGCCGCGCGGCGTTCGGCACGAAAGGCGCAAACATCCCGGCGATGCTGCGCGCGATCGTCGCGTGCGGCTGGTTCGGTATTCAAACGTGGATAGGCGGCACTGCTATCGACGTGTTGCTTGGCTATATGTTTTCCGCCTGGAACACGATGAGTACGACGATCCTCGACGTCGCTCTCCACACGTGGATCGCTTTCTTCCTGTTTTGGGCCATTCAGGTGGTCATCATTCTCAAGGGCGTCGAAGGCATCAAGTATCTCGAAACGTGGTCCGCACCGCTGTTATTGCTCGGTGGCTTGGTCGTGCTGGTGTGGGCCTCGTGGCGCGCGGGTGGACTCGGAAGAGTGTTGACCGAATCAACCGTGCTGCAAAAACAGCGGAACGATTTCTGGACCATCTTTCCCGGCGCGCTTACGGCCTCGGTTGGATACTGGGCCACGCTCAGTTTGAACATTCCCGATTTCACACGCTACGCACGATCGCAAAAATCGCAGATGATGGGCCAGGCGCTGGGACTGCCGTTGACGATGACCGCCTTTGCTTTCATCGGTGTGGCTGTCACGAGCGCGACGGTTTTGATCTATGGTATGGCGATTCCGAATCCGGTCGACCTGATGGCGCGTTTCGACAATCTTCTAATCGTCCTGTTTGCCACAGCAGTGATCTTCGCGGCACAACTCACCACGAATATGGCCGCCAACGTGGTCTCTCCGTCGAACGACTTTTCTAACTTAAATCCGCGACTTATTTCTTACGTAACGGGCGGTTTTATTACCGCGGTCATCGGCATACTGATGATGCCATGGAAGCTGATGTCTTCGATGGGCGCGTACATCTTCACTTGGCTGATTGGTTATTCCGGACTGATGGGCGCAATCGCCGGAATTCTGATTTGTGATTATTGGGTTATCCGAAAGCGACGCCTGAATCTCGAGGGCCTGTTCGATCCGCAAGGTGAGTATTCGTACGGCAATGGCGTGAACTGGCGTGCCGTCGTTGCACTGGTTGTATCAATCGCTCCGGTTGTGCCGGGATTCATACGCGCCGCAACAACGCCCGGTGGGCAAGTCAGCAATTCAACGTTTCTCGATCACCTGTACACTTATGCATGGTTTGTGACTTTTGGCCTCGGATTCGTCATATACTACGTGCTGACACGCAGTTCGAAGGGAGACTCGCTTAATGCCACGCACGGTTAAATGTGGACTGATTCAATGTACGAACGCAGCGCCGACTGATGCTCCGATCGAAGAGATCAAACGCCTGAATATCGAAAAACACCTGAAGTTTCTCGAGCAGGCGGCGAAGCAGGGCGTGCAGATCATCTGCATGCAGGAAGTTTTCACCACGCCTTACTTCTGTGCCGAACAACAGACGCGATGGTATGAAGCTGTGGAACGAATTCCTGATGGTCCAACCGTGCGGTTGATGCAGGAAGTTGCCAAGGTACACGGCATGGTGATTATCGTTCCGATTTACGAGGAGGAGATCACCGGCATTTACTACAACACTGCGGCGGTGATCGACGCCGACGGTAAGTATCTCGGCAAATATCGCAAGAACCACATTCCGCACGTAAATCCTGGTTTCTGGGAGAAGTTTTACTTCCGGCCCGGAAATCTTGGTTACCCGTGCTTCGATACCGCGTTCGCGCGCATCGGCGTCTACATCTGTTACGACCGGCATTTCCCTGAAGGGGCGCGAGCGCTTGGATTAAACGGCGCTGAGATCGTATTCAATCCGTCGGCGACGGTGGCGGGACTTTCCGAGTATCTGTGGCGACTTGAACAACCGGCGCATGCTGTAGCTAACGGATATTTCATCGGCGCGATCAATCGCGTCGGTCACGAACAACCGTGGGACATCGGAGAGTTTTACGGACAGAGTTACTTCTGCGATCCGCGCGGACAATTCGTTGCGGAAGCGCCGCGCGACAAAGACGCGCTCGTCGTTGCCGATCTCGACCTTGATAAGATCCGTGAAGTACGAAACACATGGCAATTTTTCCGGGATCGCCGACCTGATACTTACGGTGCGCTAGTTGCAGATTGAGAGCAAGGAGTTAAACATGGACCTATCGATCACCGTCAATGGCATGAAGTTCCCCAATCCGTTTGTGCTGGGTTCGGGCCCGCCGGGAACCAACGCTCGCGTTCTCGCGAAGTCATACGAAGCAGGCTGGGGAGGCGCCGTCGCCAAGACGGTGAGCCTTGAATCGGCGAAGGTGGTGAATGTTGTTCCGCGTTACGGAAAACTGCGCTCCCGCACAACCGGCGAAGTGATCGGCTTTGAAAACATCGAGCTGATCTCCGATCGACCGATCGACGTTTGGCTCGAAGAGTTTCGGCAGGTCAAAAACGAGTACCCGAACCACATTCTGATCGCTTCGATCATGGAGGAGTACGAGAAGAGTCGGTGGCAGGAGCTCACTCGCATGGTCCAGGAGACGGGAGTCGACGGATTCGAGCTCAACTTCTCTTGCCCGCACGGCATGACCGAACGGAAGATGGGTTCGGAGATGGGGGAACATCCGGACCTGACGGAAGAGGTCACTAGTTGGGTGACGGAAGTCGCCAAGATCCCGGTATGGGCCAAGATGACGCCGAACATCACGAACATTCGCGAGCCGGCGCTTGCCGCGGTCGCGGGTGGTGCCGTTGGTATCTCGGCGATCAATACGATCCTGTCAGTGATCGGCGTCGATCTGGAAACACTACGCCCGATGCCGACAGTTGAAGGACACTGCGTACCGGGTGGTTATTCGGCGCAAGCCGTGCGACCCATTGCGTTGCGGATGGTGAGCCAGCTTGCGCTCGGTGTTCCTGAAGAAGTGACGATCAGCGGAATCGGCGGTATTGAGAACTCGCATGACGCGCTCGAATTCATGTTGCTGGGGTCCTCCACGGTTCAGATTTGCACGGGCGTCATGCTCCAGGGCGTGAAGATGATTGATGAGCTGAAGGAAGGCGTCGAAAAGTTTATGGTCGACAAGGGTTTTTCGTCGGTCCAGGAGATCGTCGGGAAGAGTCTGCCTTATTTTTCAACTCACATGGATCTAGTGCAGCGAATGAAGGCCGCAAAGCGCTCGAAAGCGGGCGAGGCGAGTCGCGATAACGAGTGGGCGCAAAAAGATATTACGGAGAAGACTGCTGAGTTGACGTCGAATTAACCAAGAGCCACAAAACAGAATTAAAAAAGGTACGAAAACTTTTGTGCCTAAAACTCGGCAATCATTGGCGCGTGGTCAGAGGGTTTTTCCCATGTCCGCGGAACCAGGTCGATCCAAGTGCGGGTGCTGCGCGAGACAAGCGGTTCAGTGACCCAGATGTGATCGATGCGCAATCCCAGGTTGCGTCGAAACGCGCCGGCACGATAATCCCACCAGGTAAACTTTCCACCTTCTTCATTGTGCAAACGAAATGCGTCCGTAAATCCCCAGTCTTTGATGTGCTGCAACGTGGCGCGTTCCTGCTCGCTGAACATGATGCGTCCCTGCCACAGCCTGACGTCGTGAACGTCGCGTTCTTCAGGGGCAACGTTGAAGTCACCGCAAAGTAAAACAGGCTGGGTTGAATCGTAATTTTGATCGAAGAACTCGCGTAGACGCCGCATCCAGGCAAGTTTCATTTCGTACTTTTCAGAACCGACCGCTTGTCCGTTTGGAATGTAAACATTGACGATCTGAATGTCGTTGACCCTTGACGTGATGAGTCGCGACTGCGCGGTTTCGTCATCACCGGGATAGCCACGATGCGTTGTCTCGCATTCACAGCGCGTGAGAATCGCAACGCCGTTGTACGACTGTTGCCCAAACAGTTGGCATCGATAGCCGCGCTCCTGAAAGACCAGCGTGGGAAACTTGTCGTCGGTACATTTAGTTTCCTGCAGGCAAACGACATCCGGCTTTACGTCGTCAAGCCAGCGAAGGACTAACGGCATACGGGCAAGAATTGAATTGACGTTCCAGGTTGCGATTAGCATTTATTGCAGACTCAGGAGGCCACCGATCAACGCACCTCGACGGGCGATATCGTTAGTTTCAATATGCTCGTGCACGGCGTGAGCACCGTCGCCGCTGACTCCCAAACCGTCAAGCACCGGAATGCGTAGTGCCGCTAAAAAGTTTCCGTCGGATGCGCCGCCAACCTGCGCTTCACCAAGGTCGAAATCCACCTGGCCTGCGATCGCCCTCGCTTTTTCGAACAGCTCGATTACTGCTGCAGTCCTTTCGAGAGGTGGGCGATTGATGCCGCCTGAGACGAACACTTTCGTCCGCTCATCGATCGGCGTGACGCTGCCTAACATTCGCTCGATCTCACACGACTCTGCTTCTGTAGAAAATCGAACATCGATCTCCGCCTCAGCTTCAGCTGCGACAACATTCGATCGCGTTCCGCCACGTATCACGCCGACATTCACGGTGAGACCCGATCCCGATCCATTGATCGCATGCAGACGCTCCGTTTGCCTGGCCAGTTCAAGTATCGCGCTGGCGCCTTTCTCCGGTTCCAAACCGGCATGCGCCGCCTTGCCCTCGACCTTCATCGCGAAGATGCCAGTTCCCTTTCGGCCGGTTTTGACTCGGCCACCTGGCGCTGGCGGTTCCATCACGAAGGCGTAACGAGTGTTCGCAGATTTCGCGATCTCTTCCAGCAACGGCCAACCTGAAAAACTGCCAACCTCTTCATCGCACGTCAGCACGACCGTGATTGCGAATCGGGGCGCGATCTTCAACTCCGTCATCGCGCGCAACACTTCGATAATCAACGCACAGTTTGCCTTCATATCGAAGATTCCGGGACCATAGATCTTGCCCGCGACTTGACGCCACGGGCGCGCCGCAACCGATCCGCGTGCATGGACCGTATCCGTGTGTCCAACAACCAGGATCTGTCCTGCCGATCTCTGTTCGTTGAACGCTCGGATCACGAGATGTTGACCAAAAGCAGGAACGTCGACACGCTTGAGCTCACTCACCGACGAGATCCCGCGCGCTGCCTCCGCAATCAGTTCGACAGCGGCGCGACTGCCCGCTTCGTCTCCGGACGGTGACTCAGTTTCTACCAGCGCGCGAATGAACGTTTCGATCTCGACTTGCCGGGATTTAAGTAGTTCGTGAATGAGCTTAGCAGCGGGAAATGAATTAGGCGTTTCTGACATGAATGCTTATTTGCTGGTTGATGATTCGACAGTCTCCTTGCGCACGGTCAGTGCGTCAAGTCTGAGCAAATTAACTTTGAATCCGATGCCTGCTGCGTCGGGCGGCGTGATCGTGCCACGCGGACTGACGACGACCGGCGGCTCGATGATGTCTTCTTCCCAGTAACGCGCGCTAGCCGATACATCACCCGGCAAACTGAAACCTGCGAGCGTCGACATAGCGATGTTGTGCGCGCGTCCAATGCCCGATTCGAGCATGCCACCACACCAGATCGGAATGCCGCGTTCGCGCGCGACCTGTTCCAGTCGCTTTGCTTCACTGTGTCCACCAACGCGACCGAGTTTGACGTTTATGATCTTGCACGAACCGAGCTCGATTGCAGGGACCGCGATTTCCGGTGAGCGAATCGATTCGTCGAGGCAGATGGGAGTTTTAATCGCACGCTGGAGCGCTGCGTGATCGAAGATGTCGTTGTGTGCGAGCGGCTGTTCGAGCATCATCAGTTTGAAACGATCGAGCTCCTGAAACAACGCAACGTCGTTGAGCGTGTACGCCGAATTCGCATCACCCATCAATCGTATTTCAGGAAACTCCTTTCGGACGCGCTCGATGATCTTCACGTCCCATGTTGGTTTTATTTTGATCTTAATGCGTTGATAGCCGGCGTCGACTTCCTTGCGAATCTTCTCCAGCAGAATCTCGGGCGTGTTCTGAATCCCAATCGAAACGCCGCAGGAGATCTCGTCACGTGTACCGCCGAGATGTTTCCACAAAGGCAGGCCGAGTTTCTTCGCTTCGAGATCCCAGCAGGCGTTTTCAATGGTGGCTTTCGCCATGCGATGACCCCGCACCGGTCTCATCGAGGCGAACACGTCGGCGGCGCTTTCGAGCTTCTTACCGAGGACCATGGGCGCAAGAAATTCAAGCAGTGTGGTCCATGCGGTATCTGTCCATTCGTTACTGTAGAAAGGTCCCTCGCCGGCGGTGCATTCACCCCAACCTTCGGCGCCATCGCTATCGGTGACGCGGGCTAAGACGATGCGACGTTCAGTGGTACGACCGAAGCTGGTTTCGAAGAAATGGACGAGGGGCAGGCGTATTTCCCGCAGTTCGATCGATTCGATGATCAAGGTGTGAAAATGGCTCCTCCGTGAGACGCATTATGCCTTTCTGGTAACTACTTGTCAGCTTGCGATCGCCGTCATCAGATTTAAGGGCACGTTAACTTGACCCGCCTCGCGATAACTGTTAAAAAACCGCACAAATTAATTCCTACCGGCCTCGACGATAGCTCCGGTAATCCTCATCAATAATGTGTGGATTAGTTTCTAAATTCTTGTGAGGAGTTCTATGCGTAAATCTTTGCCCTCGATGCCGTCACGGACTCGTTTGATCGCGATTGCCATCGCCGCTCTTTTATTTTCAGCCGTAGTTATTCAGCAATTGTATTTCGCTCGTCCGGCTCACGCCGCAATCAGCGTCTTCATTAACGAGATTCACTACGACAACACCGGCACAGACGCAGGCGAAGCGATCGAGGTCGCTGGTCCTGCTGGGACGGATTTATCGGGGTGGTCGATTGTTCTCTACAACGGAGCGGGGGGAGCGCCCTACGATACCGACGCCTTAAGCGGAATCATTCCGAACCAACAAGCGGGGTTCGGTACCATCAGCTTATCCTATCCGTCAAATGGAATTCAGAATGGCTCACCTGACGCAATCGCGTTGGTCAACGGTACCACCGTGGTCCAGTTTCTTAGTTATGAGGGATCGTTCACAGCAGTCGGTGGACCAGCGAATGGAATGACGAGTACGGACATCGGCGTCAGCGAGGATGGAAGCGAGGCGCTTGGACAATCGCTTCGGCTGAGTGGCGCCGGCCAGGTATACGAAGACTTCACCTGGAGCGCTCCTGCAACAGCGAGTTTCGGCGCTATTAACACCGGACAAAACTTCGGGGCTGGTGATGCTGCCCCAACGGTACTGAGCACAATTCCCGCAACTGGCGCGGTCAATGTTGCCTTCGATACGAACATCACCATAAATTTCAGCGAAAGTGTTAACGCGACTTCGAGCGCATTCGTAGTTGAGTGCCCGACAGGAACGCCAATCACGTTCACGCAGAGTGCTTCGCCAAGCAGCAGCTTCACTCTCAATCCTGATGTGAATCTTCCTTTTAGCACAACCTGCGTGGTGACAGTTCTCGCTAATCAGATTTCCGACGTGGATGCCAACGATCCGCCGGAGAACATGTCGGCTAATTTCGTGTTCTCATTCACGACCGCGGACCCACCCCCGCCTGTGGCGGAAAACGTCATCATTAACGAGCTCGACTCGGATACGCCGAGCACGGACGCTGCCGAGTTTGTTGAACTTTATGACGGTGGCGTTGGCAACACCTCGCTCACCGGTCTTGTTGTCGTTTTTTACAACGGCTCGACTGACACTTCGTATCGCACGATCAACCTCGACGGCTTCAGCACCAACGCGCAGGGGTATTTCACGATCGGCAACTTGGGCGTTCCTGGTGTTGACTTAACCTTCCCTGGCGAAACACTGCAAAACGGCGCAGACGCCGTCGCGCTCTATGCTGCCAACGCTGCTAGCTTCCTGAACGGTACCGCAGTTACGACCGCGAACCTTCGCGATGCAGTCGTTTACGACACCGCCGATGATGACGATTTAGGTCTGTTGGTCCTCTTGAACGCAGGTCAGCCACAGGTTAATGAGTCAGGTGGCACTGCGTCTGCCGCCGATTCAATCGGACGTTGTCCGAACGGAGAAGGCGGCGCTCGTAACACCGACACTTACCTTGCTCGCACTCCAACACCCGATGGCGCGAACAACTGTCCACCGCCACCGGTCGCTGCTACCATTCACGAGATCCAAGGCAACGGCGCCATCTCGCCGTTCGCCGGCCTGACCGTAACCACTTCAGGAATCGTGACCGGTCCCAAGTCGAACGGCTTCTTTATGCAAGAGGCAGTTGGCGATGGTGACCCGGCTACCTCGGACGGCATCTTCGTTTTCACCTCGATCGCTCCACCAGTGGCAGTCGGCGACGCCGTAACCGTCACCGGCACGGCAACTGAGTTTTTCAACCTGACGCAGGTGTCGAGTTCAGCGGCGAACGTCTCAATATCGTCGAGCGGCAATCCGCTGCCAGCTGCGATCGTCCTGACAACGACGATTCTTAACCCCGCCGGAACGCCCGACCAACTCGAACGCTTTGAAGGTATGCGAATGCATGCCGACACACTCGTCTCCGTCGCTCCAACTAACGAGTTTGGTGAGATCTTCACCGTGCTCGACGGCGTCGCCCGACCACTGCGCGAACCGGGCATCGAGATCTCGTTGCCCGTACCACCCGATCCGTCCTCAGGCGTGCCTGACTGCTGCATTCCGCGGTGGGACGAGAACCCTGAACGGCTCATGGTCGACACTGATGGCTTGATTGGTTCGACAAGAGTCAACGTCACTTCCAATGTGACGCTGACGAATATCACTGGTCCACTCGACTTCTCGTTTGGCGACTACAAGGTATTGCCGCAAGCAACACCCACCGCGTCGGCGAACATGAGTGCGGTGCCGGTGCCAACACCAGGGGCGGGCGAGTTCACCGTTGCCGGTTTCAACATAGAGAACTTCGACAACGGTAACGCCATCCAGCGTCAGAAATCAGCGCTGGCCATTCGAGATGTCCTACATCTTCCGGACGTAATTGGCGCGATCGAAATCGGGAGCCTTGAGGCTCTTCAAGCCCTGGCTGCGGAAATTGAGAGTATTTCGAGCGTCCAATACGAAGCGCATTTACTAGGAACCCACCTCGAGCAGCAGGTCGGGTTCCTGATCAAGACTTCGCGGATTCAGGTCGACAGCGTAGTCGAGGAAGAACTGGCGGGCTGCGACCCCGATTTCCCGGCAACCTGCAACAATTTCATCAATCCGACAGACGGCCAGCCTGATTTGCTCAACGATCGTCCGCCGCTTGTGTTGCGTGCGACTGTTGACGCGCTGAGTGCGAATCCACGCCAGATCATCGTCGTCGTTAACCACACGCGATCGTTTATTGATATCGAGTTGGTGACTGGCGCAGGTCCGCGCGTTCGCGCCAAGCGCAAAGCGCAAGCTGAGTTCCTGGCCAACCTGCTTCAGGGTTTCCAGACGGCGAACCCGGGCACTCCGGTGATTTCCATCGGCGACTACAACGCCTATCAATTCAACGACGGCTACACCGACCCGATTGCAACCATTAAAGGGACGCCGACCGCGGACGAAGAAATGGTCGTCGATGCCAGTCCGGACCTGGTGAATCCGAACTTCATCAACCTGACGGATACTCAGTTGTCGGCCGACCAACGTTACAGCTTCATCTTCGAAGGAACGCCACAAGCCATTGACCACTTCATCATCAACAACGCTGCGAATTCGATCCTTCAGCGTTATCACATCGCCCGCAACAACTCGGACTTCCCTGAAGGGCCGTTGTTCGCCAACGATGCGACCAGGCCGGAAAAGAACTCCGATCACGATATGCCGGTCGGATATTTCCGCTTCCCGAAAGCCGCGACCACCACAGTTGTCTCTGATGCCTCAGCCGGCTTCAGTGCGTCGGATCAGAGCGTGACGCTGACCGCGAACGTCACTGGTCCAGCTTCGATCAGCGAAGGCACGGTAACCTTCACCGTGCGAGACTCGAGCAACAACGTGATCGGTCTACCGGTAGTTGGAAACGTGTCGAGTGGGGTGGCAACGGCGAATTACACCCTGCCGGGTGGCACCGCACCGCAAGCCTTAACGATCACGGGCGAATTCAGCGGTGGCGATTTCACACAACCGAGCAGCGACACCGCGACGTTGTCTGTGTCATTCAACATCTGTCTGCTTTACGATCCGAACAAGGCCGTGAAGAGCGGAGCTGCTTACCCAATCAAGATTCAGCTCTGCGACGCCAACGGCAACAACCTTTCGTCAGCAGAGATCGTTGTTCACGCGGTGAAGGTCCAGCAGATCTCGACGGCGAGCGATGGCGACGTGATCACTGCTGGAAACGCTAACACGGATAACGACTTCAGGTTTGAAGACGGCTCTTACGTCCTCAATCTGAAGACCGCCGGACTCGGCACGGGAACCTACAAGCTGTACTTCACAGCGGGTAATGATCCCACGCTTCATTCGGTAGGATTTCAAGTGAAGTAATTAGCCACGAGATCCGTGTTCCTACCACGCGTGGGAACACGGACCCTGACCGATCTGCCTCTGCCTATGTGACCGATTCTTGTCACCTTGACTAGAATCCAGTCATCCGCAAAATAAAGGCTTTTTTCGTTATTGACCCGTCATTCGAAGACTGGTAAAAGCATGAATTAAGCCCCTGCCGGATCTGTTTTGTCCTACCGGTATCTCCTCTCCAAATTGATATCCGTCACTTTGGTTTTGGAAGGATACCCATATGTTCGCCCTGAACTCCCGACCCGCACTGCGAAGGACTCGCCGCACGAAGAATCATGGACCAGCGTTGACTAGAACGTGGCGCCTGGGCACCATTGTTGTCGCTACCCTCCTCGTCTCGGCACTAGTCGTCCACCAGTTGTATTTCGCTCGTCCGGCTCACGCCGCGATCAGCGTCTTCATCAACGAGATCCACTACGACAACACCAGCACCGACGCAGGCGAAGCGATCGAGATCGCTGGTCCAGCGGGAACCGATCTCGCTGGATGGAGCCTTGTTCTTTACAACGGAGCGGGTGGTGCCTCGTATGACACGCGAGCGCTGAGCGGCATCATTCCAAACCAGCAAGCCGGCTTTGGCACGTTGCACTTCACTTATCCAGTCAACGGCATCCAAAACGGCTCACCTGACGGACTAGCGTTGGTCAACGGCAGCACCGTGGTCCAATTTCTGAGTTACGAGGGAACATTCGTAGCCACCAATGGTCCAGCGAATGGAATGACGAGCGTTGACATCGGAGTCAGCGAGAACGGGGCCGATCTTCTCGGACGATCGCTGCAACTCGGCGGTACCGGTCAGTTTTACGAAGACTTCACGTGGAACGCCGCGGCGGTCGCGACTTTCGGCGCCGTCAACGCCGGACAAATCTTTGGCGCAGGTGATGTGGCGCCAACCGTCGTGAACGCGACGCCGGCCAATGGCGCGATCAACGTCACTGTTGATACGAATATTTCTATTACCTTCAGCGAGAGCATCAACGCGACGTCGAGCGCCTTCTCGATTCAATGTCCGAACGGAACGCCCATTACGTTCGCGCAAAGTGGTTCACCAGCCACGATCCACACTCTCGATCCGGCGGTCAATCTTCCTTTCAACACCACCTGCACGGTCACGGTGAATGCGACTCAGATCACGGATGCGGACGCAAACGATCCGCCCGACAACATGGCGGCGAATTTCGTCTTTTCTTTCACCACCGCAACCGGACCCGTGGCCAACAACATCATCATCAACGAGCTCGACTCCGACACGCCGGGCATTGATGACCTCGAGTTTATCGAGCTCTACGACGGCGGTGTGGGCCACACCTCGCTCACCGGTCTCGTGCTCGTCCTTTACAACGGTGCGACTGACACATCTTACCGCGCGATCGACCTCGATAGCTTCAGCACTAACGCGCAAGGGTATTTCACGATCGGCAACTCTGGCGTTCCCGGCGTCGATCAAACGTTCCCAATCAGCACGTTGCAGAACGGTGAAGACGCCGTCGCACTTTATGCGGCGAATGAGGCCGACTTCCCGAACGGTACTGCAGTCACGACTGCGAACCTGCGAGACGCCTTGGTGTACGACACCGCCGATCCTGACGATCCAGGTCTGCTGGTCCTCTTAAACGCCGGTCAGCCACAGGCTGACGAAGCAAGCGGCACGGCCTCTGATGTCGACTCAATTGGGCGTTGTCCGAACGGCGATGGCGGCGCGCGCAACACCACTACCTACATTGCACGGACACCAACGCCCGACAACACGAATAACTGTCCGCCGCCGCCGGTCGTTGCCAAAATCAATCAGATCCAAGGTAACGGTGCGTCTTCGCCTTTCGCGGGACTCGGGGTGATCAGTTCCGGTATTGTCACCGGTCGCAAATCGAATGGCTTCTTCATGCAGGAGCCCGATGCCACAGTCGACTTGGAGGCAACCACATCTGAAGGCATCTTTGTTTTCGTCGGTGGCACTCCGGCAGTTGCAGTTGGCGATTCCGTAACCGTTACGGGTACTGCGACTGAGTTCTTTAACCTGACGCAGATTGCCAGCTCCGGTACTAACGTCACGATTTCGTCGAGCGGCAATCCGTTGCCGGCCGCGATCGTTCTGACGACCACGATTCTTAACCCCGCCGGAACGCCCGACCAACTCGAACGCTTTGAAGGTATGCGAATGCATGCCGACACACTCGTCTCCGTCGCTCCAACTAACGAGTTTGGTGAGATCTTCACCGTGCTCGACGGCGTCGCCCGACCACTGCGCGAACCGGGCATCGAGATCTCGTTGCCCGTACCACCCGATCCGTCCTCAGGCGTGCCTGACTGCTGCATTCCGCGGTGGGACGAGAACCCTGAACGGCTCATGGTCGACACTGACGGCTTGATTGGTTCGACGAGACTCAACGTCACCTCCAACGTGACGCTGACGAATATCACTGGACCACTCGACTTCTCGTTTGGCGACTACAAGGTATTGCCGCAAGCAACACCCACCGCGTCGGCGAACATGAGTGCCGTGCCGGTACCGACACCAACGGCAGGCGAGTTCACCGTCGCCGGTTACAACATCGAGAACTTCACTACCGCCAACACCACCCAAAAGCAGAAGGCCGCCCTCGCGATTCGCGATGTCCTACATCTTCCGGACATCGTCGGCACCATCGAGATCAGCAGCCTGGCGGCTCTTCAAGCCCTGGCCGTTGAGATAGAGAACATCTCGAGCGTCCATTACGAAGCGCGGTTACTGGGAACGAACGGATCTCAGCAGGTTGGTTTCCTGATCAAGACTTCGCGCATTCAGATCGACAGCGTAGTCCAGGAAGAGCTGCCAGGCTGCATCTTTAACAATCCCGCGACCTGCAACAATTTCATCGATCCCACGACAAACCAGTTAGCATCGCTTAATGATCGTCCGCCACTGGTGCTGCGCGCGACGGTGGACGCGCTGAGTGCGAACCCGCGCCAGATCATCGTCGTCGTTAACCACACACGATCGTTTATTGATATCGAGTTGGTTGGCGGTGAGGGTCCGCGCGTTCGTGCGAAACGCAAAGCGCAAGCTGAGTTCCTGGCTGATCTCCTTCAGGGACTGCAGACATCGAACCCGGGAACTCCGGTGATTTCCATCGGCGACTACAACGCCTATCAATTCAACGACGGCTACACCGACCCGATTGCAACCATTAAAGGGACGCCGACCGCGGACGAAGAAATGGTCGTCGACGCCAGTCCGGATGTCGTCACGCCTGACTTCATCAACCTCACGGATTCGCTGCCGGCGGACCAACGTTACAGCTTCATCTTCGAAGGAACGCCGCAGGCCATTGACCACTTCATCATCAACAACGCTGCGAATTCGATCCTTCAGCGTTATCACATCGCCCGCAACAACTCGGACTTCCCTGAAGGGCCGTTGTTCGCCAACGATGCGACCAGGCCGGAAAAGAACTCCGATCACGATATGCCGGTCGGATATTTCCGCTTCCCGAAAGCCGCGACCACCACAGTTGTCTCTGATGCCTCAGCCGGCTTCAGTGCGTCGGATCAGAGCGTGACGCTGACCGCGAACGTCACTGGTCCAGCTTCGATCAGCGAAGGCACGGTAACCTTCACCGTGCGAGACTCGAGCAACAACGTGATCGGTCTACCGGTAGTTGGAAACGTGTCGAGTGGGGTGGCAACGGCGAATTACACCCTGCCGGGTGGCACCGCACCGCAAGCCTTAACGATCACGGGCGAATTCAGCGGTGGCGATTTCACACAACCGAGCAGCGACACCGCGACGTTGTCTGTGTCATTCAACATCTGTCTGCTTTACGATCCGAACAAGGCCGTGAAGAGCGGAGCTGCTTACCCAATCAAGATTCAGCTCTGCGACGCCAACGGCATCAACCTTTCGTCAGCAGAGATCGTTGTTCACGCGGTGAAGGTCCAGCAGGTATCCACGTCCTCTTTTGGCGATGTGCTCACCGCTGGAAATGCGAACGAGGATAACAACTTCAGATTTAGTGATGGCTACTACATCTTGAACCTGAAGACCACCGGGCTGAGCACGGGAAGTTACAGGCTGTACTTCACGGCCGGAAGCGATCCCACGCTGTACTCGGTGCAGTTTCAAGTGAAGTAGTCACCTGAATGAGAAGAACCGGGAGTGGTAGCGACCGGGCTATTGCGCTGGGCCAACCTTTCGGCTCGGTTGAATCGGCGCAACCCCGATCGCTACCACTCCCGGTTCTCTAAAAGAATTCCGGCTCTTCAGTGGTCCGGAAGGAATCATTGGTCATATATCATTTGACATTTCTCATATGTCATTTTTGTTGCCAGTCTTGTCTTTAGCTTTGCTGTCGCCCACTACGGGACCGCATTGAAGTTCTTCCGGAAATGACAAATGAGAAATGTCAAATGATATATGACCAATCATTACTCGGTGGAAACGCGGTCCTCTTTGTTTAGTGCCGCGTGCATCGTATGCCACGGCAGCGTCGCGCATTTAACGCGCACTGGAAAGTCGCGCACGCCGGCGAAGATCTTCAAATTGCCGAGACTGTTCCCTTCTGCTTCTTCGTCGAGCTCACCCGTGACCATCAAATGAAACTCTTTGAACAAGTCCTCGGCCTGTTCCCTGGTCTTTCCCTTGACCGCCTGCGTCATCATGCTCGCAGCCGCCTTTGAGATCGCGCAACCGGAGCCCTCGAATGCGATCTCCTGCACCGCGTCGTCGGCGACGTTCACGTAGATGGTTAAGTGATCGCCGCAGAGCGGGTTGTAACCCTCCGCGGTGTGGTTTGCGTTTTCCAGCTTGCGGAAATTTCGCGGCTTCTTGTTGTGGTCGAGAATTACCTGCTGGTATAGCTCACTTAGTTCGGACATAAATCAACTAAAAATCTCGATAACTCTTTCAATCGTGCGCGCCAGCACGTCGATCTCTTCCTTCGTATTGTAAAAAGCGAATGACGCCCGCGCCGTGGCGGGGACCTTGAAGAATTGCATAACGGGTTGCGCACAGTGATGTCCAGCACGAACGGCGATGCCTTCCTGGTCTAGGATCGTGCCGATGTCGTGCGGATGAATATCGTCGATCACAAACGACAGCACGCTCGCCTTGTTCTTCGCAGTGCCGATGATCCGCACGCCTTCGATCGCGGAAATGCGCTTGGTGGCATAACGCAGCAGCTCGGCTTCATATGCAGCCGCTTGTTCACGTCCAATACTGTTCAGGTAATCGATCGCCGCACCCAAACCGATTTGCGACGCGATAGCCGGCGTACCCGCTTCAAGCTTGTTGGGAAGGTCGGCATAGGTCGTCTTCTCAAACGTGACGGTCTTGATCATGTCGCCGCCACCCTGAAACGGATTCATCTTTTCCAGCAGAGCGGCCTTGCCGTACACGATGCCACTACCGGTCGGCGCATACATCTTGTGACCGGAAAACACATAGAAGTCGGCATCGAGGTCCTGCACATCAACCGGCATGTGAGGAGCAGCCTGCGCGCCATCAATCAGCACCGGAACACCATACTTGTGAGCCTGGGCGATCATCTCCTTCACGGGGTTGATCGTCCCCAGCGCATTCGAGACGTGTATTAGGCTAACGAATTTCGTTCGCTCATTCAGCAGGCCGTCGTACTCGTCGAGCAGCAACTCGCCCGCGTCGTTCATCGGAATCACACGAAGCCGCGCACCTTTTTCCTCGCACAACATCTGCCAGGGAACGATGTTGGCGTGATGCTCCATCGCCGAGACGACGATTTCGTCGCCCTCGCCGATGAACTTGCGGCCATAGCCATACATCACGAGGTTGATGCCCTCAGTCGCACCGCGGACAAAGATGCACTCGCGACTCTCGCGCGCACTGATGAACCGCTTCACCTTTTCGCGGGCGCCTTCGTAGGCCGTGGTCGCTTTCTGGCTCAGGTAGTGAACGCCGCGATGGATGTTTGAATGCTCCTGCTCGATGTATACACTGCCACGATCGATGACGACTTGCGGGACCTGCGAGGAAGCGGAGTTGTCGAGATAGATGAGAGGCTTGCCGTTCACCGTCTGATGGAGCACTGGAAAATCGGCCCGAATGCGTTCGACGTCCCAGTCAGTTGCCGCATTCGTTGTCGGAGTGTCGATAATCGATGCCATCCCAGTACTCACATTAAGCCTCGAGTTTCGCTTGTAGATGATTCAGCACAACTTCATCCAGTTGAGTTCGGATCGAATCGATTTTGATCTTACCGATTACTTCTTCCGCAAAACCATAGGTCAGCAGGCTGCGTCCGAGTTCCGGATTGAGACCACGCGCTTGCAGGTAGAACAACTCCTCTTCGTCGATCTGGCCCACCGCTGCTCCGTGCGCGCACTTCACGTCGTCCGCGTAGATCTCCAACTGCGGCTTGGTATCAACCCGCGCCTGCGCCGACAACAACAGGTTCTTGTTGGTCTGCATAGCGTCCGTCTTCTGCGCGCCTTCGCGGACAAAAATCTTGCCGTTGAAGACTGCGCGCGCGTTGCCGTCGAGAATGCCTTTGTATAACTGATGACTGGTGCAGTGTGGTTGCTTGTGATCGATGACCGAATGAGTATCGGTGTGTTGGTTCGCGCCCGCGACGTATAGCCCGTCAACCCAGCATTCCGCGCCTTCGTGGTCCATCACAACTGAAATGTCGTGGCGGGCGAGCTGCGCGCCGAAATTGATCGAAGTTGCGTCGTAACTGCTCGCGCGGCCGAGTTCAGCAGCCGTGGTCGCGATGTGGTAGACCTTTCGGTTCTCGTTCTGCAAACGATAGTGCTCGAGTCGCGCGCCGTCTTTCACGACTATCTCGGCGATGGCGTTGGTGAAATGACTGTCGTCGCCGTTGGAAACGAAGCTTTCGATCAGCGTCGCAGAGCTGTTCTCCTCGGCAACGACGAGCAGGCGAGGGAAACTCGCGCTGTTCGAGACCTTTGTGTCGGAAATAAAACTTATCTGCAGCGGCGTTTCCAGTTTGACGCCTTTCGGGATCCAGAGAAACACGCCCGACTGGAGAAACGCGGTATTCAGCGCCGACAAACCGTTGTCGCGATAGTTGGCGTTGCGGGCAAGATACTTGCGGGTGATCTTGTTGTAACGAGCATCGGCAACTGCGCTGAAGAGATCGATTGCGACGATGTCGTCGAGTCCCATCCTCGTCGACAGGTCCTCGCGGAGAAAACCGTTGACGACCACGAGATGTGCACCGGTTGTTTCGGGATAGGTGAAACGCTCGATACTTGCCAACGCAGCGTCGGCTCGCGCAACAGCCGGCTGAAAACCCTCCTTCGCGAGGGGTGCGAGGTTCGTGTACTTCCACTCCTCGTCACGCACGGTCGGGAAATCAAGTTGCTCGAAACGATCGATTGCACCCGAACGGACTAACTCGAGCCACGGCGCCGTTGGGCTGAGCTCACGAACGCTCCGAAACGCAGTTAGATATTGATTCTCGGTCTTGACCAGTTCTGTAACCATCACTAGTTGGCCGGCGCGCCCGCTCCTGTTTTGCTCGCGTCTAGAGACGTGATCCAGTCGTAGCCCTTCTCTTCCAATTCCAGCGCGAGCTCTTTGCCGCCTTCGCGCGCGATCCGGCCCCCCGCCAAAACGTGCACGTAATCCGGAACGATGTAGTTCAAAAGTCGCTGATAGTGCGTCACGAGGATGACCGCATTCTCGGGAGTCAGCAGTTGATTGACGCCCCCTGCAACCACGCGCAGGGCGTCGATGTCGAGACCGGAATCCGTTTCGTCGAGCACGGCGAGCTTTGGTTCTAGCACCGCCATTTGCAGTATCTCGTTGCGCTTCTTTTCGCCCCCCGAAAAGCCCTCGTTTACGGAACGCGACATGAAACTCGCGTCCATCTCGACAACCTTCGCGCGCTCTTTCAGCAGATCCTTGAACTCGAGCGGATCGAGTTCTTCCTCGCCGCGATGCTTGCGCTGTTCGTTATAGGCCAGCCGCAAAAACTGCGCGTTCGAAACGCCGGGCACTTCAATTGGATACTGAAACGCCATGAACACGCCTTCACGAGCGCGCTCGTCCGGCGCCATCTCCAAAAGATTCTTTCCTTCGTAAAGCACTTCGCCCGCAGTCACTTCGTACTGCGGATGACCCGCGAGCACTTTCGCCAACGTCGATTTGCCGGAACCGTTTGGTCCCATGATGGCGTGAACCTCGCCCTTGCGTACTGTCAGGTTGATTCCTTTGAGTATTTCGTTGCCGTCGATTCCGGCGTGTAAGTTTCTGATCTCTAACATTGATTACCCGACACTGCCTTCCAATTTCAGCCCCAGCAGTCGTGTCGCTTCGACCGCAAACTCCATCGGCAACTGCAAGAAAACGTCTTTGCAGAAACCGTTAATGATCAGCGATACGGCGTCTTCCTGCGAGATGCCGCGCTGCTGCAAGTAAAAAAGCTGTTCCTCACTGATTTTCGAAGTGGACGCCTCGTGCTCCACGCTCGAGCTGTTGTTCATCACTTCAATATACGGGAACGTGTTTGCGCCGGACTGTGAACCGATCAACATCGAATCGCATTGGGTATAGTTGCGCGCGTTCTCGGCTTTCGGCATCACCTTCACTAGCCCGCGATAACTGTTGTTCGATTTCCCGGCCGCGATTCCTTTTGAAATGATCGTCGAGCGCGTGTTCTTGCCGAGGTGGATCATCTTCGTGCCGGTGTCGGCCTGTTGCGCGTGGTTCGTCAAGGCGACTGAATAAAACTCGCCAATCGAGTTGTCACCTGCGAGGATGCACGACGGATACTTCCACGTAATCGCCGATCCGGTTTCCACCTGCGTCCACGAGATTTTCGAATTCCGTCCCTGGCACTTGCCGCGCTTCGTGACGAAATTGTAGATACCGCCACGACCTTCTTCGTCGCCGGCATACCAGTTCTGAACCGTTGAGTATTTGATCTGCGCATCGTCAAGTGCGATGAGTTCAACGACAGCCGCGTGGAGCTGATTGCGATCAAACTTCGGCGCCGTACAGCCTTCGAGGTACGAAACGTGCGAAGCTTCTTCGGCAACGATCAATGTGCGCTCAAACTGTCCCGAATCCTGATTGTTGATCCGAAAATAGGTCGACAACTCCATCGGACAACGCACGCCTTTCGGAATGAACACAAAGCTGCCGTCCGAAAAGACCGCGCTGTTCAATGCGGCAAAGAAATTGTCGTTCGTCGGCACAACGGAGCCGAGATATTTCTTGACGAGGTCCGGATACTCCCGGATCGCTTCCGTAAACGAACAGAAGATCACGCCGTGCTTTTTTAGTTTCTCTTTGTAAGTTGTCGCGACGGAGACGGAGTCGAACACCGCGTCAACCGCGACGCCGGCTAACTGCTTCTGCTCCTGTAACGGAATGCCAAGTTTTTCGAATGTACGCAGCAGTTCGGGATCGACTTCGTCGAGGCTCGCTTTCACCGGCTTCTGCTTCGGCGCGCTGTAATAAATGATGTCCTGGTAATCGATGTCCGGATACTTGAGGTTGGGCCAGTGCTTCGGTTCCGTCATCGTCAGCCAATGCCTAAAAGCCTTAAGACGAAACTCGAGCATCCACTCCGGCTCGCTCTTCTTGGCAGAGATCAGACGGATAGTGTCCTCCGTCAGACCGCGCGGAATCACATCCGACTCGATGTCTGTGACGAAGCCGTATTTATATTCTCGTTTGCCTAACAGTTCTGCTGTACTCATCGGTGTCTTCTAAACTCTGTTGTCGCTAAAATCTATTGTCTCTGGGCCTGATTCCTTGAATGTGGTGCAATGCGGCATCGACGTTTGCTTCCGTCCCCAACAGTTGGGACAGCGTGATGTCCGCAAGGGCGTTATCGACAATCTGGTGCAGCTCGATGATTACCGGTCGAATGCCGCAGTCGCCGGTGTGAACGCACGCATCGAGCACACCCGCATAACTCTTGCAATGCGACTCTGCGGGTTCTCCTTCAAGCACCCGGATCACCTGATTCAAACGAATTTCCGACGCCGGTTTCGCGAGCGAATAGCCGCCTTTGATTCCACGTGTCGACTGCACTAGTCCGGCCTTACTCAAGATCCAAAGCAGCTTGCCCGCATTTGCCGTCGAGATTCCTTCGAGTTCGGCAATCTGCGAGAGCGTGAGCGACTGACCCATCGTCCCCGCGCGAGCGAGCTGTAACAGACAGCGCAGACCGTATTCTTCTTGTGCCGAAATCTTCATCTAAATTATTAACCACAGGCATTTTAGGTGAAACCTTACTTTTAAGTCAAGTTTAAGAACGGTAATAAATGGGCGGGAAATCTGAATGAATCCGTGGCTTAAAGCTTGAAGTCGAAGTCGAGATAACCGGCGAGACGGGCTGGCTTCCCGGAGAACGTCGACGGCGGAAATACCCAACCGCGAGCGGCCTCTTCAGCTGCGGCCCTCAGCAGGGTTGGACCTTCCGAGTTGGTTATCCAGACCTTTCCGTTCTCGTCGATGATCGCAAACACTCGAACGGTGCCGGTAACGTTGTGGTTTTTTGCCGTCGCGGGATAAACCGGTGTAACGCGTTTGGTTTCGCGGCCGTTGAGAGATCCAGTCGTTACGAGCTGCGGTTCTGGACTGGAGGTGGAGGGTGACGAAAGCATTGGTGCGGGGTTTGGCGTTGCGACGGTCCCGTTGGTAGCAGACGACCCTTCCGGCGCCTTTTGGTTCGCAAATGGATTGGGAATCTTTGAGGTAACCGCGGTTAGCGCAGGTGAGCGACCGAGGGTTTGCACCTGGCCCCTCGCTGACGCCATCTTCTCACGCGCCAACAAATACTCGGTCTGCCAGCGTGCGTGATCCTCTTCATTGCGAGGAAGGCTTGAACGGATTCCCAGGACGTCTTCCTGGAGCGCAAGTGCGTCGTAAGATCGACCTGCCTCGGTGGCGATCTGCTTTGCCTGTGCAAACATCCGTTCGAGCAGATTGCGCAGGCGTTCGATGTCGGTACTTGCTTCCGACGGAAGTTCGGTGTCAGACGGATTCATGCCGTAACTCCGATAACGAGCCAGGCGGGTTCGAACGCCGTTGAGCGTTTGTCCTGCCGCGGCGAAGTATGTGCGAATCGATTCGTCTTTTTGGACGGCGCGATTGGTGAAAGCTTCTTCGAGTAAGGCCTGCGAACGTCCGTAGTTTCCGTCTTCCAGATAGATACCGAGCAACATCAGGGTCGTGACGTTACGTAATGCGACGTCGTTCACTGAGGCGCGTACGTTTTCGAGCTCCGTCGCGGCCGCCTGAAGCTGGTGTACCGCTGCGAGCGCGCGGGCCCGCTCGATCCGGCGCATCACGGAATTAACTGCCGGGACTTCTTCGCTGGCGCCAGTCGTCTGGCCCACCGCGAAACCGGTTGTTATAAGAATCAAAACTGTCGGGAGGATTGCATGGATATGGGGGCGAAAATACGAAAAAATGTTCAAATTGCTGACTCCTGAAATACGGAAGCGAGCATGATGCTCGCTTAGAGTTGGTATCAATTTGTCGACCCTATTATCGCCGCAGTAGGGCGAATGAGGCAAGCGGGGCGTGCAAACTCCTTATCATCGTTTTAAATCCGTGGTTTAATCTCAGCCTCAACACAGGAGACGAACGCGTATGCGAAAAGTCTTTGTCAGTTACAGTCGAAACAATAGCGATGCCGTCGCCCAACTTGTGAAAGATCTTACGGACGTGGGTTTCAGCACCTGGCATGATCAAACCCTCACCGGTGGTCAGAAGTGGTGGGACAGTATTCTCGCCAGCATTCGCGACTGTGACATTTTTGTTTTCGCGCTATCCAAGGAGTCGTGGGATTCGGAGGCGTGCCACAGCGAGTTGGCCTATGTGGTCAATCTCGGTAAGCCCATACTTCCCGTACTCGTTTCCGACGGCATCCATCTAAGTCTGTTGTCGGCGCCGCTTAATGAGATCCAGGTCACGGATTATCGTCAACGCGACAAGGCGGCGGCTTTTGCATTGTTAAAGGCGATTAACTCGGCGCCTGCTGCCCCGCCGCTGCCCGATCCGCTACCGACGCCTCCACCAGTTCCGCTTTCTTACCTGGGCGCGCTCAAAGACCGGATTGATTCGGCCACAACTCTAAGCGCGCAAGAGCAAAACCTGCTGTTCCTCGAGATCGAAGGCGCAATTGACAAGGGACGCTCCCACGCTGAGATTCGCGATCTGTTGGTCAGCCTGAAGCAGCGAGATGATTTGTTGGCGTCGGTCGGAAGGAAGGTCGATGAAGCATTAAAAAGGGTCTCCACTCCGCAACGACCTTCACGGCAGCCTTCACCGCCGCGACCGTCAGTTCCAGCACCTTACGTCGGGACCAGTAGAGTGAGTGATCGTGGTTTGGTGCCTGCGTCGACTACCTGCCCACAGTGTCAAAAGAGTATCGAACCTGACTGGCGTTTCTGTCTGAGTTGTGGCAATGCGCTGAGTACGCAGCAGACTGGACCCGAGGGTGGTCAGATTCCCGGATCGAAGTTGCGCCGCTATACGTGTTCGCCGGATGCCATACCGCGAATAATCGGTGACGTGCGTGGCTGGCTTAACGAACAGGACTTCGACACGCAGCAAATCAACACCGATCACGATAGCGTGCTGCTTCAGATCAAGAAGCGTGGCAGTTGGCGTGATTTGGTTGGGATGGCGACCTCATTGAACGTGGTGTTCCATCAGGGTGAGGACGACACGCTGACAGTCGAAATCGGCGCGGGAAAGTGGGTCGACAAAGCCGCGGTCGGAGCGGTCAGCCTCCTCATCCTCTGGCCCCTTGCAATCTCCGCCGGCTTCGGCGCCTGGGAACAGATGAAAATGCCCGACAACATTTTCGACTACATCGGGTCCCGTCTTGAATGCCGCTGAAGATGGCACCTTGTCGTTCGAATGCTGGAACGAATCGCGAATGACCTCATTACCCGCAGGTGACTTGATCGAAACCTGACGCTCTTGAGAAGAACGGATTTATGCCCAAAGCCAGCTTTACGGCGACGGCCTGTTACCGCGACGGTGTGGGGATTGCAAGGCTTTTGATGATTTTGTCGCGCAGGGCGCGGGCTTCGGTTTTGACGGTGGTTTCGTTCAGGGTCAACAAACGGCGGTCGCGCATGACAATGCGGCCGTTGATGATGACGGTTTGGACGTCCGAGGCCTTGGTGGCGTAGACCAGGTCCGAGTAGATGTTGTAGAGCGGGATCTGATTGAGAGTGTCACGATCGATGATCAGAATGTCGGCGCGTTTGCCGGCTTCCAGCGACCCGATCTCCTTTTCAAGATGTAAGGCCTGGGCTCCGCGGATGGTAGCGAGTTCGAACGCCTGTTGCGCCGAGATCACCTTCGGGTCGCCGCTAAACACCTTGTGCAACTTAGCGACCGTATCCATCTCTTCCCACATGTTCAGGTCGTTGTTTGACGCAGCGCCATCCGTCCCCAACCCGACGAAAACTCCTTCACTGATCATCTTCGGCACGGGCGCCACACCTGAAGCGAGCTTCATATTCGACTGCGGATTATGGACCACCCCGACGCCACGCCGCTTTAGAATCGAAAGGTCCGTTCCCTGCGGCCACACAACATGCGCCGCGATCACACGATCATTCAAAAAGCCGATCCGTTCAAGATAAGCAACCGGACTCGCCCCCTTGGCTTTAACACTGTCGTCGAGCTCGCGCTTCGTTTCTGAAATATGGGTGACGATCGGCGCACCGGTGCGATCGGAGAACGCGCGCACCGCCTTCAGATGCGCTTCTGAAACAGTGTACGGCGCATGCGGCGCGATCGCCGGCACGACAAGCTCGTGCCCCTTCCACCGACTCACATACCGCTCGACATAAGCCATCCCCTCGGCATTCGTTTTGTTATCCGCAACCGGAAAGTCGATGATCGTTTCACCAAGAACACCGCGCACACCAGCCTTCGCCGTTTCGTCGGCGATCGCGTCTTCGAAGTAGTACATGTCGCAATACGTCGTCGTACCACCCCGAATCATCTCGGCGAGACCGAGCCGCGTGCCAACGCGGACAAACTGCTCGGTCACATTCTTCGCTTCCGCCGGAAAGATGTACTTCGTCAGCCACTCCTGTAAATCGAGATCATCGGCGAGCCCACGAAACAGGACCATCGGCACATGTGTGTGGCCATTGATCAACCCCGGTGTAATTACCTTGCCCGAGGCGAGTAGCTTTCTTCGCGCCGTGAACCCACTCTGGATCTCCGCACGTGGACCAATCGCGACAATGCGTCCACCGGCGACAGCAATTCCACCATCGTCAATAACACGCCGCGCGCCGTCCATCGTCACAATTGTCCCACCGAGAATAATGAGATCGACTTGCCGTCGGGTCTGTGCGGCAATGTTCGATAGCGGACTGGCAAGCATAGTTATAAGAAGTAACGGAATCAGCAAACGCATAATGGTCCACAAGTAAACAAGGCTATTTCTGCTTCAGAAACCGCGCATCGAACGCGCGCGGTAACAAGTCGGCGATATTGAACACTTCACTTTGCCCGTTCAGGTTTGCAAACACGATCTTCGCCCCGCGCGCAAACTCCCAAATGATCTGCCTGCACGTGCCACATGGGGGCGTCAGCGTATCGGTATCGGCTACTACGGCCAACTCCGTGAACTTCCGTTCACCTTCTGACAACGCTTTCCAGATCGCCACGCGCTCAGCGCAAACCGTTAAACCATAGCTCGCGCTTTCGACGTTACAGCCGGTGTAGACTTTGCCATTTTCAGTCCGCACCGCCGCACCCACCAAGAAATTTGAAAACGGCGCCACCGACTGCAACCGCGCCTGTTTAGCCGCTTCAATCAGCGGCTGTAAATCTTCGCTCAAAGTTGACCTCCAGCTAACGATAAAGCACTGGCCAGCCTCTCGCGAATCTTTCCGCTCAGCAAATCAATGCTTACCAAATTATGACCACCCTCCGGAATGATGACGTCCGCATGACGCTTCGACGGTTCGACAAACTGCATGTGCATTGGCCGCACCGTCGCCAGGTATTGTTCGATCACCGATTCGACCGTCCGGCCGCGCTCGGCAATGTCGCGCCGCAGACGGCGTATGAAACGAATATCGTCAGGGGTGTCGACGAATACTTTGATGTCCATCTGCTCAAGTAAACGTGGATCGGCGTAAATCAAGATGCCTTCCACGATGACGATCGGCTTGGGTTGAAGCGATCGTGTTTCGTTCATCCGCATATGCGTGCGGAAGTCGTAGAGCGGCAACTCGATCGCCTCGCCTGACTTCAGCCGGCGAATGTGGTTAACGAGCAGATCGTTATCGAGCGCATCGGGATGATCGAAGTTGGCAATGCCGCGATAGTCGATGGGAAGGTCTGTCAGATTCCGGTAGTAAGAATCTTGCTGAATGAAAACTACTTCATTGGCACTTACCGATTCAAGAATACGATTGGCGACCGTCGTCTTCCCCGATCCCGTGCCGCCACCAATGCCTATTATCATGCTCATTTAGGTCTTGGTTCTTGGTTCTTTGTGCTTTGTACTTAGCGCTTTGTGCTTTGTGCTTTGTGCTTGGTTATTTGTCAGTGGTCAGTGGTCCGTTGGAGTCCCAGCAATTGGCCATGATCACTGACTACTGACAAACTCAAAGTACAAAGTACAAAGTACCAAGTACAAAGTACAAAGCTCTTACCTTCGTAAAAACGTAAACCTACACCACTCTACTATTGATTCTGCCCACAACTCTTCGCAGCAATTCCGTAAACGTACCCCGCACGCGATCGCCGATTGCCATTACTTCAGAGTGATCGATCGGCTCGTCGCCAATGCCGGCGGCCATGTTTGTAATACACGAGATGCCGAGCACTTCCATGTCCATGTGCCGCGCGACAATCGCTTCTGGCACAGTGCTCATGCCGACCGCATCGGCCCCAAGGTTCCGCAACATATGAATCTCGGCTGGCGTTTCGTAGCTTGGACCAGACAAGCCGCCATAAATCCCGCGCCTCACCTCCGCGCCCATTGCTTTCGCCTCTTCAACCACCAATTCCTGCAAGGCGGGCGAGTAAACTCCGGACATATCAGGAAAGCGCGGACCAAACCGCTCGTCATTTGGACCACGCAAGGGATTGTCGCCCATGAGGTTCACGTGATCGCTGATGACCATCAACGCGCCTTGCGTCAGTTCCACATTAATGCCGCCCGCAGCGTTGGTCAAAACCAGCGTCTTGATCCCGAGTAATTTGAAAGTGCGGACGGGAAAAGTGACTTCTTCCAGCGAGTAGCCTTCGTAATAATGCACGCGGCCCTGCATCGCCAGGACCGGAATGTTGTCTACTTTGCCGCTGACGAGTCGTCCGCTGTGTCCCTCCACCGTCGAGCGAGGAAAGCCCGGAATCTCGTTATAAGGAATTCGAACAGCGTCTTCGAAGTCGTCCGCGAATCCGCCCAGTCCACTGCCGAGCACGAGCGCAACGCGCGGCTCTATTGTCAGACGCGCGCGAATCGTTCGTGCTGCGTGTTCTGCACGTTCGTAAAGACCTGTGCTTGCCAGTCGTTCAACCATTACTCCCTTTGCTCACTTCTCTTTTTGATACGGTATGCCCAGCGCGCGCGGCGGCCGCGACGAGCCGATAAAGCCCGCGAGCACCACGATGGTCAAAACATATGGAACCATGTGAATGAACTGCACCGGGATGTTTTCGCCTGATGGTAACTTTACCGCGCCCTGCATCTGAATCGAAACCGCCTCCGTAAACCCAAACAACAGACACGCAAGCAATGTCTGCACCGGACGCCATTTTCCGAAGATTAAAGCGGCCAGGGCAATGAATCCGCGGCCCGCCGTCATGTTTCGCGTAAATAAAGAGGACTGTCCGATCGAAAGATATGCACCGCCAATCCCCGCTAGAACGCCCGCCAGCAGAACGCCCCAATATCTCATCTGACTGACGCTGACACCCGCTGCGTCCGCTGCTTCAGGCTTCTCGCCAACTGCTCGCAGTCGCAAACCGAAAGGGGTTTTATAGAGAACGTACCAGATCACAGTCACCAAAATGGCGATCGCGATGGCAATAACATACGGCGACTGGGGCAGCAGATGATCTTTCGGAAGCTGAGGTGTTGAACCCGATGAGAGAAACAACGCTCCACTCAGGAAACCCGGTATGCCAAGCATGAGGATGTTAATGGCCGCGCCGCTCACCACCTGATCCGCTTTGAACTTGATACAGCTATAGGCGTAAATCGCTGCGATGAATAACCCCGCCAGCATCCCGGCGAATAGGCCCACCCACGGACTCGCGTTGCCCATGCCGAATCTGACGTCAGCCGCATAAGTCACCGCGGCAGCAGTGAAAGCGCCAGCCAACATCTTGCCCTCGAGCGCGATGTTGATGACACCCGAACGCTCGGAAAACAGTCCGCCCAACGCAGCCAGAATCAACGGCGTGGCGAGCCTGATCGTCGACGCAACTAGTGCCCACGTAAAAACGTCTCTCATCGCTTACGCCCTCACCCGCCCGAATCCAAACCTTCCGGCCGACCATTTGAAAAACGCTTCGGCAGCTACAAACAAAATGATGATTCCCTGTAGCACCTGAACGATGTCTTTCGTTACGTTCTCTGAAAATCCGTCAACGTAAATACCGCCATGCTGTAGCGCTGCGAACAATAGCGCCGCAATTATCACGCCGGCAGGATGGTTGCGCCCCAGCAGAGCAACTGCGATCCCGGTGAAGCCGTAGTTGTCGGAGAAACCGTCGTAATAACGATGTCGATAACCGAGTACTTCGTTGATTCCCACCATGCCCGCGAGGGCGCCAGAGACCGCCATCGCTAAAACGATCTGCTTGCGAATCGAAATACCACCATACTCTGCCGCCGTCGGATTGCTACCTGTGGCGCGAATTTCGTAACCCCATTTCGTGCGCCACAAAAACAGGTAGACCAGTAGGCAACAAAGCAGCGCCAGCAGGAACGCGAGGTTCAACGGGATGCGTTCCGGTAATCCGGGGATGAATTTGCCGAGCCGCGCAATGTGTGCGCCTTCGCCTATGAAAACGCTTTGCAGGATCGGATCGCCCTTTGCTCGGTAATGATACTGCGTGAAGTAACTCACAAGGGCGACCGCGATAAAGTTGAGCATGATCGTGTTGATGACTTCATGCGAACCAAAATACGCTTTCAACACGCCCGGAATCGCTCCCCAAAACGCGCCGACCAGTATCGCTGCGAGAAAACACAACGGCACCAGAAACCACGCCGAGCGATTCGCGAAAGTTATTCCCGCCCAGGCCGTGGCAAACGCGGCGATGTAGAGCTGCCCTTCCGCGCCAATGTTGAATAGACCGCAGCGAAAACCGACGAGCACGGCCAGCCCGGTGAAGATCAACGGTGTCGCATGGAAAAGCGTATAGCCGATTCCGTCAGGCCAGGAAAGCGCGCTACCTAACAACAATCGATAAGCCGTGATGGGATTGTCGCCGACGAGAAGAATGAGAATGCCGCCGACGAAGAAAGCCGCGACTACGGCGATCAGCGGGAAAATGAGGTCATGCGCAAGCTTCGGCATCTGCAATAGGCTGCTTTGCTCTCTGGTTTTTGTGCTTAGTCCTTTGTGCTTAGTACTTTGTATTTCGTGCCTTGTGTTCGGCGCCGGCAAGCGAGAACAAAAAACAAAGTACTAAGTACTAAGCACAAAGCTCTAATGCCCTCGAGTCATCAACAATCCAATCTCTTCCATCGTCGCCACTTTTGGATCAACTTCCCCCGCGATTAGTCCGTGGTGAATAACCAGCAAACGATCTGAAAGACTCGTCACTTCCTCGAGCTCGGCTGAGATCAATAAAATTGCACAACCGTCATCACGCAGTCGGACCAATTGCCGGTGAATAAATTCAATCGCTCCGATGTCCACGCCGCGAGTCGGCTGCGACACCAGCAGCAACTTCGGATTGACGTGATATTCACGCCCGATGATTAGTTTCTGTTGATTTCCGCCCGAGAGTGCGCGTGCCGGCAGTGCAGCGTTTCGAGGGCGCACATCAAACTGTTCCATGATCTCGTTGGCACGTCGTTGAATCGCGTTGTCGTCGAGAAAAATGTTGCCGGCGAGCGCAGCGATCGGTGGACGGTAGTGGACGCCGAGAATCGCATTCTCCGCGAGCGTGAAATCAAGCAACAGTCCACGGCGGTGGCGATCTTCGGGGATGTGAGCGATGCCGAGTTCGCGTCGGCGGCGGGCGTTCACGTTGTTGATATTCTTGCCTGCGAAGATTGTTTCGCCGGTGATGCGCGACGACTCCACCAGCCCCGCTAGTGTTTCCATCAACTCCGTCTGGCCATTTCCTTCAACACCCGCTATGCCGACGATCTCGCCGCTGCGGACCTCGAACGACATGCCGTTTACTCGCTTAGTTCCGTCATTCGCAACCACTGACAGATTCCGCACTTCCAATTGTGGTACACCGACTTTAGGATCCGGCTTCTCAACGCGTAACAGGACTTCTCGACCAACCATCATGCGCGCCAACTCAGCGGCATTCGTGTCTTTCGTCTGCACCCGCCCCACGACCTTGCCGTCACGCATCACGGTCACTTCGTCGGAAATCGCGAGCACTTCCGAGAGCTTGTGCGTGATGATGATGACCGTCTTTCCCTGTTCGCGCATGCGGCGCAGGATATTGAAGAATTCTTCCACTTCGAGCGGTGTGAGTACGGCGGTCGGTTCGTCGAGAATCAGCAGGCGCGCGTGTCGATAAAGCGCTTTCAATAACTCGACGCGTTGCTGTTGGCCCACCGAAAGATGCTCGACTGGCTCATTTGGATTAACGGCGAGTTTGAACTCTTCAGAGAGTTGTCGAATTTGCGCGGCGGCGCTATTGAGATCGAGGGCGAGGGCAGTACCGGGTTCAGCGCCGAGGACGATATTTTCGGCAACTGTCATGCCCTCGACCAGCATAAAATGTTGGTGGACCATCCCGATACCGAGCGCAATCGCATCATGCGGCGATTTGATATCGCGCACTTGGCCATCGACAAGGATCTGACCGCTGTCCGCAGTGTAGAAACCATAAGCGATGCGCATCGCCGTCGACTTGCCCGCGCCGTTCTCGCCAACGATAGCGTGAATAGTCCCCGGCCCGACGACGATATCGACCTGATCGTTAGCCAGTACATCGCCGAAGCGTTTGGTTATTTGACGCAACTCCAACATTCAGACGGATTTATCTTTGAGCTTGGTGCTTTGTACTTTGTGCTTTGTTTCCGTTTTGTTTATGGCCTCATTAAGCGATCGAAAGTAAGCGTTAAGTGTAGGCAAAAGCTCATCGATCAGAGGTTTGACATCGCTGACTTCCTGTTCAGTCAGTAGGTTTCGTTTGTATGCCCTGCGCAGCCAATGCTTCGTTTCGTAGAGTGACCCCCGAGCAATTTTGACAAACCGTCGGTTGTCGTGAAGGCTCCCTCTACCGGTGCCTTCAGCGATGTTTGAACCAACTCCATCAGCAGCATCAACTATTTGCTGGCCCAAAGTTGCCTTGGCAAAATAGTCCCATTTTATAACGATATTCCAAATTCGATCGGCAAGCGTCTCTGCTAGTCGATAGACTCTCAACTTTTCAAAGTTCGTCCGTCCCATAATGCTCCGTGAGGCAAAGCATGCAAAGAACTAAGTACAAAGAACAAAGAACAACGCTTCAGCTACCCATCGCATCAGTCACTTTGATTTCGCCAGCGATGATCTTCTTCTTGGCGGCTTCTGCCGCTTCCCGCGCTTCGGGTGAGACGAGGTCGTTGTTGTGTTCATCCATCGCGTAGCCCACGCCGTCTTTTTCCAGACCAAAAACGTGAATGCCGGGTGAGAAGCGACGATTCACCACGTCATTGACGATGTCGTACACGGCGTTATCGACGCGCTTGACCATGCTGGTCAGCACAAAGCCCGGTTTCACCATGTTTTGATTGGAATCCACGCCGATGACAAAGTGAGTGGCGCGTCCGTTCTGTTTTCCCTGTTGCTCGACAGCATCAAACGCACCCAATCCGGAGTTGCCGGCGGCAGTGAAGATCACATCAGCGCCTTTACCGATTTGCGCCAACGAGAGCTCCTTGCCCTTCCCGGGATTGTTCCACGCGGCGTCCGTTACACCGACGTAGTTTTTAACCACACGGATGTTTGGGTTAACTGACTGCGCGCCTTCTTCGTAACCTTTCGCGAAACGATGAATGAGACCGATGTCCATGCCACCAAGAAAACCGATTGTGCCGGTGCGCGATGCCTTCGCAGCGAGAATGCCTACGAGATATGAGCCCTCATGTTCCTTGAACACGAGCGAGGCGACGTTTGGTAACTGGCTGACTCCGTCGATGATTGCAAACTGAATGTTCGGATAGTCTTTTGCGACCATCTCCATAATCGGCGCCTGTGCGAAGCCAACGCCGATGATCAGATCGAAGTTACGTTCCGCGAAGGCGCGCATCGCGGGCTCGATCGCGTTTGGCGTACCTGGTTCGATGTCCCGCAACACGATCGGCAGATCTTTCGCAGCGCGTTGCACACCTTGCCACGCCGCGGCATTGAACGAACGATCGTCCTTGCCTCCGATATCGAAGACGATTCCGACACGTATCTTCGAGTGGTCCTGTGATGCCGTCGTCTCGTCGCAGCCGGTCGAAACCACGGTGATGAGGCCGATGAGCGCAAAGAGCGCGACGATCTTGTACTTCATTCGTTAATGATTTCCTTGACTAACTTTTGCGGTTCCGAAGGCGGCTCGTCTCCAATGTGATACGCCGCTTGAATTCTTCGCGCCGCTTCCTGACCAGCCGGCTTGTCGGCACAATAAACGAGGCCCATTGCCTCGCCGGTCTTCACTCGATCACCTAGCTTCAGTTCGGAAGTGAATCCGACCGTTGGATCGATCGTATCTTCGATGCGCACACGTCCGCCGCCGATTGCTGCGATTGCATGACCGATCTCCGTAGTATCCACTTTTGTAATGAAGCCAGAGCGCGGGGATTCTACCGTAATGGTTTCGCTTACCAAAGGCAGAAAACGGGCGGGGTCGTCGCACACACGCGGATCACCACCCTGCGCCTCGATGTTCTGTCGCAGACACTCCAACGCTTTGCCGGATTCCAATGCACTATGCAGACGCCCGTGCGCCGCTTCTGTCGTCGGATCGACGTTCGCCAGGCACAACATGTGTGCCGACAATTCCAGCGACAAGTCGAGCACCGGCCGGGCTGCTTCCGGCGCGTCGCCACGAAGCAGGTTGATACATTCTTCGACCTCCAGTGAGTTGCCGACAGCGCGTCCCAGCGGCTGGTTCATATCGGTAAGTAAGGCGCGAGTCTTGATCCCGCAGGAATTCCCGGTGCTAACGAGCGCATGGGCCAACTCTGTCGCTCGCGACTCTTCTCGCATAAACGCGCCGTTGCCGACCTTCACGTCGATGATCATCGCATCGAGACCGGCCGCGGCTTTCTTGGAAATGATCGAGGCGACGATCAACGGGATGGCTTCGACAGTCGCGGTGGCATCGCGCAAGGCGTACATTTTCTTGTCGGCCGGCGCAAGCTCGGCCGTTTGACCGGCCATCGCGTAACCAACCTTCTGTAATACCTGCTTGAACTCGTTTGCAGTGAGACTCACGCGATAGCCGGGGATCGATTCGAGCTTGTCGAGAGTGCCTCCTGTGTGGCCCAGTCCACGACCCGAAATCATCGGCACGCCCACGCCGCACGCGGCAACCAGAGGCGCGATGATGATCGACGTCTTGTCGCCGACGCCACCGGTCGAATGTTTGTCAGCTTTTGGTTTTGGAATATCGGAGAAATCGAGGACGTTGCCGGAGTTGAGCATCGCCTCCGTCAGTGCCTGCTGCTCTGAGTGGTCCATGCCGTTGAGATAGATGGCCATCAACAACGCACTGACCTGATAATCCGCAATGCGGCCGCTGGTTACACCGGCTACGAAGAAATCGATCTCATCGCGGGAGAGGCTTTGACCGTCGCGTTTTTTTCGTATGACGTCCTGTGGTCTCAAGCTTAGTGGTCCGTCGTCAGTAGTCATTAGCCAGTGGTCAGTTGTACCTGGACAAGCAACTGACTACTGACCACTGACTATCTTTCGTTAGTTGCTTTCCATCAGAACAGCGGCCTGAGCCGTAACCGCGAGCCCCTGACCGACCGCATCGAGTCCTTCACCCGTCTTGGCTTTCACACTCACGCATCCAGCGTCTACACCGAGCGCGATCGCGATATTCGCCCGCATCGTATCGACATAAGGGCGGATCTTCGGGCTCTCGAGCAGGATTGTCGAATCGACATTAACGACGTGCAGACTGCGTTCGCGCGCCAACCACATAACGCGCGAGAGCAGTTCCATACTGTCCGCGTTGGTCCACTGCGGATCTTTATCAGGAAAGTGGACGCCAATGTCACCTTCACAGAGTGCGCCGAGAATTGCGTCGGCGATCGCATGTGCTAATGCGTCCGCATCGGAATGGCCGTCCGCGCCACGATCGGAAGCGATCTGCACACCGCCCAGCACGAGTGCGCGTCCTTCGACCAGGCGATGTGTATCCGTGCCGATGCCTATGCGTAACACTTTTGCTTAGTGCTTGGTACTTGGTGCTTAGTCAGTGGTCAGTGGTCCATAAACGATGCGTACCATACCCAACTGGCAACAAACACCGGACCACTGACCACTGACTAAGCACTAAGTTCTAAGCTCCTTCTTGATAAACGCCTCCGCTATCAACAGGTCGTCCGGAGTCGTGATCTTGATATTTCTACTGCTTCCCTCGATCGTCGTTACTGGAACGCCGATCTTTTCGACCAGCGCGCTTTCATCCGTCAGTGATGGATCATTTACATCAGCCTGCTCGTAGGCTTTTCGCAGCAACTCGTAACGAAAGCACTGCGGTGTCAAGGCGCGACGTAACTCGGCACGATCGAGAGTTTTTTCGACCGAGTTGTCACTGACCTGTTTAATTGTATCCGTTACCGCCGTGACCAGGATTGCGGCGCCGTCAGTCTCAGCAGCGGCAACAACGCTGTCGATCTCTTCAACCGTCACAAACGGACGAACACCATCGTGAACCGCAACAATTCCCGCCGTCGCGGCACGAATCGCCAGCAATCCACGCTTGACCGAATCAGCCCGCGTGGTCCCGCCGGGAACGACCCGCGACATTTTTCGTATGCCTCGCTTCCCGACGAAAGCGAGAAAAGCCGCTGCCTCTTCAGCCGGCAGAACGACGATCACTTCGTCGATGCTGTCGCACTGCTCGAACGGCGCAAGCGTATGAAAGATGATCGGAGTTCCTGCCAGTTGCAGAAACTGTTTCGGCCGATCGCTCGCCATCCGGCTGCCCGTTCCGGCGGCGGCAATGATCGCGGTGTTCATTAAGAGAAAGGAAACTTTGGAAGCGGCGTACCGACAGTCAGCTCTCGGTGATTGGCTCGCTGTCGGTGATACGCACTGGACCCGGAGCACTGCGCGAGTCGCGCATTTGCCGGCGCGAGCCACCGTTCGTGCGGTGGATATCGCCGTGTCCGCCATTTTCCGCTTCTTCCCAGAGACGACCAAAGATCATCTTGCCGGCTGTTGTTTGCAACACGCTCGTGACTGCGATATCGGCGTTCTTACCGATCAGCCGGCGCGCATTATCGACAACCACCATCGTTCCGTCGTCGAGATAAGCGACGCCCTGATTGTATTCCTTCCCTTCCTTGAGGATGAATACTCGCATCGCCTCGCCAGGCAGCACGACCGGCTTGAGCGCGTTTGCCAGCTCGTTAATGTTGAGCACGCTCACGCCGCGCAACTGGGACACCTTGTTAAGGTTAAAATCGTTCGTAACGATTACGGCATCGAGCTGTTTGCCCAGTTCGATCAACTTCAGGTCGACTTCGCGCACCGACGGGAAGTCGGTCTCAACGATCTGTATGTCGAGCGAGCTGTTGTTCTGGAGGCGGTTGAGCATATCGAGACCTCTTCGCCCGCGCTGACGCTTGGAAGAGTCGGGTGAATCAGCCACCTGTTGCAGTTCGCGAAGGATGAACTGGGGAATGATTAGCGACCCGGTGAGAAACCCGGTCTCCGCAACATCGGCAATACGGCCGTCGATGATCACGGAAGTATCGAGGATCTTTAAGTCGCGCCTGGCAACCTTGTCGCTGAAAATCCCACCCAGTGCGGAGAGATCGAGATAGTCTCCTTTAGCCGCGCCGACCATCAACCCGACATAGGCCATGAAAAAAGTCAGGGCCAGGGTGATGAAGGTCTTAGCCGCGGGTGCTACAGCCATCGATTCCTGTCGACTGATCAGAGAACCGATCAAATAAGCACCGATGATTCCGAGAATCGAACCGACAGCCGCACCGATTAGAGTCTTCAGCGATGCGCGGCGAATCCGCATCTCAAAAAGGATGATGCAGACCGCAATCAGAGCACCCAATCCCGCGGAGATCCAAGGGTCGTTGGCTACTGGTCTGAGGATATATCCGGCCGCTACCAAGATTGCCGTAAATATAAGTCGTATAAGAACGACATCGGCATGCATAATAAAGGCATACTACCACGCCAATATCCGCATCGTCACGGAAATCCTCGGTGTTTCGCCGCACCTTGCGGCCCAGGTTGCGCTGCGTTTAAATGGCCCCTTGAGGTAAACCAATTATGCTTACATTACTCATAGCGTTTGTGTGTGCCGCGTTTTCTATCGCGTGTTCTCAGGAACCGCAGAAGCCGGCGACATTGCGCTACAAAGTACCCGCGGGTTGGGTCGAAGAGGAACGTAGTTCGAGCATGCGCGTGGCCCAGTTCAAGCTGCCGCGCGCGGAGGGTGACACCGAAGACGCATCGCTCGTTCTTTATTATTTCGGCAAAGACCAGGGAGGGACGGCGGCAAACAACGTCGAGCGATGGGCCAGCCAGATCCAGCAGGCAAACGGCACGAGGGCGAAAGTAACAGAAACCCTCACGACGAGCGGGTTGAAAATGACGACCGTGGACGGCGCCGGAACTTACGTCGCTGAAACGGCGCCAGGAAGCGGCGAGTTGTTGAAGAAGCCGGGCTTCCGATTAAGCGCGGCAGTCATCGAGACGCCAAATGGATCGTACTACGTGAAACTGGTCGGTCCTGAGAAGACCGTCACGCATTGGCACGAATCCTTCGTGGCTTATCTGAAATCTTTCGAGTTTAAGTAGTTTTGAGCTTTGAGCTTTGTACTTTGTTCTTGTGAACAAAGAACTAAGTACTAAGAACCAAGATCTACTTGTAGCGGTAAGTAATTCGTCCTCGCGACAAGTCGTAAGGCGACATTTCCACGCTCACGCGATCGCCCACCAGGATCCGGATGCGATTCTTTCGCATTTTGCCGGAAATCGCGGCCAACACCACGTGTTCACTGTTATCGAGACGTACTTTGAAGAAGGCGTTGGGCTGTTTATCGATGATAACGCCCTCCGCCGGAATAAGGTCTTCTGCTGCCAATTAGTTTCTCCTTGCGAATGTACCAGGTCGTGTAAGAACGTCGCACAATAGCACATCGATCAGCAAAACGCCCAAACCATTGTTTTTGAACTCGTTCAAAAACCTCTTGACAGGTACCTCTAAACAGGCGTAGGCTGCAGCTAGTTGAACGTGTTCAAATTCATTCTTAGGAGGCGGAACATGACTATCGGAATCAGCACCTACCTCGTTTACCTCGCCATCAGCATCGCGCTCACGATCTGGGTGGCCCGCACGCTCCATAAAAACGGTCGCGTCTTCCTCGTCGACGTCTTCCACGGCAACGAAAATCTCGCCGACTCGGTTAATCACCTGCTCGTCGTCGGCTTTTACCTGATCAACTTTGGCTACGTCAGCCTCGCGCTGAAACTCGGCTACGAGGTCACAACGGCCCAGGAAGGTATTGAGGCGCTATCTGTCAAGGTCGGCATGGTACTGCTGGTCCTGGGCGGCATGCACTTCTTCAACCTCTTTATCTTCAGCCGCATGCGACGGCGCTCACACGCGCGGCAGAACCTTCATCCGCCCGTGACCCCCGATGCTTTTACTCCGGTCCAGCAGGAGGCGTGATCATGCTTGCCCTGAATGTGCTCTACGATCCCGAATGCGGTTTGTGCCGGCGCGCACATGAATGGCTTGCCGACCAAACGAAGTTCGTGGAACTCATTTTTGTTCCCTGCGCTTCGGAGGAGGCTCGCAAACGATTCCCGCAGCTCGACCACGATCTTTCGAAGAAAGATTTAACTGTGGTAACAGACGACGGTGCCGTTTATTTCGGTCCAAAGGCGTGGTTGATGGTACTTTGGTCGCTCACACGCTACCGCGATTGGTCGTACAGGTTGGCGCGGCCCGAGCTGTTGCCGAGCACGAAACGAGTGGTTTCGATGATCTCTCAAAATCGATATCAGATCTCGCGTGTTGCTGGCATTAACGGATAGCAAGTTGGCGGCGATGCGCAAAAAGAAGACAGCAAAAACGCCAAAGGGCGATCAGACCCGCACACTGATCCTCAACACTGCGCTCGACATGTTTCTCGAGCGAGGTTACGAGCAGACGACGATGCGCGCGATCGCGGAAAAGGCCGGCGCTTCGCTCGGAAATGCCTACTATTACTTTCGCTCAAAGGAATATCTGATTCAGGCGTTTTACCAGACTACGCATGACGAACACGTCGCCCTTGCGCTTCCCGCCCTGGAGAAACACGACGACCTGAAGTCACGCCTGCTGACTGTGGTGCGGTTGAAGATCGAAACTCTAAAACCGTACCACCAGTTTGCGGGTGTGCTCTTCAAAACGGCTGCTGATCCGCAGAGTCCGTTGAATCCTTTTGCGGATGAGGCGAACCCTGTGCGTCAGGCGAGTATTCAACTATTTGAGAAAGTGGTGGAAGGTACGAAGGCGCGAATCCCGAAAGATCTGCGGGCGGAGCTGCCATATCTGCTTTGGGTTTACCACATGGGGATCATTCTTTTCTGGATCCACGATAGATCCCCGAAACATCGCCGCACCTATCGATTAATTGATCGCACTGTTGAGATGGTCGACAGAATGATTCAACTCGGAAGCAATCCCTTCGTGCGGCCGCTACGCAAGCACGCCCTCGCATTAGTAGAGGAACTGCGCGAAGCTGCGGACGACGTTCTCGATACAGATGAGCATTAAATTCTGCTCTGCGGTCTCTGCGTATCTCCGTGATCTCTGCGTTAAAATTTCTCGCGACTAGAGTTAAGGCAGAGATCACGGAGATACGCAGAGACCGCAGAGCAGAAGCAATAGTTATAAAAACACTTCTCGTGCAAAGCCCGTCAGATACAAAAAAGAAAAAGTGAGAGCCTTTATTTCCGCTTGTTTGGCATTAGGTCTAGATTGTCTTCGACAAGCGCATCGCCTTCCAACTTTTTCGGATCTGAGTTTATTCTTTCCAACACACCGGGCTGCTCACCTTCAAACTGCTGGTACCGCTCTAAATCGCTTTCCCTAAAATCAACAGTTAATTGTAAATTTTGGCAATGGATGCATCCATACGCTCGAACTTTTCTGCTGCCAAGACCAAAAATACTCTTGAGAACTGGCAAGTCGGTCGGAGAAAACTGAACAGGGGCTTCGTATCCAATTGTGCCTTCAATCAGGGTTGCGCTTCCGCAGGCCGTGCACTTCATCTTTGATCCGCCTTTCTATGCTATCGCGTACGCTATATTCGCCGGGTTTGAGTTTGAAGGCGACGCTCGTTAAGCCAGATAGCGCCGCTAATCCGTGCCAAGCTTCGTGAAACCTCTTCCTGCGCCAATTAAACGCAGACGTACCCCCGCCACCCGACTCTTAGGTGAGTCAAGTATCTTGATCCCCCTAAATGGGCATCAGTTCCCTGTTCGGTTGCTTGACGACGGGGCGCCGCCCCCTGCTGCTGGGTTCCCCTCGATGTCGATGATAGCGATCGGTGCGATTTCGGTTGCTTTCAACGAACTCTCAATCTTCGCACGGTCACCGACGATGACGATCGCGAGATGATTGAGATCGATGTAACGTTTCGCCACACGCAAAAGGTCTTCTTTGGTTATCGCCGAGATGTTTTTTGCGTACGTTTGATAATAGTCGTCGGACAGACCCTGGACCATCAGCGAATTAATGGAGCTACTGACCGCGGTAACTGAACCGAATCTCTGCGGCAGAGATTGGATCAGCAAGTCTTTCGCAGTCTTTATCTCTTCGTCGGTGATTGGCCGCTCGCCGAGAATCCCCTTCAGTTCCTTCATAAACTCGATCAACGCCAGGTCGGTCTTTTCGGAAACGATCGAACCACCGGTTCGAAACGGACCGGGGCCTTTGCCGTAGGCAAAACCGGAGTTCACGCCATAGCTGTAGCCCTTCTGCTCGCGAATGTTAGCGTTCAAGCGCGACTGAAACATACCGCCAAGAATCGTGTTCATCACCTGGATGGCGAAGTAGTCGGGCGTGTTTCGCGGCGGTCCGGGCAAGCCGATATTGAAGACCGATTGCGCCGAACCTGGCTTGTCGACCAGATAAATCTTTGCGGGTTGCAGTTTCGGCAGTTCCGGATAAGTGAACGAGGGTTTGTCTCCCCCCTTGGTCCAGGCTGCGAGTCCCTTCTCGACTGCGGCTTTCGCTTTTGCTGTCGTGATATCACCGACGACTGTGATGATTGCACGGCCCGGTTGAAAGTAGGCTTTGGAAAATGCTGCGATGTCGTCGCGCGTGATTGCTTTGACTGACGCTTCCGTGATCCGTTGACCGTACGGATGCGCATCCCCATAAAGGATCTTTGCAAACACCTGCCCGCCGATCGTCGTCGGTTGATCTTTCGCCTGCGTGAGATTGACCAGCGTGCGGCCGCGCAGACGGTCGAGTGCCTCTACAGGAAACGTCGAGTTCAACATCATATCGGCGAGGAGCGCCATCGTGGCATCGAAATTCTTCGTCGTCGACACAAAACTGATCGATCCGTCCTCCGAGCCCACATTTGCATTGATGTTCGTGCCGAGCATCTGCAACGCATCGGAGAGTTGATCACCGGTTCTGGTCTTTGTCCCTTCGGTGAGCATCGATGCGGTCATCGCGGCGACGCCTCGTTTCGCTGCTGGTTCAAACTGGTTCGCGCCGCCGAGGAAGGTAATGCTGAACGACACCAGCGGCAGACCTCGCCGCTCGGAGACGATAAGCGCGGCGCCGTTCGCCAGTTGCGTTTTGGTCCATGCAGGCACCTTCAAAGTGGGATTCGGACCCGGCGCCGGCACCTTCGTACGATCCAACGATTGCTGGGCCAGACCGTTAACAGTGGCGAACGTGATTAACAGTGCCGTCGCAAGCGCGATGTTTCGTTTCAGTCGCTTCATGATCTACCTCCCCGCCGAGTTGACGGCAGCACGCTCACTGCCTCGCTTTCCGCTGCCTTCGACGCTTGATCTTTCTTGCCTTTCGGCACGACGCTCAACACGATGCGTGGCTGGGCGAGATATGACGCTGCCACCCGCTTCACATCGGCGGCAGTGACTCCCAACGTCTTCCCATAATCGGTACGAAACCGCGCCGGGTCGCCGTGAAACACTGATCCCGAAAGCAATTGTTCGGCTTTGCCGAGGTTCGATTCCAATCCGCGCAGGAACGAAAGTTCCAACCCGCTCTTCGCCTTTTGTAATTCCTCCGCGGTTGGGCCTTCGTCAATGAGCTTCTGGATCACCCGATCAACCGCGGCTTCCAACTCGGTCAACGTGTGTTCCGGCCGCGGAACAACCATCACCTGAAACACACCAACGTCCTCGGATGAGTTTTGAAATGCAATCACCTGCGACGCGATCTGCGAGTCGTAAACAAGCGCCTTCGTCAAACGCGCCGTGCGCGAGCCCGATAGAATTGAACCCATAACTGAAAGAGCATATTGGTCGTCACGTTTTGAGCCCAGAGTGTGCCATCGAATATAGAGCCGGGGCACCTGGACGCGGTCCTCGTACACGAGTCGCTTGGCAGCTTCCAGTTTGCCTGGCGGGACCGCCGGACGTTCCACCGGCTTTCCCTTCGGCAAGTCGCCGAAATACTTCTCGATCAGTTTCTTTGCTTGCGCTGGATCGAAGTCGCCGACGACAGCGAGCGTCGCGTTGTTCGGCGCATAGTAAAGACGGAAGAACGATTTCACGTCCTCTTCAGATGCCGCGGTCAGATCTGTCATTGAACCGATCACGGGCCATGAGTACGGATGGCCCTTTGGATACATTGCGGCAGCGAGAATCTCGCTGACGCGTCCGTAGGGTTGGTTGTCTACGCCCTGGCGCCGCTCGTTCTTCACGACGTCGCGCTGCGCGTTAAGTTTCTCTAGGTCAAGCGTATCGAGCAGGAAACCCATGCGATCTGACTCGAGCCACAATGCGGTTTCGAGATAGTTTGACGGTACTGTTTCGAAATAGTTCGTGCGATCGTTGTTCGTCGAACCATTGTTATTGCCGCCGATTCCTTCAGTGAGTTTGTCGTGCATGCCGTACGGAATGTGGCCCGAGCCGGTGAACATGACGTGTTCGAATAGGTGCGCGAAGCCGGTGCGACCGGGCATTTCGTTTTTTGATCCGACGTGATACCAAACGTCAACCGCCACCGTCGGAATCGCACGGTCCACAGAAAGAATGACTGTGAGACCATTCGGCAGTTTGTACGTCTCGAATGGAATCTTGATCGAATCCGCTGAACCGTTTTGGCACAGCACCGGCTGCAAGGCGCAGCAAATGGTCAACACCAGCGCGAGTGCTGGCAGAACTGTTCGTCTATTAGTCACGACAACTCCCTTCGCTTTGCGGTCTGGTTATTTCCCAGGCTTGGCAGGTGTGCGCGCGTATCCTATGAAGCGCCAAATGAGACTGTCAACAGGTTTTCCTCGCGGGGGAGAATGATGTCCGAATTGCTGAACACGCATCCTGATTTTATGACCGCGGAGTGCTAAGATTGCGCCACTATGAAAGCCATCCAAGTTGCTCAAACCGGTGGGCCCGAAGTGCTCACGCTCGTTGACGTGCCGGTCGCGACGCCGAAAGCTAACGAAGCCGTCGTTAAGGTCGAAGCTTCAGGCGTGAATTTCATTGACGTTTACTTCCGCGAGGGACGTTACCCTGCGTCGCTTCCTTTTATTAATGGACAAGAGGCGTCGGGTGTGGTGAGCGAAGTTGGCAGTGAGGTAACGAATCTAAAAGCCGGCGATCGGGTTGCTTACACGAGCTCGCTCGGAAGTTATGCCGAGTATGCGGCAGTTCCCGCAGCGCGTCTTGTAAAGATTCCAGACGCGTTGAGTTCCGAACAGGCGGCTGCGGCGATGTTGCAGGGCATGACGGCGCATTACCTTCTGTTCAGCAGTTACAAATTGCAGAAAGGTGAAACTGCGCTCGTACACGCGGCAGCCGGAGGCGTTGGTCTCTTGTTGGTCCAAATGGCGAAAAAGATCGGGGCACGCGTGATCGCTACCGCCGGAACTGAAGAAAAAGCGCAACTCGCGCGTGAGGCAGGCGCCGACGAATGCATCGTCTACACGCAAACGGATTTTGAAACTGAAACGAGGCGCTTGACAGACGACGAAGGCGTGAACGTTGTTTACGATGGGGTTGGCAAGGCTACTTTCGAAAAAGATCTGAACGTGTTGAAACCGCGTGGATATCTCGTGTTGTTTGGTGGAGCGAGTGGTGCGGTGCCGCCGTTCGATCTGATTAAGCTCTCGCAAAAGGGATCGCTTTACGTTACGCGCCCGACGTTGAACCACTACACCGCGACTCGTGATGAGCTCGAGTGGCGCGCAAACGACGTGATGAAGATGATCGTCGATGGCGATTTAAGACTGCGCATTCATCACGTCTATCCGTTGACCGAGGCTGCGCAGGCACATCGCGATCTTGAAGGACGTAAGACAACCGGCAAGTTGCTGTTGAAGCCATAAAACTCGTGTCATCGGTGTTTCTGCTTCACGGTCCTACTTAATTGCGAACAGCAGTATTGCAGCGGCAGTTCCGTCCATCGTTGGTTCGTTGGTTGAATAGTCGTTTACGTCGTCGTGATAGACGCCGCGCTCGTCCTGAAACGCCGCAAAAGGATCCGGTTCTCGAATCGACACGCCGCGCAGACTCTGAAACACCTTTCGGTAAACTGGTCCATCCACCAGCCCTCCGGTCACCATTCGCTTCATCAACACGTTGGGAAACAGGTGCACGTCTCGCGGATAAACGCCGTGTTCGGGAATCCCGGTGATCATCGAAACGCCCCACGGATTTCGGCCCAGTAACCAATCCACCTGCTTCGCCGCAAACTGCGCGAAACGGCCGTCGCGGGTCATTTGCTGGTAGAGCAAACACTGAGTGGCGAGTGCGACCACAAGGTTGTTCGAACACCAGATGAACGGGACGCCGATGCCGTACGGATTGCTGTCGCCCTGCTTAACGGCCCGCTCAATACCCTCGCGATAAAACTGAGCGAGTTGTCTCTTCATTCGCGCATCGACAAGGTCGTACAGTCGAAAGTGGCCGAGGTTCATGAATGGATAGTATTGGTAGTGACCGGCCTCCTGCTTTCCCATCCACGATTCACTGCCCGCAAGCAGAGCGTAGCGCTTAGCGTCGCGGAGATAACGCTGATCTTTGGTCGCGCGAAACAGTTCCGCGGCGCCCCA